>Ga0255338_1001989_pt1 | contig 33647 bp, 39 predicted proteins | sample MeOH1_35cm_T4_19_FD_203715 | JGI IMG/M metagenome (GOLD analysis project Ga0255338, IMG submission 203715) | Sandy soil microbial communities from University of British Columbia, Vancouver, Canada - MeOH1_35cm_T4_195 | ecosystem: Engineered > Artificial ecosystem > Sand microcosm > Unclassified ... | reverse complement strand
ACCAGTTTCCGGGAGCGTTTCATCGGGCTTACGCCGTCATGCAGGCGGCGTTCAGGATGCCGACCGCGATGGAGATCATCATCATATAGAGCGCCGGCGCCATCTCGCCCCGCTCGATCCGGGCCGAAAGATCCTTCAGGGCAATGTGGCGCACGGCCCAGAAGGTGACGATCTGGATCACGCCGGCCAGCAGGGCCCAGGCCACGAACTCAGGCAGGGAATGGGTCTGGGTGAGCGCCGAGGCCAGCGGGATCACATAGCCAAGCAGCGCCCCGCCCAGGGTGACGGCCGCCGCCGAGTTGCCCGCGCGGATCAGGGCGCCCTCGTCGTGCGGGGTGATCCAGCGGTAGACCGCCTTGAAGATCAGGGTGAAGCCGCCGGCCGCGAGAAACGCGAGGGCGAAGTTCAGCGCGCCTTGGCCGAACGCGTAGGGATCGAACCCGATCATTCTTTTCCTTTCGAGGGTTCGGGCGCGGGGCGCCCTAGGCTTCGAATTCTCCAATGTTCAGCGGAATGCCGACCATGATCTCATGAGTCAGGTCGCCGCCCTCAGGCTCCATCTCGATGGCGAGAAGGAGTTCGCGCCCTTCGCCCGGCAGGTCGCGGGCGAACAGCATGCTGGTCTGGTAGATGCGCCGCGGATCGCGGCCCGAGCGGTCGTCGAAGACCTCTTCCCAGAAACTGACCGGATCCTGCCGCTCGTCGGCGTCGCCGAACCAGAAGCGGCGGTATTCGGGCAGGTCGTCGTCGGTAAAGGTGCGGGCGCGCAGGCGGTCGGCCCATCCGCGCTTGGCCCGGGCGTCCGGCGGATAGGCCGACGTCCAGGGCACGAAGAGGGTGAAGTCGTCCGCCTCCTGGCCAGCGGCGTCGGGGCTGACCATCTGCAGCATCAGGTCGTCCTCGGTGTAGAACCGGTGGACGAAGCCGTCGGCGCCCAGGTCGATGAGGCCCTGGGCCACGATGTTGAGGACGTCGGCCCGCAGCTTCACCCGGGTGTCGCCGCCGTAGCGGCGCCAGGCCAGCGGATCCAGCCGGACGCTGCGGCCGATGGTGACGTTGCGCACGACCGGGACCGCCGAGGCTCGCGCCTCGTCCTTCTTCCCGCCGAACAGCCCGCGAAAGATCACGTCATCAAACCCTTGTGGCGTGCGAATATAAACCCATCTTGTGGGCTGTCAAACATACGCGTATACGTAACATGTATGAGGCGGCCTAACGACAAGGCGGCGGGCCTGAGCCCCGCGGAACGGACCCGGCTGTGGCGCGAGGAACGCCAGCGCCTGGGGCTCGTGAAGCTGGAACTCTGGGTCCCGCCGGGAGCCAAGTCCGATATCCAGGCCGCCGCAAGAGCCATCGTCACAGCGTCGAGCCGCGGACCGGCGCTGCTGAAGAACCCAGACCCTCCGCAGGGATCATTCCAAATGGACCACGTCATCGACACCGACTGGTCGGTGAAGAGTCTGGCGCAGGCGCTTACCGAGACCCGCCTGTTGCGCGACGGCGAACTCACCGCCCGCGTGCTGGAAGGCACGGAGCCGGTGCTGCAGATCACCATGCACGAGTTTGGCGACCTCCCGATCTTCCTGTCGGTCGGGGCCGAACAAATCGTCGTGTCCGCCCTGATGTGGCCGGTCGACGAACAGAAGGACCAGGCGGCGTTCAACGTCTTCCTTCTCAAGGCCCAGAAACTGGTGCCGCTGTCCAACTTCGGCATCACCACCGTAGGCGGCCGGGACTATTACGAGGTGTTCGGCGAGCTGTCGTGCAAGACCACCCTGCAGACGGTCATCATTGAGGTGCGCATGCTGGCGGAGAACGCGATCCGCGCCGCCGACGAACTGCGCGAAAACTTCTCCGCCGCCGCCTGAGGATAGCTGCATGTCGATTTTCACCAAGCTCATCACCCTCTTCCGCGGCACGGCGCACGAGGCCGGCGCGGCGGTGGTCGACGCCAATGCGCTCAAGATTCTGGACCAGGAGATCCGCGACGCCGACAACGCCCTGGGCCGCGCCCGGGACGACCTGGCGACCCTGGTCGCCAAGCGCCGGATGCTCGAGAAGGAACTGCAGGGCCTGTCGGACATGGCCGGCCGCTACGAGAGCTCGGCCCGCGCCGCCCTGGCCAAGGGTGACGAGGCCCTGGCCATGGAAGTGGCCCAGCGGATCTCTGAGCTCGAGACCGATGTCGGCGTGAAGACGCCGCAGCTGGCCGACATGCGCGCCGCCGAGGAGCGCATGCACCAGACCATCGCCACCACCCAGCAGCGGGTCGAGAACCTGCGCCGCGAGATCGACGTGGTGAAGGTCAACGACAGCGTCCAGCGTGCGCAGGCCGCCGTGGCCAGCCAGGGCGCCGGCGCCGCGTCGCGGCTGGGGTCGGCCGCCGACAGCCTCAAGCGCATCAAGGAACGCCAGGCGATCGCCGACGAGAAGTTCAAGGCCGCCGGCGAACTGGAAGACCGCCGCACCGGCGCCGACCTGGACGCCAAGCTGAAGGCCGCCGGCATCCTGCCGGGCCACTCGTCGGCCAACGACGTGCTGGCGCGGCTGAAGGCCCCCAAGGAAGCGCCGATGGCCCAGCTGGAGGCGCCGCGCCTGCAGCTCGAGGCGCAACCCGTGCCGGTGAAGCGCGGCGAGGAGAGCTGATCTTCTTTTGATCCGCTCATTCCCTTTTGCTCGTCATCGCCCGGCTTGTCCGGGCGACCCATGAAAACCGGATGGCGCAGAAAGCGCGCCGCGAGCGCCGCTGCGAACAGTCCGCGGCGGAGATCATGGGTGGCCCGGACAAGCCGGGCCATGACGAGGAAATTTTGGGATCTGACGGCGCCGCCGGGAGATAACTCATGAAACGCATCAAGACCGACGAGCGCCCCGGCTGGGATGAGAAGGCCGAGGCGCTGGGCTTCACGTGGCGCCACCTCGACGGCGCCCGGTACTGGGACGAGCGGGCCTACTACGAATTCAGCCTGGCCGAGGTCGAAGAGGGCATCGAGGAGCCGGCGCGCGAGCTGCACGCCCTGTGCCTGGACCTCGTCGACGAGGTGACGAAGAGCGAAGAGCTGATGGCGAAGCTGGCCATCCCCGAGGCTTCCCGCGACGACGTGGCCGAGAGCTGGGCGGCCAGGGCCCCCAGCCTCTACGGCCGCTTCGACTTCGCCTACGACGGGACCGGCCCGGCCAAGCTGTTCGAGTACAACGCCGACACGCCCACCAGCATCTACGAGACCGGGACCTTCCAGTGGATCTGGCTGGAGGACATGATCGAGGCCGGCGCCCTGCCCGCCTCGGCCGACCAGTTCAACAGCCTGCACGAGAAGCTGGAGCAGCGGTTCAAGGCGATCTTCCCGGCCGGCGGCTTCGTCCATTTCGCCAGCGACGCCGACACGGTCGAGGACCGCCAGACGGTGAAGTACCTGGAGGACATCGCCGCCCAGGCCGGGATCGAGCCCAAGTTCGTCCCGATCGACAAGATCGGCCTCGACGCCGACGGCCGGTTCGTCGACCAGGACAACTACCTGATCAACGCGATCTTCAAGCTGTACCCGTGGGAAGAGATGTTCCGCGAGGACTATGCGCCGAAGATCAAGGGCTCGAAGACCCAGTTCCTGGAGCCGGCCTGGAAGGCGATCCTCTCGAACAAGGGCATGCTGCCCCTGCTCTGGGCGCGCCACGCGGGCCACCCGAACCTGCTGCCGGCCTTCTTCGAGGACGACCCGAAATCAGCGGAGCTGGCCAAGTCGTATGTGCGGAAACCGCTGTTCAGCCGCGAGGGCGCCAACATCGAGCTGGTCGACGACGGCCGGCGCGCGAAGGTGCTGGACCAGGGCTATGGCGAAGAAGGCCACATCCGCCAGGCGCTGCATCCCCTGACGCCCTTCGACGGGAACTATCCCGTGGTCGGCGCCTGGATCGTCGGCGACGAGCCCGCGGGCATCGGCATCCGCGAGGACCGCAGCCGGGTGACCAAGAACCTGAGCCGCTTCGTGCCGCATGTGATCCTCTAGGGGTCGCAATCCAAAAAGGCAGAAGACACAGAGGCGCACGGGACGCGCGGCCGTCCGTGCCTTCTGGAGTTCCAGGCCCTGCGCGTTGCGGAGCGTAGGCCTGGCGACGGGTTGGCGCGCTACAGGAACGTAAAGACGGCCAGGGTCGCGGGGATGACGAAGACCACGGCGACGACCAGGCCGAGGATGGCGTCGTGCAGATAGCTCTGGCGGGCTTCGAAGTGGTGCTGGTCGATGCAGTGGGTGGTCATGGGGAACTCCTGGGGAGAGGAGGTTTCGGATGACCCCTTTAAACGCCGATCAAGCGTCGCCGACAAAGGAGAAGTCGGCCGTTCAAGTGATCTGAGATCACTCGAAGCGCTGCAGTCCGTCAGCGTCGGCCTGCGCGACCAGCCAGGTACGGAACTTGCGCACATCCGGCCGGTCGGCCTTCTCCGGCAGGGTGAGGATCCACTGACTGAACGTGCTTCTGAGCTCGATATCGAAGGGCTTCACGAGCCGGCCGGTCGCCAGTTCGTCCAGCACCAGGGCGCGCTCGCCCAGGGCCACGCCGCGCCCGGCGATGGCGGCCTCGATGGCCAGATAGACGTTCGAGAACTGCTGGCCGCCCCGCCATTCCACCTCCGGCGCTCCGGCCTGGGCCAGCCAGTCGCCCCAGTGCGGCTCGCCCTGGGCCAGGTAGACGTCCGCCAGGAGGTGCGCCTTCGCCAGGTCGTGCGGCGTCTCCAGGCGCGTGTGCTCCAGCAGGCGCGGGCTGCAGACCGGGAACATGAACAGGGAGACCAGCTTCTGGGCGTGGAAGCCGGGGTAGGGGCCCCGCCCGAACCGGATCGCCACGTCGTAGCGCTCGCGCACCAGGTCGACCGCGGCGTCCGAGGCGGCCACCAGCACCTGGATGTCCGGGTGACGCTCGTTGAACAGGTGCAGGCGCGGCACCAGCCAGCGGGCGGCGAACGAGTGCATGGCGGTGACCGCCAGGACGCCGGGCCGCTCGCTGCGGACCTCGGCGACGGCCTCCTCCATCAGGCTGAGGCCCTGGCGGATCCCGGTCGCCAGGCGGCGGCCGGTCTCGGTGAGGCGGACGGCGCGGTTGAAGCGCTCGAACAGCCGCACGGCCAGCTCGGTCTCCAGCGCCTTGATCTGGCGGCTGACCGCGCCCGGCGTGATCGCCAGCTCCTCGGCGGCTTGCAGGAAACTCTCATGCCGCGCCGCCGCCTCGAAGACCCGGAGCGCGGTCAGGGGCAGGCGAGGGGCGCGCAGGCCGCTCATGCGGCCAGGAACAGATGCCGCGAGGGGCAGAGGTCGGCCACCATGCACTCATCGCACTTTGGCCGCCGCGCCACGCAGACGTAGCGGCCGTGCAGGATCAGCCAGTGGTGGGCGCGGGTGAGGGCGGGTTCGGGCACGATGGCCATCAGGTCCGCCTCGACCTTGTCCGGTGTCTTGCCGACCGAGAGGCCCAGGCGGTGCGAGACCCGGAACACGTGGGTGTCGACGGCGATGGCTGGCTCGAGCCGCAGTTCGTTCAGCACCACCGAGGCGGTCTTGCGCCCGACGCCGGGCAGGGCCTGCAGCGCCTCGCGGTCGAGCGGCACCTCGCCGCCGTGCTGCTCGATCAGGATCTCGGCCATCCGGATCACGTTCTTGGCCTTCATGTTGTAGAGGCCGATCGACGAGATGAACGGCTTCAGGCCCGCCTCGCCCAGGGCCAGCATCTTCTGCGGCGTGTCGGCGACGGCGAACAGCTTCGCCGTGGCCTTGTTGACCGAGACGTCAGTGGCCTGGGCCGACAGCGCGACGGCGACCACCAGCTCATAGGGGCTGGCGTAGTTCAGCTCGGTGCGCGGGTCGGACTCATAGCTCTCGAAGCGTTCGAATAGCTCCGCGATGCGGGCGACCTCGGGGGGTTTGAGCTTCTTGCGAGGCGGGGGCTTGGCCATGGGACGAAGATGTCCTGACGCGACCTGTAATGTCATCTCCTTCCCTTCCCGCTCGCGGGAAGGGGGGACCGTCCGCCGGAGAGCGGATGGTGGGAAGGGAAAGCGGCCGCGCGGCGCTTGCTACAGCCTGTTCGATCCGCCGAACTTGAGGTTTTCCCTTTCCACCACCCGCTCTTCGCTACGCTCGGCGAGCGGTCCCCCTTTCCCGCGAGCGGGAAAGGAAGGTTCAGCCCCGATCCACCGCGAACGGGCCCCAGGCCTGCTGCACGGGCATCAGCTCCAGCGTGTTGACGTTGATATGGGCCGGGAGCTTCAGGACGCCCTCGCAGACCAGGGCCACGTCGTCGGCGCTCATGGCGTGGACGCCGGTGTAGACTTTGTCCGCCGCGGCCTGGTCGCCCTTGAAGCGGACGACCGAGAACTCCGTGTCGGCCATGCCGGGCTCGATGGAGGTGACCCGCACTTTCGTGCCGATCAGGTCGGCGCGCAGGTTCAGCGAGAACTGGCGCACGAAGGCCTTGGTGGCTCCGTACACATTGCCGCCCGGGTAGGGATAGCTGGCCGCCACCGAGGAGAGGTTCATCACATCGCCGCGGTTGCGGGCCACCATGCCCGGCAGGACCGCGCGGGTCATGCGCACCAGGCCGGTGACGTTGGTGGCGATCATCGTCTCCCAATCGTCCAGCGACGCCTCGTGGGCCTTGTTGAGGCCCAGGGCCAGGCCGGCGTTGTTGTAGAGGATGTCGATGGCCTCGAACGCCGCGGGCAGGCTCGGCAACAGCGCGGCGATGGAGGCCTCCGAGGTCACGTCCAGCTCACGGGTGAGCAGGCGATCGGTCGACAGTTCCTTGGCCAGCGCTTCGAGCCGTTCGGCCCGGCGGCCGGTGGCGATCACCTTGGCGCCAGCGGCCAGCAGGCGGCGCGCCATGGCCTCGCCGAAGCCGGAGGTGGCGCCCGTCACCAGGGCGATGCGGCCTTCGGCCCAGGTCGTCTCGCTCATCATTCCACCTTCGCAACGGAGTCCAGGATCGCCTGCGCCGTCGGCCGGTCGATGAGGCGTTCCACGATCCAGGCGGCCAGGTCCTGGGTGGCCAGGCAACCGCCGCCGGTGGCGACATTGCCGTGGATCACCAGGGGCCGCCGCTCGGTCGCGACGCCCATCGCCTCGAGCTCGGCGAAGACGCTGGGATAGGTGGTTGCGCTCAAGCCTTCAAGCAGGCCGAGCGCCGCCAGTATCAGGACCCCGGAATCGATGGCGGCGACCACCTGCCGGGAGGGGTCTAGCCGAAGCGCCGCGAGGAACTCGGGTTCCTTGATCTTCAGCCGGCTGCCGGGGCCGCTGACGATGAAGACGGCGTCGGCGCCGTTCGCCCAGTCCAGCGGCTCGTGCCGGTCGATGGCCAGGCCCGAATAGGAGGCGAAGCGCGGCCGGTCGGCGCAGATGCGTACGTCCCATTCGCCGGCGTAGGCGGCGTAGGTCGGGTCCTTCACGCGGAAGAACAGGTCCCAGGGCATGAACAGGTCGACGTCGGTGAACCCCTCGAAAGCGATCATGGCGATCTTCACGGGCGGAGCCTCCTTGCGTGGCGAGGCTCCGGATTTGGGGCGCCCGCCGCGGCGCGGTCAGAGCCAGTTCCGCGAGCGTGGACTTCCCGCTATCGTCCGAGCCGATGACCTGGCCGCTCTACATGGACGCGGAGATCAAGCCGAACCGCTCGCTGTCCGAGCGGGGGTTCGTGATCCTGATCAGTGTGATCACCCTGGCCAACGTCGCTTCCGCCGCCGTGTTCGTGCGGATGGGCGCGCACTATGTGCTGCCGTTCCTGGGCCTGGACGTGCTGGCGGTGGTGGTGGCCTTCATGGCCAGCTTCAAGGCTGGCCGCGTGATCGAGCGGGTCCAGGTGAGCCCGGCCGAGGTGCGGATCACCTACGAGACGGCCAAGGCCAAGCGGGTGGTCTGGGAAAGTCCCACGGCCTTCACGCGGGTCACCACCGAGCGCGACGACGAGGACCGGGTGATGGCGCTCCGCCTGGCGCTCTCCGGCCGCCAGACGACGGTGGCCGCGGCGCTCAGCCCCGGCGAGCGCGGCGAGTTCGCCAAGGCGCTGGAAGACGCCATCTGGCAGGCCCGGCGGCATAAGGCTTAGTTTTCCTACTACCTGTGCGGTGATTGTGCCCAGCGACTACCCAGGCGGCAGTTAGCGCTCTAAGCTCGATCCAAAGCGGGGGCGACGAAAATACTTGAGGGGGTTCAACTCTGTCGGTGGCTAGCCGAGTGGGGCGTCGCATGCCCTAGTGGCCTAGGGCTATTTGCCCAGGTCTCTGCCGTGGCTAGGGCGGGCCTGCCGTGGGACCGTTGGATTGCAGCGATATCTTCGTTGGGTTCTCTTGGCGCGGCCGCCGCCACATTCCTCACAGTCCGGGAGATGCGGGCGGGAAGAATTCTTAGCTCGCGAGCTCGGCTCACCACTATTGGTGCTGACCGTCCCATCCAACTGAAATGGAAAGTTCGGCCGACGGTCAGCGCCCCGTCCATAAGCGAGAGCCGAGCGCTTGTTCGAAATGCATCGCAAGGGGTTGCGCGAGACATCCGCGCGAAATGGGAAGTACTCAATGCGATTACAGCCACTGATGTCGAGGCGGTGAGGGAGTTGCTCCCGTCCGACACCACCTTGGTTGTAGCTGCGGGCGGCTTCGCGCTTGAATTTGGTCAGGATGGGATGGTTCTCGACCGATGCCCAGTAAGTGTCTCCTCTTTCACGCCGGTGGGCGACCTGGGTCCAACGCAAGAGGTGTTCCAAGACATCCCTGTAACGGTACTAAATCACGCCGCGTTCAAGTGGCTGGCTATGATGGGTCAGATAGAAGCTGGTGTTCCGATAATTCCAAGACAAGTGCCGACTATTCACATCACATTTACCCATGATTCGCCGTACGAAAAATCTCTTCAAGATAAACATATCGCAAAACTATACTTAAAATCCTATCGATTTATTGGTAATGGAGGCACTAAGCTTAGTTCACCGCTTACGAAGAACTGGCACCGAGCAGAGCTTGAGTTGCGGCTCGAAATTACCTCCGAGGCGGACGAAGCATTGCCCACCACAACGGTCTAGGGGCGATTGGCGCTTGCGTGCGGAGGCGGATAGTACAACCGTATGGTGACCACAGCCGACCCGGGGGGGACTATGGCGGTCGAGATACCATTCCGAGTGAAAATAGATGGCGGCGATGCGAGCCGTCATGAACTGCCAGCATACGACGGCTTCATGGCGTTGGCGGGCTTCTCGCTCTCCTTGTCGCTGGTGACGAACTACGTCGAGACGGGGAAAATCCGTCGACGAGGCGACTTTGTCGGTCGGTCGAGCGTCAAGGCGCTGCCAATTGAAGAGGGTAGTGTCCTCACTGATTTCATCGTCAGGATGGCTGAGCCAGTTGTCCTTGGCTCCGTAGCTTCTGGTGCCGCTGCAACATCATTCTTGTATGACGTCTTCAAAAGAACAATTGATCGAAACCTTGGAAACGACACGACGGTTGCGACCGATCAGTTAGCTGAACTTGAGCGCACCAAGTATGGTGATCTTGAAGCGCTTGTCGCCGCTACCGAGCCTTCAGTGCGACAGGCCCACACCGTTATTGGGGATGGGGCAAAGGTAATAAATATGTTCGGAGGTACTCACCTAGTTGGTCATTTTGACATAGAAACGAAAGCCTATGTTGAGGGAAGCTACACTGACAACACGATCCGAGAGAAAAATGTCTCTGTGGCATCTTTCAACGTCAACTCTGGATACGGCGGCGTGTTTGACGAAGACTTGGGACGTGTTGTGCCGGTAAAGCTTACGAAACAATCTCTGGCTCGTGCCAAAGCCGTATTGTCATGGGGGCTCGACCAGTATGCAAATGGAACGGGAAACAAGATAAGTTTAAAGTATTTTACTGTACTGGCCCTCGACAAGACGGTGAAGCAATACATCGTGGTCGACGCCAATATCCCCGGACGTTAGTTCGTTACAGGATGAACTTGCTCAGGTCGGCGTTGCCCGCCAGCTCGCCGACGCGGCTGGTGACGTAGGCGGCGTCGATCCGGATCGTTTCGCCGCCGCGGTCGCCGGCGGTGAAGCTGATCTCCTCCATCACCTTCTCCAGCACGGTCTGGAGCCGGCGGGCGCCGATGTTCTCCACCGAGCCGTTCACCGCCACGGCGGCGTCGGCCAGGGCGTCGTAGGCGTCCTCGGTGAAGGTGATCGTCACGCCCTCGGTGGCCAGCAGCGCCTGGTGCTGGCGGACCAGGTTGGCCTCGGGCTCCACCAGGATGCGGCGCATGTCCTCGCGGGTCAGCGCCTTCAGCTCCACGCGGATCGGCAGGCGGCCCTGAAGTTCCGGCAGCAGGTCGGACGGCTTGGCCACGTGGAAGGCGCCCGAGGCGATGAACAGGATGTGGTCGGTCTTCACCGGCCCGTACTTGGTGGAGACGGTGGTGCCCTCGATCAGCGGCAGCAGGTCGCGCTGGACGCCCTCGCGGGAGACGTCGGCGCCCGCTCGCTCGCGGCTGGAGGCCACCTTGTCGATCTCGTCCAGGAAGACGATGCCCTCGTTCTCGGCCAGCGCCAGGGCCTCCGTGGTCAGCGCCTCCTGGTCGACCAGCTTGTCGCCCTCCTCGGCGATCAGCGGGGCCCAGGCGCCGGAGACCGTGGTCTTGTGGGTCTTGGAGCGGCCGCCGAACGCCTTGCCGAACATCTCGCCGATGTTGAGCATGCCCATGTTGGGCTGGCCGGGGATCTCCATCATCGGCATCTGCGGCCCGCTCTCGGCCAGCTGCAGCTCGACGTCCTTGTCGTCCAGCTCGCCGGCCCGCAGCTTCTTGCGGAAGCTTTCGCGCGCGGCGGTGGAGCCGGGGCCGGTGAGGGCGTCCAGGATTCGCTCCTCGGCGGCGGCCTCGGCCCGGGCGCGCACGCCCGTGCGGCGCTTCTCGCGCACCATGGCGATGGCGCTCTCCACCAGGTCGCGGACGATCTGGTCCACGTCGCGGCCGACGTAGCCGACCTCGGTGAACTTGGTGGCCTCGACCTTCAGGAACGGAGCCTGGGCCAGCTTGGCCAGCCGCCGGGCGATCTCGGTCTTGCCGACCCCGGTGGGGCCGATCATCAGGATGTTCTTGGGCGTGACCTCGTCGCGCAGGTCGTCCGGTACGCGCCGGCGGCGCCAGCGGTTGCGCAGGGCCACGGCGACGGCCTTCTTGGCTTCATGCTGGCCGACGATGTAGCGGTCGAGCTCGGAGACGATCTCGCGGGGGGAAAATTCGGTCATGTGGCTCGCTAGATAGTCACGAAGCGGGCGGTGCGACAGCCTGGGTCTGAACCGGGGGCGTCTTGAGGGCGGGCGCGGGCAGCAGCTCGTCGAACAGCAGCCGCCAGCCCGGCCTGTCGTTGCGCCAGATACGCACGTAGTGGCCGCGTTGCTCGGCGCCGTCCTTGGTCCACTTGGCGACGCCGTAGGTCCAGGCCAGGTCGCCGGCGCTCGACGCCTGGCCGCCCAGGGCCGAGAATGCCACCGAGGTGGGCCGGGTGGCGAGTTCCGCCTCCAGATCGGCGCGGGTGACCGGCGGCTTGGCCTTCGACCCCACGATCCGGCCGTCCTCCGCCACCGCGGCCAGGAAGGCGGCCTTCACGTCGGTCTTCGCCGCGGCGTGCAGGGCGATCTCGGCCTTCATCACCTGGTCCATGGCCTTGGCGGGCGAGCCGGCCTGTTTCGCCGAAAGCCCGGCGTAGGCGACCTCCGAGCCTTGCGGCGCCGCGTCCGCCTGGTCGCTGGGCGGGCCGCCGTCGAACAGCCACTTCCACGACCCGTCCGGCTGTTTGGCCCAGACGGTGAAGTAATAGCCGCCGGGCTTGCCGTCCGACGTGAAGGGGCCGGTGGTGAAGCCCAGGTCGCCGGACCGCGCGATCCCGGCCCACAGCGGCCACCAGACCAGCGCCCGGCCCTTGGGCCTGGGCTCGCCGAACACCGCCTTGGCCAGCACCGGCTCCGGTCCGAACACGATCCCCTCCGGCGCGGAGTTCTTCAGGAAGCTGGCCTGCACGCCCAGCTCCAGCCCGTCGGCCGCGAACGCCCGCTCGGCGGCCACGACCGGCGCCGGGTCGATCGGGGCGGCAAGGGCGGAGGACGCCGTGAGGCACACCCAAGCCAATGAGGCGCGGAAATAGGACCTCACGTGGTCATTCTCCTGGCGACCGCCAACGCCTCAAGACGCGCCAGCTCTGCGCGGGTGTCGGCAGACATGATTTCGGTGCGTTGGAAGGCATGGCCTTCCGGCCAGAGGACCTTGGCTGCGACGGCCAACCGCTTGAGCTCCTCAAGGTCGTCCACGCGGGCATACGCCCACAGCCGCCAAAGCGGTGTCATGAAGGACCAGGCCATCCAAGCGCCGACCCAGCCGACGACCGCGGAGATGCCGACTGACCATCCCAGAATTTCGGGCGGTGCGCGAAACAGGGTCGCGAGACCGAACACAAGGCCCGGAAATCCGAACATCAGGGCCATCACCGGCCCATTCACGAACCAGCCGGCCCGCGCGACCGCGTCAGCGGCGGACACCTGTCGTTCGCGTGGGTCAGTCAAGGCTAGAGCACTTCAACTGTCAGTTCCCCGTTGGTGTAGACGCAGATGTCCGCGGCGATGCCCATCGCCTTGCGCGCGACAGCCTCCGCATCCAACCCGTTTACGTCCAACAGCGCCCTGGCTGCTGCCAACGCATAGTTCCCGCCCGATCCGATGGCCGCCACGCCGTGCTCGGGCTCCAGGACGTCGCCCACGCCGGTGACGGTGAAGATCTGGTCCTTGTCGGCCACGATCAGCATGGCCTCCAGCCGGCGCAGGTAGCGGTCGGTGCGCCAGTCCTTGGCCAGGTCCACGCAGGCGCGCGCCAGCTGCTCGGGATACTGCTCCAGCTTGGCTTCCAGGCGCTCGATCAGGGTGAAGGCGTCGGCGGTGGAGCCGGCGAAGCCCGCGATCACCCGGCCGCCGGCCAGCTTGCGGACCTTCTTGGCGGTCCCCTTGACGATGGTCTGGCCCATGCTGACCTGGCCGTCGCCGGCCACGACGGTCTTGCCGTCCTTGCGCACCGCCAGGATCGTGGTCCCGTGCCAATCGGGGAAGGCTGAGCTATTCGACATCCGGGCGATGTGAGCAGCGCGCCCACCCAGGTCAAGGCCGGGAGGTCAAGTGGATGACGTTCACCGACGACGAGATCGAACGCTACGCCCGGCACCTGGTGCTGCGCGAAGTGGGCGGTCCGGGGCAGCAGAAGCTGAAGGCCTCCAGCGTGCTGATCGTGGGGGCCGGCGGCCTGGGCGCGCCCGTGGCGCTGTACCTGGCGGCGGCGGGCGTGGGCACGATCATGCTGGCCGATCCGGACAAGGTGGACGTCTCGAACCTGCAGCGGCAGGTGATCTACGCCGCCGACGACCTGGGGCGGCCCAAGGTGGACGCCGCCGCCGACCACCTGCACGCGCTCAATCCGCACGTCTTCGTGGCGGGCTACAACGGCGCCTTCGACGCCTCCACCGCCGACCAGCTGGTGCAGGGGGTGGACCTGGTGCTGGACGGCACCGACGACTTCGCCACCCGGTACTGCGTCAACGACGCCTGCGTGCGGCACGGCAAGCCGCTGGTCTCCGGCGCCATCGGCCGCTGGACCGGGCAGGTGGGCGTGTTCGGCCGCCAGCCCTGCTACCGCTGCCTGGTGCCCGAGATCCCGCCCGACGCCGAGACCTGCGTGGCGGTGGGCGTGGTAGGGGCGCTGGCCGGGGTGATCGGCTCGATGATGGCCCTGGAGGCGGTGAAGCTGATCGTTGGGGCGGGCGAGGCGCTGACAGGCCGGCTGCTGATCTACGACGCCCTGGCGGCGGAGACGCGGACGGTGCGCGTGGCGGGCGATCCGGAGTGTCCGGTGTGTGGTTCCTCTTCCCACTGATCGTCAAGCCCGGCCATGACGACCAGCGTGGGGCGTCTAGACGTGTTTCCCGATGAAGTCGGTCGTCGTCTGCAGCACCGTCTTCCACGTCTCGTCGGACCAGTTGCGGTGACCCTCGCCCTTCAGCTCGACCAGCTCACAGGTCTTGCCGGCGGCCTTCAGCGCCTTGGCCATGAGCTGTGACTGCTTCGGATCGACGATGGTGTCCGCGGTCCCGTGGATCAGCAGGACGGGCGCCTGGATCTCGGCGGCGCGGCGGGCGGGCGAGGCGCGGACCAGCAGGGCCTCGTCGGCCTTGGGGTCGCCCATCGAGGCGCGCCAGTAGGCGTAGGTGGGCGAATCCGCCCCGTCCTCGCGGCGCGAGAAGGCCAGGCTCTCGATCAGGTCGGCGTCGCCGGCCACCGAGACCACCGCCTTGTAGAGTTCGGGCCGGCGCACGGCGCCCATCAGGGCCGAGTAGCCGCCGTAGCTGGCGCCGAAGATGGCCAGGCGCCGCGAGTCGGCGCGGCCGGACGCGACCACCTGGGCGACGGCGTCCTCCACGTCCTCCTGCATCCGGTCGGCCCACTGGCGCCTGCCCAGGTCCGCGAAGGCCCGCCCATAGCCGCCGGAGCCGCGGAAGTTGGGCTGCAGCACCAGCCAGCCCCGGGCGGCCAACGCCTGCACCGTGGCGTCGTAGTCCAGGTAGTTGCGGATCTCGGGCCCGCCGTGCGGCATCACCACCATGGGCAGGGGGCCGGTCCCGGCGTTGATCGGGGCGGTCAGGTAGGTGGTGATCTCGGCGCCGTCGCGCGTGCGGACCGCCAGCGGGGCGGTCATGGCCAGCCGCTCGGGGGTCAGCCACGGCTTGCAGTGGCCGACGTATTCCAGGCTGCGCTTCTCGCGGTCGTAGACCTGGAAGGCGCCAGGCTCCCGCGGGCCCGTGGCCCGGAACAGCATCCGCCGGTGCGCGAGGTCGATGTCGTAGAGCTCGACGTTGCAGCTGTTCTTCAGCGCGGTGTTCACCGCCCGGAAGTGCGGGGCCAGCGCCGGGTCGGCGAACTGGTAGTTCAGCCGGTCGTCCCAGTAGGCGCTGCCGACCAGCTTCAGGTTCTCGTCGACGAAGGCGGTGTCGAAGTCGCGGCCGGGCCGCTCGGCGACGATGTCCCCGAACTTGAGATTGGCCAGGTCGAAGGTGCGGATGACGCTGGTGTCGCGGCCGTCCATCCGCTGGCAGACCAGGAACACGCCCGCCTCCGGCGTCGGGCCGACCACGTCGAAGTCGGGTAGCTTCTTGACCTCGTTGAACCGCGACTTGCGGATCAGCTTCCAGTCCTTCTCGCCGGGCGCGCGGCCATAGACCCAGCCCACCGTGCCGCGGGAGTTGGAATCCATCCGCAGCATGGGGACGCCGCCTTGGGTGAGCCAGAAGTCGGTGGCGGCGACGCCCTGCTCCACCAGCTCGGCGGCGCCGGTGTAGACGTCCACCCGGAACAGGCCATAGGCGCCGCGGCCGTCGTTCCAGGCCTGCATCAGCACGTGACGTGGGTCGTCCTTCAGGTAGTCGACCACCCGCGAGGCGTCGAAGCCGCGCCGCAGCACCGAGCGCGAGCCGGCGAACATCACCACCGGGTCCTGGCCCTTGAGGTCCACCGAGATCACCCGCTTCACCGGGATGGGCACGAAGGTGTCGTAGAACCACAGGCCGTAGGGTTGGCCGTTGTCGTCCTTCCGATAGGTGATCCAGATCAGCAGGCGCTCGTTGTTGGCCCATTCCACGTGGCTGGCCGACTGCTCGCCGATCAGGGCCACGGCGGGCTGGGCCGACAGGTCGGCCATCCGCGAGAGGGTGACGAAGGCGCTGGTCTTCCCGTCCTTGGCCTGGGTGCGGAGGATGGCGAGCTGTTCGCCGTCGGGCGAGATCGCGGCGTCGTGGACCTGCGGCTCGCGCAGCAGCTCGTCCAGTGTTGGCGGAATCGGCGTCGCCCCCTGCGCGCGCGCCGCCAGAGGCGCCGCGGCGCCGGCCGCCAGCATCGCGCGACGCGTCAGCATGGTCAGAAGTCGTCTCTCCGCCCGTAACAACGTAACCGATGCTTGGGCGCGAGGCCGGCGCCCGTCAATGCGCGGTGTCGCGCGGGCGCGCCCTCCTTGCAACCCTTCGTCACGCTCCGTCACCGGCCGCACACAGTCCTGCGCCGAGCCGGCCCGAGGTTCCCGCTCCCCCAAGCGTCGAGGACCTCCCATGTCGCGTTCCCAAGTGTCCCACCCCCGCCGCCTGCGCGCGGCCCTGCTCGCCGCCAGCGCCGCCGCGGGCCTGGCCGGCCCGGCCGCCGCGCAGCAGATTTCGCCCTACGACCGCGTCGTAGTGTTCGGCGACAGCATCTCGGACGGCGGCGCCTATGCCGACCGCGCGCCCGCCGGCGCCGGCCGGTTCACCACCAATCCCGACCCGGTGTGGGTGGAGCGGATCGCCGGCGGCCTGGGACTGGACCTGAAGCCCCGCGCGGCGGGGGGAACCAACTATGCCGAGGGCGGCGCCCGCGTGGCCGTGGCCCGTCCCAACGCCCCCGGCGACCTGTCGCGCACGCCGGTGGTGAACCAGATCGACGCCTGGCTGGCCGGGGGCGGCGTGTTCGCCAGGGGCGACCTGGTGATCATCCAGGGCGGGGGCAACGACGTCTTCTTCACCCAGTCCAACGGCCTCGCCTTCACGCCCGCCGACCTGGCGGTTCTGGACCAGGCCGCGCGGGACCTGACCGGGCAGATCCAGCGGATCGCCACCGCGGGCCAGGCCACCATCGTCACCGCCAGCGTGCCGCGCTTCGAGGTGTTCAACCGGTCCTACCGCGCCGCACTCGCCGCGGCGGGGCCGAACGTCCTCTACGTCGACATCGCTGGGCTGATCGCCGAGATCGAGGCCAATCCCGCGGAGTTCGGGATCGTCAACGTCACCGACCGTGCGTGCCGGGGCCGGGCGGTCGAGTCGTTCACCTGCCTGCCGGCGGACTATGTGACGCCGGCCGCCAACCGCACCTATCTGTTCGCCGACGGGGTCCACTTCACCGGTGTGGTCCATGAGATCGAGGCCGACGCGGTGCTGGCTGCGCTTCGGGCGCCCGCCCAGGTGGGGCAGCTTTCCCTTGCCGGCCAGGCGGTGCTGCAGTCGGTTCACGCGGGCCTGACGGCGCAGCTGGGAACGGTCGAGGTCCAGCGCACCGGCGCCTGGAGCGCGTTCGGCTGGGTCGACGGCGGCCGGTTGGAGATCGACCCCTCGAGCCGCGCTGCGGGGCTGGAGGCCGATGCCTCGGGGGCGACGGCCGGCGTCTCGTACGGCCTGCGGCCGTGGCTGACGGTCGGCGGGGCGTTCAGCTGGAGCGATGGCGACGGGGACTTCGGCGCCGACTCCGGCGGATTCGGACTGCGCACCGCGACGCTCACCGCCTTTGGCCGCGCGAAGTTGGGAGCGTTCGACGCCTTGGCGGACGCCAGCTACGGGGACCTCGACTTCGACGACGTCCGGCGGCGGATCAGGCTGGGCCCGGCCGAACGGATCGAAGAGGGCGACACCCATGGCCGGATGTGGGCGGCGGGCGTCGAGGTCGGCGCGACGACCGGCTCCGGCCGGCTCAGTGTCCGGCCGCTGGCGGGCCTGCGCTACGAGCGGGTCGAGGTGGGGGCCTATTCGGAGGCGGGAGCCCGCTCCACCCAGGCGACCTTCGGCGACCAGACCTATGAGAGCCTGGTGGGCTCGGTTGGGGCGGAGTTCGCCTGGACAGCGTCGGAGACGGTGCGACCGTTCGCGCGCCTCACCTACGAGACCGACCTGCTGGACGAGACGCGGCGGATCGCCATCACGCCCAGCGGCGCGCCAGTCGCGTTCACCTCGCAGGCCTTCGCCCCGGACGCCGACTATTTCGCCTACTCGGCCGGCGTGACCGCCGAGCTGCGGCCCGGGCTCGCGGCGACGGCGCAGGTCGCGGGGACGTTCGGGCGGGGGTCGGCGGAGGCGACGGCCCTGCGGTTGGGGATCCTGGGCCGGTTTTGACGCCTCAGGCGGCGGGGAGCCGGATCGTGGCGCGCAGGCCGCCCTCGGCCCGGTTCTCCAGGCTGAGCGCGCCGCGCTGACTTTCCGCCAGGGCCTGGACGATCGCCAGGCCCAGTCCGGCGCCCCCCGTACCCCGGCCGCGCGAGGGCTCCAGGCGTTCGAAGGGGCGGGTCATCCGGTCCAGGGCGTCCGGCGGCGCGCCGGGCCCATCGTCCTCCACCGCCACATGAACCCCATCCGGCCCGCGCCAGGCCCGCAGCCGCGCGCCGCCGCCGTAGCGCACGGCGTTGTCCACCAGGTTGTCCAGCATCCGGTGGAGCGCCACCGGCGACGAGCGGGCCACAAGCGGGTCGCCGGGGTCGGTAATGTCGGCCACCGGCTGGTCCAGTTCCCGCCGCCGCGCGACCAGTGCGGCCAGCTCGGCGCGCAGGTCGATGATGTGGGCCTCGCCGCCCGGCGCGCGCGTGGCGTCGCGGGCGAAAAGCAGGGCGTCGTCGATGAGCTGGCCCATCTCGTCCAGGTCCGCCACCGCCCGGTCCCGCTGGTCAGGGTCGTCGATGAATTCGGCCCGCAGACGCAGGCGGGTCAGATAGGTGCGCAGGTCGTGGGCGATGGCCGCCAGCATCCGGGTCCGATCGTCGAGCAGGCCGCGCACCCGGTGCTTGAGCGCGTTCAGGGCCTCGGAGAGCGCGCGCACCTCGCGCACGCCGCGCACCGGCAGGTCGGGCGCATGCACGTCGTCGCCGAGGCCGCGGGCGGCGCGGGCCAAGGCGCCGACCGGCCGGATGGTCCAGAGGCTGACCGCCAGCACCGCCAGCATGACCGCCAGGGCCGCCCCGGCCAGCAGCAGGGCCCGGTCGCTGAACCTCTGCACCAGAGTCTGGGTGCGCTGGACGATCATTACCTCCCCGGTGCGCAGCCGGACCAGCAGCCGCACCGGCCCAAAGCGACCCTGGCCGTCGCCGACCTCGCGCCGAACCTGCACTCGGAACGGGCGATCCTCCAGCGCTCGGGCATAGCCGTCGAACAGGCGCCGAAGGCGGGGCGCCCGGTCGGCGAGGGCGCCGCGGGGCTCGATCGGGAAGCCCGTCACCAGGCGAACCGCCATGGGCCCGCGGTTGAGCGCATCCAGCACCAGGGGCCGCACGTCGGCGGGAGACGCCTCCAGCGCCCGCGCCATGGCCGCGGCGTCGCGCGGCGGCGGCAGGCGGAACACCAGCGGCCGCCCGTCGGGCCAGACGATGACGGCGGCGACGGCCGCCTGCAGCAGGATCAGGCCGGCGACCATCACCGTGGCCAGCCGCACCGTGAGGCTGTCGGTCAGGCGCGGCATCAGATCCGGACCACCGCCGGGGCGAAGAGGTAGCCGCCGCCGCGGACGGTGCGGACCATGACCGACTGACGGGAACTGTCGCCCAGCTTGCGCCGCAGGCGGCTGAGCTGGACGTCGATGGTGCGGTCGAACGGCGTCGCGTCGCGGCCGCGCGTCCAGTCGAGAAGCTGTTCGCGGCTGAGCACCCGCTGCGGATGGGTGAGGAAGGCCATCAGGAGATCGAACTCGCCGCCGGTCAGGTCGACGTCCTCACCCTGAGGGTCAGTGAGGCGGCGGCCCGCGGCTTCCAGGGTCCAGCCGGCGAAGCGGTAGGTCTCCCTCGGCATGGGCCGCGCGATGCTGTGGGCCTCGCGCGTGCGGCGCAGGACGGCCCGGACCCGGGCCACCAGCTCACGCGGGTTGAACGGCTTGGCCACATAATCGTCCGCGCCCAGCTCCAGCCCCAGGATGCGGTCTATGTCGTCGCCCTTGGCGGTGACCATGATCACGGGTGTGGCCACCGGCGCTCCGAGCAATCGCCGGCAGATGGACAGCCCGTCCTCGCCCGGCAGCATGAGGTCCAGCAGCACCAGGTCGACGCGCCGCCGCTCCATGACCCGGTCCAGCTCGGCGCCCTGGGCGCACGCGGCCACCTGGAAGCCCTCGCGCGTGAGCAGGCCGCTGACCAGGGACCTGATCTCGGGATCGTCCTCGACGACGGCGATGAGGGTGGTTTCGGTCATGGCGCGCTCGCCGCCTAGTTCGCAGACCGGCGGCGGCGGAGGAAGCCGCAAACCGGGACGGTTACACTTCGTCACAAACCGTCGCCGGAGGTTCATGGGGCGACCAACCGGGCCGACGACAACCTCCAGGTCTCAACCACGGAGTTCCCCCCATGCGTTCCCAAGTCTTCCTCCTGGCCTGCGCGGCCGTCGCCTTCGCGGCCTCGGCGGCCGAGGCCGGCAGCCGCAGCCATACCCGTTCGGTCCAGGGCCGGTTCGGCCACGGCTACACCGCCGCCCGCTCGGCCAGCTGGGGTGATGGCGCCGTCACCCGCCAGGGCCAGCGCACCTTCAACAACGGCATGAGCCAGTCGGGCTGGAGCACGCTCTACCGGACCGACGACGGCTATGCGCGCACCCGCGGCGCCTCCGGCTCGGGCGGCCGCTCGATCACGGGCAGCAAGGACGTCTCGTTCGGCGACGACAGCGTGACGGTCAACCGGTCCGGCTCCACCGCCTCCGGCGACAGCTGGTCGCGCTCGCGCACCTGGCCGCGAGGTCAGTGATGCGCTCGCCTCTGACCTGGGCGCTCGCGGTGCTGGCGGCCGGGGCGGCGTTCGCCTCGCCGGCGGCGGCCCGCGATCGGCTCGACCCCATGGAGATGCTGGCCAGGTCCGACGCCGATCGCGACGGCCGGGTGAGCCGGGCCGAGTTCATCGACGCACGGCGGGACCGCTTCAAGCGCATGGACCGCAACGACGACGGCTATTTCTCGGACGACGACCTGCCGAGGATGGTGCGCAAGCGGGCCGGAGAGAAGATGGACCGGGCCATCGACGCGCTGGATGCGAACCGCGATGGCCGCCTGAGCCGCGCCGAGTTCGTGGACGGCCCGACCCGGTTGTTCGACCTGGGCGACCGCGACCGCAACGGCGTGATCGACCGGGCGGAGATGGATCGGCTGAAGGCAGTAGTGGAGGCCCGACGGGGCGACTGAGCCCTCACAGCATCTGCGGCAGGACGCGGTCGGGCGGGCGGTGCCCGTCCATCCAGGTCTTGATGTTGATGATCACCTTCTCACCCATGTCCACGCGGGCCTCCACCGTGGCCGAGGCCATGTGGGGCAGCAGGACGACGTTCGGCATCTTGAGCAGCTTCGGATTGATCCGCGGCTCGTGCTCGAAGACGTCGAGGCCGGCGCCGGACACCTTTCCCTCGGCCAAGAGCTCGGTCAGCGCCTGCTCGTCGATGACGCTGCCGCGGGCGGTGTTGATCACGATGGCGTGCGGCTGGAGCAGTTTCAGGCGTCGCGCCGACAACAGATGGAAGGTGGCCGGCGTGGCCGGGGTATGCACCGAGACGATGTCCACGCGGGCCAGCATCTGGTCCAGGCTGTCCCAGTAGGTCGCGCCCAGTTCGTCGGACACGAGGTGACTGACCGGCTTGCGGTTGTGGTAGTGGATCTGCAGGCCGAAGGCCTTGGCGCGGCGGGCGACGGCCGAGCCGATCCGGCCCATGCCGACGATCCCCAGCCGCTTGCCGGTGATGCGGCGCCCCAGCATCCAGGTGGGCGCCCAGCCGGTGAACTCCCCCGCCTGCACGGCGGCGGCGCCCTCGATCATCCGCCGGAGCGTAGCCATCATCAGCGCCAGCGTCAGGTCGGCGGTGTCCTCGGTCAGGACGCCGGGGGTGTTGGTGACGATGATCCCCCGGGCGTTGGCGGCGGCCACGTCGATGTGGTCCACGCCCGCGCCGAAGTTGGCGATCAGCTTCAACCGCTCGCCGGCCTTCTCGATAAGGCCTGCGTCGATCTTGTCGGTGATGGTGCAGGCCAGCACGTCACAGCGGCCGACGGCCTCGATGAGCGCCTTGCGGCCCATGGGTTCGTCCGAAACGTTGAGTTCCGTGTCGAACAGTTCGCGCATCCGGGTCTCGACTGAGTCCGGCAGTTTGCGCGTGACGATGACTTTCGGCTTGCGGGTGGGCATGTGCCTACGGGAAAAAGGGTGCGTTTCCTGCGCCGCCTAGGGCGCGTGATTTGCTGACCCTTAGCAAAGGGGCCCGGCACGGCCAAGGCAAGGACCCTCCTTAAGGGCGGGGATTGGGTTTAGGGTAAGGATTGGGCTTGAGGTCACGGCAGAGATGGGCGCCGGCGCTCGCCGCGCTCGGATTGGCGGTCTCGATGGCCTGGACGGTCGCCGCCCAGGCCGCCGATCGTGCGACGCCCTCGGGCTTCCCGGTGCCGCGCTACCTCACATTGAAGTTCGGCAAGGTGAACGCCCGCTCCGGGCCCGGCGACGACCACCGGCTGCTGTGGGTGTACCGCACGCGGGGCCTGCCGGTGCAGGTTGTGGCCGAGACCGCGGAGTGGCGCCGCGTCTGCGATCCCGAGGGCGGGATGGCCTGGGTCCACAAGCGGGTGACCGACGGGCGGCGGGCGGTGCTCAACACCCAGAACCGGCCCGTGCCCCTGCTGCACCGGCCGAAAAAGGGGGCGGAACCGGCCGCCTTCCTCAACGTTCGCGCCATGGCCTCCCTCGTCCGCTGCGAGAAGGGCTGGTGCAAGGTGAAGAGCGGTCGCGCCTCCGGCTGGGTGCGCGAAGGGACTCTGTGGGGTACGGCGGAAGCCCTGCAATGTCGTTGAGGCGGCCGGTCGGCCTGTGGTAGGCCCGGCCCCTCCTAAGAACTCAAGGCTTCCTCGAATGAACGACACGGCGACACGGCCCTCAAGCTATACGCTCGAAGAGCTCCTGGCATGCGGCCGTGGCGAGATGTTCGGGCCGGGCAACGCCCAGCTTCCGGCGCCGCCGATGCTGATGTTCGACCGGATCACCGAGATCAGCGGGACGGGCGGCGCCCACGGCAAGGGCTACGTCGAGGCCGAGCTGGATATCCGCGACGACCTCTGGTTCTTCGGTTGCCACTTCATCGGCGACCCCGTCATGCCCGGCTGCCTGGGCCTGGACGCCATGTGGCAGCTGGTGGGCTTCTTCCTCGGCTGGTCCGGCGCGCCGGGCCGCGGCCGCGCCCTGGGCGTGGGCGAGGTGAAGTTCACGGGCCAGGTGACGCCAAAGGTCACAAAGGTCACCTACAAGATCGACCTGAAGCGCGTGATCATGCGCAAACTGGTGATGGGTGTGGGCGATGGGGTTCTGCTGGCCGACGGCAAACCCATCTATGAAGCGAGCGATCTGCGAGTGGGCCTGTTCAAGCCCGAAGACCTGGTCTGAGCCAGGCGGCAGTCGGAGGGAGTAGGACTTATGCGGCGCGTGGTCGTCACCGGGATGGGCATCGTCTCGTCCATCGGCAACAACACCAACGAGGTGCTGGCTTCGCTGCGTGAGGCCAGATCCGGAATCAGCGCCGCGCCGGAGTACGCCGAGCTCGGCTTCCGCAGCCAGGTGCACGCCGCGCCCACGATCGACTGGGAATCCATGGTCGACCGCCGCGCCGCGCGGTTCCTGGCCCAGGGCACGGCCTATGGCCACATCGCCATGGAGCAGGCGATCGCCGACTCCGGCCTGGAAGAGACCGAAGTCAGCCACGAACGCACCGGCCTGATCGTCGGCTCCGGTGGGCCGTCCACCCGCACCATCGTCGAGGCCGCCGCCACGGCGCGCGAGCGCGGGCCCAAGCGGGTCGGCCCGTTCGCGGTGCCCAAGGCGATGAGCTCGGGCGCCTCGGCGGTGCTGGCCACCTGGTTCAAGATCAAGGGCCTGAACTTTTCGATCAGCTCGGCCTGCGCCACCTCGGCCCACTGCATCGGGGTCGGCTACGAACAGATCCTGATGGGCAAGCAGGACGTGGTGTTCGCGGGCGGGGTCGAGGAGCTGGACTGGACCCTGAGCGTCATGTTCGACGCCATGGGCGCCATGAGCTCGAACTTCAACGCGACCCCCGCCGTGGCCAGCCGCGCCTATGACCGCGACCGCGACGGCTTCGTGATCGCCGGCGGCGCGGGCGTGGTGGTGCTGGAGGAGTACGAGCGCGCCAAGGCCCGCGGGGCCAAGATCTACGGCGAGATCGTCGGCTACGCGGCCAATTCCGACGGCTTCGACATGGTCGCCCCCTCGGGCGAGGGCGCCACGCGCTGCATGAAGCTCGCCATGTCCACCATCGGCGACCGCACCATCGACTACCTGAACCCGCACGGCACCTCGACGCCGGTGGGCGACATCAAGGAGATGGAGGCGGTCCGCGCCGTGTTCGGCGACAAAGCCCCGCTGATCTCCTCGACCAAGAGCCTGACCGGCCACAGCCTGGGCGCGGCCGGGGCCCAGGAGGCGATCTACAGCCTTCTGATGCTCAACAACGGCTTCGTGGCCGAGAGCGCCCACATCGAGAACCTGGACCCGGCCTTCGCCGACCTGCCCATCGTGCGCAAGCGCGAGGACCGGACCCTGGACACGGTGATGAGCAACAGCTTCGGCTTCGGCGGCACCAACGGCTGCCTGGTGATGTCGCGGGTCTAGGCCCGTGGCCGACGACCTGCCGCGCCCGCCGCAGGAGCCCGATCCCCAGGAATGCTGCCAGCGCGGCTGCGACCCCTGCATCCTCGACTACTACGACCGGGCCATGGAGCGCTGGGAGATCCGCATCCGCGCGCTGGGGTTTGATCCGGCCGAGGTGCTGGCTGCGCACCGGGGGATGACACCCGGCGGCTGATCGTCCAAAACCCGCCCAACGACGGATGGGAGAGCACCACGTGGCCGACGAATACCAGATGCCGACCGGGACCCTGATGCAGGGCAAGCGGGGGGTCATCACCGGGGTCGCCAACCACCAGTCCATAGCCTGGGGCATCGCCAGCCAGCTGGCCGCCCAGGGCGCGGAACTGGCCTTCATGCACCTGCCCGGCATGGAGCGGCGCGTGACGCCGCTGGCCGAGAGCGTGGGCGCCAAGCTGATCGTCGCCGCCGACGTCACCGACGACGCCTCGATGGACGAGGCCTTCGGGGCGGTGAAGAGCACGTTCGGTCAGATCGATTTCTTCCTGCACGCCATCGCCTTCGCCAACAAGGACGAGCTGAAGGGCAGCTTCGTGGACAACACCACCCGCGAGGGCTTCCTGCGGGCCATGAACATCTCGGCGTTCAGCTTCGTGGACTGCGCAAGGCGGGCGGCCGAGCTGATGCCGGAGACCGGCGGCTCGATCGTGACGCTCACCTACATGGGCTCCGAACGCGCAATACCGAACTACAACACCATGGGCGTGGCCAAGGCGGCGCTGGAGGCGGCGACCCGCTACGCGGCGCGCGATCTCGGTCCCAAAGGCATCCGGGTGAACGCGCTCTCGCCCGGCGCTATGAAGACCCTGTCCCTGGCCGGAATCTCCGGCGGCCGCGGCATGCTGGCCAAGGGCCGCTCGCTGTCAGCCATGAAGGAGGACACCTCGATGGAAGGCGTGGCCGGCGCGGCGCTGTGGCTGATGTCCGACATCGGCAAGTCGACGACCGGCGAAGTGATCCATGTGGACGCCGGCTTCCACATCATGGGCTTCACGGACGACGAAGCGGAAGCCTAGGGCGCGTAGGCCCGCATGAACCGGGCCGTGGCCTCCTTGGCCACGCGCTCGATCTCGGCGTCGGTGAGGTCGACGCCCACGCCCAGCAGGGCGGGAGTCTGGAAGCGCCCCAGCACCATGCCGGCGAAGAACTCGGCGGCCTCCAGCGGGTCGGGGGCGTCGATGCGGCCCGCGGCGTTCTCCAGGCGCAGGAAATCGGCCAGGTGGCGGCGGCTGGCCCTGGGGCCGGCCTCGTAGATCGCCTTGGCCACGTCGGGCATGGTCGCCGCCGACAGCATCGCCATCCGGTAGATCGCCATGCTGCGGGCGTTCAGCACGGCCACCATCAGCAGGCGCGCATAGGCGGCCAACGCCTCCTCCGGGCGGTCGACGGCCCCCGGAGCCCCCAGCACCTCGCTGACCTCATGGGCGCGGCGTTCGGACATGGCCCGCGCCAGCTCGGCCTTGGAGCCGTAGTGATTGTAGATCGTCTGTTTCGAGACTCCGGCCCGCCGGGCGATCTCGCCCATCGCGGCGCCCAGGCCGCGCTCGGCCATCACCTCGATGGCGGCGTCGAGGATGGCCTCGTTCTTGGAAACGTCGATCTGGCCGGCGACCCGCGCCATCAGTGACCCCCGCCCTGGGCCGCGGGCATGGCCTTGCCGGGTTTGGCGAAGAAGGCCAAGGCGACCGCAGCCCAGCAGCCCAGCGCCAGGAAGGCGAAGGCGTCGCCGAAACTCAGGACCGAGGCCTGGCGGTGGATCATCCCGAAGAAGGCCTTCCGCGCGCCCGCCTCGGGATCGGCCATGCCGCCGCCGGCCATCATCTGCGTCAGCCCCTCCAGCATCGCCTGGCTGGTGGGATTGGCCGTGTTCACCGCCGCCGCGAGGTCGGCGTAGTGGACCGCGGTCTGGTGGGTCAGGATGGTGGACAGCACGGCCAACCCGATGGCCCCGCCCACGTTGCGGATGAGGTTTATCAGCCCGGACGCGTCCTTCATCATCGAGACCGGCAGCGTGGATACGCTCATCTGCTGAGCGGCGATCATGGCGATCATCGTGCCCAGGCCGCGGGCGGCCTGCAGGACGAAGAACTCGGAAAAGCCCCACTGGTCGGTGACCCGCGCGCCCAGCTGGATCGCCCAGGCGGCGAGGGCGAACCCTCCCACCATCGAGATGCGGACATCCACCATCCGCACGATCCGCCCCGCGATCGGCGCGCTCATGAACATCGCGAGGCCGGACACCAGCATGGTGGTGCCGACCTCCGCCGAGGAGAAGTGCCGGACCTGACCCAGGAAGATCGGCAGCAGGAAGGTGCCGCCGAACAGGCTGACCCCCGTCACGAAGGTCATGACGATGCCCAGGCTGAAGTTGCGGTCGCGGAAAGGTTTCAGCGAGACGATGGGCTGCCAGTAGACCAGCTGCCGCCAGATGAACGCCACTCCGGTGAGGCCGGCGATCACCGTCAACCAGAGGATGACGTCGTCCTGGAACCAGCTCTCGTCCGCGCCCTCCTCCAGGACGTACTGCATCGAGAGCAGGAAAACGGTCATGAGGCCCAGGCCCCACCAGTCGATGCCCTTCGAAAGGCTGGGGTCGCCCTTGTCGAAGTCGGCGTAACGCCAGACCAGGAACACGACCAGGGCGCCCACGGGCACGTTGATGAAGAACAGCCACCGCCAGTTCAGCGCATCGGTGAGGTGCCCGCCCAGCGTGGGGCCCACCGTCGGCGCCAGGGTCACGATCAGGCCGACGATGACATTGGCGGTGATCCGGCGTTCCGGCGGGAAGAGGGTCATGGCGGTGGCGAAGATCGGCGGGATCATCGCGCCGGCGAACACGCCCTGGAACGCCCGGAACACGATCATCATGCCGACGGACGAGGAGAGCCCCACCGCGACCGACGTGAGGATGAACCCCAGCACGGCGAAGACATAGAAGGGGCGCGTGCCCCACATCTTGGTCAGGTAGGCCGTCAGCGGCATGATCACGACCTCTGCCAGCAGGTAGATCGTCTGCACCCAGCTGATCTCGTCGGCCGTGGCGCCGATGCCCGATTGGATCTGCACCAGCGAACTGGCGACGATCTGGATGTCGAGCATGGCCATGAACTGGCCGATGACCATCCCGCCGAAGCCCAGGAAGACCTTCGTCCAGTTGACCAGAGCGCCGTCCGAGCCGAGCACGACCGAGGCGGCGGGCGTCCTGGCCTGAGTGGAATCTGGATGGAGGACCGCGTCTGTCACAGGGAAGGGCCGGGCGCCGGATTAGTTCTGAGCGCCCTGGCGGGCGAAACGGGCCGGCGAGCGGCCGGACTCGGCAAACGACGGACCGGTGTCGCGGGTCACGTCCACCTTGACCTTCAGCGACAGGCCGGGACGCAGGCCCCCCGCCAGTTTCTGGTTGCGGTCGATGGCGATCCGCACCGGCAGGCGCTGGGTGATCTTGGTGAAATTGCCCACGGCGTTCTCCACCGGGATCAGGGCGAACTCGGCGCCCGTGGCCGGGGCGAAGCTGGCCACCTTGCCCTTGATCACGTCCTTGCCGAAGGCGTCGGCGTGGATTTCCACCGGCTGACCGATCCGCAGGCGCGAGACCTGGGTCTCCTTGAAGTTGGCGACCACATAGGCGTCGGCCAGCGGCACGATGCTCATCAGAGCGCCGCCCGGCCGCACGTACTGGCCGGTGCGCACGGCGCGGGCGCCGACCACGCCGGCCACGGGCGCGCGGATCTCGGTGCGGGAAAGGTCGATGCGGGTCTGGTCGGCGGCGGCGCGGGCGGCTGCGGCCTGGGCCAGGCTCTGGTCGCGGGCGGAGCCCAGCGACTGGGCGGCGCGGCGCTCGGCCTCCAGCGCGGCCCTCGCCTGACCGACGCCGGCGGCGGCCTGCTGCTGGGCGCTGCGGGCCGTCTGGGCGCGTTGGGGCGAGACCCAGCCCTCCTGGGCCAGCGCGCCATAGCGTTTGAGCTCCGCGTCGGCCAGGTTCGCCTCGGCGTGGGCGCTGTCCACCAGGGCGGCCTTCTGGGCGATCATCGCCTGCTCCAGGCGGGCCTTGTCGTCGACCGCCGCGACTCCGGCCTCAAGGGCCCGGGCGTTGGCCTCGGCCTGGGCCAGGCGGGCCTTCAGCGTGGCGGGATCGATGCGGACCAGCACCTGACCCGGGCTCACCGGCTGGTTGTCGTCCACCAGCACCTCGGCGACATAGCCGTCCACCAGCGGCGCGACTGTGACCATGTCGGCGGCCACGAAGGCGTTGTCGGTGGCCTCGTACTTCTGCTTGTCGATCCACCAGAAGGCGCCGCCCATGGTGACCGCGACGGCGGCCAGCCCGCCTGCGGCGATGGGGACGATGTGGCCCTTGAATCTGCCGGCCATGACGCTGAGCCCTTCGCACGAAAAATGGACCCAGCGGTCCATCCTAGACCTGGAGATATGCTCGCCGCCGGTTAGCCGCAAGTGAAGATTGGACGGTGGTGTCCAACTTTAGCCGTGGCGTCTGGACGCAAGCCGAGGTTCGTGGCCTATCCGCCCCATGAGCCAGGATGCCGACGTCATCATCGCGGGCGCGGGGATCGCAGGGGCGACGCTCGCGCTGTCGCTGGCGCGGGCCGGCCTGAAGCCGATCCTGATCGACCCCGTCGCCTTCGACGCCCAGGTGGCGCCGACCTTCGACGGGCGCGCCTCGGCCATCGCCTACGCCGCCTATCGCCAATGGCGCGCGCTGGGCCTGGCCGACGCCCTCGACCCGCATGCCCAGCGGATCGAGCAGATCCTGGTCACCGATGGCACGACGCCGGGCGCGGCGTCGGGCGGGCCGCTACCGTTCTTCCTGCGGTTCGACTCGGCCGAGATCGCCGACCGCTCCGACGGCGAGCCGCTGGGCTACCTGCTGGAGAACCGCCACACCCGCGCCGCCCTGGCGGCCGCCGTCCAGGCCGCGGGCATCGAGGTGCTGGCGCCGGCCCGGGTGGTCCAGGCGACCTTCGGGCCCCGCGCGGCCCAAGTCACCCTGGCCGATGGCCGGACCTTGAGCGCGCCCCTGGCCGTGGGCGCCGAGGGTCGGGGCTCGGTGATCCGCGCGGAGGCGGGGATCGGCGCGATCGGCTGGGACTATAGGCAGACGGGCGTGGTGGCGACGGTGCGGATGGATCGCCCGCACGAAGGCGTGGCCCACGAACATTTCCTGCCCGGCGGCCCGTTCGCCATCCTGCCGCTGACCGACAACCGCGCCAGCCTGGTCTGGACCGAGAGTACGACGCGCGGCGCGGCGCTGAAGACGGCGCGGCCCGAGATCTTCCAGGCCCACCTGGAGCGGCGGTTCGGGGATTTCCTCGGCGGGCTGGCGGTCGAGGGACCGGTCTTCACCTACCCGCTGAGCCTGCAGCTCGCCGAGCGGTTCACGGCGCCGCGCGTCGCCCTGCTGGGTGACGCCGCGCACGGCGTGCATCCGATCGCCGGCCAGGGGCTGAACCTGGGACTCAAGGGCGCGGCGGCCCTGGCCGAGGTGCTGGTGGACGCCCTGCGCCTGGGCGAGGACATCGGCTCGGAGGTGGTGCTGGAACGCTACGCCGCCTGGCGTCGCTTCGACACGGTGACCCTGTCGGCCGGCATGGACGCCTTCGTGCGCCTGTTCTCCAATGACAATCCTCTGCTGCGCCTGGTGCGCGGAGCCGGCATGGCGGCCGTGAACCGTGTGGCGCCCGCGCGCCGGTTTTTCATGCACGAGGCGGGCGGCGCGGTCGGGGATCTGCCCAGGCTGCTGAAGGGCGAAGCGCTGTGATCATCATCCCTCCTCTTCAGGGGAGGGACAGCTCGCCGGCGGCGAGCAGGGTGGGGGGTTGATGTTCAAGCGCAGAGCTTGTTCCCGATTTCCCCACCCGTCCGAGGCTTCGCCTCGGCCACCCTCCCCTGAAGAGGAGGGATGGGCGCGCCTTACTCCCCCTCGCCCAGTTCCCGGGCTTCCTCCGGCAGCATGATCGGCACGCCGTCGCGGATGGGGTAGGCGAGGCGCGCGCGCTTGCTGACCAGCTCGGCCTTCTCGCGATCATAGCTCAACGGGCCGCGGGTCACCGGGCAGACCAGGATTTCCAGCAGGCGGGGATCGACGTCGAGAGCGCTCATGCCGTCCCTCTACTGCAGCTGGTGGTGCTCGTCATCCGGATCGGAGGCGTCGATCTCGAGCAAGGTGGTCAGCACCTCGAAGCGGCCCGCCAGATCCGGCGCTTCGAGGAACGCCTGCTTCTCGGCGGGATCGAAGGGGAGGCCCATGCAGAGGCTGTTCACCAGGGCTTCCAGCGGCGCCTCGTGGGCCGTCTCCCAGTCGATGTCGAGCTCGCGCTGGTTCAGATAGCGCTTGAGCGCCGTGGCGAAGCGGGCGCGGGCGGCTTCGCTGGCGTCGGCCTCCTCGTCGTCCAGGTCGTCGCCGAACCGGTCGTAGTTCGCGCGCAGCTGACGGTAGGGCAGGCGCAGGTCCAGCTCCTCGCCGGCCTGGAAGCGGCAGACGCCAGTAAGGGTGATCAGGTAGCGGCCGTCCGAGGTCTCGGCGTAGCTGGTGATGCGCCCCACGCAGCCCACCTCGGCCAGCTTCGGGCGCGAGCGACTGCCGCCCCGGGTCTGGATCATGCCGATCACCCGGTCGCCGGCCATGGCGTCGTCGACCATGTTGAGATAGCGCGGCTCGAAGATCTGCAGGGGCAGCTCGCCGCCGGGCAGCAGCAAGGCGCCGTCCAGCGGGAACACCGGGATCAGCTGCGGCAGGTCGGAAAGGCGCCGGTAGGAAGCCATGAGGGCGGCAGCCTCAACTGAACAGGATGGACGACAGCTTGCGGCGGCCCTGCTTCGCCACGTCGGACATCTGCCCGGCCGCCTCGAAGATGATCAGCAGCTGCTTGCGTGCAGCCTCGTCGTTCCAGGCGCGGTCGCGGCGGATGCTCTCGATGAGCTGGTCCACGGCCTCGTGCATTTGGCCGGACGCGGCCAGGGCCTTGGCGTATTCCAGCCGCGCCTCGTGGTCGTCCGCGTCGGCCAGGATGCGGGCCTCGAACTCGGCGGTCTCGGACGGAGCCTCCGCGGCGAGCGCCAGGGCCGCGCGGACGGCGTCGATGTCGGGGTCCTTCGCACCTTCCGGCGCCATCTCCAGGACCTCGCGCGCCTGCTCCAGGTCGCCGGCCTGCTGGAGCAGCCGCGCCATGCCGCCGATGGCCTTCACGTTGGCCGGGTCCATCTGCAACGCCTGGGCATAGGCCTGGGCCGCGCCGCCCTGGTCGCCCAGTTCGAGCGACTCCTTCGCCATCTCGAGCAACTCGTCCACCGGCGAGCCGCCGCCGCCCTGCTTGGCTAGGCGGTCGACGAAGTCCTTCACCTGGCTGTCCGGGAGGGCGCCCATGAAGCCGTCCACCGGCCGGCCGTCCACGAAGGCGAAGACCGCGGGGATCGATTGTACGCGCAGCTGGCCCGCATAGGCCGGGTTCTTGTCGATATCGACCTTCACCAGCTTCACGGCGCCCTTGGCGGCGAGGACGGCCTTCTCGATGGCGGGGCCCAGCTGACGGCAGGGGCCGCACCAGGGCGCCCAGAAGTCGACGATCACCGGGGTGGTCTTCGAGGCCTCGACCACGTCGGCCATGAAGCTGGCGTCCGTGGTGTCCTTGATGAGGTCGGCGGCGCCCGGCGCGCCTTGGGTTTCCCCGATCAGGGTCATCGCCCGAAAGTCCCTTGTCTGAGGTCGTTGAACGTCTTCACGCAAAGATGGTCGCAAGTTGGCCGCGTCGCTAGTCGATCACGGTCATCGCGACGAAATCCACCACCAGCGGCTGGATATCCAGCGCTTGCAGGAATTTTCGGAAGCCGTCGGCGCTGACCGTGGTGGTGGCGGTGTTGGTGAGCGGGTGGAAGTTCACGTAGTCGGCTTCGGCCAGGGTGCGGTCCAGTACGAAGCGCACCCGGCGTTCCGTGTCGTTGATGAGTCCGAAGGCGGTGACCGAGCCAGGGGTCACGCCCAGGGTCTCTTCCATCAGCGCGGCGTTGCCGAACGAGAGGCGCGCCGAGCCGATCACCGTATGCAGGCGCTTCAGGTCGATATTGGCGTGGCCCTCCGCCGAGATCAGCCAGAGCTGATCCTTGGCGTCCTTCAGGAACAGATTTTTTGTATGGGCCCCTGGGAGACGCGCCTTGATTTCGGCGCCTTCCCTCACCGTGAAGACAGCGGGATGGTCAAGCGTCACCTGGTCGACGCCGAGAGCGGAAAGAAGCTTAACAAGATCGTTGCGGGTCTTCATGGAAGACGTCATAACTGTGGCAGGCAGGTGCGCCAATCTGCCGCCTATAGCGAAGGTCCCGCCTGCTAGGCTGTGGATTTTCCAGGGTTTCTCCAAAAGATACGCCCATCAGGCGAATCGATTCGGCGAACCTCCGCTATTAATATACCGTTAGTAATGAAGGTCGCGTCCGACTTCCGGGGCGGGCTAGTTGGGGAATGCAACAATGAAGATGCGTACATTTGTGGCGGCCTCCGCCGCGCTCGGCCTGCTTGCTTCGGCTTCGGCCGCCAATGCCGTGATCACCGTGGGCGACGTCATCGCGAACGACCTGTTCGGCACGACGCTGGCCGCGCACAGCCAAACGATGCTGTGGGATTTCGACGCCATCGCCGACAGCCGGACCGCTTATAGCGGCCTGGTGCTGCAAGGCCCGAACGGCAGCCCCACCTCGGCTTCGCCGCCCTACAACAACGACCCCCTGGGTGACACGACCAAGTATGGCTCGACCCAGGCCGACACGACCAGCACGTTCTCGGCGCTGCCGGGCTACTCGCTGCGCGCGTTCAGCTTCTATATCGGCTCGCCGGACGCCTACAACACGCTGACGTTCAACCTCGTGGGTGGCGGCAGCCAGACGTTCAACGGCAATGAGATCTGGGGCGGCGTTCCGGAAGACCCGAACGGCAACCGCAACATGGGCTATCGCGTATACTACAACTTCAATGGCGCCCAGGTGTCGTCGATCACCTTCGGCACCGGCAGCACGAACGCCTTTGAGGCCGACGGCCTCGCCGGCATCGTTCCGGAACCCGGCACTTGGGCTCTGATGATCATGGGCTTCGGCGGCGCCGGCGCCATGCTCCGTCGTCGCAAGGCGGCCCTCGCCTAAGCTACGCTCGCTGGAGCC
>Ga0255338_1001988_pt1 | contig 33671 bp, 30 predicted proteins | sample MeOH1_35cm_T4_19_FD_203715 | JGI IMG/M metagenome (GOLD analysis project Ga0255338, IMG submission 203715) | Sandy soil microbial communities from University of British Columbia, Vancouver, Canada - MeOH1_35cm_T4_195 | ecosystem: Engineered > Artificial ecosystem > Sand microcosm > Unclassified ... | reverse complement strand
GGCGGCGGGGGAATGAAGGGGGGTGAGGTTCATCGGTTCAGAACTCGGGCGGGCAGTCTAGCGCGAGGCCGCGCGCCGGCAGCGCCAGATGGCAGGCATGCAGCAGCAGGCGTGGCCCCTGGGCCGCAGGCGGCGCGTAGAGCGCGTCGCCGATGATCGGGTGGCCCAGCGCCAGCATGTGCACGCGCAGCTGGTGCGAGCGGCCGGTCAGCGGCTCCAGCTCGACGCGGGTGCGCCCCGGCTCGTGCGCCAGCACGCGCCAGCGCGTGCGCGAGGGCTTGCCGCCCGCGGGGTCGACCTTTTGCAGCGGGCGGTTCGGCCAGTCGGCGCTCAGCGGCAGGTCGATCTCGGCCCAGTCCTCCTCCCGGGCTGCGAGCGGTCCTTCCAGATGGCCGGCCAGCACCGCGACATAACGCTTGGCGACGCGCCGCTCGGCGAAGTCCAGGCTCAGCGCGCGCTGCGCCGCCGGGCCGCGGGCGAACAGCAGCAGGCCCGAGGTCGCCATGTCCAGGCGATGCACGGTCAGGGCCTCGGGGTACAGCGCCTGCAGGCGCGCGACGGCGCAGTCCTGCTTGTCGGCGCCGCGGCCGGGCACGGAAAGCAGGCCGCTGGGCTTGTTGACGACGAGCAGTTCGGCGTCGACATGGATGAGGTCCATCAGAAGCGGTCAATCCAGCCAGACTGCAGGGCCGACTGCGGGTTGGAGCCCGCCTCGCGCACGCGCAGCAGCGCCTCCTCGGCCGGCAGGCCCAGGCTCTTCAGCGCGCAGGCGGCGACGGTGCCGGTGCGGCCGATGCCGGCCGCGCAATGCAGCAGCACGCGCTCACCCAGCACCAGGCTGTGGGCCAGTTGCTCGACGCCCAGGCGGAAGGCCGCGGGGTCGGCGCCCAGGCCGAAATCGCGCATCGGCAGCTGCTGCCAGCGGAAGGGCAGGCGGCCCTCGGCGATCGCCTTGTGATAGGCGGGCGAGAGCTGTGCCACCTCCTCCAGCGGGTTCAGGCAGACCACCAGATTCAATTGGCGCAGGCGCGCCTCGTCGAGAAAGGCGCCCCAGGATTCGAGCCGGCCGGGCATGGACTGCAGCCAGAGCTGGCCAGGCTGGCCGGCGGGGAGGGAAACGGAGCGAAAAGGCATGTGCCTATTCTGGGGCAAAGCACCGGGGCGGGTGCGCCACCCGGGCCGGCGCCGGACAGGGGCCTGCGGCCCTGACGACATAGGCTCGCGGGCCTCATGGTTTATAAATAAATTGTTTGTAAATTGAGGGTGTCGAGCCATGATCCTGCCCATGACGGACTCCGCCTGTACCCTGGCCGACCTGCACCGCGCGCTCGAGGCGGGGCTGCGGCGCGCTCCTGCCTACCAGGCCGGCGGCATGAGCCTGAGCAGCCATCTGCCGATGGTGCTGGTCGCGCTGTGGCGCCTGGGCGCGCCGGCCGCGGCGCTGGAGCGCCAGCTGGCGCTGTGGCTGCCGCGCCTGCCCGTGGCCGAACCGCCGCCGTCCGACCATCGTCCGGCGGCCGCGCTGCTGCGCGAACGGCTGCCGGCCCTGCTGGCCGCGCCCGAGGCGGCCGCCTTCCATGGCGCGATCCGGCTCGCCTATGCCTGGGAATCCGGCCATGCCGGCGAGCTGGCCGCGGCGCTGCAGGCCTGGGCCGGCAGCGCCGGCGCCGTGCTGGGGCCGCCGCCGGCCGCGGCGGGCGGCGAGGCGCCGCTGCGCGCGGTGATCGCCGAAGTGCGGGCCGATCCGGCCCTGGCCACGGGACCGCGGCGGCGCCAGACCATCATGGGCGAGCTGCGCGAGGCCCAGGCCCTGCCGGGCTTTACCGCCCATCTGGCGCGGCCGCGGCTGAGCCTGGAGGCGCTGGCGGAGGCCTCGCTGGCGCTCTATCTGGGCTCGCACGATTTCACGGCCCTGCACCTGGTGACCGGCCTGCATGCGCTGCGGGTGCTGCTGGCGGCGCTGCCCGATGCCGAGCAGGGCCAGGTCTTGCGCTGTACCTGGCGCGCCTGGCTGGCGGCCTATGTCTCGATCGGACGGCCGGCGCCGGACTGGGCGGCGGTGCACGAGGGCAGCGCCGGCGAGGATGATTGGGAAGCCGCCAAGCCGGCGCTGTTCGCGAGCAGCAACGACCACCGCATCAAGCTGGCCGACGCGGCGCGCGAGGAATGGCGGCAGCGCGGCTGGCCGGGCTATGCGCGATGCCTGCGCCCGCTGGGCGCGGCGCAATGAGGAACGAGGAGGGAAGGGCATGATCAAGATCCGCGGGATCGACCATCTGGTGCTGCGCGTCGTCGATCTGGACGCGATGCTGGGCTTTTACTGCGGCCGGCTGGGCTGCACGGTGGAGCGCCGCCAGGACGAGATCGGCCTCACGCAGCTGCGCGCCGGGGCGCAGTTGCTGGACCTGGTGCCGGTGAGCGGCAAGCTGGGCCGCGCGGGCGGCGCCGCGCCGGGCGCCGAGGGGCGCAACCTGGACCATCTGTGCTTTCGCATCGAGGACACCGACCTGGCGGCGCTGGCCGCGGCGCTGCAGGCAGCGGGCGTGCGGGTCGGTGAGCTGGGTTCGCGCTATGGTGCCGAGGGCGAGGGGCTGTCGCTCTACCTGTTCGACCCCGAGGGCAACCAGGTCGAGCTGCGCGGTGATCCCGCGGTGCCGGCGGCATGAGCGCGGTGCTGGAGAGGCCGAACGGATCGGACGAGATCCGCCATCCCCACTGGGTGCTGGCGGCGGTCTGCGCGCTGGCGCTGATGAGCACGGCCGGCGTGGCCATGCCCTATCCGATCCTGGCGCCGATCTTCGTCGGCGGGCCGGTCGATGCCTTCACCCATTGGCTGGGCCTGCCGCCGGAGTTCCTGATGGGGCTGGCGCTAGCGGCCAACCCCCTGGGCATCCTGCTGGGCAGCATGGTGATCGGCCCGCTGTCGGACCGCTACGGCCGCCGTCAGGTCCTGACCGTGACCCTGGCCGCGACCCTGATCGGCTATCTGCTGTCGGCCTGGGCGCTGGGCCAGCGCTGGTATGCGCTGTTCCTGCTGGCGCGCTTCGTCACCGGGTTGACCGAGGGCAATGTGGCGGTGGCGCGCGCGCTGCTGGCCGATCTGCACCCGCGCATCGACCGCACGCGCGGCTTCGCCTGGCTCAATGCCTGCCTCTACAGCGGCTGGCTGCTGGGCCCGTTGATCGGCGGCCTGACCCTGCCCTGGGGCGAGCCGGTGCCCTTCGTGCTGGCCGGGCTGGCGATGCTGCCCTGCCTGCTGGTGCTGAGCTGGGGCGTGCCGGCGGTCAGGCCGGCACAGCGGCCGGCGCGGCTGTGGGCCGCGGTGCGCGAGCAGCAGGCGCTGGGCCTGCTGCGCCAGGATGCGCTGCTGCGGCGCCTGTTCTGGCTGCAGCTGGGTTTCGCGCTGGGCTGCAATGCGCTCTACGAGTTCGCGCCGCTGTGGCTGGTGCAGCAGCTGGCCTTCAGCAGCCGCGGCATCGCGCTGGTGACGGCCGGCCAGTGCGCGGCGATGACCCTGGCCAGCCTGCTGGCCGGCCGTTTCGCTAGCGCCGGGCGCGGGGCCCGGCCGCTGCGGCGCGCCGCGTGGATGGGCCTGGCCACCGCGCTGGGCCTGCTGGGCCTGGCCCTGCTGCCGGGCCGGGCGGGTGTGCTGATCGTGATGGCGCTGGGCGTGCCGGTGGCGCTGTACAACGCGCTGCTGCCGGCCTGGCTGTCGGAGCGTTTCGCCGCCCATGGCCAGGGGCGGGTGATGGGCCTGCTGTCGACCATCTTCTGCCTGGCCAATGTGGCGATCGCGCTGGGCGGCGGCCTGCTGTCCCTGCTGAGTGCGCGCTGGGTGATGGCGCTGGGTGCGGCCTGCTGCGGGCTGGCGGCCTGGCAGCTGCTGCGCCTGGCGCGCCGACCGGAGGTGGCGGCATGAAGGACACCGCCGAGCGCCTGCTCTACCAGCTCAAGAGCCGCGGGGCGCAGAGCGCGGCCCAGCTGGCCGAGGCGCTGGCGCTGAGCAGCATGGGGGCGCACAAGCAGCTGCAGGCGCTGGCCGAGGCCGGGCTGGTGGACGCCCGCGACGAGGTCCGGGGCCCGGGCCGGCCGCGCCGGCTGTGGCGCCTGACGGCGGCCGGCCACGGTCGCTTCCCGGACCGCCATGGCGAGCTGACCGTGCAACTGATCCGCCATGCCCAGGCGCTGGGCGGGTCGCAGCTGCTGGAACAGCTGATCGCGGCACGCGAGCAGGAGGCCGAGATCCGCTACGGCGAGCGGCTGCGCGGCGCGCGCGGCCTGGCCGAGCGGGTGCGGCGCCTGGCCGCGCTGCGCGAGGAGGAGGGCTATCTGGCACGCGCCGAGGCCGAGCCCGGCGGGCGCGCCTGGCTGCTGATCGAGGACCATTGCCCGATCTGCGCGGCGGCCAGCAGCTGCCAGGGCTTCTGCCGCTCGGAGCTGGCGCTGTTCCGCCGCGTGCTGGGCGAGGGCGTGGCGGTGGAGCGCGGCGAGCACCTGCTGGCCGGGGCGCGGCGCTGCGTCTACCGCATCACAGCGGCGCCCAGCTCGAGGCGCGCCCCGGGTCGCTGAGGCTTTGCTGGGCCTGCTCGCGCATCGCCGCGCGGGCGCGCAGGGCCGCGTCCAGCTCGGCCTGCAGGTCCTGCGCGGCGGCGCTGTCCCCCAGGGCCTGCCGGCAGGCCAGGGCGGTGCGCAGGGCGCTGAGCTGCAGGCTGAAGCCGCCCTGGCCCGGCTCCGGGTGCAGGGCCGCGTGCAGCAGCGGCAGGGCCTCGGCGGGCCGGCCGCGCTTGAGCAGCAACTCGGCCAGCGAGGCCTCGCCGGACAGCAGGTAGTAGCCGGCCGCCTGCTTGTGGGCCAGCGCGATGCCGGCGCGCAGCAGCGGTTCGGCCTCGTCCAGCTGCTCGGCCAGGGTCAGCAGATGCCCGAGGTTGAGCATCAGGCCGAAGCGCCGGTACTCGTCCAGCCGGGCATCGTCGAGCAGGCTGCGGGCATGGCTGGCATAGCGCCGGGCGCGCGCCAGCGCCGCCTGGGCGGCCTGCTCCTGCCCGCTTGCCAGCAGCTCCTTGTGGGCGACGATGAAGGAGGCGATGAGGTTGGCGTAGGCCTGGTGCAGGGCCTCGATCGCGCCGGCCTCGCGGGCCAGCGAGAGGGCCTGCATGTGCAGGCCTTCCGCATGCTCGAGGTCGCACAGGCGCGCGTAGACATGGGCGGCGCAGCTCAGCGCGCCGGGCAGCAGCCCATGCTGGCCGGGCTGGCGGGCCAGCGTCAGCGCCTCCAGCGCCAGCGGCAGGGCCTCGTCGGCCAGGCTCAGCTCGCCCAGGGCGAAGGCCGCCAGGGTCAGGCCGCGTATGCAGGCCGGCAGCTGCTGCAGCCGCCGGGCCAGGGCCGCGGCCTGCAGGGCGGGGCGGTGCACGCGCAGCAGATCGCCCTGGCGCCACTGGCTTTGTGCCACCAGCAGCAGGGCCTCGATGCGCGCATCATCGGGCAGCGCGGGCTCGGCTAGGGCCTGCTGGGCCAGGGCCAGGGCAGGGGCCCAGCGCTGGGCCTGCAGGGCCTGCTGTGCCTGCTCGAGCAGCCCCGTGACGGGCAGGTCGGAGGCGCCGGGCGGGGTGTTCATCGGCGCAAGCCTAGCAGGCTTTGCGGGCCTGCCCATCCCGCGAGCGGGCGGCGCCGGCATGCGAGACTCCGGGCATGCCATGAACCGCCGGGAGCGCCCGGCGGCAGCAATCCAAGAGGTGCAGGATGGAGCGGGGAGTGGAGCTCGGGGCGGAGCGGAAGGGGGCGGCGCAGCTGGAGCAGTCGATGTTCGAGCTGGCGCCGGTGTCGCTGTGGCTGGAGGATTTCAGCGGGCTGGCGCGGCTGTTCGCCGACTGGCGGGCGCAGGGGGTCGGCGATCTGCGCGCCCACCTGCGCGCCGACCCGGCACGGGTGCGGGCCTGCTCGGCCGAGCTGCGCGTGCTGCAGGTCAACCGCCGGACCCTGCAGCTGTTCGGTGCCCCCGACCTGCCGACCCTGCTGGGCGGGCTGGACCGCATCTTCCGTGACGAGATGCTGGAGCACCATGTCGAGGAGCTGGTCAAGCTCTGGCAGGGCGAGCTGGAATACAGCAGCCAGACCGTCAACTACACGCTGGACGGCCGGCGCCTGGACGTGCTGCTGCAGGTGCGGGTGCTGCCCGGCCATGAGCAGGACTGGGGGCGGGTCTTGCTGGCGCTGGAGGATGTCAGCGAGCGCGAGCAGGCGCGCCGCGGGCTGGCGCGCAGCGAGCGCTATGCGCAGGGCCTGTTCGAGCATTCACCGGTCTCGCTGTGGGTGGAGGATTTCAGCGGCGTCAAGCACCTGCTGGACGAGGTGCGCGAGCAGGGCGTCAGCGATTTCCGCACCTTCACCGACGTGCATCCCGATTTCGTCGAGCGCTGCATGGCCGAGATCCGCGTGATCGACGTGAACCGCCAGACCCTGCGCCTGTTCCGCGTGCCCGACCTGCCGACCCTGGTGGAGGCGCTGCCGCGCCTGTTCCGCGACGAGATGCGCCGCCCCTTCACCGAGCAGCTGATCGAGCTCTGGAACGGGCAGCTGTTCCAGCAGCGCGAGACCGTCAACTACAGCCTCGACGGGGAGCTGCTGCATGTGCATATGCAGTTCTCCGTGCTGCCCGGCCATGAGCGCGACTGGTCGCTGGTGCAGGTCTCGCTGACCGACATCAGCGCCCGCAAGAAGGCCGAGGCCTATCTCGAGTTCCTCGGCAAGCACGACGCACTGACCAAGCTGCGCAACCGCAGCTTCTTCGGCGACGAGCTGAACCGGCTGGAGCGCCGCGCGCTGGCGCCGGTGGCGGTGCTGGTGATCGATGTCAACGGCCTCAAGCATGCCAACGACGAGTTCGGCCATGCGGCCGGCGATGCCCTGCTGCGCCGCACCGGCGAGGTGCTGGCCAAGGCCGTCGAGGCGCCGGCGACGGCCTCGCGCATCGGCGGCGACGAGTTCGTGCTGCTGCTGCCGGGCGGCGACGAAGCGGCGGCCGAGCAGATGCTGGCGCAGATCCAGGAGCTGCTGGTGCTGAACAACCAGTTCCATGGCGGCACGCCGCTGAGCCTGTCGATGGGCGCGGCGGTCTGGCGCGGCGGCGGCGAGCGCCTGGAGGCCTGCATGCACCGGGCCGATACCGCGATGTACCAGCACAAGAAGCGCTACTACCAGGCGCGCGAGCACGACCGGCGCGGCGCCTGAGCGCGCTATATTCCGGCGCATGCCGATCCGGGCTGAGGAGGCTGCATGCAACGACCGGGATACTGGAGCAGGGCCCTGCTGGTGGCCGTGATGGGGGCCGTGCTGGCCGGCGCGGCGCGCGCCGATTTCGAACTCCGCGACAGCAAGGGCCGGCGCATCCGCCTGCTGGACAACGGCACCTGGCGCTATGTCGAGGCCAAGGACCGGGAGGCGGTGGCCGCCGAGGCGCGCGAGGCCGCCGCCAAGCTGCAGCTGCACGCGGACCTGCAACTGGAGCGCCGCGTCGAGGTCCCGGGCGGCTGCCGCTTCGACCTGCTGCTGAGCAACACCCTGCCTTACGAGATCCGCAGCCTGGTGCCGGACTTCGTCGCGCGGCGCGCCAACGGCGTGGCCTTTGCCACCCAGCTGACCGGCTTCGTCCTGGTGGCACCGGGCGACCAGCGGCGCCGCTCGGTGCAGTTCGATGGCGTCACCTGCGCCGACATCGCCAAGCTGGAGGTGCAGGGCGGGGACCGCTGCGAGATGGGCGAGCTGAACAAGTTCTCCGATGCGCCGGGCCAATGCCTGGCGCATCTGCGCGTGCTGCCCAGCGAGCTGCTGGTCTTCGAGAAGCAGCGGCCGCCCGCGGTGGCGGCCGGCAACTGAGGCGCACGGCTCAGGACACGATGTAGGCCCCGGCGCCGCTGCTCAGCAGCCGGCCCTCGGCATCGAGGAATTCCATGCGGGTGGAGGCCACGCGGCTGCCCAGTCGCAGCACCTGGGCCACGGCCTGGAAGCGCGCGCCGGTGGCCGGGCGCAGATAGTCGATGCGCAGATCGATGGTGCCCAGCTTGCCGAAGCGGGCCAGGCGCGCGGTTGGCGCCTCGTCCATATGCCGGGCGCCGATCGCCGCCATCACGGCCAGGCCGCCCATCGCGTCCAGCGTCGCGCTGATCACGCCGCCGTGCAGGCGCTGGTGGGTGAAGTGGCCGATCAGCTCGGGCCGCATCTCGATATGGGCCCGCACCTGCTGGGCCTCCAGGCTGTCGATCTGCAGGCCCAGCACCTTGTTGAAGGCAATGTGCTCCTCGAAGATCTCGCACAGGCGTTGGCTGAACTCGGGCTCGAACAGGCTGGAGGTACAGGGCATTGCGGGCTGGACGGGGCAGTGGCGATGCGCGAGCGTAGCAGGCGGGCCGCTCGCTCAGTGTCTCTTGTACTGGGTGGCGCCGAACAGCATCTCGCGCGCCTGGTCGGTGACCAGGGGCTTGCGCTGCTGGCTCAGCACCTCGACGCCGCGCTGCACCGCCGGCCGCGCGGCGATCTCGTCGAACCAGCCCTTCAGATGCGGGTAGTCGGTCAGTTCCACGCCCTGGTTCTTCCAGGAGCGCAGCCAGGGAAAGGTGGCGATGTCGGCGATCGAGTACTCGGCGCCGCCCAGGTATTTGCTGGCGGCCAGGCGCTTGTTGATCACGCCGTACAGACGCTTGGCCTCGTTGGTGTAGCGGTCGATCGCGTACTCGATCTTCTGCGGCGCGTAGATGCGGAAATGGTGGGCCTGGCCCAGCATCGGGCCGACGCCGCCCATCTGGAACATCAGCCACTGCAGCGCCTCGTACTTGCCGGCGGTATCAGTTGGCAGCAGGCGCCCGGTCTTGCCCGCCAAATAGAGCAGAATGGCGCCCGATTCAAACAGCGAGATCGGCTTGCCCTCGGGGCCTTCGGGGTCGGTGATGGCGGGGATCTTGTTGTTGGGGCTGATGGACAGGAAATGGGGCTCGAATTGCGCGCCGGCCCCGATGTCCACGGGGATCACCTGATAGGGCAGGCCACATTCTTCCAACATGATGTGAACCTTGTGCCCGTTGGGTGTGGGCCATGAATAAACTTCGATCATTGTGTGCTCTCCAGGCTGCGCCGCCTCATTGTCCTAGCCCATGTTAATTAAGCAAGTCAAACGCTGGTTTGTGGCTCGTGCGAATGCCGCGCGCTGGCGTGCCGTGGTCGATTGGGCCGAGGGCCGCGGTGCGGCCTTCCGCCAGGGGCGCGATGGGCGCGGCTTCCAGATCGACCAGCCCAAGGCCTTGCCGGGCAGCCTGCGCATCGAGTGGGCGCCCTCGCAGCGCAGCTATATCGAGGGCCATGAGCTGCGCATGCGCTGCGAGATGGGCCTGCATGCCGAGCTGCAGATGATGGTGCTGGCGCGCAACCTGATGGAAGGCCTGGAGAAGGCCGTGTTCGAGGCCTATACCGACACGCTGAAGACCCGGGTCGATACCGACACGCCCGAGGAGATGCGCTGGCTGGTGATGTTTCCCAAGCTCAAGAGCTATCCCCACAAGCTGGTCAAGGAGCGCTTCGGCGCCCTGGGCGTCAACCAGGAGCTCGTGGCGGCTTGGCTGGAGGGCAGCCTGAGCGAGCTGCTGATCCAGGCCAGCCAGGACCTGCTGCCCGAGGCCCGGCCCTTCGTGCTGATGTGCCTGCGCGGCAATGTCTATCTGCGCACCGCGATGGCCGAGCCCGACCTGGACGAGATCCAGCGCCTGGTGAAGCTGCTCGAGACCGCCTGCCGCGAGGCCCAGCGGGTCAACAACCGGCTCGCCGACGGCGGGCCCTGGCCAACTACGACCTCGGTCGCCTGGCAGAGCCAGCCGCCGCTGGGCTCGCTGCCGGGGCGGTAAGCCCACCCCCTACGCGCTGCGCGCGCCCCCTCAAGGGGGCGAGCCCGGTGGACCGGCGGAGCCGGATCCGCGGGCTCCGCTGGGTAATACCGTTCCTTGTTTAGCCGGTCTTCTGCGCGAAGCGCCAGCCCAGTTCGGCCATCGGCCGCGCGCCGGCGCCGGCCTCGCGGGCGCGTGCGCTGGAGGCGGTGCCGGCCTCCACCCGCTTGGCAATGCCCTGCAGGATGGCGGCGATGCGGAACAGGTTGTAGGCCAGGTAGAAGTTCCAGTCCTTCATCACCGCGTCCACATCGGCGCGGCCGGTGCGCTCGCAGTAGCGCCGCACATAGCTGAGCTCGTCGGGGATGCCCAGCGCGGCCAGGTCCTGGCCGCCCAGGCCGCGCGCCGCGCCCGAGGTCTCGATATGCCAGGACATGCAGTGGTAGCTGAAGTCCGCCAGCGGATGGCCCAGGGTCGAGAGCTCCCAGTCCAGCACCGCCAGCACGCGCGGCTCACTGGGATGGAAGACCAGGTTGTCGAGGCGGAAGTCGCCGTGGACGATGGACACCTCGCGCTCGTCACGCGCCGAGGCCGGGATGTGCCCGGGCAGCCATTCGATCAGCCGGTCCATCGCCTCGATGGGCTGGGTCACCGAAGCCAGGTACTGCTTGCTCCAGCGGCCGATCTGGCGCTCGAAGTAATTGCCTGGCTTGCCATAGTCGGCCAGCCCGGCGGCCTTGAAGTCGACCTTGTGCAGGGCGGCGATCACGCGGTTCATTTCGTCGTAGATCGCGCCGCGCTCGGCGTTGGCGAGGCCCGGCAGGCTCTGGTCCCACAGGACCCGGCCCTCGATGAACTCCATCACGTAGAAGGCGCGGCCGATCACCGCCTCGTCTTCGCACAACGCCAGCATCCGCGGCACCGGCACGGCCGATCCGGCCAGGGCCTTCATCACCGCGAACTCGCGCTCGATCGCATGGGCCGAGGGCAGCAGCTTGGCCACCGGGCCGGGCTTGCTGCGCATCACATAGCTGCGTGCCGGCGTGATCAGCTTGTAGGTCGGGTTGGACTGGCCGCCCTTGAACTGCTCGATCGTGAGCGGGCCCTGGAAGCCCGGCACATGGGTGCCGAGCCAGGCCTCGAGCGCGGCGGTGTCTAGGGCTTGCGCGAGCTCGCGCGTGCCGGTGAAGGCGTCGTCCATGGGTCTCCTTGTTGATGGATATGAATCAGCAGCAGGCCCCGCGACGCCGGCACGCTGCTAGCGGCTCGCGATGGCCATCAACTTGTCCTTGCTCAGCACCACGAGCCGGGTCGGCTCGACCCGCACCGCGCCGTCGCGCTCGAAGCCCTTGAGCTCCTGGTTGACGCGCTGGCGCGAGGCGCCCAGCATCTGCGCCAGGTCTTCCTGCGCCAGCTGCAGGCCGATGCGGATCTCCTCGCCCTGCGGCACGCCGTAGGAGCGCGCCAGCAGCAGGATCTGCTTGGCCAGGCGGGCCGCCAGCGGGCGGGTGTTGAGATCCTCGACCACGTCGAACATCAGGCGCAGGCGCCGGCAGTTCAGGCGCAGCAGCGCCTCGTAGAGCTCCGAGTGGCGTGCCAGCAGTTCCTTGAAGTCGGGCTTGCGCACCACCAGCAGGGTGGTCTCGCCATGGGCCGTCGCATCGTGGGTGCGCGGCAGGCCGTCGAACAGCGAGATGTCGCCGAACCAGGTGCCGGGCTCCACATAGGTGAGGGTGATCTGCTTGCCCGAGAGGGACACCGAGCTGACCCGCACCGCGCCCTTGGCCACGCCCACCCATTCCTCGGCCGGTTCGCCGCGGCAGGACAGCAGGGCACCGTCGCCCAGGCGGCGCACGAAAGCGCGCGCAAGGATGTCGCCGCGCAGGGGCGCAGACAGTTTGGAGAACCACGAACCCGACTCGATATTGCTGCGTTCGGGAATTGTAAGAACCGTGCTATTCATGCTTAGTCGCTGACGTGACAGCCGCCGGTCGGCCTGCCGGACTCATTGTCCATGAGTCTGGCGGGACGCCGCGGCGGTCTCTTCTTGTGATGCGGAACCGACACTGGGGCGGCCCGGGCCCGCACTTGAGGGTGGGCTGCTGCGGGATTGCGCCGACCCCATGCTAGAGTGACCGGCAAACAACAGAATACCCCGGCATGCACCGAGCCCCGTCTCGCAAGGGTTTCAAGCCCCATCGCCCAGGCGTCCTGCCGGCGCTTCTTCTCGGCTCCGCCACGTTGGGCCTGCCGTCGGTCCACGCCATGGGCGTGGGCCTGCCGCGCACCCTCTCGGCCCTGGGCCAGCCGCTGCATCTGCAGTTCCCGCTGCGGCTGGCGGCCGGCGAGACCTTGACCCCCGAGTGCGTGCGCGCCGAGGTGCTGGCCGGCGATCAGCGCCTGCCGGCCACGGCGCTGCAACTGCAGCTGGAAGGCGAGAGCGAGAGCGCGGTGCGCTCGGTGCGCCTGCAAAGCCTCGGCCAGGTGGACGAGCCCCTGGTCACCGTCCATCTCTCGCTGGGCTGCCCGGCGCGCTTCACGCGCCAGTTCACGGCCTTCATCGATCCTCCGGGTGCCGAACCGGCCGTGGCGACCGCGCCGCCGCCCGAGCCGGCCCTGCGCAACTATTCGCCGGCCATGCGCGCCGCCCTGGCCACGGCCGAGGCCCGTCCGGCCGCCTTGCTGGCCCAGCCGGCTGCCGAACCGGCGCCACCCGCGCTGGCGGCGGCGCCGGCCGCCGAAGCGGCCAGCCGGCCGGCGCGGCGTGCCCCGATCGTGCCGCCGGCCGCGCTGGCTGAACGGCCCGCGGCCGAGCGCCTGGCCCAGGCACCGGCCGCGCGGGCGCCCGTCCGCCCGCCGCGCGCCCCGGCCAAGCCGCTGGCGCGGCTGCAACTGGAACCGGCCGAGGTGGTGGAGGCGGCGCCGCCGGCCTCCGCGGCCGCCGTCGCCAGCCCGCCGCCGCCGGTCGACCCTGCCTTGCAGGAGCGCCTGGCCAAGCTGGAGCAGAGCCTGCAGAAAATGCAGGGCGAGGGGCGCAACACCCAGGACCAGTTGCAGGCCCTGCGTCTGCAGCTGCAGCAGGCCCAGCAGGCGCGCTTCCAGAATCCGCTGGTCTATGGCCTCGGCGCCCTGGCCCTGGCCCTGGCGGCAGGCTGCCTCCATCTCTGGCGCGGCCGCAGGAGCGCGCGCCGCCGGCACGAATCGGCCTGGTGGGACGAGGAGTTGCCGGACGGGCCGCACGCGCGGACCGCGCGGCAGCCGGAGCCTGCGCCCCTGTCTGCTCCGATTGCTGCTCCGATCGCTGCGCCGACAGCTCCGCCCGTGTCGGCGCTTGCGCCGGCCCCTTTGGCGCCCGACGAGGCCTCCTTGCCCTGGGCGGCCCAGCGGCCCGAGGAGCCGACCCTGCCCTTGCCGGGGCTGGATGTGCAAGCCGAGATGGCTGCCGCGTCACCGACCCCGCAGGGCGCCGCAGGCGCACCGTCGGTCGAGCCCCTGTTCATGTCGCTGGCCGAGCCCGCCCCGGAGCCGGAGCCCTTGCACGAGCCGGTGAGCTTCCAGCTGGTGGACATGGCACCGGCCGCGGCGCCTGCGCCGGTCGCCACGCGCGTCAGCGTCGAGGAGCTGATCGATCTGGAGCAGCAGATCGAGTTCTTCCTGGTGCTGGGCCAGGACGAGGCCGCCGTCGAGCTGCTGCAGGCCCAGCTGCGCGCCGGCGGCGAGGACGTGGCCATGCCCTATCTGAAGCTGCTGGACATCTACCAGCGCCTGGGCAGGCAGGATGCCTTCACCGCGCTGGCGCAGCGCTATGCGCAGCGCTTCGGCTGCGTCGCGCCGGCCTGGGGCAGCGGCGAGGGCGACGGTCTGGAGGGCCGGCCCAAGCTGCTGGCCCGGCTGCAGGCGCGCTGGCGCAACAGCGCCGCCAGCATGGTCCTGCTGCAAAGCCTGCTGACCGGGCATGAATCGGCGCGTGAGGCCGGACTGGACCTGACGGCCTGCCGCGAGCTGCTGCTGCTCTACAGCGTGGCGCGCGACCTCTCCGAGCACGAGGTGCGCGGCGAGGAGATCGACCTGTTCCTGCCGCTGGACCCGCCCTCCAGCGCCTCGGCCGGCATGATGGCCACCATGGCCTGGCAGAACACCGCCGGCCATGGCTCGGCCCGTCCGCATGCGCTGGAAGTGGACATCGCGCTGGACGAACCGGAGCCGCGCAAGGCCTGAGCCCGGTGGCGGCTTCAGAGCCGCGCCAGCTGGTCCAGGGCCTTGTTCAGCGTGCTGTCCTGCTTGGCGAAGCAGAAGCGGATGATGGGGGCGCTGCTGCCCTCGGCGTAGAAGGCCGAGAGCGGGATGGCCGCCACGCCGATCTCGCGCGTCAGCCATTGGCTGAATTCGGCGTCGCCCTGCGTGCCGTAGGCGCTGTAGTCCACGCACTGGAAGTAGCTGCCCTCCGAGGGCAACAGCTTGAACTTCGTGGTGGCGGCCAGCCCCCGGCGGAACAGGTCGCGCTTGGCCTGGTAGAAGGCCGGCAGCTCCAGATAGGGCGCCGGCTCGGCCATATAGGCCGCCAGCCCGTGCTGGACCGGCGTGTTGACCGTGAAGACGTTGAACTGGTGGACCTTGCGGAACTCGGCCGTCAGCGCCGCCGGGGCGGCCACATAGCCGACCTTCCAGCCGGTGACGTGGTAGGTCTTGCCGAAGCTGGAGACGATGAAGCTGCGCGCGGCCAGCTCCGGGAAGCGGGCGACGCTCTGGTGGGCCTGGCCGTCGAACACCATGTGCTCGTAGACCTCGTCGCTGACCACCAGCACCTCGCTGCCGTCCAGCAGCGCGGCCAGCGCGCGCATGTCGGCATCGCTCCAGACCGTGGCGCTGGGATTGTGCGGCGTGTTGATGATGATGGCGCGGGTGCGCGGCGTCAGCGCGGCGCGGATCAGGTCGAAGTCGGGCCGGAAGGTGCCCGGCGTCAGCGGCACGCGCACGACGGTGCCGCCGCACAGCGCGATGTTGGGCGCGTAGCTGTCGTAGCAGGGCTCCAGCACGATCACCTCGTCGCCTGGATGCACGACGGCCAGCAGGGCGGTGAAGATGGCCTGGGTGGCGCCGGCGGTGATGGTGATCTCGCTGCCGGGATCGTAGGCATGGCCGTACAGCGCCGCGATCTTGGCCGCGACGGCCTCGCGCAGGGCCGGCACGCCGGCCATCGGCGGGTACTGGTTCAGTCCCGCACTCATCGCGCGGTGCACGGCCTCGACGAGACGCGGGTCGCAGTCGAAGTCGGGAAAGCCCTGGCCCAGGTTGACGGCACCGTGCGCCTGGGCCAGGGCCGACATGGTGGTGAAGATGGTGGTGCCCACCTGGGGCAGGCGGCTGGTCAGCTGCATGGTGCGGTCGAAGTCGGTCAGAGGCTGTCGGAGGCGGAATCGCTGGCGGCGCCGTTCATGGCGCGCTCCAGCAGGGTCTTGTTGAGCCGGTCCGAGAGCAGCTCGGCGAAGGCGTAGACATAGTTGCGCAGATAGGCGCCGCGCTTGAAGGCGATGCGGGCGACGTTCTGACCGAACAGATGGCCCAGCGGGCGCGAGACCAGCTCGCTGCCCGGCGGGTCCTCGCGCACCGCCATCTCGGCAACGATGCCCACGCCCATGCCCAGCTTCACATAGGTCTTGATGACGTCGGAGTCGATGGCCTCCAGCACGATATTGGGCTGCAGGTGGCGGGCGGCGAAGGCGCGGTCGATGCGCGTGCGTCCGGTGAAGCTGGGGTGGTAGGACACCAGGGGCTCGGCCGCCAGCTGCTCGAGGCTGACGCGCTCAACCTTGGCCAGCGGATGCTCGGCCGGCACGACCAGCACGTGCTGCCATTCGTAGCAGGGCAGGGTGACCAGCTCCTCGTGCTCGGACAGCGATTCGGTGGCCAGGCCGACGTCGGCGCTCTCGTCCATCAGCATGCGCGCCACCTGTTCCGGGTTGCCCTGGTGCAGGCTCACATGCACCTGCGGAAACTGGCGGCGCAGCTGCGCGACCGGCCCAGGCAGCACATAGCGGGCCTGGGTGTGGGTGGTGGCGATCGAGAGGGTGCCGGCGTCCTGCTTGGAATACTCCTCGCCGATGCGCTTGAGGTTGCCGACCTCGCGCATGATGATCTCGATGGACTTCAGCACCTGCTGGCCCGGCTCGGTGATGCGGCGCAGGCGCTTGCCATGGCGCGAGAAGATGTCGACGCCCAGCTCCTCCTCCAGTTCCAGGATGGCCTTGGAGACGCCCGGCTGGGAGGTGAAGAGCGCCTTGGCGGTCTCGGTGAGGTTCAGGTTGCGGCGCGCCGCCTCCTGGACGAAACGGAATTGGTGCAGGTTCATGCCGGGTTCACGCGGAAGGCGGGGAAATGAGGGCCAGGCTGGCGGCGGCCATCGCTTGCACCACGGCCTCCTGTTCGCCGATGGCCGGATGCAGCAGCCATGTGCCGCCGTGGCGCTGGCGCAGCTGTTCGACCAGGGGCGGCACGTCGCGCCGCACATGGCCGCTGGCGCCGAGGAACATCGGCACGATGTGGATGTGCGTGCAGCCGCGCGCGACCAGGCCGTCGGCCGCCGTGCCGATATCGGGCTGCATCAGCTCCAGATAGGCCAGGGCCATCGGCAGGCCCGGGCGCGCGGCGGCGATGCGCGCGGCGATGGCCTCGAAGGGGCGCGCCCAGGCCGGGTCGCGCGCGCCATGGGCGAAGAGCAGCAGGCCTTCCATGTCAGCCATCGCTCATCGGTAGCGCACCAGCCAGCCGAAGGCGGCCAGCGAGATGGCGAGGTAGATCAGGCTGGGCGTGGCGGCCACGGCCCAGGGCGTCCAGCCCTTCAGCAGGCCCAGGTGGCCGGCGACGTTGTTCAGCAGCACGAAGCTGATGCCCAGCATGATGCCGCCGAACACCTTCAGGCTGATGCCGCTGTTGCGCCCGTGCAGATAGGCAAAGGGCAGGGCCAGGGCCACCATCACCAGGCAGGCGAAGGGGTAGAAGGCCTTGCGCCAGAACTGGATGTCGTGCTGCTGGGCCGACTGTTCCTGGGCCGAGAGATGGCGGGTGTAGCGGTAGAGCTCGGCGGTGGACATGGTCTTGGCCGGCAGCAGGGCGGCACTGATCACGTTGACCGAGAGGCCGCTGCGCCAGTCTAGCGTTGCCAGCTGCTGCTCCTGCACCTGCGGGTGGGCGTCGCCGGGGGCGGCCTGCCAGCGGGTCCGCACGACATCGGACAGGCGCCACAGCCCCTCGGCGTCGACGCTGGCGCGGGCGGCCTGGGTGCGCGCGATCAGCGCGCCCTGGGCGTCGAACTCGAAAATGCGCACGCCTTCCAGCTCGCTGGGGCCGCGGGCGCGGCGCACATTGACCGAGAAGCTGCGCTCGCCGTCGGGGCCATGCTGCTTGTCCTTCAGCCAGGCGCCGTTCTGGCCGCGGGCGATGCCGCCGGTGATGCGGGCGCGCTGCAACTCGGCTTGGCGCTCGACGGCCGGGGCCACATAGTCGCCGACCACGAAGGTCAGGGCCGCGAAGCCCAGCGCCAGCGAGGTCAGCAGGCTCAGCGCCCGGCCGGGGCCGAGGCCGCCGGTGCGCAGGATGGTGAACTCGCTGGACTGGGCCAGGCGCGCCAGCGAGTAGATGCTGCCGATCAGCACCGCGATCGGGAAGAGTTCGTAGAAATGCCCGGGCTGCTCCAGCAGGGCCAGCCAGGCGGCGGGACCGGCCCCCAGGCCCTTGCGGCCGAGGTTGTCCAGCTCGTCGACGAAATCGATGAAATAGAACAGCGACAGGAAGGCCAGGGCGACGAACAGCACCGAGCCCAGCAGGTCGCGGTAGAGCAGGCGGCGTACCGTCCTCATGCCGCCCCCTGCGCGCGGCGCGGCCAGGCCAGGCGGTTGCCCTGGTCGCGCAGCCACAGCAGGCCCAGCGCGATCAGCAGCGCGCCGCCATGCACCGAGCCCAGGGCGCCGGCCATGCTCATGCGGCCGCCGCCCACCCAGGCCTGGGTCAGGTTGATCAGGTTGAAGTAGACGAGAAAGCTCATCAGGGCGAACAGCAGGTTCCAGTTGTTGGGCCGGCGCGGGTTGGCCGCCGACATGCCGACGCCCAGCAGCATCATGTTGACGGCGCCCAGCGCGATGCCCAGGCGCCAGGTCAGCTCGCCCTGGTGGCGCAGGTCGGCGCTGCGCAGCAGGGCCAGGGTGTCCATGGCCTTGGGCGGCAGGGCATCGACCGAGCGCATCACCTGGCTGTCGGCCAGCAGGCGGTAGCGCTCGAAGCGGGCCAGGGTCTTGTCGCCGCTGGTCTTGTTCATCTCGTTGCGCTGGCCCTGCTCCAGCACCAGGTAGCGGTCGCCGCTCTCGAACTCGATATGGCCCTTGTGCGAGGTGGTGACGGCCTCGCTGTGCTCGCTGCTGGTCAGGATGAAGACATTGCGGCCGATGCGGCCGGCGTCGTCGGCCTCGCTGTCGCGGTCGATGAAGAAGACCCGCGAGCCGTCGCGCGAGCTCTGGAACTGGCCGGGGGCGACGCGCGAGAGGTCGGAGCGCTTCTCGTAGCGGTCCTTCAGCTGGGCGCTGTTGCGGTTGCCCCAGGGCCAGACCAGCAGCACCAGCAGCACGATGACGATCAGCACCGGCCAGGCGGTGCGCAGCACCGGCTTGACGAAGCGCGACAGGCCGACGCCGCTGGAGAACCAGATCGTCATCTCGGACTCGCGATACATGCGACCCAGGGTGGCGACGATGGCGACGAACATCGACAGGCTCAGCATCGTGGGCAGGTGGCCCAGCGCGGCATAGCCCAGCAGCAGCAGCACATCCTGAGGCGCGACGCTGCCGTCGGCCGCGAGGCCGAGCGTGCGTATCAGCATCATGGTCAGCACGATGGTGAGGATGACCACGAGGGTCACGCCGAAGCTGCGCGCCAGCTCAGCGCGTACGGTGGAATCGAATAACATCCGGGCACTTTATTTATTCCTCGACATTATGGACTTCCGTACTCAGTCTGCGTCCCTGGACGCGTTGGCCGGCGTCAACGCCGATGCCCTGGTGTTGCTTGTCGGCGGCGATGCGCTGCCGGCCGGACTGGATACCAGCCTGGCTGCGGCCCTGAAGGATGCGATCAAGCTGGGCGACTTCGAGCTGAAGGCCGGCAAGACCCTGGTGCTGCAGCGCGTCGCCGGCGTCAAGGCGCCGCGCCTGGTGCTGGCGGCCGTGGGCGCCAAGCCCACGCTGAAGGCCGCGCGCAATGCGCTGCAGGCCGCGCTGGGGCAGCTCAAGGGACGTGGCGTCGCGCATGCGGCGCTGGCCTTCGCCGGCTTCGAGGCCCTGAGCGAAAGTCTGGTCGAGCAGACCGTGCTGGCCGCGGCCGAGACCTTCTATCTGTACCGTCACACCAAGCCCAGCGCGCCTGCGGCGGCCAAGCTGAGCAAGCTGACCCTGCTGGCCGACAAGGAAGCGGCCAAGGCCGTCAAGACCGGCCTGGCGCGCGGCCAGGCGATCGCCGCCGGCATCGAGGTGGCGCGCGAGGCGGCGAACCGCCCGCCCAACTATGCGACGCCGAGCTATCTGGCCGAGCAGACCAAGGCCCTGGGCAAAAGCCATGGCATCAAGGTCGAGGTGCTGGACCAGAAGGCGGTCGAGAAGCTGGGCATGGGCAGCTTCCTGTCAGTGGCCAAGGGCTCGGACGAGCCGCTGCGCTTCATCGTGGCCCGCTACGAGGGCGCGGCCAAGACGGTGGCGCCGGTGGTGCTGGTCGGCAAGGGCATCACCTTCGACTCGGGCGGCATCTCGCTGAAGCCGGGCGCCGGCATGGACGAGATGAAGTTCGACATGGGCGGCGCGGCCAGCGTGCTGGGCACGCTGCGCGCGGTCGCCGAGCTCAAGCCCAAGCTGAACCTGGTCGCGATCATCGCGGCCTGCGAGAACATGCCCAGCGGCCGCGCGGTCAAGCCGGGCGACGTCGTGACCTCGATGTCGGGCCAGACCATCGAGATCCTGAACACCGATGCCGAGGGCCGCCTGATCCTGTGCGACGCGCTGACCTATGCCGAGCGCTTCAAGCCCGCGGTGGTGGTCGACGTCGCGACCCTGACCGGCGCCTGCGTGATCGCGCTGGGCGGCGTGCGCAGCGGCATGTACGCGAGCGACGACGAACTGGCCGGCGCGCTGCTGGCGGCCGGCGATGCGGCCCTGGACCCCTGCTGGCGCCTGCCGCTGGACGAGGAGTACGAGGAAGGTCTGAAGAGCAACTTCGCCGACGTGGCCAATGTGGCCGGCCGCGAAGGCGGCTCGATCACGGCGGCCAAGTTCCTGCAGCGCTTCGCGTCCAAGTATCGCTGGGCGCATCTGGACATCGCCGGCACCGCCTGGAAGGGCGGCGGCGCCAAGGGCAGCACCGGCCGTCCGGTCGGTCTGCTGACGCACTTCGTGCTGTCGCAGGCACGTTGATGGACGAGGCGCGGGCGCGAGGCGCGAGGGCATGACGGACGTCAGCTTCTATACCAATGTGCCGGAGCGCCTGAGCTATCTGTGCCGGCTGCTGCGCAAGGCGCAGCAGTCCGGGGCCCGCGTCGCGGTGGTTGGCCCGGCGCAACTGCTGGACCGGCTGGACGCGGCGCTGTGGACCTTCGAGCCCACCGAGTTCGTGCCGCATCTGCGCTGGCGCGCCGCACCTGCGCAGCAGGCGCGGGCCGCCGTCACGCCCATCGTGCTGGCGGAAGATGCATTGGCCCAGCCGCACCGCGAGGTGCTGCTGAACATCGGCAGCGGCATGCCGGCCGATTTCGAGCAGTTCCAGCGCGTGCTGGAGGTGGTGTCGCGCGAACCCGAGCAGGTGCAGGCGGGGCGCGAGCGCTTCAGGCGCTACAAGACTCTTGGTCATCAGGTCACGCATCACGAGGTGCAGGCATGAACCCGCAGCCGCCGCGTGTCGTGCCGACGCTCACCGAGGTGCTGGACGAAGCCACCTGGCATGCGCCGGCGCCCGCCGGCCATGCCGGCCAGACGCCGACCTTGCCCGAGGTGATCGCAGCGGTGGTGCCGGCCGAGGCCGCGATGCCCGAAGCCGACCTCGCACCGGTGGTCCTGCAAGACCTGGCCCCGCCGATCGAGCCCGTGCTGGCCAGGGACTTCGACCTGGATCTCGGTGCCGTGGTCGAGATCATGGCGCCGGCCCCCGAGCCGGTCCCGACGCATGCGACCGCGGCGCCGACACTGCCTCCGGACAACAATGCCTTCTTCGAGGCCCTGGAGCTGGGGTTGCGCCAGCGCCTGAGCGTGGCGCTCGATCTGCTGGTCGACGACCTGCTGCGGCAAGGGGTGCGGGAGAGTCTGGAGCGGGCCACCAGTCGGCTCAGCGAGTCCCTGCTGGCCGATCTGCGCCAGCAACTGGCGCCGCAGCTGGAGGGCCTGATGCAGCAGGCCCTGAACGAGGTCTTGCGCCAGGAACGCGACCGGCTGGCACGCTGAGCATTCGCGCGGGCGCTGCCCCACTGCCGGCGCATGCGGGTGCGCCCTGTCAACCACCCACCTGCCCCGGCGTTCAGCTGCTTGCTGACCGGCGAAGCGCCATGTGCGATCTGCTGTGAGTTGAAGGCGACAGGGGCATGGCTCTTGCTTTGAATCTCACGCTTTCCCCATGGAGGCCCACCCTGTTTTGGGGTATGTTTCCCAGGTTGATCTCTCAACAGCAATAGCTCTCCTTCTTCCAACTCGGAGGTAATTCATGCAAGTTAAGTTGAACGTGATTGTTGGCGCGGTCGCCGTGGTGCTGAGCGGCACCGCGATGGCGCAGGAACTGGTCGTGAAGATTGGTCACGTCGGTCCCACCAGCGGCGCGATCGCCCACCTGGGCAAGGACAATGAGTTGGGCGCCCGCATGGCCATCGATGACCTGAACGCCAAGGGCGTCACCATCGGCGGCAAGAAGGCCAAGTTCGAGTTGCTGGCCGAAGACGATGCCGGCGATCCGAAGCAGGGCACCGCCGCTGCGCAGAAGCTGGTCGACTCCAAGGTCAACGGCGTGATCGGCCACCTGAACTCCGGCACCTCGATTCCCGCCTCCAAGGTCTATAGCGACGCCGGCATTCCGCAGATCTCGCCGTCGGCGACCAACCCCAAGTTCACCCGTAACGGCTACAAGACCACCTTCCGCGTGGTGGCCGATGACGTGCATCTGGGCGGCACGCTGGGCAAGTACGCCGTGAGCACGCTGAAGGGCAAGTCGATCGCCGTGATCGATGACCGCACCGCCTATGGCCAGGGCGTGGCCGACGAGTTCGAGAAGGGTGTCAAGGGCGCGGGCGGCAAGGTCGTCGGCCGTGAGTTCACCAACGACAAGGCCACGGACTTCACCGCCATCCTGACCTCCCTGAAGGCCAAGAAGCCCGATGTGGTCTTCTTCGGCGGCATGGACGCGGTGGCCGGCCCGATGCTGCGCCAGATGAAGCAACTGGGCATCGAAGCCAAGTTCATGGGCGGCGACGGCATCTGCTCGGGCGAGCTGCCCAAGCTGGCCGCAGGCACCATGGGTGACGGCCAGGTGGTCTGCGCCGAGGCCGGTGGCGTCGAGGGCGAGTCCAAGAAGTCGATGGACGACTTCAAGGCCAAGTTCAAGGAAAAGTACAAGGCCGATGTGCAGATCTATGCACCTTATGTGTACGACGCCGTGATGGTGATGGCCAATGCCATGGCCAAGGCCGGCTCGGCCGATCCGGCCAAGTACCTGCCGGTGCTGGCCAAGACCGAAGGCTACAAGGGTGTGACCGGCACCATCGCCTTCGACAACAAGGGCGACATCAAGAACGGTGCCCTGACCCTGTACACCTACAAGGGTGGCAATCGCGAGCAGATCGCCGTGGTGCGTTAATCACCGGCTGCTCTGACGGACAAGGCGCCCACTACGGTGGGCGCTTTTTTTTGCCTTGACGGCCAAGGTCCGACAGGCCGCATCCCCCTTCCAAATGATGGGTGGCGTGGAATACGCACGCCGCTCGCTCGACGCTCCTGCCGATAACTGCGGGAATTGCGATCTACTGCGTGTGGCAGTTTGGTGCTTGTGTTTCGGCTGCTGATCAAGCGCAAGGTCGAGCGAATGTCCAGGAGTTTTGGATACGTCGATTCCCACGATTTAGGGGGTATTGGCGAACGCTCGCTGACCGGGATCAGTTGGCTTGTTTCAAGCATCGAGCCCCCTTTAAACGGGGGGCTTTCAAGAGTAGGGCGGGAGGGCATGATGCAGCCGCATTGCGGATTTCCATCTTGAGCCTGCCGCATGTCGGGGCGGGACGCCCTGAGTTCCGGCAGGGTCCGCGCAGGAAATGCGCGAGCCCCGGACCAGGGTGAGCCGGCAGTTGGTCCTCACGGGATCAGATAGGCGGGAATCCAGTCCAGGTGCTGTTGTTGGGGCACAGGGCACAGCGATTGGGGAAGAGCATGGTTCGCATATTCAATCATTACTTGCACAGGCGCACGCTGTTCCAGGTTTTCTTCGACCTGGGTCTCATCATCTTCGCCATATTCGCGGTGGTGCTGAGTCAAGGTGAGGGCGCGGGCAAAGTGATTCCCTTCGCTGCCTCGCATGGCCTGTCGCTCGCCGGCTGCATGTTCGTGATCAACTCGGCCACCGGTTTCTATCAGCATGTGCACAACCGCTCGGTGACCGAGTCCTGTGCCCGTGCCCTGCTGGCCCTGCTGCTGGCCTTGCCGCTGGCCTATGGCATCTTCAGCCTGCTGCCCGCGAATGCGGCCGATAACCGCGAGCTGATGACTTTCGCGGCGATGGCGGCGGTGGCGGCCGTGCTAGTGCATCGCGTCTATGCTGCGCACTCGGTCACCCAGGCCCAGGCCAAGACCAAGATCCTGATCTTCGGTTGCGGCGAGGTTGCCAAGACCGTGGGTCTGACCCTGAAGGCAGCGGATCCTCATGCCCACATCGTCGGCTACTTCGCCGGCCCCAATGAGGCGCAGCCCGAGGTAGCTCAGGCCGAGCTGATCCAGCCGCAGGGCAGCCTGACCGAGACGGCGCTGCGTCTGGGCGTCGATGAGATCGTGGTGGCCCTGTCCGAGCGCCGCGGCGGCAGCATGCCGTTGCGCCAGCTGCTGGACTGCAAGCTGTACGGCATTCGTGTGGTGGATATCGCCACCTATTTCGAGAAGACCTTGGCCCAGATCAAGGTCAGCCATGTGAATGCCGGCTGGTTGATCTTTGGCGATGGTTTCAATCAAGGCGTGATCCGCACGGCGGTCAAGCGTGGCTTCGACATCCTGTTCTCAGGCTTGATCCTGCTGCTGGCCGCTCCGATCATGCTGGTCACGGCCATCGCGGTGGCGCTGGAGTCGCGCGGGCCGGTGTTCTACCGCCAGGAGCGTGTCGGCCTGAACGGCAAGCCGTTCAAGGTGATCAAGTTCCGCAGCATGCGCACCGATGCCGAGAAGGATGGCAAGCCGCGCTGGGCCAGCGTCAATGATGACCGCGTGACCCGCGTGGGCCGCTTCATCCGCCGTGTCCGCATCGACGAACTGCCGCAGCTGCTCAATGTCCTGCGTGGCGAGATGAGCCTGGTGGGCCCGCGCCCCGAGCGCCAGTACTTCGTGGATGAGCTGGTGGCCAAGATCCCGTATTTCGCTGTGCGCCACAGCGTCAAGCCGGGCGTGACCGGCTGGGCACAGGTGCGCTACGAATACGGCTCCACGGTGGAGGACTCCATCGAGAAGCTGCAGTACGACCTGTACTACGTGAAGAACCACACCTTGTTCCTGGATCTGCTGATCCTGCTGGAGACGGTGGCGGTGGTGCTGACGGGCAAGGGTGCCCGCTGAGTCTTGCCCGCCCGGTCTTGGTGGCCGAGGCCACTGTTCGGCGTTTGCGCCGATGGCTTGCAACCCGCCAGGCATGGTTGAATGAGTCATGCTTGACGGTGGATCCCATATTGGCCTGCTGAGCTATGGGCTGGCGGCGCTGAGCCATTTGTTCCTTCTCGCGCTGTACCTGCGCTCGATGCGCCACGCCCAGCATGCCCCTGGCTGGGCCAATTGGGCATTCTGCGCGGCGCTGGCCGCCAGCGCCTTGTGGGGCTTGTTGGGGGTGGGCACCCAGACCTCCTCCTGGTACTGGGTCTGCGAGCCCTGGCTCCCCCTGGTCGACACCCTGCGCTATGGCCTGTGGTTCGGCTTCGTGCTGCTGTTGCTGTGGCCGCAGGCGCTGGCATCGATGCGTTTGAAGAGCCTGTTGGCGCCCGCTGCGCTGCTCCTCTGCGTGCTCGCGCTGGGCTTGCAGTTGCTGCAGCAGCATGGGCCTTATCGGGCCATCCTGCTCGAGCGCCCGATCGCGTTCTCGAGGCTGGCGCTGGCGGTGCTCGGGCTGATCCTGGTGGAACAGTTGCTGCGCAATATCAAGGGGGACGCACGCTGGAGTGCCAAGCCGGTCTGCCTCGCGCTATCGTCCATCTTCGTTTTCGATCTGTTCACCTTCTCCCAGGCGGCGCTGTTCCAGCAGTTTGATGGCGATGCCGTCGGCATCCGTCCTGCCGTGCACAGCATTGCCGTACCCCTGCTCTACATGGCCTCGCGCCGTCACGAGGATTGGGTGTCCAGGCTGCATGTGTCCCGGGCCGCGGTGTTCCATTCGGCCACCCTGCTGATGGCGGGCGCCTATCTGCTGCTGGTGTCCGGCGTGGGCTATTACGTGCGCTACAGCGGCGGCAACTGGGGGCGCGCCCTGCAGATGGCGCTGATGTTCGTCGCCCTGCTGGCCCTGGCCATCGTCCTGTTGTCGGGGGCCATGCGCGCCAAGCTGCGGGTCTACATCAGCAAGAACTTCTTCAGCTACCGCTACGACTATCGCGAGGAATGGCTGCGCTTCACGGCCATGCTGTCTTCGCAGAACTCGCCTCAGGAGCTCGGCATATCCGTGATCAAGGGCCTGGCGAATCTGGTGGAGAGTCCTTCGGGGGCGCTGTGGCTGCGCCATGGCACGTCCTCGGACTTCATGCAGAGCGCGAGTTGGAACATGCCCGCACGCGTGGAGCCCGAGGCGGCCGACGGTCCGATGCTGCAGTTCCTCAGACAGCAGAACTGGATCGTGGATCTCGACGAGTTGCGCCATGCCCGGGAACGCTACGCGGGCCTGGAGGCGCCGGCCTGGCTGCTGGACGACGAGCGCTACTGGCTGCTGGTGCCGCTGGTGGCCGGGCCGGATTTGATCGGGTTCGTGCTGCTCGGCTCGCCACGCACGCCGCTGGAGGTCAACTGGGAGGTGCGGGATCTCTTGCGCACAGCCTGCACCCAGGCCTCCAGCTACCTGGCCCAGATGCAGGCGACCGAGGCCTTGCTGGAGGCGCGCAAGTTCGATGCCTTCAATCGCATGTCGGCGTTTGTGGTCCATGATCTGAAGAACATCGTCACCCAGCTCTCGCTGATGATGAAGAATGCCAAGCGCCTGCGCGACAACCCGGAGTTCCAGGAGGACATGCTGGCCACCGTGGAAAATTCCCTGGAGAAGATGCGCCAGCTGATGCTGCAGCTGCGCGAGGGCGATGCGCCCCACGGGCTGTCGCGCGGCGTGGATCTGGCACCGATCGCGCGCCGCCTGGCCGAGGCTGCGCGCAGCAAGGGTAGGGTGCTGGATCTGGATATCCGCGCCTCGGCCAGCACGCGCGGTCACGAGGAGCGGGTGGAGCGGGTGATCGGGCATGCGGTGCAGAATGCCTTCGATGCCACGCCGGAGCAGGGGCGTGTCTGGTTGCAGCTCGACGTGGAGGGCAGCAATGCCCGGGTCGAGGTCGGCGACACCGGTTGCGGCATGTCGGAGGAGTTCATCCGCACGCGGCTGTTCAAGCCCTTCCAGACCACCAAGGCCAGCGGCATGGGCATAGGCGCGTTCGAGAGCTTTCAATACCTGCATGAGCTGGGAGGCAAGATCAAGGTGGACAGTCAACTCAACCGCGGCACGCGGATCACGATACTGCTGCCCCTGTTCCATACGTCACAGGGCTCGGATCTCGGTATGCTGAGCGCCAAATGAGCACGCCCCGTCCGCAGCCCCTGTTGATCGTCGAGGACGATCTCGCATTGCAGAAGCAGATCAAGTGGTCGCTCGATGCCTTCGAGTCCGTGCTGGCCGATGACGGCCCTTCGGCCCTGCTGCAGTTCCGCCGGCATGCGCCGGCCGTGGTCACGATGGATCTGGGCCTGCCGCCGGATCAGGACTCGGTGTCGGAGGGCTTCAAGCTGCTGGAGAAGCTGCTGGAGCTCGATCCGGGCGTCAAGGTGATCGTGCTGACCGGCCAGAACGACCAGGCCAATGCGCTGCGTGCGATCCGTCTGGGGGCCTACGATTTCCTGGCCAAGCCCGTGGACCCCGATGTGCTGAGCCTGACGGTGGAGCGTGCCTATCGGCTCTACGAACTGCAGCAGGAGAACCGCCGTCTGCAGACCGAGCTGCACTCCGAGGCCCTGGGCGGCCTGGTGACGCGCGATCCGCAGATGCTCAAGCTCTGCCGCACCATCGAAAAGGTCGCGCCCAGCGACGCCACCGTGCTGCTGCTGGGCGAGAGCGGCACGGGCAAGGAGCTGCTGGCCCAGGGCCTGCACGACGCCTCCAAGCGCAAGGGCCGTTTCGTCGCGATCAACTGCGCGGCCATTCCGGAGAACCTGCTCGAGAGCGAGCTGTTCGGCTACGAGAAGGGGGCCTTCACCGGCGCCAACAAGACGACCATCGGCAAGATCGAGACGGCCAACGGCGGCACCTTGATGCTCGACGAGATCGGCGACCTGCCGCATGCGCTGCAGGCCAAGCTGCTGCGCTTTCTGCAGGAACGCACGGTGGAGCGGGTCGGCGGCCGGCAGGAGATCCCCATCGATGTGCGCGTGGTCGGCGCCACCCACCAGGACCTGAGGCAGCTGATCGAGCAGGGGCGCTTTCGCGAGGACCTGTACTACCGGCTGGCGGAGATCGTGATCGACATCCCGCCGCTGCGCGAGCGCCAGGGCGACGCCGTGCTGCTGTGCCATGCCTTCCTGCGCCGTTACGCCAGCGAGCAGCGGCGTCCGCAGCTGGGGCTGAGCGAGGAGGCGGTGCGCATGATCGAGAGCTACCGCTGGCCGGGCAATGTGCGGGAGCTGCAGAACCTGATGAAGCGCGCGGCCATCATGGCCGATGGCAGCCAGATCAACGCTGAGGATCTGAACCTCAGAGTCGAGGCCAGGAATGACGAAGAGGCGTCCCTGGATCTGCGCACGGTGCGGGAGCGCGCCGAGCGGGGTGCCGTGATCGCCGCGCTGGCGCGCGCTGACGGCAATATCGTCAAGGCGTCCGAGATGCTCGGAGTCAGCCGACCCACGCTGTATGACCTGATGAACCGACTGCAAATCAAATGAAAAAACTGCACCACACCAGGATATGGCGGGCCGCGAGCTTGCGCACCGGCGGCACCGTGGCGGCGGCCGTCATTGCCTTGACGGCCTGCTTCGGCGATTCACCCGAACAGATGCTGGCCTCGGCCAAAAGCCATCTGGACAAGAGAGACAACAAGTCGGCCATCATCCAGCTCAAGAACGTGCTGCAGAAGAACGCCTCCTTGCCCGAGGCGCGTTTTCTGTTGGGCAAGGCCCTGCTCGATTCGGGCGACGTGGCCGGCGCGGCGATCGAGCTGAGCAAGGCCCGCGAGCTCGGGTACCCGACCGACGAGGTGGCGCCGCTGCTGGCCAATGCGATGCTGCTCAAGGGCGAGGCCGACAAGGTGATCGCCGAGTACTCGCAGGTCGAACTGCAGTCGCCCCAGCGCAATGCGCAGCTGAAGGCCACGCTGGCCTCCGCCTATGCGGTCAAGGGGCGGATGGCGCAGGCCCGCGAGAGCGTCGACGTCGCGTTGAAACTGGATCCCGACAATATCGCGGCCCATATGGCGGATGTGCGCCTGCTGTCCGCCGACAAGAAGTACGACGCGGCCTTGCAGGCGCTGGAGCAACTGCTGAAGGCCAATCCCAAGCTGTCGCCGGGCTGGCAGCTGAAGGCGGAGATCCTGCTGAACAGCCAGCGCGGCAACGATGCCGCGCTGGCCGCCTATCAGGAGGCGATCAAGCAGGATCCGGGCAATCTGGGCGCCTACGCGGGCGTCATCGGCGTGCACATGCAGCAGCGCGACCTGGACGCCGCACAGAAGGCCTTTGACATCCTGCGGGCCCAGTATCCGAATCACCCGCAGACCTTCTACTACGCCACCTTGCTGGCGCTGGATCGCAAGGACCTGAAGCAGGCGCACGAGCAGTCGCAGGCCATGCTCAAGGCCATGCCCGTCAATCCGGCCGCCCTGCACCTGGCGGGTGTGGTCGCATTCCAGCGCGGCTCCTACCTGGAGGCCCAGTCCCATCTGGGCAAGGCGCTGCAGGCAACGCCGGACCGCGTGGCGATCCGGCAGCTGCTGAGCCGTGCCTTCCTGCGCGGCGGCGATCCGGCCAAGGCCCTGTCCACCATCCAGCCCCTGCTCGAAGGCGCGGAGACCACGGCCGAGTCCTTCTCGATTGCCGCCGAGGCCAATCTGCAGCTCGGCAACAATAAGGCGGCCGAGCAGTTGTTTGCCCGAGCGGTCAAGCTCAACCCGCAGGACGCGCGCGGCCGTACCGCCCTGGCTCTGTCCCAGCTGCGTGCCGGCAATGGCGCGGAAGGGGTTGAAGAGCTGCGCAATATCTCTGCCGGCGACAGCGGTGCCACGGCCGACCTGGCGCTGATCAGCACCTACATGAGCCAGAGCAAGCACGATCAAGCCCTGGCGGCGATCGAGGCGCTGGAGCGCAAGCCCAACTACAAGGTGGTTGCCGCCGTGCTGCGCGGGCGCGTGGAAATGGCCCGTGGCCAGCGGGCCAAGGCACGCGAGGCCTACGAAGCGGCCATGAAGCTGGCGCCGAACTCGACGCCGGCCGCGGTGGCCCTGGGCAATATGGACATGGAGGATCGCAAGCCCCAGCTGGCCATCCAGCGCTTTGACAAGCTGCTGGAGGTCGATCCCAAGAACGTCGAGGCGCGTCTGGCCGCCATTGGTTTCCGCGCCCAGGCCGGTGCCAGCAAGGAGGAAATCATCGGCCTGATCGACAAGGCGATCAAGCTGCATCCCGACGATGCGGGTCCGCGCATTGCGCTGGCCAGTACCTATCTGCAGAACCAGCAGATCAAGCAGGCCCTGACGGCCGCGGAGGAGGGGGTGGCGGCCTTTCCGAACAGCGTGCGCCTGCACGATGTGCTCGGACGGGCGCAGATCGCCGCGGGCGACTTCAACCAGGCCATTCAGAGCTTCAACAAGATGGCCAGCCTGGAGCCCAATTCGACCGATCCGATGATGCGCCTGGCCGAGCTGTACAAGGCGCGCAAGGATGCCCCGGGCGTGATCTCCAGCCTGAAGAAGGCCATCGCCCTGAAGGCCGACTACCTGCCGGCGCAGGCCGATCTGACGGGCATGCTGCTTGGCACCGGCAAGATCGACGAGGCTCGCGCCGTCGCCCGGACCGTGCAGTCCCAGCGACCCAACCATCCGGTCGGATGGACGCTGGAAGGGGATGTCGAGTATGTCCAGAAGCGCTGGCCCGAAGCCGTCGCCGCCTATCGAACCAGCCTGAAGAAGGAAGAGACCACCGAGGCGGCCGCCAAGCTGTTCCGCGCCCTGGATGTCAGCGGCAAGCCCGACGAGGCTCGCAAACTCGAGGATGCCTGGCTGGCCAAGCATCCAGGCGATGCCTTCTTCCTGTTCCAGGTTGCCGAGATGGCGCTGGGGCAGGGCGATTACGCACATGCCGAGAAGCGCTTTCTTGACCTGATCAAGGTCCAGCCGAACAATGCGATTGCGTTGAACAATCTCGCCTGGCTGTTCCTGCGAAACGGCAAACCGGAGGCGCTTGAGTATGCGGAGCGGGCCGTCAAGCTCAGGCCCAACACCACGGCATTTCTTGATACCCTGGCCAGCGTGCATGCGGGAGCCAAGCGCTACGACAAGGCCATCGAGTTGCAGAAGAATGCGGTGGAGCTGGATTCCAGCCAGCATCTGCATCGCCTGCATCTGGCCCAGTACTATGCGGCGGCGGGATTCAAGACCGAGGCGCGTGCCGAGCTGAAGCAGTTGGTGGGTCTGGGCAACAAGCAGTTCCCTCAGCAGGCCGAGGCGCAGAAACTGCTGGCGACGCTGGAGTGACAAGAAACAGAGGAGGAGACAAGATGGACCGGAGCCTGGTGCCAGAAGCGAGGTGCTCATGACGGGCATCAGGCAGTCCTCGCTCAAGAAGCGGGTGCGGCAGTGGATGCGGCGGGCCTTTGCCTCGCTGCCCAAATCCACGCGCTTCGCGATCTACCGGGCAATGATCGACTGCGATCCCGAGCCCGATGCGAGGCTCGAACTGAAGGTGGCCGAGACCCGCGAGGAGATCGAGGCCTGCTTCAAGCTGCTGCACGACGCCTACGTGGGCAGCGGCTTCATGAAGCCGGCGGAATCGGGCCTGCGCGTCACGATGTACCACGCCCTGCCGACGACGACGACGCTGTGTGCCAAGTACGACGGGCGCGTCGTCGGGACCATGTCGATGATTCGGGAGGGCGTGTTCGGCTTCCCCCTGCAGTCGGTCTTCGATCTCAGCGGCGTGCGGGCCAGGCAGGGCCAGATCGCCGAGATATCGGCCCTGGCCGTGCACCCCGATTTCCGCAAGACCGGCGGCGCCATCCTGTTCCCGCTGATGAAGTTCATGTACGAGTACTGCACGGAGTTCTTCGATACCCGGCATCTCGTCATCGCCGTCAACCCGGAGAAGATCGAGCTCTACGAATCCCTGCTGTTCTTCGAGCGACTGCAGGAGAACGTGGTCGACAAATACGATTTCGCCAACGGCGCGCCGGCCGTCGGGGCGACGCTCGATCTTTCGCTGGCGCCAGCCATTTTCCGCAAGGCCTATGGCCGGCGCAGTGCGCGCAAGAATCTGCACAACTATTTCGTGATGCAGCGCCTGCCGAATATCAAACTGCCCAGGCGCCGCTATTTCACGACCAATGATCCGGTGCTGACGGCCGAGACGCTGGACTATTTCTTCAACAAGCGCAGCGACGTCTTCGAGCAGCTCGACGACCGGCGCAAGGCCTTGCTCTGGTCGATTTACGACCAGCCCGAGTACCGCTCGGTGTTGCCGCTGCTGCGCGGTACGCCGGTCGACTTCCACCCGATGCGTCGCCACCAGCGTTTTTCGCTGCGCTGCCCGGCCGAATTGCGCTTTGCCTTGAACGAGGACGAGCGCAAGATCGTGATGACAGTGATCGAGATCTCGCTGTCCGGCTTCCAGGCCGTCTCCAATCTGGACATCCCGCTGGGCGTGGCCGGCGAGGTCAGGGTCGAGCTGGGGGTTGGCGATCAATCGGAGCTGCGCGCGCAGGTGGTGCGGCATCACAAGACATCCGCTGGCGATTTCTATGGCTTCAAGCTCGACGAGCCCGATGCCAGCTGGCGGCGCTGCGTCGGCGCGCTCGAGACCGGGCACACGGCGGGGGATTTGTGAGCCGTCCGTCCGGCCGCGGCGGCTGGCGTCGGCGCGATGCGCTGGCGGCTGCGCTGTTGGCGCTGGCCTGGCCCCTGGCCCGGGCCGAGGATCTGCCGGGCCTGATCGCTCGGGTCAAATCCTCGGTGCTGCTCGTGGGCAGTTATGGCGTGCTGGACAGCCCGCGCTTCGGATTCCGTGGCACGGGTTTTGTGGTGGCAGACGGGCGTCATGCCTTGACCAACGCCCATGTCCTGCCCAGTGAGCAGACGCCCGCCGGGCGGGTGGAGCGCAGCGTGGTCGTGCAGGCCTTTGGCAGCGATGGGCAGTGGCGCATGCGCGAGGCCAGCGTCGTCGCCGTCGACAACATCCATGACATTGCGCTGCTGCGCTTCGAAGGGCCGCCGCTGACTCCCTTGCCGCTGCGCCAGGACAAGACGGCGGCACCCGAAGGCACGCCGATCGCCTTGATGGGCTTTCCATTGGGTGGAGCCTTGGGCTTCTCCCACGTGACCCATGCCGGCATTGTCTCGGCCGTCACCTCCGTCGCGCTGCCGGCGGCCAACTCCCAGGCGCTCAATGCGCGTGCCGTGGCGCAGCTGCGCCAGGGTTCCTTCGAGGTGCTGCAGCTCGACGCCACGGCCTACCCTGGCAACAGCGGCGGGCCGGTGTTCGATCTGGCCACCGGCCAGGTGATTGGTGTCGTCAGCATGGTGGTGATCAAGGGCACCAAGGAATCGGCCCTGTCCATGCCCAGTGGCATCAGCTACGCGATTCCGATTCTGCAGGCCCTGCCCATGCTGCCACCCGGCCCGTGAGGGGCCCGGGCCCGCTACGCCGGGCGAAGACTTGGTCGCCCCTTGCTACCCCTCGGTCCCGCTTGACGAGCACGGTACGGAATCGAAAAAAAGAAAGCCCCGCGCGAGGCGGGGCTCTCTGTCCATGACGGCGACAGCCGTCAGGAGCGATGGGCTATCAGGCCTTGCGGCGGCGGGCCGACAGACCCAGGCCAGCCAGGGCCAGACCGACCAGGGCCACGCTGGCCGGCTCGGGCAGCGCGGTCACGGTCATGGTGCCGGACCAGGTGTTGTTGGCCAGCACGCCGTCATCGGCGGTCATCGGCAGGCCGTCCGGACCCAGCAGGGTCGCGACGATCTGGGCGATGCTGGTGTACTGGGTGTACTGGGCGCTGAAGATGGCGCTCCACTGGGTCTTGTCTTCGCCGGTGTCGCAGGTGCCGTTCAGGTTGGTGTCGTCGCAGCCGATGCCCTTGACGCGCATGACGGCGGAGACGGAGCCACCG
>Ga0255338_1001987_pt1 | contig 33673 bp, 25 predicted proteins | sample MeOH1_35cm_T4_19_FD_203715 | JGI IMG/M metagenome (GOLD analysis project Ga0255338, IMG submission 203715) | Sandy soil microbial communities from University of British Columbia, Vancouver, Canada - MeOH1_35cm_T4_195 | ecosystem: Engineered > Artificial ecosystem > Sand microcosm > Unclassified ... | reverse complement strand
TGAAGCGATTTGAGTTCTGTCAGGTGCATAGACGAGGGGTACAGAGGCGCCCGGACGGGCTGGACCTAAAGAGGGGGGAAGAAATGAGCGGACGCTCGGGGAAGTTGTTGGTGCCATCTTAGCACAATCCGGCCGGTGCGCCAGGGCTGGCGCACGCACGTCGGATTGTGGCGACAAACGGGGCCGCGCCTGGTGGCGCCGCGCCCCGCGCAATCGTCTTACAGATTGCCGTCGAGGAATGCGGTCAGCTGCGACTTGGACAGCGCGCCGACCTTCTGCGCGGCCACCGCGCCATTCTTGAACAGGATCAGCGTGGGGATACCGCGGATGCCGAACTTGGCCGGCACCTGCTGGTTCTCGTCGACGTTGATCTTGGCGATCTGCAGCTTCTCGCCGTAGTCCTTGGCCACTTCGTCCAGGATCGGGGCGATCATCTTGCACGGACCGCACCATTCGGCCCAGAAGTCGAGCAGGACAGGCTTGTCGGACTGGAGCACGTCGGCGTCGAAGGAGGCGTCGCTCACATACTTGATTTGTTCACTCATGGCGGAAAACCTCTGGTTTCGCTCTGTTGATTTTGAAGGCGGGATTTGCCGAACCGCTACATTACACGAGTTTGCGCATGCCCGTGGGCGGGCGCCTTACCCGGTGCCGGCAGTCCCGAGCGACGGGATGGCCGGCCAACGCGGATGTTGCTGATATGTTACCAGTTGCCTGGAATTCAATAGCGGCCCCGGCAGGCTGGCGGTGCGTTGCCGTACATGGCGCGAAGCCTTGCCGGCACGGTGGCACTTGGGGGACATTCTGCCCGGGAATGCCGGTGCCGTGGAGTGATTGTATTAATGGGCGCGAGAGCTTTTCTCAATCGCGCGCGGCCTTCGCATATGGCTCGCGCATGATTCGCGTATGAATTACCGAGCACACCGCGAAAGTGCCTGCGATCCGGCTTTTCGCTGTCCCGGAACAAGGTCCCGGGGAATGCGGCGCGTAGAATAGATAGAATCACGCGCTCCAGACAAGGCCACCAACCATGACGTCCGACCATTCTCCCAAGACCGATCCGCAGCAATCGCCCACCGTCGAGCACCTGAGCGACGCGCTGGACCACATCAACACCGCGGTCGAGCAGAACAGCATTGCCGGCGGGGCGGCCAGGGGCCTGCTGTTCAGCGTGATCGAGACGCTCGGCGCGCTGATCGGCGACCCCGACCTGCCCGAGCACGCGCGCTCCGGCTACCAGGGCCTGCTCGAGACCGCGCGCGAGATCCGCGCCCGCGTCGAGGGCGGCGGCCACTGAAGGCTGCGGGTATTTCCGGCATTCCCGGCTTGCGGGCGCAGGCGCCAGTGACGGCATCGTCCGTGCCCGCGGCGTGCGCCGCGGACCGGTCGCCGGGCGCCCGGCGTTTCGCTCCTCCCGCCACGCCAGCTTCATGACCGCGCTGCAATTCCGGCCCGGCCCGGACTTCCTGCCGCAGGCCGCCGCCGCGGCCTGGTACTTCCTCGACCGCTGCGGCGGGCAGCAGGCCGCCGCGCACGTGGTGGTGCCCACCGCGGCGCAGATTCCCGGCGTGCGTCAGGCGCTCGACGCGGCCGCGCGCGCGGCCGGCGCGCCGCGCCTGCTGCCGCGCGTGCTCACGCTCGGCCACTGGCTGCTGGACCTGCCGCCCGAGGCGCAGCCGGTGCGCAGCCACGCGGCGCGGCTGCTCGCCGTGCAGCAGGCCATCCGCGCGCAGGACTGGCTGCGGCGCGCGTTCGGCGCGCAGACCGAGGCCGCCGCCTGGGGCCTGGCGCAGACGCTGCTCACGGTCAGCGACGAACTGAGCGCGCGCTGGCTCGACGACGACGCCATCCGCGACGACGAGATCGACGGCGACGACCGCGCGGCGCTGCTGCAAGGCGCGCTGGAGCGGACCTACGCCCATCTGTCGTCGCGCTTCCTCGGCGAGGAGGCGCGCATCGTGATGGCGTTCTGGCAGGCGCTGTCCGGCCCGGACGACCCGCTGCCGGCGCGCCGGCGCATGCTGCACCGGCTGGCCATGCACGTCGACGGCCCGGTCATCTGGCTCGGCCCCACGCCGCCCACGCCCATCGACGCAGCGTTCCTGCGCCAGGCCGCGGAACTGGTGCCGGTGATGCGCATCGGCTACGACTGGAGCGCGCAGGCGGACGATGCCGAAGCGGGCACGGCGCAGGAGGGCCCGGAACCCGGCGACTGGTACGACACGCTGCTCGCGCTGTGGCCCGAGGCGCGCCTGCCCGGCGCCGGCGAGCCCGCCGCGCGCCGCGCGCCGCCACGCGCATTGCCCGAAACGCGCCCGCGCGTGCGCGTGGTCGGCAGCGCGCGCTTCGAGGACGAGGCCGCGGCCGCGGCCAGCCAGCTGGTGGCGTGGCTCAACCAGGGCCGGCGCCACGTGGCGCTGGTCGCGCACGACCGCGTGGTGGCGCGCCGCGCGCGCGCCTTGCTCGCGCGCGCCGGCGCGCCGGTGCGCGACGAGACCGGCTGGAAGCTCTCCACCACGCGCGCCGCCGCCGCGCTGATGCGCTGGTTCGACCTGCTCAACCAGGACGGCGACACCGCGGCGCTGCTCGACCTGCTCAAGAGCCCGTTCTGCCTGCCGGACTTCCCCGCGCGCGGCGCCGCCATCGCCGCGCTCGAGCAGCGGATCCGCCGCGACGGCATCAGCGGCGGCTGGCGCCGCCTGCAGCAGCGTTTCGCGCCCGACGCCCGGCGCGAGACCGCGGCCGGCAACGTCGACAACGCGGACGATGCCGCCGGCGGGGAGGATGCCCGCCACGCCGCGCGCCAGGCCGCCTGCGAACTGGTGCAGCGGCTCGCCGCCGAGGCCGGCGCCTGGCCGCGCGGCCGGACGCAGCAGCCGGTGTCCACCTGGCTCGAACGGCTCGACGCCACGCTCGACGCGCTCGCCATGCGCGCGGCGCTGGCTGCCGACGATGCCGGCCGCCAGCTGCTCGACGCGCTGGCGCGCCTGGCCGACCTGCCGCACGACGAAACCGGCGCGGCCGCCACGCTCGACCTGGCGGAATTCCGCTCGATGCTCTCGGCGCTGCTCGAATCGGTGGCCTACAAGGAGCCCTCGGCCAGCGGCGCCGCGCGCATCACCATCCTGCCGCTCAACGGCGCGCGCATGCGCCGCTTCGACGGCGTGGTGGTGGTCGGCTGCGACGACGCGCAACTGCCGTCGAGCGCGGCCGAGCTGATGTTCTTCTCCAACCAGATGCGCCGCGAGCTGGCGCTGGAAGACCGCGAGATCCGCTTCGCCCAGCAGGCGCGCGACCTGGCCGAAGTGCTGCTCAACAACGACGACGTGGTGCTGACCTGGCAGCGCCTGGGCGCGCGCGGCGAGCCCAAGCACGTGTCGGGCTGGATCGAGCGGCTCGGCGCGCTGTGCTCGCGCGCCGGCGCGCCGATCGAGGCGAGCGCCTTGCCGGCGCTGCACGAGACCTTCGCCGAAGCGGGCGGCATGCCGGCGCCGGCCGCCGCGGAGCTGGTGCCCGCGCGCTGGAGCGCGCAGGCGTACAACATGCTGCGCCGCTGTCCCTACCAGTTCTTCGCCGGGCGCATGCTCGGCCTGGCCGGGCTGGAAGTGGTCAGCGACGATCTGGAGAAGCGCGACATCGGCGAGCTGCTGCACCGCGTCCTGCTGCGCTATCACCGCGAGGCCGGCGAGGACGGCCTGCGCCACGACGACGCGCGCCTGGCGCGGCTGCGCGAGATTTCCGACCACGAATTCGGCGCGCTGATGCGCGAGGACGGCAACGCCATCGGCTACTACCGCCGCTGGTGCGAGGTGCTGCCGTCCTACGTGGCGTGGCAGGCCGAGCGCGAGGCGCAGGGCTGGTTCTGGGACGGCGGCGAGATCGACGCCACCGTCGACCTGCCCATGCCCGACGGCCAGCCGCTGCGCGTCAACGGCCGCATCGACCGTCTCGACCGCGCGCGCGACGGCAGCCGCGCCGTGCTGGACTACAAGACGCAGAGCGTGCTGCGCCTCAAGCGCAAGGTCGACGACGTGGAAGAGGACTGCCAGCTGCCGTTCTACGGCCTGCTGCGCGCCGACGTGCGCGTCGGCAGCTGGGTGGCGCTGGAAGGCGCGAAGGACGGCCCGCCCGCGGCCCAGCGCGAAGTCGGCCTGCCCGATTTCGACGCCGCCGTGGCCTGGCTGGAGCGCCAGCTGCGCGAGGACGTGATGCGCCTGCGCCGGGACGCGCCGCTGCCGGCCTTCGGCGATGCCGGCGCGTGCACCTACTGCACCGCGCGCGGCCTGTGCCGCAAGGGCTTCTGGGAAAGCACGGCGCTGCCGCCGCAGGTGGGAGGCCGCGCATGAGCGCGCACGCCTATCTGCGCGACGGCGCGCCGGTCGCCGAAGCCGAGTTCACGCGCGCGGCCTGCGACCCCGCCGCCTCGGTGGTGGTGGAGGCCTGCGCCGGCAGCGGCAAGACCTGGCTGCTGGTGGCGCGCCTGCTGCGCCTGTTGCTGGCCGGCGCCGCGCCGCACGAGATCCTCGCCATCACCTTCACGCGCAAGGCCGCCGAGGAAATGCGCGAGCGCCTGCTCGAAGTGCTGGCCCAGCTGGCGCGCGACGACGACGACGCGGTGATCGCCGCGCTGGTCCAGCGCGGCCTGTCCGCCGACGCCGCGCGCGCCGCGCTGCCGCGCGCGCGCGGCCTGCACGCGCAGGTGCTGGCCGCGCCGGGGCGCATGGCCATCGACACCTTCCACGGCTGGTTCGGCACGCTGCTGCGCGGCGCGCCGCTGGCCTCGGGCATCGTGCCCGGCGCCACGCTGCGCGAGGACGCATTGCGCATGAAGCGCGAGGCCTGGGCGCCGTTCTGGCAGGCGCTGGCCACGCCGCCGTATGCGGAGCTGCGCGCCGCCTTCGAGCAACTGGTGGACGCCATCGGCGAGTTCCAGGCGCGCGCGCTGCTGGACGCGATGTTCCATGCGCGCAGCGAGTGGTTCGCCTTCAAGGAAAGCGCCGATCCCGCCGAGGCGCTGGCCGCCGATCTCGGCGACGACGCGCGCGTCGACGTGCTGCCCGAAGTGCTGGCCGACGACGCCTGGCTCGACGCCTGCCAGGACATGGCCTCGCAACTGGGCCGCGGCGGCAAGACCGAGCAGGCCCATGCCGCGCGGCTGGCGGACGCGGTCATGGCGATCCGCGCGTGGCGCGAGGGCGGGGCGGCGGACGGCGCGCCGGCCGAGCGCGCCTTCGCGGTCCTGCGCGATGCGTTCTTCACCGCCGCCGGCAAGCCGCGCTCGCTGCGCGCGACCGCCGCGCTGACCAAGGCGCTCGGCGGCGAGGCCGCGGTCGAGGCGTTCGTGGCCGCGCACGGCGAGCGCTGCGCCGCGCTCGAGCAGGTGGCGCAGCGCCGCTGCGAGGCCGCCGTGCTGGCCGTCAACCTCGCGCTCTACCGCCTCGGTGACGCGCTGCTGACGCGCTACCAGCATCACAAGTCCGAGCAGCGCGCGATGGACTTCGCCGACCTCGAATGGCTGGCCGCGCGGCTCATGCGCGACGAGGAAACCGCCACCTACCTGCAGGTGCGGCTCGATGCGCGCTACCGCCACCTGCTGCTCGACGAATTCCAGGACACCAACCCGCTGCAGTGGCGCATCCTGCAAGGCTGGCTGGCCGGCTACGCGGGCCTCGGCGAGCGGCCCACGGTATTCCTCGTGGGCGACCCCAAGCAGTCCATCTACCGTTTCCGCCGCGCCGACGCGCGCCTGTTCCAGACCGCCAGCGAGATGCTGCAGGCCGCGTTCGGCGCCACCGTGCTGCGCACCAACCGCACCCGCCGCAACCGGCCCGAGGTGCTCGAGTGGGTCAATGCGGTGTTCGGTGCCGCGCGCGCCGACGGCCGCTATCCGCTGTTCGAGACGCAGACCACCGCGCTCGAAGAGCCGGGCGGCCCGGTATGGCTGCTGCCGCTGGTCGAGCCCGAAGCGGAGGCGGCGGAAGATGCCGGGGAAGATGCCGGAGGTGCGGAGGCGGCCGAAGACGGCGCGCAGGAAACCGCCGCCATCCACCGCGACACGCTGACCCAGCCGCGCCGGCACGAAGGCGACTCGCTGCGCCTCGAAGAAGGCCGGCGCGTGGCGGCGTGGCTGCGCCACGTCCGCGCCACCGTGCCGGTGGCCGAAGGCGGCGGCACGCGCCCGGCGCGCTGGAGCGATTTCCACCTGCTGGTGCGCCGCAAGACCTATCTGGCGGAATACGAGCGCGCCTTCCGCGAAGCCGGCATTCCGTGCCTGAGCCCGCGCCGCGGCGGCCTGCTGGCCACGCTCGAGGCGCTCGACCTGTCGGCGCTGCTGGCCTTCCTGATGACGCCGGAGTCCGACCTCGACCTTGCCCACGTGCTCAAGAGCCCGCTGGTCGGCGCCACCGACGAAGACCTGATCGCCATCGCGCAGCAGGTGCAGGCGCAGGAGCCGCGCCCGGGCTGGTGGGCCTGCCTGCGCGGGCAGGGCCTGCCGGAGTTCGCCAGCGCGGCGCTGCGCGACGGCGTGGCGCGCCTGCGGCACTGGCTGGAAGTCGCGCCGCACCGGCCCGTGCACGACCTGATCGACCACATCTATCACGGCGGCGAGGTGCGCCGGCGCTATGCCGAGGCCGCGCCCGCCGACATCCGCGACCAGGTGCTGGCCAATCTCGACGCTTTTCTCAAGCTCTCGCTCGACCTCGACGGCGGGCGCTATCCGAGCCTGCCCAAGTTCATCGACGAATTGCAGGAGATCCGCCGCGGCGAAGAGGGCGAAAGCCCCGACGAAGGCGGCATGGCGGACCGCGCCGAAGAAGGCGAGGCCGATGCGGTCGACAGCGCGCTCGACGCCGTGCACATCCTCACCGTGCACGCCGCCAAGGGCCTGGAGGCGCCGTTCGTGGTGCTGCTCGACGCCAACCACAGCGAGCCCGCCGCCGACAACGGCGGCATCCTGATCGACTGGCCGCCGTCGTCGCCGGTGCCGGTGCATTTTTCCGCCTACGGCAAGCGCAGCACGCGCGGGCTGGCGCGCGCGCCGCTGTTCGAGGCCGAGGCCGCGCTGGCCGAGCGCGAGAACTGGAACCTGCTCTACGTGGCCATGACGCGCGCGTGCCAGGGCCTGCTGGTCAGCGGCGTGAAAGGGCGCGCCGCGCGCGGCGCCGAGGGCGAAGGCAACCGCGAGATCGCCGGGAGCTGGTACGTGCGCCTGCAGTCGGCCGGCACGGGCGCGCCGGTGGAGGCGTTCCCGCCGGCGACGGCCGGCGACGACGCCTGGCAGCGGCCCGGCCACGACGCGCGCGTGCGCTATGCCGATTTCCGCGAGCGCTACCGCGAGGCGGCGGACACGCTGGTGCCGGTCTACGAATGGGAAGACGAGGACGCGGCGCGGGATGACGTCGAAGAGGACAGCCACGCCATCGTCTTCGACGCCGAGGCGGCGCGCCACGGCGAACTGATCCACGCGCTGGTCGAGCGCATCACGCGCTATCCCGAGGCGTTCGAAGCGTTGCCCGGGCCGGACGTGGTGATGCGCTGGTTCCCGCTGGCTGGCGGCGGCGATGCGCAGGCGCGCGCGCAGTGGCGGGCCCAGGCCGAGGCCGCCATCGGCGCGGCGCGGCGCATGCTGGAAGCGCCCGCGCTGCGCCCGCTGCTGTTCCCGCAGGACGCGCGCAGCGCGCGCAACGAGGTCGAGCTATATGACGCGCGCGGCCGCCTGCTGCGCATCGACCGGCTGGTGGAGTTCGACGAGCGCGTGGTCATCGTCGACTACAAGCTGCGCCTGCTGCCGCAGGAGCACGCGGCCTATGCGCAGCAGCTCGCGCGCTACGTGGCGGCGGTCAGGCCGATGTTCCCGGGGCGGCGCGTCGAGGCCGGCGTGGCCACGGCCGACGGGGAGTGGATCGCGGCGGATGCATTGCAGGTTCCGCGCCAGGGGGCATTGTTCTAGACTTGTCCTGCGTCATGACGCGCGGCTTGCCATGCGCGGCACAATAGCCGCACCGGTGCGCAGGGCGCAACGCGCGGACGCGGCCGGGAAGGGACGGATTGCTGCCGGGGAACTGCCAGGGAGCGAATGACCGGGGGACGAATGGCTTTGCCGGGAAGTCCTGCGGCGCGGATTCCGCGGGGAAGGACCTGGCGACAGGGTTCGCGAGCGGGTCCGGCGGAAGATCCGGCAAGAAGGCAGAAGACAGGGGAATAGCGGAATAGCTGAATAGGGGGACGAGCCTGACCCTCGGCACTGGCGGAAAACGGCTGTGGCTGCTTCGTTCCCGACCTGACCAGGTTGACCGCGCCGCCATGCGAGGAGGCCCGTCCGGTGCGCATTGTAACCCAGTGCGGGCGGGCCCGCCTATTTCCCGTGAAATTGACCCGGCAAGCCGCATGGCCGGCCCGGGCCGGCACTACAGTGGAACCGTGCCGGCGCGGCGCGCAGGGCCGCCACCACAACCAGCGAGACCAGCGATGAACGCCAAAGACCAGATGCTCCACGCCACCTTGCCACCGCAAGACATCTCCACCGAAGTCCTGCTGGAGAAATACGCCAAGGGCGAGGAGGCCAGCGTTGCCGACGTGCGCCTGCGCGTGGCGCGCGCGCTGGCCGAGGCCGAGGCCCCGACCGAGCGCGAGCAGTGGGCCGGGCGCTTCCTGTGGGCGCAGGAGCAGGGTTTCGTGCCGGCGGGGCGCATCGCCTCGGCGGCCGGCACGCGCATCGAGGCCACGCTGATCAACTGCTTCGTGCAGCCGGTCGGCGATTCGGTGTCCGACGCGCGCGGCGGCAAGCCCAGCATCTACACCGCGGTGGCGCAGGCCGCCGAGACCATGCGGCGCGGCGGCGGGGTGGGCTACGATTTCTCCGCGATACGGCCGGCCGGCGCGCTGGTGCGCGGCACGCATTCGCGCGCCTCGGGGCCGGTCTCGTTCATGAAGGTGTTCGACGCATCGTGCGCCACGGTGGAGTCGGCCGGCTCGCGCCGCGGCGCGCAGATGGGCGTGCTGCGCTGCGACCACCCGGACATCGAGACCTTCATCCACGCCAAGGACCGCGGCGACCTGACCAATTTCAACATTTCTATCGGCGTGAGCGACGACTTCATGCGCGCGGTCGAGGCCGACGGCGAGGTCGAGCTGATCCACGAGGCCGAGCCCGCCGCCGAGGCCATCGCCGCCGGCGCGTACCGGCGCGGCGACGGCCAGTGGGTCTACCGCCGCGTGCCGGCCCGGCAGCTGTGGGACCAGGTGATGCAGGCCACCTACGACCACGCCGAGCCCGGCATCCTGTTCCTCTCGCACATCAACGACGACAACAACCTCTATTACTGCGAGCGCATCGAGGCCACCAACCCGTGCGCGGAGCAGCCGCTGCCCGCCTACGGCTGCTGCTGCCTCGGCTCCATCGACCTGACCCGCTTCGTGCGCCAGCCGTTCGCCGCGGACAGCCGCTTCGACTTCGACGCCTTCGCCGAGGTCGTGCGGCTGGCCGTGCGCATGCTCGACAACGTGCTCGACGTCACCTTCTGGCCGCTGCCCGAGCAGCAGGCCGAGGCCCAGGCCAAGCGCCGCGTCGGCCTGGGCTTCCTCGGGCTGGGCAGCGCGCTGGTGATGCTGGGCATCCGCTACGACGCCGAGGCCGGCCGCGCGCTGGCCGCGCGCGTCGCCGAGGTGCTGCGCGACACGGCCTACCAGGCCTCCGCCGCGCTGGCGCGCGAGAAGGGCGCCTTCCCGCTGTTCAAGGCCGACGAATACCTGGCCAGCGGCTTCGCCCGGCGGCTGCCGCCGGCGCTGCGCGAGACGATCGCGCGCGACGGCATCCGCAACTCGCACCTGCTTTCGGTCGCGCCCACCGGCACCATCACGCTGGCCTTCGCCGACAATGCCTCGAACGGCATCGAGCCGGCCTTCTCGTGGACCTACAACCGCCGCAAGCGCATGCCGGACGACACCTACCAGGTGTTCGAGGTGGCCGACCACGCCTGGCGGCTGTACCGCCATCTCGGCGGCGACATGGCGCGGCTGCCGGACAGCTTCGTCACCGCGCTGCAGATGTCCGCGCTCGACCACATGAGGATGCTCGAGGCGGTGCAGCCGTATATCGACACCAGCATCAGCAAGACCGTCAACGTGCCGGAGGACTATCCCTACGAGGCCTTCCGCAATCTCTACCTCGATGCCTGGCGCGCCGGGCTCAAGGGGCTGGCCACCTACCGCCCCAACAGCGTGCTCGGCGCGGTGCTGTCGGTGACGCCCGCCGCGCCGGCCGCGCCCGCCGCCGGGGCGCCGGCCGACGACCCGCTGCGCAAGCCGTTCGAGAGCCGCCCCGTGGGCGACCTCGAAGGGGTGACGTCCAAGGTCGAGTACATGACCTACGAGGGCCACAAGACGGTCTACCTCACCGTCAACTTCATGCGCGTGGCCGGCGTGCTGGACGGCAAGCCGGTGGCGGTGGAGCGGCCGGTGGAATTCTTCATGCCGGCCGGCCAGCGCAACGACGGCCAGCAGTGGATCACTTCCACCATGCGCCTGCTGTCGATGGTGGCGCGCTCGGGCGGCTCGATCGCCAAGGCGCTGGCCGACATGCGCAACGTGGTGTGGGACAAGGGCACGGTGCGCTACGGCACGCTGCAGCGCCAGGACGGCAGCGAGGCGCCGCGCTTCCATGACTCCGAGGTGGCGGCGATCGGCTACGCGCTGCAGCGCATCCTGATCAAGCGCGGCTTCCTCGATGCCGACGGCGTGCAGGTGCCGGTGGCGGCGCTTGCCGCGCGCCTGGCCGCGCAGGAAGCGGGCGGGGGCGCCGGCCCCGGCGCGCAGGACGCGGCCGCCGGCCAGCCCGCCGGCGCGGGCGCCCGGCCGTCAGCCGGCCTCGGGCTGGGCCTGGGCTCGGGCAAGACCTGCCCCGAATGCGGCGCCCATGCGCTGCACAAGGTCGACGGTTGCGCCAAGTGCGCCAACTGCGGCTACGTGGGGGAGTGCGGCTAGCCGGATCGCCCCGGGCGCGGCCGGCGGCGCCCGATCCGCCGCGGATGCGCGCGCGCCGCCGCCGATCGTCCCTGACGGGCGGCCGCCTTTTGCTACAATCGCCGCCATGAGTTATCAAGTGCTAGCGCGCAAATGGCGCCCCCGGGATTTCACCACGCTGGTCGGCCAGGAGCACGTGGTCCGCGCGCTCACGCACGCGCTGGAGCAACAGCGCCTGCACCACGCCTACCTGTTCACCGGCACGCGCGGGGTCGGCAAGACCACGCTGTCGCGCATCCTGGCCAAGGCGCTCAACTGCGTCGGCCCTGACGGCCGCGGCGACATCACCGCGCAGCCGTGCGGGGTGTGCAAGGCCTGCACCGAGATCGACAGCGGGCGCTTCGTCGACTATATCGAGATGGACGCGGCCTCCAACCGCGGCGTCGACGAGATGGCGTCGCTGCTGGACAAGGCGGTCTACGCGCCGACCGCGGGGCGCTTCAAGGTCTATATGATCGACGAAGTGCACATGCTGACCAACCACGCCTTCAACGCCATGCTGAAGACGCTGGAAGAGCCGCCCGCGCACGTCAAGTTCATCCTCGCCACCACCGACCCGCAGAAGATCCCGGTCACGGTGCTGTCGCGCTGCCTGCAGTTCAACCTCAAGCAGATGCCGCCGGGCCACATCGTCAGCCACCTCGACCACATCCTGGGCGAGGAAGGCATCGCGCGCGACGCCAACGCGCTGCGCCTGCTGGCGCAGGCCGCGCACGGCTCGATGCGCGATGCGCTGTCGCTGACCGACCAGGCCATCGCCTACAGCGCCGGCCAGGTGTCCGAGGCCGCCGTGCGCGGCATGCTCGGCGCCATCGACCAGAGCTACCTGATCCAGCTGCTCGACGCGCTGGCCGCCGAGGACGGCGCCGCCATGCTGGCGGTGGCCGACGGCATGGCCGACCGCAGCCTGTCGTTCGCGGGCGCGCTGCAGGATCTGGCCTCGCTGCTGCACAAGATCGCGCTGGCCCAGGCGGTGCCCGCCTCGGTGCAGGAAGAGTGGCCGGAAGCCGCCGAGGTGCGCCGCCTGGCCGCCGCCTTCGACGCGCAGGAAGCGCAGCTGTTCTACCAGATCGCCAATCTCGGCCGCAGCGAGCTGGCGCTGGCGCCGGACGAATACGCCGGCTTCACCATGACGCTGCTGCGCATGCTGGCGTTCCGCCCGTCGGCCAGCCCGGCGGCGCCGGCGCAGGGCGGCGGGCAGCAGGCCCGGCCCGCCCGCGGCGCCGCCGCGCCCGCCGGCCGCGTGGCCGCCGATGCGGCCGCCGCCACGGCTGCGGCGGCGCCTGCCGTCGTCGTCGCTCCTGCCGCTGCTGTCGTTGCGCCCGCGCCTGCTGTCGCGCCGGCCGCGCCGGCCGTGCATTCGCTGCGCCCGCCGGCCGCCGCGCCGGCGCCCGCCGCCAGCCAGCCCGCGCCCGCGCGCCCGCCCGAACCGGCGCCGGCGCAGCCCGCTGCGGCAGCGGCCGCCGCCGCGCCCGCCGCCACGGCGCCGCTGTCGCCGGCGCGCGCCGCGCTGGCCGCCGCGCGCCAGGCTTCCGCCGCGCGCGGCGGCAGTCCGCGCATGACGCCGGCTGCCATGCCGCCCACCGCGCCTGCCGCGCCCGCCGCGCGCGCGCCGGCGGCCCAGCCGCTGCGCCCGCCCGGCCCGGCCGCCGCCGCGGTGCGGCCCGCGCCGCCCGCTCCGGCTCCGGCCCGCGCCGGGTCGCCCGAGCGCCGCGCGCCGGCCGCCGCGTCTGCCGAAGCCGCCGAAGCCGCCGATCGCGGTCCGTCGGACGAGGTCCCGCCGTGGGAGTTCGCCGGCAGCAGCGACGTGCCGCCGTGGGAAGACCTGCCGCCGGACCTGCCGGTCATCGGCCCCTACGACAGCGATCCCGAACCCATGCCCATGCGGCAGGCCGCGCCGCGCCGCGAGCCGTCGCGTCCGTCCGCACCATCCGCGCAATCGGCACAGCCCGCTGCCGCGCAGGCGCCGGCGGAAGCGGCCGCGCCCGTGCGCCTGGTGCCGCCCAGGCCGCCCGTGGCCGGCGAGGACGGCACGCCGCCGGTGTTTACCGGCGCCTGGCCGGCGCTGGCCGCCAGCCTGCCGCTCAAGGGCCTGGCGCAGCAGCTTGCCTACCAGAGCGAACTGGTGCAGGTGGTGGGACGTACTTTCCACCTGCGCGCGCCGGTGGCGCCGATCACCGAGGCCGGCGTGGTCGAGCGCCTGCAGCAGACGCTGTCGGAGCAGCTTGGCACCGAGGTGCGCGTGCAGTGCGAGATCGGCGCGGTCGCGGACACCGCGGCGGCGGCCGATGCGCAGGCCCGCGCCGAGCGCCAGCGCGAGGCCGAGGCCACCATCGGGGAGGACCCGTTCGTGCAAGGCTTGCTGCGCGAGTTCGGCGGCCATATCCTGCCGGGATCGATCCAGCCACGCGCGGCCTGACCACCTGCCGCGCCACCGTTTCTTTTTGTGACGGGCTGCCGGCGCCCATGACGCGCGGCGGCCCGTGGTTTCCATCCAACACGCTATCAGGAGCTTTCCATGATGAAGGGTCAACTGGCCGGGCTGATGAAACAGGCCCAGCAGATGCAGGAGAACATGAAGAAGATGCAGGAGCAGCTTGCCCTGATCGAGGTCGAGGGCCAGTCCGGCGCCGGCCTGGTCAAGGTGGTCATGACCTGCAAGAACGACGTCAAGCGCATCACCATCGACCCCAGCCTGCTGGCCGAGGGCGAGGACAAGGAACTGCTGGAAGACCTGGTGGCGGCCGCCTTCAACGACGCGGTGCGCAAGGCCGAGGCGACCACGCAGGAAAAGATGGGCTCGATGACGTCCGGCCTGCCGCTGCCGCCGGGCTTCAAGATGCCGTTCTGAGCCAGGCACGCGCAAGGAAGCCGGCAATGAGTCTCGAATCCGCACCGCATCGCGCGCCGCCGGCGGGCATGGTGGTGTTCGCCGGCGGAGGCGCCGCTTGAAGAACGCGCCCCCGATTTCGCTGCAGGCGCTGATCGAAGCGCTGCGGGTCCTGCCCGGCGTGGGCCCCAAGTCCGCGCAGCGCATGGCCTACCACCTGCTGCAGCACGACCGCGACGGCGCGCGCAAGCTCGGCGACGCGCTGCGCGGCGCGGCCGACGGCATCAAGCACTGCTCGCGCTGCAACACCTTCACCGAGCAGGAAATCTGCTCGACCTGCCTGGACGAGCGGCGCGACGCCTCGCTGCTGTGCGTGGTGGAAACGCCGTCCGACCAGGCCATGATCGAGCAGACCCTGACCTACCGTGGCCAGTATTTCGTGCTGATGGGCCGGCTCTCGCCGCTGGACGGCGTGGGCCCGCGCGAGATCCACCTGGACCGGCTGCTGGCGCGCGCCACCGACCCGGCGCTGGGCGGGCCGGTGTCCGAGGTGATCGTCGCCACCAACTTCACCAGCGAGGGCGAGGCCACCGCGCACTACGTGGGCGAGATGCTCAAGGCGCGCGGGCTCAAGGTCACGCGCCTGGCGCGCGGCGTGCCGGTGGGCGGCGAGCTCGAGTACGTGGATGCCGGCACCATCGCCCGCGCGGTGATGGACCGGCGCTCGGTGTAAGCGCGCCGCCAGCGCATGCGCATGAATCTCGCCCGTTTCGATCTGGTCACGCTGGGCCTGTTCGTCGCCGTGGCGCGCCAGGGCAGCATCTCGGCGGGCGCGCGCCAGTCCCATTTGGCGGTGGCGGCGGCCAGCAAGCGCATCTCCGACCTGGAGGCCGCGGTCGGCGCGCCGCTGTTCTTCCGCCATGCCGCCGGCGTGCAGCTGACCGAGGCCGGGCAGGCCTGCTTCCACCACGCGCTCACCGTCCTGCAGGACGTCGAGCGCATGGCCGGCGTGATGTCGGACTACGCCAGCGGCGTGCGCGGGCAGGTGCGCGTGTGCGCCAATACCTCGGCCATCACGCAGTTCCTGCCCGACGACCTCGCCAGCTTCATGGCGCTGCATCCCACCATCCGGATCGAGCTCGAAGAGCAGAACAGCAGCGAGATCGTGGCCGCGCTGGTGGAAAACCGCGCCGACGTCGGCATCTTCGCCGACCGCACCCCGAGCGCGGGGCTGGTCACGGTGGAGTACCGTCAGGACGAGCTGGTGGTGGTCACGCCGCCGGGCCACCCGCTGGCCGAGCGCGGCCCGGTGCGCTATGCCGATACCCTCGAATACGACTTCGTCAGCCTGCCGCAGGTGACTTCGCTGGCCGCGCGCCTGCTCGAGGAAAGCAGCCGGCTGGAGCGGCCGTTCCGCCTGCGCATCCAGGTGCGCAGCTTCGACGCCATGTGCCGCATGGTGATGGCGGGCTTGGGCGTGGGCGTGCTGCCGCGCATCGCGGCCGAGCCGCACGTGCAGTCGATGGGCCTGTCGCTGGTGGCGCTGCAGGACGCCTGGGCGCGCCGCACGCTGCTGATCGGCATGCGCGACCCGGCCGGGCTGACGGTGTCGGCGCGCCTGCTCATCACGCATCTCTGCGGCGACCGCGCCCCTTTCTGACGCCCCCGCCTTTCGCGTTCCAAGAAGGCCCGCTTCTCCGAATGCCGATTCCGCCATGCGCGCGGCTGGGGCACACTGCGTCGAAACAAGGCGTGGCGCCGGCGCGATCGTCAGCGCGGCCCGCCGCAATCGAAATGCATGGAGACCCCGCACATGGCGCGACAGATTCTAGAGGGCATCCGGGTCCTGGAACTCGGACAACTGATTGCCGGCCCCTTCGCCGCCAAGACCCTGGCCGATTTCGGCGCGCAGATCGTCAAGGTCGAGCCGCCCGGGCAGGGCGACCCGCTGCGCAAATGGCGCATGCTGCATGGCGACACCTCGGTGTGGTGGGAAGCGCAGTCGCGCAACAAGCAGTCGATCTGCATCGACCTGCGCCAGGCCGAGGGCCAGGCCGTGGTGCGCCGCCTGGCCGCCGAGGCCGACGTGCTGATCGAGAACTTCCGCCCCGGCACGATGGAGAAATGGGGCCTGGGCTACGACACGCTGAGCGCCGACAACCCCGGCCTCATCATGGTGCGGGTCTCGGGCTACGGCCAGACCGGCCCGAAGAAGGACGAACCCGGCTTCGCCGCGGTGGCCGAGGCCATGAGCGGGCTGCGCCACCTGACCGCCGAGCCCGGCCGCGCGCCGGTGCGCGCGGGCCTGTCGCTGGGCGACACCATTGCCGGCCTGCACGGCGCGCTGGGCGTGCTGCTGGCGCTGTACGAGCGCGACGCGCGCGGCGGCAAGGGGCAGGTCATCGACGTGGCCCTGTATGAATCGCTGTTCAACCTGAGCGAGAGCCTGCTGCCGGAATACTCCGCGTTCGGCGCCGTGCGCCAGCCGGCCGGCGGCGCGCTGCCGGGCATCGCGCCGTCCAACGCCTATCCGTGCGCCAGCGGCGAGTACGTGCTGGTGGCGGCCAACGGCGACGCCATCTTCAAGCGCCTGATGCATGCGCTGGGCCGCGCCGACCTCGCCGAGGACCCGGCGCTCGCGCGCAACGACGGGCGCGTGCAGCGCGTCGAGGAGATCGACGCCGCCATCGCGGCCTGGACCCGCGCCCACAGCGTGGAGGACGCGCTGGCCGTGCTCCGGCAGGCCGAGGTGCCGTCGGGCCGCATCTACACCGTCAAGGACATCGCCGAAGACCCGCACTACCGCGCGCGCGGCGTGATCGAGAGCGTGACCTCGGCCGCCGGGCTGACCGTGGAAGTGCCGGGCATCATCCCCAAGCTGTCGGCCAGCCCGGGCGCCATCCACGACCGCGCGCCCGCGCTGGGCGAGCATACCGACGCGGTGCTGGCGCAGGCGGGCTTCGATGCCGCCACCATCGCCGACCTGCGCGCGCGCGGGGTGGTGGCATGAGCGCCGCCACGTTCGCCGCTTTCGCCGCCTCCGCCGGCCCGGCCCGCATCGAGATCAACGAGGTGGCGCCGCGCGACGGCCTGCAGATCGAGCCGGTGGTGGTGCCGACCGACGCCAAGGTGGCCTTCCTCGACGCGCTGTCCGCGTGCGGCTTCGCCCGCATCGAGGCGACCTCCTTCACCTCCGCCAAGGCGATTCCCGCGCTGGCCGACGCCGAGGCCGTCATGCACCGCATGGCGCGCGCGCCCGGCGTGCGCTACACCGCGCTGGTGCCCAACCTGCGCGGCATGGAGCGCGCGCTGTCGTGCCGGCCCGACGAGCTCAACCTCGTGATGTCGGCCAGCGAGACGCACAACCGCGCCAACCTGCGCATGACGCGCGCGCAGTCGCAGGCGCAACTGCTGGCGATGATCGCGGCGGCGGGGCAGGCCGGCGTGCCGGTCAACGTCTCGCTGTCCACGGTGTTCGGCTGCCCGTTCGAAGGCGAGGTCGACGCGGACGCGGTGATGGCGCTGGCGGCATCGTTCGCCGCCGCCGGCGCGGCCGGCATCACGCTGTGCGACACCACCGGCATGGCCTATCCCACGCAGGTCGCCGCGCTGTGCGAGCGCTTCCGGCGCGAGCTGCCGCAGGCCGGCCTGACCATCCACCTGCACAACACGCGCGGCATGGGCCTGGCCAACGCGCTGGCCGCGTGGCAGGCCGGCGTGGCGCGCTTCGACGCCGCCGCCGGCGGCCTGGGCGGCTGCCCCTACGCGCCCGGCGCGAGCGGCAACGTCAGCACCGAGGAACTGGTGCACATGTTCGCTTCGATGGGCGTGGACACCGGCGTGGACCTCGGCCGCCTGCTCGAGGTGGTGGCGGGGCTGCCGGAGCTGGTGCTGCGCGACACGCCGAGCCAGTTGCTGAGCGCCGGCCCGCGCCTGCGCACGCACCAGCCGCCGGCCTGGATGGCGGCGCATTTCGCCGCGCAGGAAGCCGCGCAGCAGGCATTGCAGCAGGCACCGCAAGCACCGCACGAAGATTCGCGGAACGGTTCGCAGGACGGTGCGCGGCGCTGAGCGGCGCGCGCCGGAGATTCGCCGCATCACCCCGTAGCAACGGGCGCGCACCGCGCGGCGAGGGCCGCCGCGGGCGCAAGACCAGATCAAGACCAACACGCATCAGGCAGGAGACACCCATGTCCAGCATCCAGGCATTTGCCGCCGCACGTTCGCCGCTTTCCCACACCCGCGCGCCGCGCGGCGCCTCGGCCGCGCGCCGCAGGGCGCTCGGCGCCGCCGCCGCGCTCGCCGTGGCGGGCCTGGCCGGCACGTCGGCCTTCGCGCAGGACGGCGCCTGGCCGCAGCGGCCGGTCACGCTGGTGGTCTCGGCCGCGGCCGGCGGCACCACCGATCTCGCCGCGCGCATGATTTCCGAGCCGCTGGCCAAGGCCCTCGGCCAGCCGGTGGTGGTGGACAACCGGCCCGGCGGCTCGGGCGGCATCGCCGCGCAGGTGGTGGCGCGCGCCAAGCCGGATGGCTACACCCTGCTGGTGCAGTATTCCGGCTACCAGGTCATCACGCCGCTGCTGACCAAGACCGCGTGGGACCCGGTCAAGGACTTCGCGCCGGTGGCCAACCTGCTGTCCGCGCCGCAGGTGCTGGTGGTGCGGCCGAGCCTGCCGGTCAAGTCGCTCAAGGAACTGGTGGCCTACGCCAAGGCCAATCCCGACAAGCTCAACTACGCGTCGTCGGGCAACGGCTCGCTGCAGCACGTCTCGACCGAGCTGCTCAACCAGATGGCCGGCATCCGCATCACCCATGTGCCATACAAAGGCACGGGCCCGGCCATGACCGACCTGCTGGGCGGCTCGGTCGACCTCACCATCACCACGCCGCCGCCGCTGATGGGGCATATCCAGGGCGGCAAGCTGCGCCCGCTGGTCGTGACCAGCAAGCAGCGCCTGCCCAGCCTGAAGGACGTGCCCTCGGCGCCCGAGGCCGGTTATCCCGACCTCGACGTGTCGTCGTGGTTCGCCATGTACGCGCCGGCCGGCACGCCCAGGCCCGTCGTCGACAAGCTGGCCGGCGAGATCGAACGCATCATGCAGACCGAGGCCTTCCGCAAGAAGGCCGAGGAGCTCGGCGCCGAGGCGAAGTTCATGGGGCCGAAGCAGCTCGACGCCTACCAGCGCGGCGAGCTGGCGCGCTGGGCCAAGGTGATCAAGTCCGCCGACATCCACGCCGAGTGAGGCTGGCGGGCCGCGGCGGGCTGCCGAAAGCCCGTCGAAAGGCATGTCCTGTATGCTGGCCGCCGCACGCGGCATAGGTGTTGGTCCCGATGCGGGCATGCGCCGCATCCGCTAGCATCGCAGCTTGCCGCTGCGCGGCACTGCGCCGCGGAGACAACGGGCAGGACGAGCGGATAGAACCAGCGGGTAGAACAGGTAGGAGAAAGCAATGTATAACAAGAAATTCTGGAAGCAGGCGCTGATCGCGCTGGCGCTGTTCCTGGCGGGCTGGTTCACCTTCGGCAGCCAGGCCCAGGCCCAGGGCAAGCCCGAGAAGACCAAGGTCACTGTCGCCGTGGGCGGCAAGAACCTGTTCTACTACCTGCCGCTGACCATCGCCGAGCGCCTCGGCTACTTCAAGGACGAAGGCCTCGACGTCGAGATCGTCGACTTCGCCGGCGGCGCCAAGGCGCTGCAGGCCGTGGTGGGCGGCAGCGCGGACGTGGTCTCCGGCGCCTACGAGCACACGCTGAACCTGCAGGCCAAGGGCCAGCAGTACCAGGAGTTCGTGCTGCAGGGCCGCGCCCCGCAGATCGTGCTGGTGGTCTCCAACAAGAACCTGCCCAACTTCAAGTCCGTCGCCGACCTCAAGGGCAAGAAGATCGGCGTCACCGCGCCCGGCTCGTCGACCAACATGATGGCCAACTTCGTGCTGGCCAAGGCCGGCCTCAAGCCGTCCGACGTGTCGTTCATCGGCGTGGGCGCCAGCGCCGGCGCGGTGGCCGCGATGCGCTCGGGCCAGATCGACGCGATGGCCAACCTCGATCCCGTGGTGTCGATGCTCACGCAGAAGAACGAAGTGCGCATCGCCTCGGACACGCGCACGCTCAAGGACACCCAGGCCGTGTTCGGCGGCAACATGCCGTCGGGCTGCCTCTATGCCTCGGCCGCCTTCATCCGGCAGAACCCGAACACCACGCAGGCCATGACCAACGCGATGGTGCGCGCGCTCAAGTGGCTGCAGAAGGCCGGCCCGTCCGACATCGTCAAGACCGTGCCGGAGAGCTACCTGCTGGGCGACCGCGCGCTGTACCTGGCGGCGTGGGACAAGGTCAAGGAAGCGATCTCGCCGGACGGCGTGATGCCGGCCGACGGCCCCCGGACCGCGCTCAACACGCTGCAGCAGTTCGACCCGGAGCTCAAGGGCAAGGCCATCAGGCTGGATGACACCTTCACCAACGCGTTCGTGCTGAAGGCCAACGCCAAGTACAAGTAAGCCACCGCCCGCGCCACGGGAACCGGCGGCCCGCTGCGCGCAGCGGGCCTTTGCATTTGCGCCGCGGGCAACCCGCGGCGCCAGTATTCCACCGCGGCCCGGGGCCGCGCGGCGGTGCCCGGCACCGCCGTCGCCCCGGGCCGGCACAGAGCCAGCCATGAGCACTGCCGCACTTTCCCTCGACAACGTCACCTGCACCTTCGTCTCGCGCGAGGACCGCAGCCAGCGCTACACCGCCGTCAAGGACGTCACCCTGGCCATCGCGCCGGGCGAGTTCGTCTCCGTGGTGGGGCCGACCGGCTGCGGCAAGTCCACCCTGCTCAACGTCGGCGCCGGCCTGCTGCAGCCGTCGGCCGGCGAGGTGCGCGTGTTCGGCGAGCCGCTGCGCGGCATCAACGCGCGCGCCGGCTACATGTTCCAGGCCGAGGCGCTGATGCCGTGGCGCAGCGCGCTCGACAACGTGATCGCCGGGCTCGAGTTCCGCGGCGTGCCGCGCGCCGAGGCCGCGCGGCAGGGCGAGGCCTGGCTGCGCCGCGTCGGCCTGGGCGGCTTCGGCGACCGCTATCCGCACCAGCTCTCGGGCGGCATGCGCAAGCGCGTGAGCCTGGCGCAGACGCTGGTGCTGGACCCGGACATCATCCTGATGGACGAGCCGTTCTCCGCGCTCGACATCCAGACCCGCCAGCTGATGGAGAACGAGGTGCTGGAGCTGTGGGCGGCCAAGCGCAAGGCGGTGCTGTTCATCACCCACGATCTCGACGAGGCCATCGCCATGAGCGACCGCGTGGTGGTGCTGTCGGCCGGGCCGGGCACGCACCCGATCGGCGAGTTCGCCATCGACCTGCCGCGCCCGCGCGACGTGGCCGAGATCCGCAACCACCCGCGCTTCGTCGAGCTGCATGCCGCCATCTGGGACGTGCTGCGCGAGGAAGTGCTCAAGGGCTACGCGCAGCAGCGCAAGGTGGCCTGAAGCGGCCGCCGCCGCAACCCCGGCATCCGCCATCCAATCCGGTCCGACTCTATTTCTATCCTCATGGCATTCCGTCCCGATTCCAAGGGCATGCTGCGCTTCTGGCAACTGCTCGTCCTCGTTGTGATCCTCGCCGCGTGGCACTTCGCCACGCGCTCGCAGCAGGTCGCGTTCTTCTTCGGCGAGCCGCTGATGGTGGCCCAGCGCATCTGGAGCTGGTTCGTGGTCGAGCGCGACATCTACCTGCACCTCGGCGTGACGCTGGCCGAGACGCTGCTGGCGTTCGGCATCGGCACCGCGGCCGGCCTCGGCGTGGGCCTGTGGCTGGCGCTCAGCCCGCTCACCTCGGCCATCCTCGACCCCTACATCAAGGCGGCCAACTCGATGCCGCGCGTGATCCTGGCGCCGATCTTCGCGGTGTGGTTCGGCCTCGGCATCTGGTCCAAGGTGGCGCTGGCGGTGACGCTGGTGTTCTTCATCGTGTTCTTCAACGTCTACCAGGGCGTCAAGGAAGTCAGCCCCGTGGTGCTGGCCAACGCGCGCATGCTCGGCGCCAACCAGCGGCAACTGCTGCGCCACGTCTATCTGCCGAGCGCGACCAGCTGGGTGTTCTCGTCGCTGCATACCTCGGTCGGCCTGGCCTTCGTCGGCGCGGTGGTGGGCGAGTACCTGGGCTCGGCCAGCGGCGTGGGCTACCTGATCCTGCAGGCCGAAGGCACCTTCGACATCAACACCGTGTTCGCCGGCATCGTGGTGCTGACCGCGGCGGCGCTGGTGCTGGACACGCTGGTGGGCAGCGTGGAAAAGCGGCTGATGAAGTGGCAGCCGCGCACGGGGGAGACGGAGAAGCTGTAAGGCGGCCGGGGCAATGAACGACGCCGCCGGTTTTTTTCGGCACGGCGGCATTCGCCCGCGCCGGCCCTCTCCCCCGACCCCTCTCCCGCAAGCGGGAGAGGGGAGCAAACCGGCGGCCGACCGTGGCGTCGCCGGCAAGCCGGCAAGTCCTCAAGCCAGCAAGTCAGCAAACCTCCAGATCAGACCACCAGATCAAACCACCGTGACCGCCGCCACGCCCGCCGCCACCTCGATCACCTGCGTGCTGGCCGTGGCCGGCAGCGCCGGCGCGGTGCCGTTGGCCTGGGTCTTGAGCTTGTGGAACTCGCAGCTCAGCTTGGCCGCGGTCAGCGTCACCACGGCGTAGCCCTGGGCGTCGGAATCGACGTGCTTGATCCACGGGTTGAAGGCCTTGAGCGTGTCGTTGAAGGTGTTGACCACGGTGCCGCCCTGCGTGACGTACACCAGCGGCTTGGCGGCGGCGAAGGCGGCGTCGGTGTCCACCACGCTCTTGAAGTAGCTCTGGAACGAATTGCTCGACAACCCGGCCGTGACCAGGTCCACCATCACCGGCACCGGCGTGGCGGCGTCGTAGTCGTCCATCACCGGGCCGGCGAAGAACGCGTGGATGTCGCCGGTCAGCGCCACCACGTTGGCGATGCCCTGGGCCTTGAGGAAGGCCATCAGGCTCTTGCGCTCGGCGTTGTAGCCGTCCCACTGGTCGGCGTTCAGGATGTACTGGTCGAGCAGCGCCACCGGCGGCAGCTGGGCGTCCAGCAGGGGCTTGATGCCGGCGTCGAAGGTTGCGCCGGGCATGTTGACGGGCGCCGCGCCGAGCAGCGCCTTGAGGTTGGCGTAGGTCACCGCGCCGGGGTAGGTGCCGCCGCTCTTGGCGGCGCTCAGGTCGGCGGCCAGCGCGGCGGTCATGGCGGCCTGCAGCGGCGCCAGCGCCGCGTTGGCCTGGACCAGCGCGGTGGCGAACATGGCGGCGATGGCCTGGGTGCCGTCGATCTGCATGCGCAGCAGCGAGACCTCGTTGCCCCACAGCTTCCAGGTGGTGGCGGCGCTGCTCATCTGCGTCTGCCACCAGGCGCGCTGGGTGTCGCCGAGGATGGAGACCGGCGTCAGCGCGTTGCCGGCGCCGGCGATCTTCGCGCCTTCGAGCGCGGCCAGCGTGGCCTTGGGCACGAAGTAGCGGCTGCCGATCTCGCTGCCGGCGGCCTGCTCGGGGATCACGTGGTCGGCGCGGTAGAGACGCTCGTCGGTCATCACCAGCGTGGCCAGGTTGCCGAAGGTGAAGGCGCGGTAGATCTGGATGTTCTGGAACGAGGGGTTGTTCAGGTCCAGGCTCACGTCGGCCGGCATGAACTCGAACCAGGCCTGGTTGGCGCTGCGGCGGCGCGCGGTGCGCGGCGTGGCGTCGTCGGCGACGCTGTAGGTCTGGCGGTCCTGCCAGCAGTCGTCAGAGAACTCGTGGTCGTCCCAGATGGCGATCACCGGGAAGCGCGCGTGCAGGGCCTGCAGGCGCGCGTCGCTGCGGTAGGACTTGTACAGATAGCGGTAGTCGTTGACGGTGGTGGCGTAGGTGGCGCCGTCGTCGCGCAGCGTGCCGTCGGGCAGCTTGAGCTGGGCGTGGCGGCTTTCCACCGCGCCGGTCTGGAAACTGGCGCCCACGGTCTCGTAGATGTAGTCGCCCACGTGGACGATGAAATCCAGGTCCTGCGCCGCCAGCTCTTCCATGCCGGCCCAGTGGTTCACGCTCCAGTCCTGGCAACTGACGAAGGCGAACTTGAGCTGGGTGAGCGGCGTGCCGGCGGCCGGCGCGGTGCGCGTGCGGCCGACCGGGCTGGTCTTGCTGCCGACCACGAAGCGGTAGTAGTAGGTGGTGGCCGCGGCGAGGTTGGTGACTTTGTTGCGCAGCGTGTAGTCCCAGTCGGGCAGCGCGCTCAGGGTGTCGTTGACGAGCAGCGTGGAGAAATCGGACTGGGCCGATACCTGCAGCTTGACGGCGACCGGCTGCTTGCCGTTGTCGCCTTCCACGCGGGTCCACAGCACGATGCTGTCGGGCTTGGGGTCGCCCGAGGCCACGCCGTGCAGGAAGCTGAAATTGTCCGCGGGGTTTGGCGCGGCCGGCGCGGCGGGCTGCGCCGGATCCGGCGTCGCGCTGTCGTCGCTGCCGCAGCCGGCCAGGCCGGTGGTGGCGACCGAGACGGTGATGAAACTTCCCCATTTCAAGAATCGGCGACGATCCATGGCTTGTTTCTCCTTATAGGTGGATGCGTTGGCTGCCGCGCACGCGCGCGTTGGCTCAGCCCGCGATTCTTGCCTCGCCGCGTGACTGCTGTGTGTCCGGGGATACCCGCGATATAGAGGTTTCCTACGAATCGCCGCGCGGCGCTCCCGGCGCGGCCGCGGCCGCGCCCGAAACGGAAAAGCGCCCGGATGCGTCGAGCATCCGGGCGCTTTTTTCCCGGCTTCCACTGGCCGTGCCGCGCGGCGCCGCGAGGCGCGCGTCAGCGGGTCACGGCATGAAGGTCACGGCACGATCACGATCTTGCCCGTGACCTTGCGCGCTTCCATGTCCTTGAGCGCCTGCGGCGCCTGCTCGAGCGGATAGCGCGCGGAGATGTGCGGGCGGATCTTGCCTTCCTTCATCCAGCCCAGCATCTGTGCCATGTTGGCCTGGTTGGCCTTGGGCTCGCGGCGCGCGAAGTCGCCCCAGAACACGCCCACCAGCGAGGCGCCCTTGAGCAGCGCGAGGTTCAGCGGGATGCGGGGAATCTCGCCGTTGGCGAAGCCCACCACGAGATAGCGGCCGCGCCAGCCGATCGAGCGGAAGGCCGGCTCGGCATAGACGCCGCCGACCGGGTCATAGATGACGTCCGGGCCCTTGCCGTCGGTCAGGGCCTTGACGCGCTCGCGCAGGTCCTCGGTGCTGTAGTTGATCAGCGCGTCGGCGCCGTGTTCCTTGCATACCGCCAGCTTTTCGTCGGTGGACGCGGCCGCGATCACGCGCGCGCCGATGGCCTTGCCGATCTCGATGGCCGCAAGGCCCACGCCGCCGGCCGCGCCGAGCACCAGCATGGTCTGGCCGGCCTTCAGCTCGCCGCGGTCCACCACCGCGTGGTGCGAGGTGCCGTAGGTCAGCGTGAACGCGGCGGCGGTCTCGAAGTCGATGCCCGGCGGCATCGGCACCACGGCGCTGGCGGGGGCTTTCGCCTGCGAGGCGAAGGCGCCGTTGCCGAGATAGGCGATGACCTTGTCGCCGGGCTTGACGTGGGTCACGCCCGCGCCGACGGCATTGACCACGCCGGCCAGTTCCGAGCCCGGCGAGAAGGGCAGCTGCGGCTTGGCCTGGTATTTGTTCTGGATGATGAGGACGTCGGGGAAGTTCACGCCGGCGGCCTTCACGTCGATCACCACCTCGCCCTGGGCGGGCACGAGGTCGGGCAGGGTTTCGAGCACCAGCGAATCGGGCGGGCCCCAGGCTTTGCACAGTACGGCTTTCATCATGTCTCCGGTATATGGTCGTCGGCGTCGTCGTGTCCCCCGCGCGGCGGCGCACGGGGGCGCGGACACGGGTGCACGCGCGCGCCGTGCCGGCTGCGCGGGCCTCGCGCCAGGCGGGTCCTGCAACATCCTGCAACAGGCCCGGGCAAGTGTAGCGCAAAATAGCACGGTCGTTCTGTTAGCTCCCGCGGGGGCATCGCCGCGGCGCGGCGGCGCGCTGCCTTTTGCGGCGCGCGCGCGGCTTGCGCGGCATTCTTGTCAGGTACAATCGCGGCCATGCATATCCTTCTCGCAAACGACGACGGCTACCTGGCCCCCGGCCTCGCCGCGCTGCATGCCGCGCTGGCGCCGCTGGGGCGCATCACGGTGATCGCGCCGGAGCAGAACCACAGCGGCGCATCGAATTCGCTGACGCTGCAACGCCCGCTGTCGATCTACGAGGCGCGCGAAGGGGTGCAGAAGGGTTTTCGCTTCGTCAACGGCACGCCGACCGACTGCGTGCACATCGCGCTGACCGGCCTGCTCGAGGAAAGGCCCGACCTGGTGGTGTCCGGCATCAACCAGGGCCAGAACATGGGCGAGGACGTGCTGTACTCGGGCACCGTCGCCGCCGCCATCGAAGGCTTCCTGCTCGGCATTCCCTCGATCGCGTTCTCGCAGGTGGACAAGGGCTGGACCCATCTCGACGCCGCCGCGCGCGTGGCGCGCGACATCGTCGAGCGCTACATCGCCAGGCCCGCGGCCGAGCCGTTCCTGCTCAACGTCAACATTCCCAGCCTGCCGTTCGAGCATATCCGCGGCTACCGCGCCACGCGCCTGGGCAAGCGCCATCCGTCCCAGCCGGTGATCACGCAGGTCAACCCGCGCGGCGACACCAACTACTGGATCGGCCCCGCCGGCGACGCGCGCGACGCGAGCGAGGGCACGGATTTCCATGCCACCGGCGAAGGCTACGTCTCGCTGACTCCCTTGCAGCTCGACCTGACGCACCGCGCCCAGCTCGAGCAGATCAACCAGTGGCTGGCATAAGCCCGTCTTTCCTGCGCTGTCCCCGGCCGACATGAGCACTGCCCCGCGCCGCCCGAAATTCCCGCTCTCGCTGGACGCCGTCGTCGAGCGCAAGCCCGCGCCGGCACGCACCGCGGGGCTGCCCGCCGTGGGCGGCGCGCGCGGCGCGGCGGTCGCCAAGGCGGCGAAGGCGCGCGCGCCGGGCGTGCCCGCGCCGGTGCCGCCGGCCAGCGCGGTGCAGGCCCGCGCCAGCGCCGCCACCGCGGGCGGCGGCGGCATGGCCTCCGGGCGCGCGCGCGGCGCGCTGGCGGCCCGGCTGCGCGCGGCCGGCATCCGCGACGAGCGCGTGCTCGACGCCATCGCCACGGTGCCGCGCCACCTGTTCGTGGAGCCGGGCCTGGCGTCGCAGGCCTACGAGGACGCGGCGCTGCCGATCGGCCACCAGCAGACCATTTCCAAGCCATCGGTGGTGGCGCGCATGATCGAGCTGCTGCGCGACGGCCTGGCCGCCGACGAGCCGCTCGCGCGCGTGCTGGAGATCGGCACCGGCTGCGGCTACCAGGCGGCGGTGCTGAGCCTGGTGGCCAGCGAAGTGTTCTCCATCGAGCGGATCCGTCCGCTGCACGAACAAGCCAAGGCGAACTTGCGGCCGCTGCGCGTGCCAAACCTGCGCCTGCATTACGGCGATGGCATGCTGGGCCTGCCGCAGGCGGCGCCGTTTTCCGCGATCATCCTGGCGGCTGCCGGCATGGAGGTGCCGCAGGCGCTGCTGGAGCAACTCGCCATCGGCGGGCGCCTGATCGCCCCGGTGGCGGTGGCGCCCACCGCCGGCGGGCCGGGCCAGACCATCACGCAGCAGTTATTGTTGATCGAGCGGCGCAACCGCCATCGATTTCACCGGACCGCGCTTGAAGCCGTTTTCTTTGTGCCATTAAAATCGGGCACTATCTGAGTCGAACTATGCACAATATCGTGAATACGGAACGTTTCGCCCGCGCCGGGCAGCTTGTCACCGCCTCGTTGCTGCTGTCGCTGCTGGCGGCCTGCGCCTCTTCGCCGATGCCGGCTCCCGTGGTGGACCGCACTTCCGGTGCCGGCGTGGCCGGGGTCGCGCCGCTGGAGCCGGCGCCGCCCGGCTACTATCGCGTCAAGCGAGGCGATACGCTTTATCGAATCGCGCTCGAGAACGGCCAATCCTATCGCGACGTGGCGGGCTGGAACCAGCTCACCAATCCGAACCAGATCGAAGTGGGTCAATTGTTGCGCGTGGCGCCGCCGGGCGCGGACGTGAACGCCGGCACCGGCGTGGCCACCATGCCGGTGACGCCGGGCGCGGTGCAGGGCCAGCCGATCGACCAGGCACGCCCGGTGCCCGTGCCGCTGCCGGCGGCCTCGGCATCGTCGGCGCCCGGCGCGACCGCCGCGCCGGCGGCGCCGGCCTCGGCCGCGGCGGCCGACAGCGGCATCAAGCTGGCCTGGCCGGTGACCGGCCAGTTGATCGGCCACTTCGACGAAAAGGGCAACAAGGGCATCGATATTGCCGGCAAGAAAGGCGATCCGGTGCAGGCGGCGGACGATGGCCGCGTGATTCACGTTGGCCCCTTGCGCGGCTACGGGAATCTTGTCATCATCAAACACAACGATACATATCTCACTGCGTATGGCCACAATGACAAGGTGCTGGTCACAGAGCAGGCAACGGTCCGCAAGGGGCAAAAGATTGCAGAGATGGGCAACAGTGACACCGATCGTGTGAAACTGCATTTCGAGGTAAGAAAGAACGGGAAACCAGTCGATCCGATGCGGTATCTGCCGCCACAGTGAGGATTCATGGCACGCCAGAAAACTGTCTCAACCGGAAGCACCAGCCGGACCCGGCGTTCCAAGCAGCCGGAGATGCAGCAGACCGCTGGCGTGGCCCAGGCCGATGCCGAGGCCGATGCCTACGACCAGGACCCGGCCGCCGAGCTGGTGCCGCTGACCGATGAGCCGATCACGGCGGGCGGCACCGCCGGCCTGCGCGAGGCCGACCTGATGGTCGAGGAAGTCGAGCGCCAGGCCCGCGACGAAGAGGACGAGGAATCCGACGACGAGGAAGAGGGCGAGAGCGAGGCCGCCGCGCCCGACCACGACGACTTCCGCACCGTGCTGCACACCGAGCTGGCAGCCGACACCGTCCAGCACTACCTGAACCGCATCAGCATCAAGCCGCTGCTGTCCGCGCCCGAGGAGCTGCATTTTTCCACGCTGGCCAAGGGCGGCGACTTCTCTGCGCGCCAGGTCATGATCGAGCGCAACCTGCGGCTGGTGGTCAGCATCGCCAAGGGCTACCTCAACCGCGGCGTGCCGCTGCTGGACCTGATCGAGGAAGGCAATCTCGGGCTGATGCACGCCATCGAGAAATTCGATCCCTCGCGCGGCTTCCGTTTCTCGACCTACGCCACGTGGTGGATCCGCCAGAGCATCGAGCGGGCCATCATGAACCAGGCGCGCACCGTGCGCCTGCCGGTCCATGTCATCCGCGAGCTCAACCAGGTGCTGCGCGCCAAGCGCCATCTGGAGAAGGGCGGCACGGACGGGCGCGACGCGAGCCTGGAAGACATCGCCCACCTGCTGGGCAAGACCCCGGACGAAGTGCAGGACGTGCTCGCGCTCAACGAGCACACCACCTCGCTCGACACCCCGTTCGACCTCGACCCCGGCTCCAGCCTGCTGGATTTCCTCTCGGACGAGCATAACGCCGCGCCCGACCAGGAAGTCGCGCACCGCGAGCTGGAAAACCTGATGAAGCAGTGGCTCGCGCGGCTGTCGGAGAAACACCGCTACGTCGTCGAGCGCCGCTTCGGACTCAACCATATCGAGCCGGCCACGCTGGAAGAACTTGCCGAGGAAATGGGGCTGACGCGCGAGCGCGTGCGCCAGATCCAGCAAGAGGCGCTGGTCAAGCTCAAGCGCCATTTCGCTTCCCAAGGCGTGCGCAAGGACGCCGTTCTATGACACCTGTGCTGGTATTCGACATCGAGACGATTCCCGATGTCGATGGTTTGCGTCGTCTCCACGACCATCCCGATTCCATGACCGACGCCGAAGTCGCGGAGCATGCCTTCGCGGCGCGGCGCGAGAAGAACGGCAGCGATTTCCTGCCCCACTACCTGCAGCGCGTCGCCGCGATCTCGTGCGTCCTGCGGCGCAACCAGCGCGACGGCAGCCCGGTGTTCCACGTCGGCTCGCTCGGCACGCCGGAAGACGGCGAGGCGGTGCTGATCCAGAAATTCTACGACCTCGTGGCGCGCTACTCGCCGCAGATGGTGTCGTGGAACGGCGGCGGCTTCGACCTGCCGGTGCTGCATTACCGCGGGCTGGTCCACGGCATCGTGGCGCCGCGCTACTGGGAGATGGGCGAGGGCAGCGAGTCCGACAGCCGCGAATTCAAGTGGAACAACTACATCAGCCGCTACCACATGCGGCACCTGGACCTGATGGACCTGCTGGCGATGTACCAGCCGCGCGCCAGCGCGCCGCTCGACGATCTCGCCAAGCTGTGCGGCTTTCCCGGCAAGATGGGCATGGACGGCAGCAAGGTCTGGCAGGCCTACCAGGACGGCCAGCTGGGCGCGATCCGCGACTACTGCGAGACCGATGTCGTCAACACCTACCTGGTGTACTGCCGTTTCCAGCTGATGCGCGGCGGCCTCACGCCGCGGCAGTTCGATACCGAGGTCGAGTTCGTGCAGCAGTCGCTGGCCGAACTGCCCGGCGCGCAGTGGATGGACTACCTGCGCGCGTTCCGCATCAAGCCGGTGTACGCCGGCGGCGATGACGAGGAAGAACCCGAGATCTGACCCCGCCGCGGTGGCCGGTTCTGCCGGCTGTCCTGTTGCGCCCCGGTCCGGCCATGCCGCGCCGGGGCGTTTGCCATGCGGCCACGGCCGCCGGCTATTCGTCCGCGAGCGACAGGTAGATGGGCTGGTGGTCGGAGGCCTGCGTTTCGCCGTCCACCTCGCAGCACAGCAGTTGCGGCAGCAGGTCTTCGGTGAGGAAGACGAAGTCGCAGGCGAACGGCGGCTGCGGCCATTGCTCCTTGTCGTGCAGCGCGCAGGTGGGCGCGTGCGGCTGGCCCGGGTGGGCGCGCATCCAGGCGTCGTGCCACGCCACCGTGGCGGGTTCGTGCGGGCTGTCGTAGGGGGCCAGCATGCGCAGGTAGGCGATGTCGTCGGGCGCGCTGTTGAAGTCGCCGCACAGCACGGCCGAGACCGGGCGCGGCTCGGGCGTGAACGGGCCGGGCTTGTGCTCGCGCCGGCCCGGCTGGCTGGCATGCTCGCATGCCTCGCGGTGCCAGACGCGCAGCGCGTCGGCCTGCGCCGCGCGCTGGTGCGTGGAGTAATACTCGAGGTGGGTGCAGATCACGCGCAGGTGGCGCTCGCCGGCCACCACGGTGGCTTCCAGCGCCACGCGCGGCATCGACGGCACGGTCGGGTCGGCGGGCCAGGGCAGGGTATGGCGGAACACCTCGCGCACCGGCAGCCGGGTGGCGATCAGGTTGCCGAACTGGCGTGGCGAGCCGTCGGCGTCCAGCCGGTCCACGCCGGGCGCGTAGAGGATGCGGTAGCCGGGCAGCAGGGCCGTGAGCTCCGCCACCTGGTCGGCGCCGGGGCCGCCCGCGAGTTCGGCGTAGCCGCGCGTCACCTCCTGCAGGCACAGCACGTCGGCGTCGGCGATGGCGCGCAGGGTCCGCACGGTGCGGGCGAGGTCGACGCGCCCGTCGGCGCCGCGGCCCCACTGGATGTTCCACGAGATCAGTTCCATGTCGTCTCCTGCTCGGCTGCCGGCCCGGGTTTGCGCGCAGCATCCATGTTGCGCCAATCGGCAGCGCTTGTCCCGTGCTGGTTTCAGGCCGGCCGGGCGCCGCCATCGTGGCCGGACGCGGCCGCGTCTGGACTACAATCGCGCTTTCGCAAAACAATATGACAGTTCCCCAGGTGTCCCAAGCCGTGACTCGACCACAAGCCCAACCGGCGCCAGGAAATGGCGTGCAAGCCGCATCGCCGGCTTCCGTGCCCGCTTCCGTTCCCGCTTTTGTTCCTGCTTCCGCGCCCGTTCCTGCCGCGCCTCCGGCTTCCCCGGACGCCGCGCTGCCGGTGGTGCAGATCCACAGCCTCGACATGGAGGCGCGCGGCGTCGGCCGGCTGGTCAACGAGGACGGTACGCCCGGCAAGGTCATCTTCGTCGAGGGCGCGCTGCCCGGCGAGACCGTCAGCTACCGCAGCTTCAAGCGCAAGGCCAGCTTCGAGCAGGCATCGCTGGTCGAGATCAAGCACGCCACGCCGATGCGCGTGAAGCCCGGCTGCCAGCATTTCGGCGTGTGCGGCGGCTGCTCGATGCAGCATCTGGACTCGCGCGCGCAACTGGCGATCAAGCAGCGCGTGCTCGAGGACGATCTCTGGCACCTGTCCAAGCTGCGCCCGGACGTGGTGTTCCGCCCGATCGCCGGCCCCGACTGGGGCTACCGCTACCGCGCCCGCCTCACGGTGCGCTACGTGGCCAAGAAGGGCGGGGTGCTGGTGGGCTTCCACGAGCGCAAGAGCAGCTTTGTCGCCGACATGACGCGCTGCGAAGTGCTGCCGCCGCATGTCTCGGCCATGCTGGTGCCGCTGCGCGAGCTGGTGACGGGGCTGTCGATCCGCGACCGCCTGCCGCAGATCGAGCTGGCCGTGGGCCAGGACGTGACCGTGCTGGTGCTGCGCATCCTGGAGCCGCTCACCGCCGCGGACGAAGACCTGCTGCGCGCCTTCGCCGACCGGCACGGCGTGCAGTTCTGGCTGCAGCCCAAGGGCCCGGACACGGTGGCGCCGTTCTACCCGCTGGACCGCGAGCTGGCCTACACGCTGCCGGAGTTCGGCATCCGCATGCCGTTCAAGCCGACCGACTTCACCCAGGTCAACCACCAGATCAACCGCGTGCTGATCGGCCGCGCGCTGCGCCTGCTGGACGCCCGCCCGGAAGACCGCCTGCTCGACCTGTTCTGCGGCATCGGCAACTTCACGCTGCCGCTGGCCACGCGCGGCCGCTCGGTGATGGGCATCGAAGGCAGCGAACTGCTGACCTCGCGGGCGCTGGCCAATGCCGCCCGCAACGGGCTCGACCACAAGACCGAGTTCGCCTGCCGCAACCTGTTCGAGGTCGGCGCCGAGGACATCGCCGCGCTGGGCCGCTTCGACCGCTGGCTGGTCGACCCGCCGCGCGAGGGTGCGCTGGCGGTGTGCAAGGCGCTCGGGGAGCTGGCCCAGGCTGGCAGCGATGTGCTGCCCCGGCGGATCGTCTATGTGTCATGCAGTCCGGCGACGCTGGCGCGCGATGCGGGGCTGCTGGTGCATGAGGCGGGTTATCGGTTGTCGGGGGCGGGGGTGGTTAATATGTTTCCGCATACTTCGCATGTGGAGTCTATTGCGGTGTTTGATCGGGGGTAAGAGGTAAGGGGCTTGACTTCAAGGTCAACTGCCTACAATCAACTTCAAAGTCAAAGGCTTTCGCTCCTCCGGAGCGACCTACTTTCTTTTGTCCGAAAAGAAAGTAGGCCAAGAAAGCGGACTGCCTGGCCGGCAGGGGCCGAGCCGAACAGGGTTTCTTGGGTTGGTGGTTTCGTGGTGGGGGCGGTGGTTCTGCTGGGATTCTGCCGGTACCGGTTTTGGTGGCCACCATCTTGCGGGTGGTGTTGGATTCGCGGTGGTGCTGCATGATGGCGTAGGCCCAGGCCCTTCGGGCTGCTGCCGCGACCGGGGCGGATGGGTGCGGCATAGGGACGGTGCTGGATTCGTGGTGGGCGCGGTGGCCCCTGTTTGATCTCAGTACCGAACGATTTGGCTTGAGAGGCAATCGGGCCTATCCGTATTTTTGTGTGCAGGGCATACCATGTAGCCAAGGAGGCCGTATGCCACGCAAACCGAAGACGCCACTGAGGGAGCTGCCCACCATTCCCAAGGAACTGGTCGACCAGTTCGTCA
>Ga0255338_1001986_pt1 | contig 33728 bp, 27 predicted proteins | sample MeOH1_35cm_T4_19_FD_203715 | JGI IMG/M metagenome (GOLD analysis project Ga0255338, IMG submission 203715) | Sandy soil microbial communities from University of British Columbia, Vancouver, Canada - MeOH1_35cm_T4_195 | ecosystem: Engineered > Artificial ecosystem > Sand microcosm > Unclassified ... | reverse complement strand
GACGGTGATCGACACGTTGTCCCCGGGCATGACCATCTCCTTGTCCTTGGGCAGCTCGATGGCGCCCGTCACGTCCGTGGTGCGGAAGTAGAACTGGGGACGGTAGTTGTTGAAGAACGGCGTGTGGCGCCCGCCTTCGTCCTTGGACAGCACATACACCTCGGCGGTGAAGTGCGTGTGCGGCTTGATCGAGCCGGGCTTGCACAGCACCTGGCCGCGCTCGACTTCCTCGCGCTTGGTGCCGCGCAGCAGCACGCCCACGTTGTCGCCGGCCTGGCCCTGGTCCAGCAGCTTCCTGAACATCTCCACGCCGGTGCAGGTGGTCTTGACCGTCGGGCGGATGCCCACGATCTCGATTTCCTCGCCGACCTTGACGATGCCGCGCTCGACCCGGCCCGTGACCACGGTGCCGCGCCCCGAGATGGAGAAGACGTCTTCCACGGGCATCAGGAACGCCCCGTCGATCGCCCGCTCCGGGGTGGGGAAGTAGCTGTCCATGGCTTCGGCCAGCTTCAGGATGGCCTGCTCGCCCAGCTCGCCCTTGTCGCCTTCGAGCGCCAGCTTGGCCGAGCCGTGGATGATGGGGGTGGCGTCGCCGGGGAATTCGTACTTGTCCAGCAGCTCGCGCAGCTCCATCTCGACCAGCTCGAGCAGCTCGGCGTCGTCGACCATGTCGCACTTGTTCAGGAACACCAGGATGTAGGGCACGCCCACCTGGCGCGCCAGCAGGATGTGCTCGCGGGTCTGGGGCATCGGGCCGTCGGCGGCCGAGCACACCAGGATGGCGCCGTCCATCTGGGCGGCGCCGGTGATCATGTTCTTGACGTAGTCGGCGTGGCCGGGGCAGTCGACGTGGGCGTAGTGGCGCTTGGCCGTTTCGTACTCCACGTGCGCGGTGTTGATGGTGATGCCGCGGGCCTTTTCTTCCGGGGCCGCGTCGATCTGGTCGTAGCCCTTGGCTTCGCCGCCGAACTTGGCCGCCAGCACCGACGTGATCGCCGCCGTCAACGTGGTCTTGCCGTGGTCCACGTGACCAATCGTGCCGACGTTGACGTGCGGCTTGGTCCGCTCGAATTTTCCTTTTGCCATTTTTTCGACTCCGAAAAAGTAAAAGCCAATCAACAACTCAACCGTGGCGCAGCCTCTGCGTGCACCTCGTAACCATGGTGCCCTTGGCGGGAATCGGACCCGCGACCTCTCCCTTACCAAGGGAGTGCTCTACCACTGAGCCACAAGGGCGAAATTCTTCGCCGCGCAAAACCGGTTGTGGAGCGGGAGACGGGAATCGAACCCGCGTCATTAGCTTGGAAGGCTAGGGTTCTACCATTGAACTACTCCCGCATCGGGTGGACTTCAACCTTCCGCCGCAGGCTTTCCGCAAGCTCTACACAAACCGCACTTCACACTCACATTCGCCGCCGGCCCCATCGCAAAAATGAAGCCTGGTGGAGGAGGATGGATTCGAACCATCGTAGGCGTAAGCCAACAGATTTACAGTCTGCCCCCTTTAGCCACTCGGGCACCCCTCCGGCGAACCTCGAAATATAGCACGATTTCTCCCGGCAGGTCATCCGCCGGCCCGGCTTTCCAACCGGGGAATCGTCAGAACACGCCCGCGAAACCCCTCGCGGCGAGCCAGTCCCGCGCCACGGCGAAGTGGCCGCACCCCAGGAAGGGCACCGGCGGCCGGCTGGCGGAGAGGGGCGATGGGTGATTCGCCCGCAGGACGAGCGCTTCCCGGCCGTGGCTCGCCGCCGTCTCCTCGACCAGCCCGGCCTTGGCTTGGGCGTGCGCGCCCCACAGCATGTAGACGCAGGGCGAAGCATTGGCCGCGACTTCCGCCAGCAAGGCATCGGTGAGCACCTCCCACCCTCTGCGGGCATGGCTTGCCGGCATGCCGTCCTCGACCGTGAGGCTGGCGTTGAGCAGCAGCACCCCCCGGCCCGCCCAATCGACCAGCGACCCATGGCCTGGCAATGCCTCGTCCGGGCCGGAGCGCAGTTCCTTGAAGATGTTGCGCAGCGAGGGGGGGAGTTTGACGCCCCGGCGCACGGAAAAAGCCAGGCCCTCGGCCTGCCCGGGCCCATGGTAGGGGTCCTGCCCCAGGATGACCGCCCGGACGGTGTGCAGGGAAGTCAGTTCCAGGGCGCGAAACGGCCGCGGCGGGTAGATCGTGGCGCCCGCGGCCAGCCGTTCGCGGATGAACGAAGCCAGCCGCAGTCCCGCCGTGCTGCCCAGGAAGGCGCTGACGGGACGCTGCCAGCCCGGCGCCAGGGGCCAGTTTTCCGGCTCCCAGCGCAGCAGGCGGCCAGGCTCGGCGGCACCCGGGCCGAGGTGGGCCTGGCATGGCTCGGGCATGGACATGCGGGACACCTGGCAGGCCGGTCAGCCGCCGAACAGCTGTGCCAACGCCAAACCCGGGTCGTCGGCGCGCATGAAAGCTTCCCCCACCAGGAAAGCGTTGACGCCCGCATCGCGCATCTTCTGCACATCGGCACGGGTGGCGATGCCGGACTCGGTCACGACGAGCCGGTCGCCCGGCACGTCCGCGAGCATGCCCAGCGTGGTTTCCAGCGAGACCTCGAATGTGCGCAGATCGCGGTTGTTGATGCCCACCAGCGGCGTCCTGAGCTTCAGGGCCCGCTCCAGCTCGGGCTTGTCGTGCACTTCCACCAGCACGGCCATGTCCAGCGAGCGCGCGACCGCCTCCAGCTCCGCCATTCGGGCGTCGTCCAGGCAGGCCGCGATGAGCAGGACACAGTCGGCGCCCATCGCCCGCGATTCGTAGACCTGGTAGGCGTCGACCATGAAGTCCTTGCGCAACACCGGCAGGCCGCACGAGGCGCGCGCCTGCTTGAGGTAATCCACCTGCCCCTGGAAAAACTGCCTGTCCGTGAGCACCGACAGGCAGGCGGCATGGGTCTTGCCGTCGCCCTCGGCATAGCTCTGGGCAATGTCCGCGGGGATGAACTCCGCGCGCAGCACGCCCTTGCTCGGGCTGGCCTTCTTGATCTCGGCGATCACCGCGCTTTGTCCGGCCGCGATCTTGCGCCTGAGCGCACCCTCGAAGTCGCGCGTCAGCACACGGCTTTCCGCGTCGGCCCGCATGGCGGCGAAAGGCACGCGCTTTTGCGCCGCGGCGATTTCCTCGCGCTTGACGGCGACGATCTTGTTCAGGATGTCGGACATGGTGTCAGGCGCCCAGGGTTTTGGTCAGCTCGACCAGCTGCCCGAGCTTGGCCCGGGCCGCGCCGGTCTCGATCGCCGTGCGCGCCTTGTCGATACCCGCCTTGATCGAATCGGCGACGTTGGCCGCGTACAAGGCGGCGCCGGCGTTGAGGATCACGATGTCGCGGGCGGCGCCGGGCTGGTTGTCCAGCACGCCGACCAGCATTTGCCGCGACTGCTCGGGCGTGTCCACCTTGAGCGTGCGGTTGCTGGCCATCGCCAGGCCGAAGTCCTCGGGATGGATCTCGTATTCCGAGATCTCGCCGTTCCTGAGCTCGCCGACCATGGTGGCGGCACCCAGGCTCACCTCATCCATGCCGTCGCGGCCATAGACGACGATCGCGTGCTCGGCACCCAGCCGCTGCAGCGCCCGCACCTGGATGCCGACCAGGTCGGGGTGGAACACGCCCATCAGGATGTTGGGGGCGCCGGCGGGATTCGTGAGCGGGCCCAGGATGTTGAAGATGGTGCGAACGCCCAGCTCCTTGCGCACCGGCGCGACGTTCTTCATCGCCGGGTGGTGGTTGGGCGCGAACATGAAGCCGATGCCGACTTCCTCGATGCACCGGGCGATCGCCTCGGGCGACAGCTGGATGTTGGCGCCCAGGCTTTCCAGCACGTCGGCGCTGCCGCTCTTGCTCGAGACGCTGCGGCCGCCGTGCTTGCTGACCTTGGCGCCGGCGGCGGCCGCCACGAACATCGAGCAGGTCGAGATGTTGAACGTGTGCGAGCCGTCGCCGCCCGTCCCGACGATATCGACCAGGTGCGCCTTGTCGGCCACGTTGACCTTGGTCGAGAATTCGCGCATCACCTGCGCCGCCGCGGTGATCTCGCCGATGGTTTCCTTCTTGACGCGCAGGCCGGTGATCAGCGCCGCCATCATCACGGGCGACAGTTCGCCGCTCATGATCATGCGCACGACGCTCAGCATCTCGTCGTGGAAGATCTCGCGGTGTTCAATCGTGCGCTGCAGCGCTTCCTGGGGGGTGATGGGCATTTCGGCCTCCTCTATCGAGCGGTGGGATTGTCGGACAAAGCCAGCTTCAGGCCGAAGCCGATGAACATGCAGGCGGCCGCGCGGTCCAGCCAATGCATGCCTTTCTGGACGGCGCCGCGGCGCGCCATCCAGGCGGCCGCCAGCGCCCAGCCTGAATTCACGGGGATGGCGTTCAGGTTGAAGATGATCCCCAGCAGCACGAAGGCAAGCGCCTTGTTGCCCGTCTCCGGCGCGATGAACTGCGGCACGAACGCGAGGAAGAAGATCGCGACCTTCGGGTTGAGGACATTGGTCAGGAAGCCCCCGGTGAACACCGACCGCAGCGTGGGCACCTGTCCCCGCCCTGCGGCGCCTGCGGTGGGCACGGGCGCCCACGCTACGGGTTTCGCCTTCGCCAGCAGCATCCTGATGCCGATCCAGAGCAGGTAGGCCGCGCCGATGTACTTGAGCACGGTGAAGGCCGTGGCCGACGTCGCCAGCAACGCGCTCACCCCGAGCGCCGCCGCGAAGATGTGCACGAAGCAGCCGGCCGTGATGCCCAGTCCGGCCACGAGGCCCGCCTTCGCGCCCGATCGCAGCGAATGGGTCACGATGTAGAGGACATCGGGGCCGGGCGTGAGGTTCAGCAGCCAGCCGGCGGCGATGAAGAGCAACAGGTGGTGGGCATCCGGCATGGCCGTGTCACTTTCCGAAGAACTGCCGGATGGCGGCGACGGCCCGGTCGATGCCGCCGGCATCCACGTCCAGGTGCGTCGCGAAACGCAGGCGGTAGAGCCCCGTCGCGAGCACGCCCTGCCCCGCCAGATGCTTGAGCAGCGCGTCCGATTGCTCGCGGGCCGGGCCCGTCAGGTCCACGAACAGGATGTTGGTCTGCGGTGCCTCGACCTGCAGGCCGTCGATGCCCGCCAGCCCCTGCGCGAGGCGCTGCGCCAGGGCGTGGTCCTCGGCCAGCCGCTCGACATGGTGGTCCAGCGCGTACGAGGCGGCCGCGGCGAGCATCCCCGCCTGGCGCATCGCGCCACCGGCCATCTTGCGCACGCGCCGCGCGCGCGCGATGAAGTCGCGTGAGCCGCACAACGCCGATCCGACCGGCGCGCCGAGCCCCTTGCTGAAACACACGGACACGGAATCGAAGCATTGCGCGATGCGCCTCGCCTCGGCCCGTGCATCGCTGCCGCTGGGCGCGGCCTGCGCCACCGCCGCGTTGAAGAGGCGCGCGCCGTCCAGGTGCCGCCCCAGTCCCCTGCTTTTGGCCAGGGCCGTGGCCTGCTCGATGTAGCTGAAGGGGAGCAGCTTGCCGCCCAGCGTGTTCTCCAGCGCCAGCAGCCGCGTGCGCGCGAAGTGCGGATCGTCGGGCTTGATCGACGCCTCGATCTCGGCCAGCGCCAGGGTGCCGTCCGGCTGGTGGTTCAGCGGCTGCGGCTGCACGCTGCCGAACACCGCGGCGCCCCCGCCTTCCCAGCGGTAGCAATGCTGCATCTGGCCCACGATGTACTCGTCGCCGCGCTGGCAATGCGACAGGATGCCGCAGAGGTTGCTTTGCGTGCCGGTCGGCACGAACAGCGCCGCCTCGAAACCGAGCAGGCCGGCGATCTTGTCCTGGAGCGCGTTGACGCTCGGGTCGTCGCCGAAGACGTCGTCGCCCAGCGGCGCGCTCGCCATCGCGGCGCGCATGCCCGCCGTGGGCCGCGTCACCGTATCGCTGCGCAAGTCCACGATCTGCGTCATCGGTTGTCCTCCAGGAAGTTCTTCAGCATGGCATGCCCATGCTCGGTCAGGATGGATTCGGGATGGAACTGCACGCCCTCGACGGCCAGTTCCTTGTGCCTCACGCCCATGATTTCACCATCGTCCGTCCATGCCGTCACGGCCAGGTCGGCGGGGCAGGACGATCGCTCGATGGCCAGCGAGTGATAGCGGTTGACGGTGAATTTCTCGGGCAGACCGGCGAAGACGCCCTCGCGCGTCGTCGTGATCACGCTGGTCTTTCCATGCATGAGCTGCCGCGCGCGGACGATCTGGCCGCCGAAGGCGGCGCCGACCGACTGGTGGCCCAGGCACACGCCCAGGATCGGCAGCTGGCCCGCGAAGTGGCGGATTGCCTCGACCGAGATGCCCGCCTCGGCCGGCGAGCAGGGTCCGGGCGACACCACCAGGCGGTCGGGCTTGCGCTGCGCGATGCCCTGCACCGTGATCTCGTCGTTTCGAAAAACTTCCACCTGCGCGCCCAGCTCGCCGAAGTACTGCACCAGGTTGTAGGTGAAGCTGTCGTAGTTGTCGATCATGAGCAGACGCATAGGGCCCCCACGCTTGTCGCTTCGTGTACCGCGCTGCCCCCCGAGGGGGCCTTCGCGCCTTGGAGCGGTCCGGCGGCGCTCATTCGAGGCCCTCCTCGACCAGCTCTGAGGCACGCAACAAGGCGCGGGCCTTGGCCTCGGTTTCCTTCCATTCCAGCTCCGGCACGGAGTCGGCGACCACGCCGGCCGCGGCCTGCACGTACAGCATCTGGTCCTTGATGATGCCGGTGCGGATCGCGATCGCGACGTCCATGTCCCCGGCGTAGCTCAGGTAGCCGCAGGCGCCGCCGTAGAGGCCGCGCTTGGTGGGCTCGAGCTGGTCGATCAGTTCCATCGCGTGCACCTTGGGCGCGCCGGTGAGCGTGCCGGCGGGGAAGGTGGCCTTGAGCACGTCGATGCTCGTCATGCCGTCGTTCAGGATGCCCTCGACGTTGCTGACGATGTGCATGACGTGGCTGTAGCGCTCGACCGCGAACGCTTCGGTGACCTTCACCGTGCCGGTCTTCGCGATGCGGCCGATGTCGTTGCGCGCCAGGTCGATCAGCATCACGTGCTCGGCGCGCTCCTTCGGGTCGTTGATCAGATCCTGCTCCACGGCCTTGTCCGCCTCGGGCGTGGAAGCGCGCGGGCGGGTGCCGGCGAGCGGCCGGATGGTGACCTTCTGGCCTTCGGGCGTCTGCTCCTGCCGCACCAGGATTTCCGGCGACGCGCCCACCACGTGGAAATCGCCGAAATGGTAGTAGTACATGTAGGGGCTGGGATTCAGGGACCGCAATGCCCGGTACAGCGACAGCGGCGATTCGGTATACCGCTTCTTGATGCGCTGGCCCACCTGCACCTGCATGAAGTCGCCGGCCTCGATCAACTCCTTGGCCCGCTCCACCGCCTTCAGGTAATCTGCCTTGGCGAAGTCGCGCTCGGCCGGGAAGGTCTGGGTCTGGCGGATCACCGGGGCGCTCACCGAATACTTGAGCTGCTCGCGCAGCTCGCGCAGCCGCTTCTTGCCATTGGCAAACGCCTCGGGCTGGCCGGGGTCGGCATACACGATCAGGTACAGCTTGCCCGACAGGTTGTCGATGACGGCCAGCTCCTCGCACTGCAGGAGCAGGATGTCCGGGCAGCCCAGGCTGTCGGGCGGGCAGCTCTTTTCCAGCTTCTTCTCGATGTAGCGCACCGTGTCGTAGCCGAAGTAGCCGGCCAGGCCGCCGCAAAAGCGCGGCAGGCCGGGCCGCAGCGCCACCTTGAAGCGATTCTGGTACTCGCCGATGAAGTCCAGCGGGCTGCCGCGGGCGGTTTCGACGACCTGCCCGTTGGTGACGACTTCCGTGAGGGCGTCGGCGCCGAAGCCGCTGCAGCGCAGCAGCGTGCGCGCCGGCAGCCCGATGAAGCTGTAGCGGCCGAACCGCTCGCCACCCACGACGGATTCGAGCAGGAAACTGTGCTTGCCGCCGTCACGGGCGTGGGCCAGCTTCAGGTACAGGGAAAGCGGCGTTTCGAGGTCCGCGAACGCCTCGGCGATCAGCGGAATACGGTTGTAGCCCTGGCCGGCAAGGCTTTTGAATTCGAGTTCGGTGATCAAGGGTGAGCCTCCACAAGCTCCGCGGCAGGATGCCGCTTCGATTCAAGACAGTGCCTCGGGAAGGTCGAGGCGCGGGGGCACGGGCTGCCCCGTGCAATCAGGAACGCACGAATTCAGGCTTCCGCCAGGGCCAGGCTCCCTGGCCCCTCAGACCTGCCACATCGGTGCGGTGGATGAACATGGCCCGAAGTGTAGCAAAGCCGCTGCGCGCGGCTGACCCCGGTCAAGAAACATACGGTTACGCGCGAAAACCCTATTGGACCGGCTGCGGCCATACGCGAGAATCGGAAAAAATCGCACGATCGTTCTTTTTTGGAGTTCCAAGATGAAGCTGCTGAATCAATGGGGACTGGCCCTGGGCGCTCTGCTCCTGGCCGCCAATGCCTGCGCGCAGGTGACCGTGGCGGGCGTGAAGTTCGACGACGCTGCCGACCTGCGCGGAAGCAGAATCCAGCTCAATGGCGCGGGTGTGCGCTACAAGGCGATTTTCAAGGTGTATGCGGCCGGGCTGTACCTGCCCAAGAAGGCCGACACCCCCGAGCAGGCGCTCGCGATGCCCGGCGCCAAGCGCATCACCATCACGACGCTGCGCGACATCGACACGGCGGAGCTCGGCAAGCTGTTCACGCGCGGCGTGGAAGACAACATGGACAAGGCCGCCTTCTCCAAGATCATCCCGGGCGTGATCCGCATGAGCCAGATCTTCTCGGAGCACAAGAAGCTGAACACGGGCGAAAACTTCATGATCGATTGGGTGCCGGGCACGGGCACCGTGATCACGGTCAAGGGCGTGCAGCAGGGCGAGCCCTTCAAGGAGCCCGAGTTCTTCAACGCGCTGCTGCGCATCTGGCTGGGGCCGAACCCCGCAGACTGGAAGCTCAAGGACGCATTGCTGGGAAAGCCGGCCTGATCAGCTGAGCATGGCCGCCACGTCGGCGAGCGACCCGGCATAGCCATCCGCATCCACGCCGCGCACCGGCGCGCCGTGGTTGTAGCCATAGGTCACGAGGACCACCGGGCAGCCGGCGGCGCGCGCCGCGCGCGCGTCGTTGCTCGAATCGCCGACCACGAGCGTGCGCGCGGGCGCTGAAGCCAGCGCCTCGCAGGTCTTGAGAAGCGGCAAGGGATCGGGCTTCTTGCGCTCGAACCGGTCCCCGCCGAAGACCACTTCGAAGAATTCCGAGAGGCCCTTGGCCTCCAGCAGCGGCTTGGCGAAATGGGTGGGCTTGTTGGTCAGGCACGCGAGCTTCAGTCCCGAATCGCGCAAAGCACGCAACCCCTCCACCACGCCCGGATAGACGGTCGAATAGTGGCCGTTGATGGCGAGGTAGTGCTGCTGGTAGGAGGCCCAGGCCGCCTCGTATGACGACGTCGGCGCACCCACGTGCGCCAGGACGGAACGGATCAGGTGCTCGGAACCCTTTCCGACCATCCGCTCGATCGCCGACGGCTCGATGAGCGGCAGCGAGAGTTCCTCCAGCATGCGGTTGAGGGCCACGGCGAAGTCGCCGAGCGTGTCGATCATCGTGCCGTCGAGATCGATGATGGCGGCCTGGCAGCCGGTATCGGGTAATGGGAACGAATGCATCGGATTTGCCGTGAAAGGCAAATTCTGACGCATCGCCCGCTGCGCCGAGCTGCGGCTAGAGAACCTTGCGGCCGCTGATGACGCGCAGCAGCACGACCACGATGGCGATGACGAGCAGGATGTGGATCAGTCCGCCGGCGCTCACCGAAGTGACCATTCCGAGCAGCCACAGGATCACGAGAATGAGGGCGATGGTGTAGAGCATGTTGTTTCCTAGAGTTGGGAGACGCTGGCGCCGCCGATGAGCATGATCCGGTCGCCGCTGCGCCAACCGGCGGCGCTGGCGGTGTTGCTGGTGCGGGTGGACCCGTCACGCAGCCGGACCGTGAATTCGAAAGTGGCGGGCACGCCGCCGCCGTGTTCAATGCGCCGGATGGCTTCCACCACGCCGCAGGTGGCGCACCGGGCCCGCGCCCGGGGTGCGGCGTCTTCCGCCGCAGCCGGCACCGCGGCCGGTTCGGCCGGCGGCTCCTGCGCATCGCGCAGCCAGGCGTCCGGCACGCTCGCCGTGGCGACGGAGCAGAAGGCCAGGGCCGCGGCGATCAAAGAGAGGTTCATGGCGTGCTTCGTTCGGGTGGGTCGTGCCTAGCGCGTGGGCACCGGGCGCTCGATCTCGCGCAGGACGCCGCCCTGCTGGGCGCTGCCGCTCATGGTGCCGTGCTTCATGCGCATCGCGCAGTCCTCGCGATCGGGCGCGGGCAACGCTTCGCAGCGGGCCATGCGGTTGGTGGCCAGGCTGTTGTCGCTCGACTGGCCCAGGGCGCCTCGCCTGGCTTCGCCCAAGGCGGCGCCGGCTTCCTTCAGGCAGGTGGCGCGATCCTGGTTGGACGTGCCGTTCATGCAGGCGGCGCGCTCCGTCTGGTAGCGCGCCTGCGCTTCGGACATCGGCGACGCGGCGCCCGCGGCACCGGCCGCCAGCAGGGCGATGGCGCCCAGCGCCATCGTCATGGAATGCGAAAAGTTTGTCATGATGATTTCTCCTTGGCGTGCGGCGCCAGGGGCCTCGCGGCCGACGGCGCCGCGGCAATTCAGCGACGGTCCTTGCTCACCTCGTTGCCGATCACCCCGCCCACGGCGGCGCCACCGACGGTGCCCAGCGGGCTGCCGCCCGTCAGCACGGCACCGGCGACGCCACCGATCGCGGCGCCCCCGACGATGTTCTGGTCGCGGTTCGACATGCCGGCGCATCCGCCCAGCATCAACATGGCGGCGATGACGGCGCCGGCCTTGAAGGCGGCGCTCACTTGAGCCTCATGTCGTTGCCGACGGAGGTGACGCCATTGACGCCCTGGGCGACCTGCACGGCGCGGTCGATGCTCGCCTTGCTGCTGACGAAGCCGCTGAGCTGCACGCGGCCCTTGAAGGTTTCGACGTTGATCTCGGCCGACTTGAGCGTCGGCTCGTTGAAGATCGCGGCCTTCACCGACGTGGTGATGGCGGTGTCGTCGATGTACTGGCCGGTGCTTTCGTGGCGGGCGGTCGAGGAGCAGCCGGCCAGCGCCGTCAGCGCAACGGCGGCGAACAGCACGGAAACGCGGGTGAATTTGTTCATGTGGAATCTCCAGGTATCTCGGGGACTGCCCGGCGAGTAACTCACTGGGCGGGATGACGGCGTCAACCCCTGCAGGTTGCCCGCGGCAGGGTGCAAGGTCTGTGCGTTGCCGTACCCATGAGGCAGGGGCCTTGTAGGACAAAGTCGCTTGATGAGCTATGTGCGCGATCGAACAGACGGCTCATCGATAAGCGCGCACCGTGCAGCCTCAATCCTCACTGGAGATTCCATGAATCGACACCTGAAATCCGCGCTGGCTGTGTCCGCGCTCGTCCTCGCCACGCAAGCCATGGCGCAGGTCACCTTCTACGAAGGCGAGGGCTATCGCGGCCGCGCCTTCTCCACCAGCGGGCAAGTCGCGAACTTCGACCGCACCGGTTTCAATGACCGGGCGTCGTCGGTCGTCGTGGATCGCGGCCGCTGGGAAGTCTGCGAGCACGCGCGCTTCGAGGGCCGCTGCGTCGTCCTGCGCCGTGGCAGCTACGATTCGCTGCAGGCCCTGGGCATGGAAAACAGGATCTCGTCGGTGCGTCCGGCGGACAACCGCCGCCAGTACGAGAACCAGCCCGAGCCGGTCGCGGCCGCGGATTACCAGTACCGCCGCCGCTACAACGAGCGCGTGTTCGAAGCGCCCGTGACGCAGGTGCGCGCGGTGATGGGCGCGGCGACGGAGCGCTGCTGGGTCGAGCGCCAGCAGGTGTCCGAGCCGAGCGGCAACCGCAACGTGGGCGGCGCGATTGCCGGCGCCCTGATCGGCGGCGTCCTGGGCCACCAGGTCGGCGGCGGCTCGGGCAAGGACATCGCCACCGTGGGCGGCGCGGTGGCTGGCGGTGTGATCGGCTCCAACGTGGGCCGCGACAACACCACGCAGTACGGCAGCCGTGACGTGCGCCGCTGCGAGAACACGACCAACGCCACGCCCGCCTACTGGGACGTGACCTACAACTTCCGCGGCCAGGACCACCAGATCCAGATGACGGCCCCTCCCGGCACGACGATTGCCGTGAACCGTGACGGCGTCCCGCGCCAGTAACCCCGCCCCGGCGGAATGAACAAGGCGGCCCTCACGGGCCGCTTTGCCGTTGGGGACGCCGCATGTGTGCTACCGCACATACGCGGCGTCGCCACGGGCGCAGCATGGACCATGCTCCCCATTTCCAACCAGCTGCTGGCGGCGCTGCCGCGCGCGGCATTGCGCGACATCCTGCCGGTCCTGGCCCCGGTCACGCTGGCGCTGGGTGACGTGCTCCACCAGCCCGGCCAGCCCCTGCGCCACGTCTACTTTCCGCTCACGTGCCTCGTTTCCCTGATCGTGGTCGTGGAGGACCAGCTGGCGCTCGAAGTCGCGCTGGTGGGCCGGGAGGGTGTCGTGGGCGTGTCGCTCGTGCTCGGCGCCGGCCTGTCACCGGTTCGCGCCGTCGTCCAGGGCGCTGGATCGGCATTGCGGGTGACGAAGGCGGCCTTGCTCACCGCGCTGCGCGGCCACGCGCCGCTGCGGAACGTGCTGCAGCGCTATGCCAATACCTTGATCGGGGAGATCGCGCGGACCGCGGGCTGCAACCGCTTCCACCTGCTGGAGGCGCGGCTGGCACGCTGGCTGCTGATGACGCGGGACCGGATGGGGTCAGCCGATTTCAGGATGACGCAGGAGTTCCTGTCCACCATGCTCGGCGTGCGCCGCGTGGGGATCAGCGACGCGGCGTCGTCGTTCCAGCGCCGCCACCTCATCGAATACAGCCGCGGCCACATCACCATCCTCGACCACGAGGGCCTGGAGGCCGCGTCCTGCTCGTGCTACGCCCACGACGCGGCGGATGCGCTCGCCTTGCCGGCCTGGCGGCCGGCAGGCGGCTGAGTCGCCGCAGCGTAGCGCCTGGGCACCTGCGCCGCGGAGGCGACTCATACTCAGGCCTGCACCGTGCAGCGATGCAGGCACGGCGTTCCGGCCGCCTGAGACTTCACTTCGTCCCGGTCACTTCCACCTCGACCCGGCGGTCCGGCTGCAGGCAGGCGACCACGGCCGGCGTGGGCTTGCTGCCCCTGCAATCGCCCGGCTGCGTCACCGGGCCGTCCCCGTTCACGCCGCGCGCCGAGATCTTGCCGGCGGCAACGCCGGTTTGCACCAGGTAGGCGGCCACGGCTTCGGCCCGCCGGGCCGACAGCTTCATGTTGTAGTCATGCGAGCCGAAACGGTCGGTGTGGCCGGTGACCCGGATGGCGTCGTAGCTGATGCCGCGCAGGTCCGCGGCCAATTTGTCCAGCGATGCGCGGCCGGCGGGCTTGATGAGGGACTTGTCGAAGTCGAACAGCGAATCCGCCGACAACGTCACGCGCATCGGGGCCGGTGGGGGCGGAGGCGGCGGACTGGCGACGGGCGCCGGTGCCGGCGGGGGCGCAGCGGCCACGTACACCGGCGGCGGCGTTGCGACGGCGCGCACCGGCTGGGGCTTCGCGCCGAAGCGGTAGATCAGGCCCACCGAGAACAGGTCCGCGTGGCCGCGATTGCCGACGGCATCCTTCAGGCGATAGCGCTCGGCTTCCGCGCGCACGGCCAGCGAGTCCGTGATGTCGTACATCAGGCCCAGGCCGGCCTTGAGGTTGGTGCTGCGCTGGCTCGGGTTGGCACTGGCGTAAGGCATGGTGACGGCGCCGGTGGCGCCGAAGCTGTCGCTCGCGCGGATCGATGTCACGCCGACCCGGGCCAGCGCGGAGAGCTTGCCGGTCAGCGGCAGCGTGCCGACCAGGTCGAGGTTCAGGCCCTTGAGGCGCATGTCGCCGCTCAGCGTGCCCGCCGGGACGGTCGTCGCGGTATAGCCCGTCTTGCCGAGGTCGAAGTAGCCGCCCTCGACGCCGATGTTCGGCGAGAACTGGTAGCCGCCGAACAGCTTGTAGCCCGTGCCACGGTCGCGTTCGTCGATCGACACGGCGCCCAGCCCCTGGCCGAGCAGGCCGCTGGTGATGCGATCGTCGTCGATGGTCGTGGCCGAGCGGCCGACGCTGGCGCCGCCGTACCAGCCGCTGGCGGGTGCCTGGGCCAGGACGGGCGCGGCGCCGAAGACGGCCAATGCGGCCAGGCCGATCACTCCCGATGCGTGTTGCTTGAGTTTCATACGTGCTTTCGTGATGGGGGTTGTGCGGGGTTCAGGGCGCCGGCACGTTGATGACGGTGTTGACCATCGTCACGGATGCGCCGAGCGAGAGCACGCGGCCGTTGATCGTCACGAGGTTCATGTTGTCGGGCGTGGAGATGGCCGTGCCGGACTGGGAAATGATGGTGCCCGCCATGGTCCCGCCGCCGGCGGCATTGATCGTCGCCGCGCTGCCGACCTGCCAGAACACGTTCTTGGCCTGCGCGCCATTCGCCAGGACGATGCTCGACGGGAAGGCCGCGCCGGGCCCGCCCACCGTCAGCGACGTCGCCATCTGGAACACCCAGGTCGCGTTGGCATTGCCCTGCGCGTCCAGCGTCAGGTTGCCGCCCTGGATCATGAAGCTGCCCGCGGCCGCGGTGTACACGCCGGGAGCCAGCGTCTTGTTGGCCAGGTTGCCGGCACCGGGGTCCGGGCCGCCCGGCATCGCCACCAGTGCGTTGTAGGCCGCCAGTGCATCGGCGCGCGCTTGCGTCGCGATCGCGAACGTGGTCGCCGTGCCTTCGCTCGGGCAGGCCACCGTCGGCGGGGGCGCGGCGGTGTAGATCAGGCCGTTCACGGTGCCGATGTTCAGCGGCGTCTCGGTATAGGTGCAGCCCGGGCCGGCGTCATGGAAGCCGGTCACGGCCGTGGAGACCGCGGTGGTGCCGACGTTGCCGTCGATGACCGTGTTCAGGCCCTGGTTGGTCACGCCGGCGGTGCCGCCGAACGCGCCGAACAGGGAGGCCGCGCCGAGCGCGACGGCCGGCGGCGTGGGGGGCACCGCGCAACTGACGGCCGTGAAGGTCCAGGTCTTGTCCGCCGCCATGGTGTTGGCGGGAACGGCCAGGTCAGCGGCGCCGCTCGCGCCGCCCTTGATCCGCGCCGTGTACAGGACGCCCGCCGTGAGCGGCGCGGCAGGCTTGAACGTCGCGATGAGGCCGGTGCCGTTGTCCAGCACCACCGAGGACGCGACGACCGGCGCCGCGCCGGTCACGGTGAACACCGACGAATTGATCGTGGTGGGGTTCATGCGAAGGCCGGACGGCACGCTGAAGGTGGCGTTCACGGTCGCATCGGTGCAGACGGCGGCGGCGCCGGCGGCGGGATTCGTCGAGCGCACGGAAACGTTGCCGGCGGGCGCCGCGGTAGCCGCGGTCGTGAACGACCAGACGTAGTTGCTGGCCGCAGGCAGCGCGGCCTGGTTGCCGGCCAGGGCGTTGCCGGCGAGGTCGGTCGCGCCGGTGGTGACGGTGGCAACGTATGTCGTGTTGGCGGCCAGCGCCGCGGCGGGCGTCCATAGCGCGGTCTGGTTGCCGACGGCATAGGTCACGTTGCCGGCGGGCGCAACGCAGGGCGCCGAGCAGGCCAGCGTGAAGGTGCTTGCCGTGATCGAGCCCGGCGCCATGTCTTCGGTGAACACCGCGCTGATGGCGGTGTTGGTCGGCACGCCTGCCGTCGGGCCGGGTGACGTGGTGGCGGGCACCGTGAGCGAGACTCGCGGTCGCGTCGTGTCCGCCACGAGGCCGGTGCTGAATTTCCAGGCGTACGGCGCGGCCAGCGCGAGGCCGGTGGCCAGGCTGGTGGCGCCGGTCACGGTCGCGGTGTACGTCGTGGCGGTGGCCAGCGCGCTGCCGCCCGGCAGCGCAAAGGTGGCGATGCGGCCCGTGGCGTCCAGCGACACGGTGCCCGTGGGATTCACGCAGGGCGCGGCGCAGGTGACAGTGAAGGTCGATGCCCCGCCGAAGGCGGCCATCGCCTCGCTGAAGTTCGCCGTGATCAGCGTGTTGTTGATGGCCACGCCGGTGGCGTTGTTGGCCGGGGCCACCGCGGTCACCGTGGGAGGGGCCACGGGCGCGCCGGGCGTGCCGTCGAAGCCCAGCACGGGGTCGCGACCGCCGCCTCCACCGCCGCAGGCGGCAAGCACGCCCACCAGGATTGCCGCGAGCCACGGCCTGATGCTCTGGAGTCTGTTCATTGTTCGTTCCGGTAGGTTGAGATGCGATGCCACGACGAAGGGACTGCCCCTCATCCGTGCCGCACGATGCCCTGTCGCACGCGGCGTCTCTGTACGCTGGCGCGCTTAGCCCGGCCGGTGTGAGCGATTGTTGCGAAAAGGGGCGCCGGACTACGGCCCGGCGGGTGCTCGTCCTACGAAACCGTGGGGGCGAGCGGGAGCGTCACGGTGAACCTGCTGCCCAGGCCGCGGCCCGCGCTGGACGCCACGACGGTGCCGCCGTGCGCCTCCACGAGTTCGCGCACGACGGCCAGGCCGATGCCCAGGCCGCCCTGGTTGTGCGCCGCCGCATGCTCGTCCTGCACGAAGAGGTCGAAGATGTGGGGCAGCGCCTGCGGCGTGACGCCGATGCCGTTGTCCGTGATGGAGATTTCCACCGACTCGGCCAGCACTTGCGCCTTCAACGTGATCTCGCCATCCTCCGGCGTGTACTTGGCGGCGTTTTCCAGCAGGTTGGTGAACACCTGCACCAGCCGCACCGGGTCGGCGTGCACGTTGAGCGGCCCCGACGCCCCGACCCGCCGGAACCGGTGGCGCCGCACGTCGATCGCGGGCTGGCTGGTCTGGATCGCGACTTCGACGATGCCGCAGAGATCGACCCTCGAACGCTCGAGTCGGAACTTGCCGGTGCTGATGCGCGAGCCGTCGAGCAGGTCGCCGATCAGCCGGGCCATGTGCGAGACCTGCCCGTTGATCGTGGCCTGCAGCTTGAGGAGAAGCTGGTCGTCGCTGTGCGCGCGGGTCATCATCTGCGCGGCCAGCCGCAGTGGCAGCAGCGGGTTGCGCAACTCGTGGGCGGCCATCGCGAGGAACTTGATCTGCTTGCTGTGCGCCCGTTCGGCATCCGCCTCCATCTCCTGCGAGCTCAGCGCCGCGACCAGCAGCTGCTCGTTGGCTTCGCGCAGGTCGGCGACGCGGGTCTGGTAGTCGGCGCGGGCCATCTCGCCGGACGAGGACAGCGCAGGAAAGGCGGCGCCGGCGGCGGCGCGCGTCAACTCGCCCAGCCGATGCCGGGCCGAATCGGCGATGCTCTGGGCGCGCAGCGCCGCCAGCACCAAGTGCTCGTTGGCCTCCAGCAACTGCGCGGACGGGACACCGGACAGTTCGCGATGCACCCGCGCCAGGTCCTGCCGCAGCACGGTCAGCTCGGCCCGCACCGCGTCGGCCTGCTGGTTCAGCAGCGCGAGCGTGCGCGTGGCGATCGCGACTTTCTGGTCGTCCGATGCGCGGTTCATGGCGACCGGGGCGCCGGCACACGCTGGGTGGGGCGGCCGCCCAGCAGTCCCTCGTAGTCGGGCAGCATCTCGCCGATGCGAATGCCCTTGTCGTCGATGCTGAACAGGCGCAGTTCGTTGGAATGGGCGCTGTCGCGCACCTTGGCCACGGCCATGATGCGCAGCAGGCGGCTGTCCACCTCGATGTAGCGCTGCACGATGATCGCGTCGGTCAGGAACGCCGTGCCATAGGGCGAGAAGCGCAGGTCGTCGAAGCGGTCCTCCAGCTCCGAGGTCATCAGCACCGTGGCGCCGGTGCTGGCCAGCGCCAGCACCATGCGCGAGAGCGCCTCGCGGAAATTGTCGCGGAACGTCGGCGCCAGCGCGAGCTCGAAGCCCGAAAGGGAATCGATCACCACGCGGCTCGCGTTGAGGCGCCGCACCTCGGCGATCAATAAGGTCGCGATCTCGTCCACCGAGAGGCCCGGCGCGCGCGCGTCGATCACGCCCACCCGGCCGCTGGCGATCAGCTCGGCCAGGAAGGGGCCGCGCGAGCGGTTGGGGCGCTGCTCGAAGGCCGCGATCACGCCGCTCTCGCCGTTGCGCGCGCCCTCGGCCAGGAAGGCCGAGGCCAGGATGCTCTTGCCCGCGCCCGTGGGTCCGGCCACCAGCAGCGAGTAGCCGCGCGGCAGCCCGCCGCCCATCATCTCGTCCAGGCCGGGCACGCCCATCCTCAGCCTGCGGCCCTCCGGCCGCGCCATCGCGCCGGCCTCGTTGTCGGACATGACCGGGGGCGCGAAGACGCGGATGCCGTTGCCATCGATGCGGAACGTGTGCAGTCCCGGCAGCGTCGCCTGGCCGCGCATCTTCATGATCTCCATCTTGCGCACCACCGAATTGCCCTGGGTGCTCTGGCGCAGCCAGACCAGCCCATCGGCCACGGTGAACACGGGGTTGGGATCGTTGTCGGTGAAGTACTCGCCGATGAGGAAGGTGGTGGCCTGCCAGCTCGTCATCATCATCCCCAGCTGCTGCACGAACTCCTGCAGGCTGATGAACGAGCTGGGGCTGTCCTGCGCCAGCACGACCGAGCGGAACGAGTCGACGAACACCAGGGCGGGGCTGTGTCTCTCCACCTCGGCCACGATGCGGGCCAGCACGTTTTTCAGGTCCCCTGTCGCGGTCTCCTCCGAGAGGTTGACGAAGTGCACGCAGGCGTTGACCTTGGCGGCGTCGAAGAATGCGAACTGCTGCTGGTAGCGCAGCATCTTCAGCGGCGGCTCGCCCAGCACGGTGAAGTACAGCGCGGGCCGCTCGGCCGTCGCCAGCGCGAACATCATCTGGTGCGACAGCGTGGTCTTGCCGCAGCCGGGCGGCCCGGCGATGACGTTGAACGAGAACTCGGGCAGCCCGCCGCCCAGCACCTCGTCCAGCCCCGCCACGCCCGTGGGCAGCCGCTTGATCGTGGCCTTGTCGATGGTGGTCATGGCGAATCGTCCTGCACGGCGTTGCCGTATGAATGGGGTGACCAGGCCGCCTGCAGCAGCCGCTTGGTGAGGGATCGGCCGATCAGGTCGGCCAGCAGGTCATGGAAGATGCGCAGGAGCGCATCCTGGGCCTGCGACGCGTCCGTCGCGGCCTGCTGCGCCAGGGCCGCACGCAGGGCGCTGTAGTCCCCCGGCTGCACGGCGCCGTCGTAGGCGGCGGCCAGCCACGGATGCTGCGCGCGCGCCAGGTGAAGGCTGCGTTTGTAGAGCGCGGCATTGCCGCGCGCACCGATGACCGGTGACAACGCCCCGTCGATGGCGGTCCACACCGCGACGGCGGCGTCGGCGATGCCTCGCGGATCGGCGCCGTCAGCCTGGATCGACCTCAACGGGTTCACGGCGCGTCGCCCCGTTCCAGGGGACGGCGCAGGCACATCGCGGCAACCACTGCCATCCAACCATCTTGCACAGGGCACCTCTTTCAATTGACCCCGAGAGTGCGCCCCGGATGAGGGCACGTCTGTTCGGTACCGTACTTATTCACATTGTTTACAAGTTGAAGCGGACGAGGTGCGTCGCGCCGTCCAGGGCCAGCCGCACCGAACCGTTCATCACGCCCAAATCGGACCCATCGAGCGTCGCGCGAGGGGTGGCAGCGCCTGAAACGACCGTGATCTCGAACCGGCTCCCTTGCACGTCCAGCGCCGCCTCGAAGCCGGGCCAATCCGCCGGGATGCTGGGCTTCACGACCAGGAACGCGCCTTCGCGCCGGATGCCCAGGATGCCTTCGATGCCGGCCTGGTACATCCAGCCGGCGGCCCCGGTGTACCAGGACCAGCCGCCGCGGCCCACGTGCGGCGCGACCGAATACACGTCGGCGGCGACAACATAAGGCTCGACCCGGTAACGCCCGGCTTCGGCCGGCGTGCGCGCGTGGTTGATCGGGTTGAGCAGCGCGAACAGGTCCACCGCCTTGCCGCCCTCGCCCATCTTCGCGAAAGCCAGCACGGCCCACATCGCGGCGTGGCTGTACTGGCCGCCGTTTTCGCGGATGCCGGGCGGGTAGCCCTTGATGTAGCCGGGGTCGCGCGTGGTCTTGTCGAACGGTGGCGTGAAAAGCAGCGCCAGGCCCTCGTCGCCGCGCACCAGTTGTTCGTGCAGCGACGCCATCGCGGTCGCCGCCCGCGCCGGATCGGCGGCGCCCGACAGCACGGCCCACGACTGCGCGATGGAGTCGATGGCGCATTCGCCGCTGTCCTTCGCGCCCAGCCAGCTGCCGTCGTCGTAGGTCGCGCGCCGGTACCACGCGCCGTCCCAGGCTTCGCGTTCCAGCGCGTCGCGCAGCGGCGCCGCATGGGCGCGCCAGCGCGCCGCGCGCTCCGGGTCCCGGCTGTCGGCCAGTGGCGCGAACAGGTCGATCGCCGCCAGCAGCAGCCAGCCCAGCCAGACGCTTTCGCCCTGCCCGCCCTCGCCCACGCGGTTCATGCCGTCGTTCCAGTCGCCCGTGCCGATCAGCGGCAAGCCCAGGCGGCCGGTGAGCGTGAGGCATTGGTCGAGACCGCGCGCGCAGTGCTCGAAGAGCGACGCGGGCCGGTCCGCCGCCATCGGCTGGAAGAACGCGTCGTGCTCGCCCGGGGCCAGCGGCGGGCCTTCGAGGAAGGGCACGAGTTCGTCGAGCACGGCTTCGTCGCCGCAGCGGGCGACATAGGTCGCGGCCGCATAGGCCAGCCAGACGCGATCGTCCGAAATCCGCGTGCGCACGCCCTGCCCCGAGTGCGGCAGCCACCAATGCTGGACGTCCCCCGCCTCGAATTGCCGGCCCGCCGCGCGCAGGAGGTGGTTGCGCGTTTCCTGCGGCAGCGCCAGCGACAGCGCCATGCCATCCTGCAGCTGGTCGCGAAAGCCGTACGCGCCGCTCGCCTGGTAGAACGCCGAGCGGGCACGGATGCGGCAGGCGATCGTCTGGTAGAGCAGCCAGCCGTTGAGCATGATGTCCATGGCGCGGTCGGGCGTCTTCACCTGCACCGCGCCGAGCAACCCCCGCCAGTGGGCTTGCACTTCATCGAACGCCGCGTCGAGGTCGGCGCCGCGCCAGCGCTCGATCAGCGCGCGCGCGCCGTCCGCCGACCCGGCCTGTCCCAGAAAGAACACCACCTCGATGCTTTCCCCGGGCGCGAGCTCCACCACCCGCTGCAAGGCCGCGCACGGGTCCAGCCCCGCGCCGCGGGCGCCGGACAGCGCGGACCAGCGGGCCAGCGCGGCGGGCGCGCCCACCCCGCCATGGCGGCCCAGGAACTCGCGGCGGTCGGCCGTGAACGAGGTGTGCGTGCCGGCCATGTCCGCGAAGGCCACGCGCCCGGGGAACGCGGTGCTCCAGGCATTGCTGGCCAGCAGCGCGCCGGTGGCCGCATCGACCTGTGTGCAGACGAACGGGCCGCAGGCGCCGCGCGAGGCGCCCAGCACCCACTCGGTGTACGCGGTCACCGACAGGCGCCGCGGCAGGATGGACCGGTTGCGCAGCGTGAGGCGCGAGATCTTCACGGGGTCGGCGGCGGGAACATACTGCAGCAGTTCGAGCCCGATGCCGCGGGCCTCATGCTCGAACCGGCTGTAGCCGTGTCCGTGGCGCGCGATGTAGTTGCCGGCGTCGCGCATCGGCTGCGCCGTGGTCGTCCACACGTCGCCGCTTTCCTCGTCGCGCACGTACAGCGCCTCGCCCGCCGGGTCGCGCACGGGATCGTTCGACCACGGCGTGAGCTGGTTCTCGCGGCTGTTGCCCGCCCAGGTGTAGCCGCTGCCCTCGGCCGACACCTGGAAGCCGAAGCCCGCATTGGCGATCACGTTGATCCACGGCGCGGGCGTCGTCACGTCCGCATCGAGCACGGTGACGTATTCGGTGCCGTCCCGGTCGAAGCCGCCCCGGCCGTTGAAGAACTCCAGCCTGCGGGGCATGGGCAGGTCCTCGCCGCGATCGCTCGGCGCGGGTGCGCCGTGGCGCGCGGGCGGCAGGGGCACCTGCTCGCGCTGCACCAGGGCCAGCTGGTCCGCGATCGTCCCGCGCCGCGCGACCAGCGCGACCCGCGCCACGGACTGCAGCAAGGCCCGCGCCTCCACGGCCATCAGGTCGGCGCGCAGCGCGTACACCGAGCCTTGCGCCAGCTCGGCGCCGAGGTGCGGCATGGCCTGGCTGCTGCGCACGGCGGTGTCGATGGCGATCTGCAGGTCCTGCACATACGAGGCGGCGCGCTCGTTCACGATCACGAGGTCGACCGCGAGCTGCTTCATCCGCCAGTACTCGTGCGCGCGCAGCAGCTGGCGCACCTGCGCGATGTCCTCCACCTCGTCGATGTGCAGCAGCACGATCGGCAGGTCGCCCGAGATCGAATGGGCCCAGAGGCCGGACTGGGGGCCGCTGCCGCGCACGATGGCCTCCGAGGACGCCCGGAAGGCGGGGTCGGCAAACAGGATGGGCGCGGCCAGCCGCTGGAAATCCGCGGCCTCCTCGGCCTTCACGCCGATGTGGCGCAGCTGCACCTGGGCCTGCGTCCAGGCCAGCGTCTTGGCACGGTCGAAGGCATTGCGGTCGTGGTGCTTGTCGACCAGGCGCAGCAGCTCGGCGCGGGACGGCGCGACCAGCGTCCAGAAGGCGACGCGCGCCGACTTGCCTGGCGCGATGCGCACGCGCTGGCGCAGCGAGAACACCGGGTCGAGCACGGTGCCCGCCGTGTTGGACAGCGGCGTGCCGCCCTGCATCGCGGCGGCATGGGCCGCGCTGCCGCCGCGCCCCAGGAAGCGCGCCCGGTCCGATTCGTACTGGATGTCCGCCGTGACCTCGCCTTCCACCACCGCGAAATGCGCGGCCCACAGCGGCGCCTCCGCGTGCGAGCGCGGGCGGCGGCTCGCGACCAGTGCGCCGAACTCCGGCAGGAACTCGGTCTGGACGAACAGCTTGGAGAACGCCGGGTGCGCGTTGTCCGCGGCGGCCGTCGCCAGCACCAGCTCGGCATAGGACGTGAGCTCGATCTCGCGCGCACTCCTGCCGCTGTTGACGAGCGACACGCGCCGCACTTCGCCGTCGTCCTCGCCCGACACCAGCACCTCCATGGCGGTGGCCAGCGTGCCGCCGGTACGGATGAATTCGGCATGGTCCTCGCCGAACACCACGTCGCAGCCGACAGCGCCGCCCGCCAGGGGCTGCGCGCTGGGCGACCACACGGCGCCGCTGCCGGTATCGCGCAGCAGGACGAACGAGCCCCAGTCGTCGCACGTCGCGTCCTCGCGCCAGCGGGTCACCGCGATGTCGCGCCAGCGGCTGTAGCCAGCGCCGGACGCGGTGAGCATCACGGCGTAGCGTCCGTTGGACAGCAGGTGCGTGACCGGCGCGCCGGGGCCCGGCCCGCGCAGGCGCCGCACCGCGGAAGACGGCGCCGCCGGCCGCGCCGGCGAAGCCTTCACCTCCTCCGCGCGCGGATGGGCCAGCGCCACGTCGCGCGGCATGCGCTCCTGCAGCAGCAGCTCGCAGGCCTGGATCATCGGCTCGCGGTGGAAGCGCTCGCGCATCGCCCCCTCCTGCAGCGCGTTGGCGATCGCGACGACGGTCATGCCCTGGTGGTGGGCCATGAAACAGCGCACGACGGCGACGCCCGCGTCGTCCGGCAGCCGCGCGGGCGTGAAGTCGAGCGCCTCGTAGAAACCGTAGCGGCCGGCCGCGCCCATCCCGGCGAGGTGCGCGAAGTTGCGCAGCGCACCGGCCGGATCGACCATCGCCGCCAGGCCGGTGGCGTAGGGCGCGATCACGACGTTGTCGGCCAGCCCGCGCTTCAGGCCCAGGCCCGGCACGCCGAAGTTCGAGTACTGGTAGGTGAACTCCATGTCGCGCGCGTTGTAGGCCGACTCCGAGACGCCCCAGGGGATGTCCATCGCGCCGCCATACGATTGCTGCCGCTGCACCACCACCCGGTTGGTCTGCTCCAGCAGGCTGCCCGCGGGCGCGCGCATCACGAGCGACGGCATGAGGTACTCGAACATCGAGCCCGACCAGGAGATCAGCGCCGAGGAATTGCCCATCGGCGTGGCCGTGCGGCCCAGGCGGAACCAGTGCTTGGTCGTCGCGTCGCCCTTGGCGATGGCGAAGAGGCTGGCCAGCCGCGCCTCGGAGGCGAGCAGGTCGTAGCAGCTCGCGTCGAGGCGGTTGTCGGCCAGCGAATAGCCGATCGACAGCAGCTTGCGCTCGGGATCCATGAGGAACGCGAAGTCCATCGCCAGCGCCATCTCGCGCGCCTCGTGCGCGATGAGCTTCAGGCGCGCGCCGAGCTGCAGCGGGGCCTCGGCCAGCTGCGCCCGGTCGCGGCCGTGTTCGTACAGGGCGCGGCTCGCGCCTTCGAGCCAGAACATCACGTCGGAGCCGGCTTCGTCCCCGGCGGCCGGCAGCAGGCCGCGCGCGGACTTCGCGGCCTTGTCGGCCAGCCGTTTCAGGGCCGCGGGCATCGCCCCGCCGGCCGGGCCGTTCATCCCCGCGTCGATCTCGTCCAGGATCGCCTCGACTTGGCGCCCCTCCTCGCCGCTGGCGGCGGGCAGCGTGGCCATCGCCTGGCGCGCCAGTTGCAGGTGGTCCAGGACGCCGGTGCGCGCATGCGCCGCCTGGGGCGCGGCTATCCACTCCTCGCAGGCATTGGCCACGGCGATGAGGTGCCCTGCGAAGTTGCCGCTGTCCACCGACGACACATAGGCCGGCGCGAGCGGCTGCAGGTCGAGCGTGCCGTACCAGTTGTGGAAATGGCCCTTGAATCGCGCCAGCTTCTGCAGGGACGCGAACGTCGCCTCCAGCCGCTGCGCGGTCTCCAGCGTGCCGGCCCAGCCGAAGTCGCGCGCCGCGATCGCCGAGAGCAGGTAGAGCCCGATGTTGGTGGGCGAGGTGCGGTGCGCGATCGCCGGCCTTGGGTCCTCCTGGAAATTGTCGGGCGGCAGCATGTTGTCGGCCGGCGTCACGAAGGTCTCGAAGAAGCGCCAGGTGCGCCGCGCGATCAGGCGCAATTCGGCCGCCTCGGGCGCCGACAGCGCGCGGCGCTGCGCCGCCACCGGGGACCGGCTGGCCCACAGCGCCAACGCGGGCGCTGCCAGCCATAACAGCAGGAACGGCAGGACCAGCGGCCACGACGCAGGCGAGAACAGGAGCGCGGCGGCGGACGTCACCAGCCCCAGCACCACCCCGCCGGCCATTTGCCGGTAGAAGCCCCGCAGGTCCAGCCGCGGCGCGCGGGCCGATTGCGCGGCGGTGGTCCATTCGAGCAGGTGGCGGCGCGTGACGCCCAGCCGCACCAGCGTGCGGGCGATCGCGTCCAGCATGCGCCAGGCCTGGTCGGCCAGGAACGCGAGGGAGAAGAAGGTCTGGAGCGCGGCCACGCGCAGGTCCGCTCCCACCATGCGCGCATGCCGGGCCAGGTGGATGCCCCGGCGCCGCGGCACGAGCGCGAACAGCGGCGGCAGGAAGGCCGGGATGGCCAGCGCCGCGATGACCAGCAGCACGGCCGCCAGCGCCGACGGCATCGGCAGCAGCCACGCCAGGCCGAGCGTGGCGAGCAGCGCGGGCGCCAGCAGCGAGCGCCGCAGGTTGTCCAGCATCTTGCCCAGCCCCACGGCGCCCACGGCCTGGCTCACGCTGGCATGCCGCAGGACCCACGGCAGCAGCTGCCAGTCGCCGCGCGTCCAGCGGTGCTGGCGCTTGCCCGCCACGTCGTAGCGGGCCGGGAATTCCTCGACGACCTCGATGTCCGACGCCAGGCCCGCGCGCGCGAAGATGCCTTCGAACAGGTCGTGGGACAAAAGCGTGTTGGGCGGCACGCGGCCGGCCAGCGCGGCCTCGAAAGCGTCCACGTCGTAGATGCCCTTGCCGGTGTAAGAGCCTTCGCCGAACAGGTCCTGGTAGACATCGGACGCGGCCGCCGCGTAGGGGTCGATGCCGCCCGGCGCGGAGAACAGGCGCTGGTAGAACGAGCCCTCGCGGCCGACCGGCAGCGAAGGCGTCACGCGCGGCTGCAGGATGCCGTAGCCGCCTACCACCCGCTGGAGCTTGTCGCAAAACCGCGGCCGGTTCAGCGGGTGCGCCATCTTGCCGATGAGGCGCGCCGCGGCATCGCGGGGCAGCCGGGTGTCGGCGTCCAGCGTGATGACATAGCGCACATCCGGGGGCAACGAGGCCTCGCCTTGCGCGGCCGGCTCGAACGACGTGTCGGTCGCGCCGCGCAGCAGCCGGTTGAGCTCGTGCAGCTTGCCACGCTTGCGCTCCCAGCCCATCCACCTGCCCTCGCCGGCATTGAACAGGCGCCGGCGGTGCAGGAAGAAAAAGCGCGGGCCACCCGCGAGTCCCGGGCCATGGCGGCGGTTCAACTGCGCGATCGCGTCCGTTGCGACGGCCACGAGCTGCGCATCCCCTTCGCGCGCCTGCTGGTCGGCATCGACGCCGTCGGCCAGCAGCGCGAACGCCAGTTCGCCGCCGGTGCCCGAGAGATGATGCACTTCGAGCCGCTCGATCTGCTCCAGCAGGTCGGCCTCGCTGGTCAGCAGGGTCGGCACCGCGACCAGCGTGCGCAGCGCGGCCGGGACGCCGTCGCGCAGGTCCAGCCCGGGCAGCGCCACGGCGCCGAACCCCCAGGCGACCGTCCGGTTGACGAGCGCCGTCGCCGCCTCGGTGGCCGGGACGAACGCGGCCAGCGCGAGCAGGGCCAGCAGCCCGGCCGCCGCCGGCGTCCAGACCGCCCACAGCGACAGCGCCATGAGGAGCGCGGCGAGCATGACGATCGCGCCCATGTAGCCCGCCATTCCCAGGCGGATGTTGAAACGCGTGATGGCCAGCCGCAGCGGCGGCTTGAAGCCGATCGCGCGCTCCAGGGCGGGCCGCCCCTCGGCGATCAGGTGATAGCCGGGGTCGGCGGTGCGCCCGGGCTCGGCGTGGCGGCAGGTGTCGACCACGAAAGCCGCGATCGCCAGTTCCGACTGCGGCGAGCCGCGGGCGAGCTGTTCGATGGCGCTTCGATAGAGGTTGCGCGTCGGGAAGTCCATGCCGGCGAAGGCGGTGCCGCCGCGCAGGCGCGCGTCCACCAGGCTCACGCTTTCGAACAGCTGCGCCCAGTCGATGTCGGAAATCAGGCGCATGCTGGTGATGACGTTGCGCACCGTCACGTTGGACGCGCCCTGGCGCTGGTGCGCGTGCTCCACCACCTCGTCCACGGTGGTGCCCTGCAGCGCCAGCCGCTCGGCCAGCCAGCCCAGGGCCGGCGTGGTGCGCGGGTCCTGGTCCCTCAGCCGCTTGGCGAGCTGCGCGGCGAAGAGTTCGGACAGCGGGCCCGGCGCCCGCGAGCCGATGTCCGACTCCAGCGCCGAGTGCGCGCTGCCGGAGGCGAGCAGGCGGTTGGCGAGCGATTGCGCGTCGGTGCGGGCGCTGCGCCCGGCGCTGATCTGGTCGGCCAGGCGCCGCAGGTTCTCGATGAGGACGATGCGCAAGGTGATGGCGACGGCCCACAGCTCGCCGATCGTGAGCGGCTGCACGCGCTGGTACGCGGCCACGAAGCGCTGCAGCACGACGGGATCGAAATGGCTGTCCGTGTGGGCGACGAAGGCCCACGCCAGGCCGAACACGCGCGGATAGCCCGCGAACGGGCCTTGGGCCAGTTTCGGCAGCTGGCGGTAGTAGCCCGGCGGCAGGTCGTCACGGATCTCGCGGATCTGCGCCTCGACCAGGTGGTAGTTGTCCAGCAGCCATTCGGCGGCCGGCACGACGCCGCGCCCGCTTTCGAGTTCGGCCGCGCTGGCCCGATAGGCCGCGAGCAGCACGCGCGCGTTGTCATCGAGGCGCCGGTGCAGCGACAGGACGGGAGGCGGGGTGGCGGTGACGGGCTGGGCCGCGGCCAGCGATTGCGCGTGCAGCTCCAGCCGTTCGGCCCCGAACAGCTCCTGGCGCACGGGCGCGGAATCGTTCCAGGGCGCGGCCGGAGCCCGGCGCCACGGCAGGCGCGGACTCAGGCCGGAACGTCGTGCCTGCGTCGCTGCAAAGTGGAGGCCCGAGTTTGAGTCGCCTGCGCTGCGCAGGCGCCCAGGCGCGACGCTGCGGCGACTCAGGCGGAGCCTTGCGCGCCCAGGACGCGCAGGTCGTACTCGCGCAACATCACCGGCTCGCGCGAGCCCTGCGCGAGCCGCCGGCGCACCGCGGCTTCGATGTCGGCCGCGTTCGCCTGGAAGGTTTCCACCGGGTCCTCGCCCTGGGCGGTGGGCCGGTAACGATGATGCAGCGCTTCGCGGCCGACGCTCGCGCCGAGCAGCTTGCCGTCGACCGCCACCCAGAACCGGACGGTGCCGGAACTCTCGTGAAAGAAGGGTGCGTCGCTCATGCGCTTTCCCCGGTTCAGCGTGTCGTCGGCGCGGGCACGATCACGAGGGTGTCGCCCGTCTTGCCGCGCTGGCCGGTCGCACCGGTATCGCCGGTGCTGCCCGTCGCGCCGGTGTCGCCCGTATTGCCCGTATTGCCCGTATTGCCCGTATTGCCCATTGCACCGGTATTGCCGGTGGTGCCCTTGCTGCCGGTGTCGCCCGTGGCGCCGGTCGAGCCTGCGGTGCCCGTGTTGCCGGTATTGCCGGTCGCACCGGTGGCACCCGCCGGGCCGGGGACGGCGACCGGCACCGCGACGACGGCCGGCGTGACTTCGCGCTGGCAAGCGGCGAGGGAAATGGCCATGGCCACCATGGACAGGGCGATCGTGAGTTTTTTCATTTGAATTCCAGTTGATTGATTGAAAGGGAAACCGCTCACCTGGACAGACGTGTGGACACAGCGAGACCGGTTGAAGATAGCGCTTGCGCGGTGGCGACTCTGTTCGCTGGCGCGCTTAGGACGTCCCGTCATGGCGTAGGCCGGGACCTACAGGCAGCCCGCCGCCAGACACGAGTGCCCGTTCGCGCGCCACGATTTCCTGCCCGATGCCCCGATAGCCGAGGAAGCGGCACGCCGGGCCGAACATGGGTTCGCCGCTCACCTGGTACTTCTGCACCGAACCGTCCGCGTTGACGCGGCTGAAGACGAAATCCAGGAACGGCTCGCGCGCGGCGATGGCTGCGCGCAGCACGGCACGCTCGCTTTCGTTCCATCCGGTGAGCCGGGCCGCGTCTTCCTGCGCGGCGAGGGTGTCACCCCACAGCCCGAGCATCTCGAGCACAGGGCCCGACATCCGGGTGAAGTTGCCGTCTTCGTCCTGCTCCCAGTACCAGTCGCAGGCGAGTTCGGTCAGGCTGCGGTAGCGCTCCTCGCTCTGGCGCAGCTCGGCGGTGCGGTCCCGCACGTCCTGCTCCAGCGCCTTGTTGGTGCTTTCCAGCCGCCGGTACAGCAGCCGGGTCTCCAGCATGTTGTGGATGCGGGTCTTGACCTCGACCAGATCGAAGGGCTTGCTGATGAAGTCCCGCGCGCCGGCCTTCAGCGCGCGCAGCTTGTGCCCGGGCTCCGCCGTGATGACCAGCACCGGCAGCCAGCCGTCGGGCGCATTGCACTTGAGGCACTCCATCACCTCGAAGCCATCCATCCCGGGCATCTGCAGGTCCAGCAGGATCAGGTCGTAATCGTGCTCGCGGTGCAGCGCGCACACCTCGCGCGGGTCCATGGTCGCGGCCACGCCCGTGTACCCCGCCTCGCCGAGCGCCTGCTCCAGCAGCGCCACGTTGGCGGACTGGTCGTCGACGACGAGGATGCGGGCGGTGAGGATCGCGGAACCATCGATCATCATGATGGCACGAGTTCCACGGCGCCCGCCTTCTTCGCGACGGCGAGCGCCGCATCCAGGGCCTCCATGAACTGGCCGACCACGAGGGGCTTGGTGATGTAGTTGAAGAAGCCCGCCTCCAGCGCCTTCTGGATGTCGCGCGGAACGGCGTTGGCGCTGAGCGCGATGATCGGGATGTGGGCGGTGGCCGGGTCGGCGCGCAGGATCTTCATGGCCTCGATGCCGGAGAGGCCCGGCAGGTTGATGTCCATCAGGATCACCTCCGGCAGGCAGGCCCGCGCGTACTCGATGCCCAGGCTGCCTTCGGCCGCGCTCAGCAGCCGCAGGTCGGGGCGGCGCGCCACCAGCTGCTCGACCAGCTCCAGGTTCGCCGGGTTGTCTTCGACGTACAGCAGCGTTCGCTGCGGCGCGCCCTCGGCGCTCAGCGGCCGGCTGGCGCTGACATGGTCTTCTTCCAGGGCCAGCGGCTGCGGCGGCGCCGACAGTTCGAACTCGACCCAGAAGACGCTGCCCACGCCCACGGCGCTCGTCGCGCCGATCCTGCCGCCCATCAGCTCGACCAGCCGCTTGGTGACGACCAGGCCGATGCCGGTGCCTTCTTCCGCGGTGGCTTCCTTGCCGAGGCGGTTGAACGGCTGGAACAGCTGCGCCAGTTGCTCGGGCGCCAGGCCGATCCCGGTGTCGCGCACGGACAGGCGGATCGAGCTCGGCGCGACCACGGTGCACTCCACCGCCACCGCGCCTTGCGGCCGGTTGTACTTGATGGCGTTGAACAGGAGGTTGATCAGCACCTGCTTCACGCGGGTGCGATCGGCATTGATGAAACGGGGAATCTCGAAGCGGCTGAAAGTCATGCCGATGCCGCGCTGGCGCGCCTGCGGCTCGATCATCGCCCGGCATTCGACCATCACCTCCGCCAGCGACACCGGCTCGTTGGACAGCGTCAGCTTGCCCGACTCGATCAGGGCCAGGTCCAGCACCTCGTTGATCAGCTCCAGCAGGTACCAGCCGGCCTTGAGGATCTGCTCGATGTTGCGCTTCTGCGTCGGCGTCGGCGACGGGGCGCCCGATTCCAGCAGCTGGGCGAACCCCAGGATGGCGTTGAGCGGCGTGCGCAGCTCATGGCTCATGCTGGAGAGGAAATCCGATTTGGCGTGATTGGCCTTCTCGGCGGCGGCCATGGCCTCCTTCAGTTCGGACTCGACCCGCTTGCGCACCGAGTTGTCAGTGCCGATCAGCAGGTAGCCGATGAGGGCGCCGTAGTCGTCGCGCAGCGCGGTGATGGAGACGATCGCCGGGAAGCGGCTGCCGTCCTTGCGCATGTAGGTCAGCTCGTAGATGTCCTCGATCTCGCGCGAGGCCTTGTACGCCAGGGCCTCGAAGCCCGGCGTGATGACGGTGCCGAGTTCCTCGGTCAACGCCTGGGCCCTGGCCCGCACTTCCTGCGGGTCGTGGATGTCGCTGGGGCTGATCTTGTTGACCACTTCGACCGCCTGGTAGCCCAGCATGCGCTCGGCGCCCACGTTGAACAGCTGGATGATGCCCTTCTCGTCGGTCGCGATGATCGAGAAATTCGCGCTGTTCAGGATGGCGCTTTGCAGGGCGCCGGCCTTGAGCAGGCGATGCGCATCGGCGCTGCCGCGCGCCGCCCTGGCGACCTCGTCTTCGGCGGGGACTGTCTCGTTTCGTGCGTCTGGCATGCTGATTCCCGTAAAGATCAGCCGACAGTAGGGCCTGCGCTCGGGCCCGTCTGTGCGCCAGGAAACATAGCGGCGGGCGATTCGCCCGCGCCCGACCCTGCTAGCGGGAGGGCGAACCCACCGCCAGGTACGGATCGCCGCGCGGAATGTCGGACAGCAATCGGTCGAATTCCACCTTCACGACCCGATAACACTCGCACACGGCCTTTTCCAGGCCGGGCCGGTTCAGCACGTCGATGTGGCCGCGGCTGTAGCGGATCAGCCCCGCCCGCTGCAGGTTGCCGGCCGCCTCGGTCACGCCTTCGCGGCGCACGCCCAGCATGTTGGCAATCAGCTCCTGCGTCATCGTGAGCGAGTTGCCGGACAGCCGGTCCAGGCTCAGGAGCAGCGCGCGGCACAACTGCTGTTCGACGGAATGGTGGCGGTTGCACACGGCCGTCTGCGTCATCTGGGTGATGAGCGCCTGGGTGTAGCGCAGCAGGAGGCGCAGCACCGGCCCGGCGCGGCTGAACTCCTGCTGCAGCAGGTGGGCCTTCAGGCGGTAGGCGTGGCCCGCGCTGCGCACGACGGCGCGGCTGGGCGTCGTGTCGCCGCCCATGAACAGCGAGATGCCCAGGATGCCCTCGTTGCCCACCACCGCGATCTCCGCGGACGCGCCGTCCTCCAGCACGTACAGCATGGAGATGATGCAGGTGGTCGGGAAGTACACGTGCTGCATGCGCCCGCCCGACTCGCACAGCACCTCACCCAGTTTCATGGGCACCAGCTCCAGGTCGGGGGCGAGACGCTCGTATTCGGCTGTCGGGAAAGCGGCGAGCAGGTGGTTCTGGGTGGTTCGATGGTCAGGGGCCATGGGTACGCCGATTGTGCGCCATTGTCCGGTGCCGGACTTAGCGCAGGCGGCCGCGTGGCGCGGTTAAACAACATAAAGGGCGCCGCAGCGCCCTTTGTCAGGCCGGGACGGCGTCCACGTTGGGCCGCATCCAGTGCCGGTGCTTGGCGATCGCGGCCAGGAACTCCTGCGCCAGCTGGGCCCGCCCGGGCGGATCGTTTCGGCCGATGACGACTCCGGCCACCGCCGGCCCGCCTTCGCCCGCGCCGATCCCGAGCGTGCGCAGCAGTTGCACGCCCTCGCCGATCACGCACAGGCTCTTGCAATGCTTGTACGCCTCCAGCACGAAATGCACCGCGTCGCCGTTCAGCAGCAGTGCCTGCGCGCTGCCGGCGCCGCCGGGCACGAGCACGGCGTCGAACATCACGGACGGCATGTTCGCGAAAGTGTGGTCCACCGCCAGCTGCTGGCCCGACGAGGTGGCGACGAAACCCAGGTGCGCCGCCACGATGCGGGTGGTGGCGTCCGCGTCGTGCAGGGCGGCCTGGATCACGCGCAAGGCCCCCACCTCGACGCCGTTGGCGACCAGGATGGCGACCTTGCGCGTGGCGAGGGCCGCGCCGTTGGCCGGCGGATTGCTCTCCATGCTGAGCGACGGCGCCGCCTCCAGCGGCAGCTTGCCGCGTACGTCGCGAAAGCCCGCGCGCCCGGCCGCCGCCTTGGCGTCCGGCACGGCGATGCCGAGGGGCTCGGCCACCTTGCGCGCCAGTTTCGCGTCGACATGGGCGAGGTTGTCCACCACGCGCTGCCGGATCGCGGGCATCTCCACCTTGGACAGCTCGAACTGGAAGGCCGCGATGATGTGCTCCTTTTCGGCCGGGCTCTGGCTGTTCCAGAACAGCGTCGCATGGCTGAAGTGGTCGTCGAAGCTCGGGCTGCGCCGCCGGATCTTCGGTGGCTCGGTCGCTTCGGAGAAGCTCTGGAAACCCTGCTGCCCACCGTCGACGCGAAACTCCGCGCCGGTGGCCAGCGAGTTGGGCTCGTACGCGGCCTGCCCCTTGTTCACCAGCATCCGGTGCATGCCGTCGCGCTGGAAGTTGTGGAACGGGCATACCCCCTTGTTGATCGGCAGCTCGTGGAAGTTGGGCCCGCCCAGGCGCGACAGCTGCGTGTCGGTGTACGAGAACAGGCGCCCCTGCAGCAGCGGGTCGTTGCTGAAGTCGATCCCCGGCACGACATGGCCGGGATGGAAGGCCACCTGCTCGGTCTCGGCGAAGAAGTTCTCGGGGTTGCGGTTCAGCACCAGCTTGCCCACGGTGAGCACCGGCACCATTTCCTCCGGAATC
>Ga0255338_1001985_pt1 | contig 33789 bp, 24 predicted proteins | sample MeOH1_35cm_T4_19_FD_203715 | JGI IMG/M metagenome (GOLD analysis project Ga0255338, IMG submission 203715) | Sandy soil microbial communities from University of British Columbia, Vancouver, Canada - MeOH1_35cm_T4_195 | ecosystem: Engineered > Artificial ecosystem > Sand microcosm > Unclassified ... | reverse complement strand
GGGGGTCAGCGACGTCACCTTCGCGAACGGCGTCGCCACCTTCAAGGTCGGCTCCGGCACGTACTCCTTCCGCGCCGACGCCCAGCGCGGGCTCTTCGGGGACGTCCTCGACGAGATCCAGAAGACCGACGACCACGCCGGCGACCTGGCCACGGCCGGCGACCTCGCGGCCGCAGACCGTGCCCACGTCGGTGACGCACTCGCCCAGGCGAAGGGCCACGTGGAGGACGCTCTCGGCGCGAACCTCACCGGCGACGACGCCGCCGTCTCGCAGGCCCTCAGCGACGCACTCGGGGTGGTCCGCGACCTGAGGGGCTGGGTGGCGTCCTCGTCGATCGACGGCCCGGTCAGGACGGACCTCACGACCAGGCTCGGGAAGATCGAGTCGATGCTCGGGCGCGCCATCGCGACCAGCCTCGGGGTCACCGTCGTGATCCCGCCGGTCGCGGAGCCGACCCTGCCCGGCGGCGTCGTGGCCGGCACGGTGGACGTGGCCAACCGGGGTGACTCGGTGCTGACCGACGTCCGGGCATCGGTCAGCGTCGGCGACTGGGACGTCGCTCCGACGCCGATCACCAGCAACGCGATCGCTGCCGGCGACCAGGTCCAGCTGCCGTTCACGGTGACGGTGCCCAGGCACCAGGAGCCCGGGACGTACGACGCCTCCGTGGCGCTGACGTTCACCACGTCGTACGGGACGATCACCGTCACCGACGCCACCCCGTGGGTCTCGGTCGACTCCGGCGTCGAGATCACCACCGTGACGAGCGCTCCCGCAGGCTCCGAGGAGCTCGCGACCCTGAGCGCCACGGTCCACAACGCCGGCACGACCGCCGTGTCGGGCCAGCTGACGGCCGAGGTGCCGGACGGCTGGGCGACCCCGCCGCCGTCGGAGCGGGTCACGATCGACGCCGGAGCGACGCAGCAGGTGGACCTGCCCGTCGTCGTCGGGCTGGAGACGGTGGCCGGTGACCAGCCGGTCACGGTCGGCTTCGCCGACGGTGGAGTCACGCTGGCCAGCAGGTCTGCCGCGGTGTCGGTGGTCCTGCCGGCGCCGCCGACGCAGCAGTCGCTGGACCACGTGGACTTCGGCAACGCAGCCTCGGAGACGGCGCACGCGCTCGAGGCGGGACCGTTCAGCGGGACGAACGTCGAGGCCGGCTTCGACCGTCGCTACGCGCACTCACAGCACCCCGGCTCGTGGTACTCCGCCGAGGTGCACGTCACCCCGGGTGAGCCGTTCCTGCTCCGCAACCGGGAGACCTTCGACGGTGCCAAGACCAAGCGGTACAACATCTGGGTCGACGACGTGCTGGTGAAGTCGTACACGCTGAAGCAGACCGTGGGCGGCCAGAGCGCGAAGGTCTACCAGACCGTCATCGACGACCCGGCGGTGCTGGCCAACGACGGGACCGTGCGGATCAAGTACGAGTTCCCGCTCGACGCCGGTGGCTACTACGACCCGTCGCTCGCCGACAGCTGGGTGCTGCCGGTGCCGGCGGACACGCTTGCTCCGTTGGTCTCGGCGACCGTGAGCAGTGCTGCTGCGCCGGGCGACAACGGGTGGTACCGCGGCGACGCGGCCGTGTCCGTCACCGCCGTCGACAACCGGGCCGGGGCGCCGGTCGTCGAGGTCGGCCAGTCCGCGGGCTGGCAGCCGTACGTCGCTCCGGTGACGGTCAGCGGCGACGGGAAGCACGCGCTGTCGTACCGGGCGAAGGACGTGGCCGGCAACTCCACCGGTGAGCGGACGGTGCCGGTGTGGATCGACGGCACCGCACCGGCCACCCAGCTCGCGGTGACGCGTGGGACCGGGGTGGACCAGGCCGACCGGGCCACGGTGAGCCTCTCCGCCCAGGATGCGCTCAGCGGCGTCGCGACCACGACGTACCGGATCGACGGGGGTGCCTGGAAGGTGCTCGCCGGGGAGAGTCCGGTGGTGGAGGGCTTCGGCCAGCACACGGTGGAGTTCTTCTCCACCGATGTGGCCGGCAACCCCGAGCCGGTGCACGCGATGGTGGTCGACCTCTCCGACGTGGACTCGATCCAGGCGCTGGTGGTGCCGCAGGTCAGCGGGACCGCGACGTACGGCTCGACGCTGACCGCGACCGCGGGCTCGTGGAACACCAAGGGGTTGTCGTTCGGCTACCAGTGGCTGCGCGACGGGCAGCCGATCGCGGGTGCGGGCGCGGCGACGTACCAGGTCGTGCGGGCCGACGTCGGCCACCGGCTCTCGGTCACGGTGACCGCGGCCAAGCAGGGCTCGGCGCCGGGGTCGGCGACCTCGGCGGAGACCGCCCGGGTCACCTCGGCGAAGTCCCGGGTGACCGTCGGCCTCTCCGCGACCTCGGTGCGCAAGAGCCGCCCGGTGCGGGTCTCGGTGACGGTCTCCTCCGAGGCCGGTGTCCCGCAGGGCAGCGTGGTCCTCTCCGAGAACGGGCGACGGGTCAGGACGCTCACGCTCTCGGCGACCGGCACCGCCACGACGGTCGTGAAGCTGAGGAAGCGCGGCCTGCGGGTGCTCAAGGTCGTCTACTCCGGCGACCCGTCGGTCGAGGGCTCCACCTCGACCGTCCGCGTCCGCGTCCGCTGACCCACCGGCCCCGCCCGATCGACCTCAGACCGTCAGAACCGAACCGGAGGAACCACCGTGAAGATCGCCCTGCGGGCCAGGCTCGTCACCTTCACCCTCGCAGCCGCCGTCGTGGTGTCGGTGCTCCCCGGCCTGACGCAGGCGGCGCAGGCCGCGCCCGCCGTGCCGACGTCCTGCGCGGACAACGCGGGCTCGGCCGGTCTCCAGCCCGTGCTGCAGCTCGCCGTGCCGACCGGCGCGGACTGGAGCAACCAGGACGTGCCGTACTCGTTCGACGACACGGCCTCCTTGTCCGGTGGCTTCGACCGCGTCGGCTACTGCCTGGAGACGACCACCGACGCGGGCACGCAGTGGGTCTGGGCCGACATGGAGGCGTTCACCAAGGATCCGGGACGGCTGGGCCTGCCCACCCACCCGGGGGAGATCACCCGCCAGCGGGTCGACGACCTCGACGTCGCCTCCAACGTGCCCGGCGTCAGGACCGGCACCGGGATGCCCGGCTACCTGGAGATGTGGCCGAACTCCTACAACAAGCCGGTCAGCGACCAGATCGCCGGAGCCTCCTCCACGGCGTACGACGCCGACGACGTCCCCTCGCCGGGGTTCTACGGGAGCTTCCAGGTGCACAGCGTCGGTGCGGATCCGGACTCGTCGGTCGATCCGGGCACCGTCCTCGCGCTGAACCACTTCACCGGTGGCGGGGCGCTGGACGTCGGGATGGGCAACCAGCCGACCGGTGAGCCGGACTGGACGTTCGCCGGCAACGCAGGCACGTTCAGCAGCCGCACCCTCACGGTGTTCGCGCGGCCGTCGACCGTGACGCTGACCTCGGCACCTCAGGACCGTCAGCTGTACCCGCGCGACGCCGGCAACGGCGCCGACGTCACGGTCGCCGGCACCGTCACGTCGCCCGCGGTCGACAGCGTGCGCCTGACCACCACGTCGCAGGGCAAGGACGAGGTCGAGGAGCAGACCGGAGGCTCGTTCTCGTTCGATCGGCGGATCACCGCGGGCCTGCACGGCTACGACTTCACCCTCGAGACGATCTCCGGTGGCCAGGCGCGCACCGTGGGTCACTGGACCGACGTCGTCTCGGGCGACGTGTTCGTGATCGAGGGCCAGTCGAACGCCCAGGCCACCGCCTGGGTGGAGCCCGGGTCGCGCAGCCAGATGTCGCCGTTCCTGCGCACCTACGGCACCAACGACTTCCAGCCCGACGTGTCGGGCGCGGACCGCGAGTGGAAGTACGCGGCGGGCGAGCCGTTCTACAACCAGGGTGCGGTCGGCCAGTGGGGGATCCGGATGGCGCGAGTGCTGTCGGAGCAGAACCAGGTGCCCGTCGCGGTGATGAACGGCGGCCACGGCGGAGCCGCGATCGGCTTCCTGCAGCGCAACGACAGCAACCCGGACGACATCTCGACGAACTACGGCCGGCTGCGGCAGCGGCTGGTGCAGTCCGGCACGATCGACAAGATCTCCGGCGTGCTGTTCTACCAGGGCGAGACCGAGAGCGACGACGCTGCCACGCACGTCGCGGGATTCACCAGCCTGCTGGCCGACTGGCGCGCCGACTTCGGTGGCGCTCTCTCCCCGGAGCCGCGGGTGTACGTGACCCAGGTCCGCACGTCCCCCTGCTTCAACTCCGAGGCCGTCGCCCTGCGCGACGCCCAGCGCCGGATGCCGGAGACGCTCGACGTCACGGTGCTGTCGCCGACCGGGCTGAGCAACCACGACGGCTGCCACTACGGCTGGGAGAACGGCTACAAGCTGTTCGGCGAGCAGGTGGCGGCGACCCTGATGCGCGACCTGTACGGCGGACCGTCCGACGGCGTCGCCGCGCCCAACCCGGTGTCGGCATCGTTCACGACGCGCAAGGCCGACACGATCAGGGTCCAGCTCGCGTCCAGGACCGACCCCCTGACCGTCGACCCCGGCGCAGGCGCGGACTTCCGGCTGCGCGGGTCCTCGGCGAAGGTGACCGACGTCCACTACCTCTCGGGCGGGAAGCTCGAGCTGACCCTCTCCGCGCCGGCCCTCGACGTCACGAGCCTGGCCTACGTCGCGCACAACGGCGCGGGCCCGATGATCCGCACGTCCCGCGGGGTGGGGCTGCTGGCCTTCGACGCACTGCCGGTCTCGGCCACGCCGGCCCCCGAGCTCTTCGAGACGATCGCCGACGCGGCGCAGGGGCTGGACGCCCGAGCCGGCGAGCTGGCCGACGCCGGCGACCTCCCGGCCGAGCGTCGTACCGAGGTGCACGACGCCGTGACCCTGACCCTGGCCGACGTCGCGGCCGCCACTCCCGAGGGCAGTGACGTCTCGACCGAGCCGCAGAAGCTGATCGATGCGCTGACCGCGGTCCAGCACCTCCACGCCGACCTGGACGGAGCGGGGCTCGACGGGCCAGTCCTCGGTGACCTCGACACCCGCCTGGTGCGGCTCGAGCAGCTGCTGGGCCGGGCCGTGTCACTGAGCCTCGGCGTGCGGGTCACGATCCCTCCGCTCTCCTCGACCCACATGCCGGGCGAGAGCCTGGCCGGTGCCGTGCAGCTGACCAACACCGGTGACCACCCGCTCACCGGGATCACCTCGACGGTGTCCGTGGACGGATGGGACGTCACGGCGGCAGCGCCGTCGAAGGACTCGCTCGCGGTGGGCGACACCGTCACCCTGCCGTTCACCACGACCGTCCCGAGGCACCAGGCGCCGGGCGACGTCGACGCCGCGGCGACCATCACCTTCACGACCGACGTGGGCACGTTCACGATGACCGAGTCCACCTGGTGGGCCGAGGTCGCATCCGGGATCGGCATCGGGACCGTCGGCGTCACCACGGTCGATGGTGACCCCGCCGACCACGCCGTGGTCGAGGCCGACGTGGCCAACCACGGGCCCACCGCGGTCCACGGGCAGCTCGTCGTCGACGTACCCGAGGGCTGGGCCGAGCCGGTCCCGTCGGAGCCGGTCACGATCCCGCCCGGCGCGTCCGCGCACGTCACGGCTCCCGTCGTGATCCCGCAGGACGTGCAGGCCGGGGACAACCCCGTCACGGTGCGGTTCGAGCGCGAGGGCGTGACGCTGGACCAGAAGGCGGCGCAGGTCCCGGTCGCCATGGCCACCCCGCCCCAGGCCGTGCCGCTGGACCACGTCGACTTCGGCGACCCGGCGTCGGAGACGGCCCACGCCCTCCAGGCGGCGCCGAACAGCGGGACCAACATCGAGGCGGGTCTGACCCGTCGCTACGCCAACTCCGGTTACCCGGGCAGCTGGTTCTCCGCAGAGGTCGCGGTCGTGCCGGGCGAGCCGTTCATCCTGCGCAACATCGAGACCTTCGACCAGGCTCGGATCAAGAGGTACCCCGTGTACGTAGACGGGCACCTGGTCAAGACCCAGGTCGTCGAGCACCGGGCCGCCGGCATGGGTGCGGAGACCTACGACCTGCTGGTCGAGGACCCCGCGGCCCTCGCCAACGACGGCACCGTCGAGGTCAAGTACGAGTTCCCCAGCGGCCCCGAGCGCACCTTCGACCCCTCGATCGCCGACCTGTGGGTGCTGCCGGTCAGCGCCGACGCCGCGGCGCCGTTCGCAGGGGCCACGGTCGACTCCGCGGCGCCCGCCGGTGACAACGGGTGGTTCCGCGGGAACGCGGCGGTGACGATCCACGCAGCCGACCAGCGCGATGCCACCCCGAGCGTCCAGGTCGGCGGCGCCGACGGCTGGCAGGCCTACAGCGGCCCGGTCACGGTGACCGGCCAGGGCAAGCACTCGCTGTCCTACCGGGCCAGGGACGCTGCCGGGAACTCGACCGGCGAGCAGACCGTCGCGGTCTGGATCGACTCGGCCGCCCCGTCGACGCACATCTCGACGAGCCGCGTGCCGGGCGCCGGCTCGGCCGACCAGGTCGCGCTGACGCTGGCGGCCGACGACGCGCTGAGCGGGGTCGCGACCACGAGCTACCGGGTCGACGGCGGGGACTGGAAGGTCCTCGGCGACGAGAAGCCGGTGGTCCGGGGCTTCGGCGGCCACACGGTCGACTACTTCTCGACCGACGTCGCGGGCAACCCCGAGTCGATGGCGACCCTGGTCGTCGAGACCCGGGACGTCGACGCCGTCCAGGCCGTGGCGCCGCCGCAGATCACCGGAGCAGCGGTGATCGGGTCCACGGTGACGGCGACCCCGGGGACGTGGAACACGATCGGGCTGGCGTACACCTACCAGTGGCTCCGTGACGGCAACCCCGTCCCCGGTGCCACCGGAGCAGCCCGCACGATCACGCCCGCGGACGCGGGCCACCGGCTGTCGGTCATGGTGACCGCGTCGAAGCCCGGCCAGGCTCCGGCGTCGGCGACCTCCGCGGAGACCGACCGGGTGACCGGCGGGACGGCGCGGGTCGCGGTCCACCTCTCGTCCTCCTCGGTGAGGAAGAACCGGTCGCTGCGGCTGTCGGTCACCGTCTCGTCCACGGGCGGGACCCCGCAGGGCGCGGTGCAGGTCTACGAGAACGGGCGCCGGGTCACGAGCCTGGCCCTCTCCCCGGCCGGCACCGCCTCGGCCCGGCTGAGGATGAAGCACCGAGGCCCGCGCGTGCTGAAGGTGGTCTACGCCGGCGACCCGGCGGTCGAGGGATCCTCGTCGAAGGTGCGGATCCGGGTGCGCTGAGCGGGGGCCGACCCGCTCCCGGTCAGGCGAGGGCGAAGTAGCGCAGCCAGAGGTACAGCCAGGCGATCGCAACGGTCACGACGGTGACCACGAGGCCGTACTTCGTGAACCGCCAGAACGAGATCGGGTGCCCGTTGCGGGCGGCGATCCCGATGATGACGACGTTCGCGCTGGCGCCGACGGCGGTGGCGTTGCCGCCGAGGTCGGCGCCCAGCGCGAGCGCCCACCACAGCGCCCTCGCCTGGTCGGACCCGCCGCCCGCGTGCACGAGGTCCTGGACCACCGGGGCCGTCGTGGCGACGAACGGGATGTTGTCGACGATGCCGGACAGGGCTGCCGAGCCCCAGATCAGCACCGTGCCCGCGGCGGCGTAGTTGCTGCCGACCGTCTCGACCAGCCAGTCGCCGACGTCGGCCATCACGCCGACCTCGACGAGGGCGCCGACCATGACGAACAGGGCCGCGAAGAAGACCAGGGTCGCCCACTCGACGTCCTCGAGGAAGTCCTGCGGCTCCAGCCGCGAGATCGCGACGAGGGCGCCGGCCCCGAGGAGCGCCACCAGGGAGGGCTCCAGCCCGAAGGCCGAGTGGCCGACGAACCCGACCATGACCAGGCCGAGCACGACGCCGGAGTGGACCAGCAGCCGGGAGTCGCGGATGACCTCGCGCTCGTCGAGGTCCATCACGGCGGCCACCCGCTCCGGGTCGATGACGAGGTGCCGGGCGAACATGAACCGGCACATCACCAGGAAGACCGCGAGCAGCAGCAGCACGATCGGCGCGAGGTTGAGCAGGAAGTCGTTGAAGGTCAGCCCCGATCGGCTCGCGATGATGATGTTCGGCGGATCGCCGATCAGGGTGGCCGTGCCGCCGATGTTCGACGCCATCGCCTCGGCGATGAGGAACGGCACCGGCGGGACGCCCAGCCGATCGCACACCAGCAGCGTCACCGGCGCGACCAGGAGCACCGTCGTCACGTTGTCGAGCAGTGCGGAGGCGGCTGCGGTGATCACGACGAGCATCACCATCACGGCGTACGGTCGGCCGCGGGCGCGCTTGGCCGACCAGATCGCGAGGTACTCGAAGACGCCGGTCTGCTTGACCACGCTGACGATGATCATCATGCCGAGCAGCAGGCCGATGACGTTCCAGTCGATGCCGGTCTCCTCGCTGAAGAAGGCCGTGTGCGCGTCGACCGCGCCGAGCACGACCATCGCCGCCGCGCCCCAGAGCGCGGCAGCCACCCGGTGGATCCGCTCGGTGGCGATCAGCACGTACGCCGCGACGAAGGCGGCGATGACCAGTGACGTCGTCAACGGGCGGCGCCCGGGTCGAGGAGGTGGGTGAGGAGGGCGCTCACCGTGATCGCACCCAGGAGGCGGGACCCGTCGACGACGGCGACGAGAGGGCTGCGCATCCTGGTCATCTGGGCCGCGATCTCGATCGAGGTGGCGTCCGGAGCGGTCACCGGCAGCTCCAGGCGGTCCTTCCTTGCGGGCAGCAGGTCCCGCACGGTGCGACCGATCAGGGCATCGCACAGGGCGTCCGCGGACTTCTCGTCGAAGGCCCGCGCCAGCGCCGGGTCGTCCTGCACGTAGGTCGGCACCACGAACCGCAGCACCTGCGAGCCGGGCAGCACCGTGTGGGGCCTGCCGTCGCCGTCGAGGACGATCAGGCCGGGCAGCCGCTGCTCGGTGAGGATCCGCGCCGCGTCGAGGGCGTCGGTGTCGAGGCCCACGGTCGGGAACTGACGGGCGAGCTCGCGTGCCAGCATCGCCGTCAGTCCTTCGCGGTGCTGGCGGGCGCGCCGTACACGAGGTCGACGTAGTCGCGGTGGTGGCCGATCCACTCCTTGATGAAGGGACACAGCGGCAGCACCCGGTGGGTGCCCTCGCGGCGGACGTCGTCGAGGGCGAAGCGCGCGAGCGCCGACCCGATGCCCCGGCCCTCGTACGCCGGATCGACCTCGGTGTGGGTGAACACGATGATCTCGTCGGTGCGCTGGTACGCCGCGACGCCGGCGACCACGCCGTCGACGAGGGCCTCGTAGCGCGACTTCTCGGGGTTGTGCCGGACGTCGGTCATGCGAGGAGGTTACGTGGCACCCTTGCGCCATGGATCTCAGTCGCCGCGGCGTCGCCCGTGCTGTCGCCCACCGCATCAACGCCTTCGGTGCGACCCCGGTCAGCACCCGCAGCCTGCTGGCGCGGGCCACCCACCTCGGCGACCGCGACCACGCCGCGCTGAGGGACGCCGTCGCCGGCAAGGTCGTCCTCGTCACCGGCGCCTCCTCCGGCATCGGGCGTGCCGCCGCCGTGCGGCTCGCCGCGGCCGGGGCGACGGTGCTGCTGGTGGCCCGCAGCGAGGATCTGCTCGCCGAGGTCACCGGCGAGATCGAGGCGGGCGGCGGCACGGCGTACGCGTACCGCTGCGACCTCGCCGACCTCGAGCAGGTCGACGCCCTGGTCACCAAGGTGCTCGACCGGCACGACCACGTCGACGTGCTGGTCAACAACGCCGGCATGTCGATCCGCCGCAAGGTGCGGCACTCGGTGGACCGGTTCCACGACTTCGAGCGGCCGATGCAGCTGAACTACTTCGCGGCGGTCCGGCTCACCATGGGCCTGCTCCCGACCATGGTCGAGCGCGAGACCGGGCAGGTCGTCAACATCTCCTCCTGGGCGGCCCTGCTCCGGCCGGCCCGCTTCTCCGGGTACGCCGCGTCGAAGGCCGCCCTCGAGGCGTGGTCGGACTCGGTGCAGGGTGAGGTCCTCGACGACGGGGTGGTGTTCACCAACGTGCACATGCCGCTGGTGCGCACGCCGATGATCGCGCCCACGAAGCTCTACCGGCGGATGCCGGCGCTGACCGTCGACCAGGCCGCGAACGTCGTCTGCGACGCGGTGGTCAGCCGGTCCCGCCGGGTGACCCCGCTGGTCGCGGGCGTGGCCGGCTGGGCGGAGTCGATCAGCCCGGGCCTGGGCGACTTCCTCCGCAAGAACGCGATCTGACCCGAGTCGATCAGGCCACGCTCCGGACGCCCCTCGTGCCCAGCGACTCGAGGAACCCCTCGACGACCCTGAGCAGGGCCGGGGCCGCCTCGGCGTGGATGTTCACCGGGGCCTCCAGCGGCGACGGCTCGACCGGCGCGGGCGACTCGATGAACCGGTCCAGCACCAGGAAGCCGTTGACCACGTGCCGTGCCTCCATCGAGGTGAGCACCGGCCTCAGGGCGTAGTCGAGCGCCAGCGCGTGGGCGATGCTGCCGCCGGTCGCCAGCGGCAGCACCGACTTGCCGCGCAGCCCGAACTGCGGGGTGAGGTCCAGCCAGGTCTTCAGCAGGCCGGAGAAGGCCGCCTTGTAGACCGGGGTGGCGATCACGACCGCGTCGGCGCGCTCGAGCCGCGCCATCGAGTCCCGGATCGCCGGGTCGGCGAAGTCGGCGTGCAGCAGGGCCGCGGGCGGCAGGTCCCGCAGCCGCAGTGTGTCGACGGTGTGGCCGTGGGAGGTGACGATGTCGGTGACGTGGCGCAGCAGGACGGCGCTGCGCGACACCTCCATCGGGCTGCCCGAGACGGCGAGGACGTGTGCCATGGTCGTTGCTCCTGGGTTCGGTTCGTTCAGATGGCCCCGTGCCTCGGCGGTGCCTGCCCGGTGAGGGCGTGGCGGCCGAGGTGCTGGAACTTCCAGCGCACGGGGTCGTGCAGGGTGTGGGTGCGGGCGTTGCGCCAGTGCCGGTCGAGACCCACGTCCGGGGCGACCGCCCGGGTGCCGCAGACCTCGAAGACCGCCGAGCCGAGCCCGACGGCCGCGCGCTCGGCGAGCACCTTCGCGGCGGCCACGTCGAGTGAGGCGCGTACGGCGGCCTCCTCACCCGGCTCGTCGTACACCTCGTCGACCGCGCGGCGGGCCCGGTCGAGCACCGCCTCCGCGGCGATCAGGTCGACCTCGAGCTCGCCGAAGCGCTGCGTGGTCAGCGGATCCTCCACGGCGCGGTCGACCTCGGCCTCGCACCACGGCCGGGCCCTGGTGCGGATGAACTCGGCGGCGTCGCGCATGGCCGCGCGCGCGATGCCGACGTCGATGGAGGCGTGCAGCAGCTGGGCGTACGCGCCGAAGCCGCTCGGCCCGTCGAAGGCCGTGCGCGGGACGACCCAGCGACGCCGTACCTCCACCCCGTCGAGGAGCACCGTGCCCGACCCGGTGACCCGCTGGCCGAGCGCGTCCCAGTCGTCGACGACACGCAGCCCGGGGGACGTCGCCGGCGCGAACACCACGCAGATGCCGTCGGGCAGTCCGCTGCTCCCGGTCGGGTCGTCGAGCCGGGCCACGACGGCGACCGTGTCGGCGAACAGGGTGCCGGTGCAGTAGTACTTCTCCCCGGTGAGGACCAGGCGGCCGTCGGGATCGACGAAGAGCGTGGTCGAGACGTCGCGGGCGGTCGCGGTGGTGCGCTCCGCCTGGGCGTTGGCGACCAGGCGGCCGGCGAGCACCTGCCCGAACAGTGCCTCCTGCTGCAGCGGGCTGGCACACAGGCGGACCAGGTTGAGGAAGACGTAGTGGCTGTGGCCCACCTGGGCGATGTTCGGGTCGCCCTCGGCAAGGGTGGCGAAGACCTCGCTGACCACCGACGGCGGCAGCCCGGGGCCGCCGAGCCAGGTGGGCACGTTCAGCGCGTACAGGCCGGACTCCTTCAGGCGGTTGACCTCGGCGTGGGGCAGCACGCGGTCGCGATCCCGCTCGACGGAGCCGGGGGCGAACTCGGCGGCGAGGGTCCGGGCGACCTCGATCGCCTCGGCCCCGGACAGCACGGGCACGCCGCGTCGCATCGACGGGACGACGGTCATGCGGCAGCGATCCGGCTGGCGACGTCGGGGAGCCTCATCGGACGCACCTTTCAACTGTTTGTCTACTGGTTTAGTTGAGATTACACGATCATCGCCCGTTCGGCGCCGAGGTCCCTACGATGAGCGCCATGACCGAGCCGCGGGACGCCCGTCGATCGCCGAGCATGGCCGACGTCGCGAAGCACGCCGGCGTCTCCCACCAGACCGTCTCCCGGGTCCTCAACGACTCGCCGCTGGTCCGCCCGGACACGCGGGAGCGGGTGCTCGCGGCGATCGAGCACCTGGGCTACCGACGCAACATGGCGGCCCGGATGCTGGCCACGAACCGGTCCGGCCGGATCGGCATGATCTCGGCGCACCTGGTCCTCTACGGCCCGAGCATGATCAGCGCGGCCGTGCAGGACGTCGGGCACGCAGCCGGGTACGACGTGTCGGTGGTCGGGCTCGCCGAGTCCTCCGCGGACTGCCTGCGCGACGCCGTGGACCGGCTGCTCGACCAGGCCGTCGAGGCGCTCGTCGTCGCCGTCGCGCACAGCGAGGCGCTCGCCGCGACCCGCGCACTGGACCTCTCCATCCCGGTGGTGCTCACCCAGGGTGTCTCGGCCGGGCAGTCGATGGCGGCGGGCATCGACCAGCACGCCGGCGCCCTCCGCGCGACCGAGCACCTCCTCGACCTCGGCCACCAGCACGTCGCGCACGTCACCGGTCCCCTCGACTGGGTCGAGGCCACCCAGCGCCGGGAGGGCTGGCGCGATGCCCACACCGGCCGCGGCCGGCTGCCCGGCCCGGAGCTGGCCGGCGACTGGTCGGCCCAGAGCGGCTACGAGGCGGGGCTGCTGATCGCCGACGACCCGGACACGACGGCCGTGTTCGCGGCCAACGACGCGATGGCGCTCGGCCTGCTCAAGGCGCTGCACGAGCGTGGCCGCAGTGTGCCCGGCGAGGTGAGCGTGGTCGGGTTCGACGACGTGCCGGAGGCGGCGTACTACTGGCCGGGGCTGACCACCGTCCGCCAGGACTTCACCGAGCTGGGCACCCGGGCGGTGGAGCTGGCCCTGCGCGCGCTCAAGGGTGAGGAGGAGCCGACCCTGGACCTGGTCGTGCCCGGCCTGGTCGTGCGGGACTCGACGGCCGCGGTCGCGCCCCGCTGACCGGCCGGCCGGGCGGGTTCCTGTTAACGTTCACATCGTGAGCGGGGACGAGTTCGGACGGTTGCCCGACGGTCGTCCGGTGCGCCGGCTGACGCTGGGCCGGGCCCCGGGACCGGTGCTGCGCCTCCTCGACCTCGGGGCGACCGTGCAGGCGCTCGAGATCGGGTGCGGGGACGGTGTCCGCCGTGATGTCGTGCTCGGCCAGGCGACCGTCGCCGACTACCTTTCGTCCACCGACTACCTCGGCAGCACGGTCGGCCGGTACGCCAACCGGATCGCTGGTGGGCGCTTCGAGCTCGACGGCACCGAGGTCCGGGTCGGCGTGCACGACCGGGGCCACCACCTCCACGGCGGGCCGGACGGGTTCGACCGCAGGACCTGGAGCGTGGAGGAGTGCTCGGCGACGTACGCGACCCTGGGCCTGGTCAGCCCGGACGGCGACCAGGGCTTCCCCGGCACGGTGCACGCGACCGTCCGGTACGACGTGCTCGACGATCGGGTGATCGTGCGGTTCGAGGCGACCACCGACGCGCCCACGGTCGTCAACCTCACCAACCATGCCTACTTCAACCTCGACGGAGCGGGCGCCGGCACGATCGACGAGCACGAGCTGACCGTGCTGGCCGACGAGTACACCCCGGTCGACGAGGCGGGGATCCCGCTCGGCGACCACGCCCCGGTTGCCGGGACGCCGTTCGACCTCCGGGCGCCGACGACCCTGGGGCCGGTGGTCCGGTCGGGCGACGGGCAGGTCGTCCGGGCCCGCGGACTCGACCACAACTTCGTGCTCCGCGGGTCCGGGATGCGCCCGGCCGCGGTGCTGACCTCGCGGCGTACCGGCACCACCCTCGCCGTGCACACCGACCAGCCGGGGATGCAGGTCTACACCGGCAACTTCCTCGACGGCAGCCGGCCGTCGGCCGCCGGCGGTCGCCACCGCCAGGGCGACGGCATCGCCCTGGAGCCGCAGCGGTTCCCCGACACCCCGCACCACCCGGCCTGGCCGACCGCCGTGCTCCGGCCGGGCGGGACCTACCGTGCCGCCCTGGAGTGGCGGTTCGGGGCCGTCGCGGAGTGAACGTTCACATCGTCGATGAGAAACCTTCCCCAAACTCTTGACGATCCCGAATGTTAGCGCTCACACTCATCGACAGTGACGCCGGTCACAAGGGCGTGATCGCCCGATGATCGAGAGGTTGGACAGTGGTGGCAAACAAGATCCTGGTCGCGGCGAGCGCGATCGCCCTGGGTTCGCTGGCGCTCACGGCGTGCGGCAACTCCGACTCCTCCGGGAGCAAGAGTGACGGCACCATCACGATGGGCTTCGCCCAGGTCGGTGCCGAGAGCGGGTGGCGGACCGCCAACACCAAGTCCGTGCAGGAGAGCGCCAAGGACGCCGGCATCTCGCTGAAGTTCTCCGACGCCCAGCAGAAGCAGGAGAACCAGATCAAGGCGATCCGCTCCTACATCCAGCAGAAGGTCGACGTGATCGCGTTCAGCCCGGTCGTCGAGACCGGCTGGGACACCGTGCTGCTGGAGGCGAAGCGGGCGCACATCCCGGTGATCCTCACCGACCGTGCGGTCGACACCAAGGACACCTCCCTCTACGAGACCTTCCTCGGCTCCGACTTCGTCAAGGAGGGCGAGAAGGCCGGCCAGTGGCTGCTCGACAACGCCTCGACCTCCGACGTCAACGGCGACGGCAAGATCAACGTCGTCGAGATCGAGGGCACGACCGGGGCCGCGCCCGCCATCGACCGCAAGAAGGGCTTCGAGGACACGATCGCCTCGGACAGCACGATCAAGGTGGTGGCCTCGCAGACCGGTGACTTCACCCGCGACGGCGGCAAGAAGGTGATGGAGTCCTTCCTGAAGTCCCAGAAGGGCATCGACGTCCTCTTCGCGCACAACGACGACGAGGGGCTCGGGGCGATCGAGGCGATCGAGGCGGCCGGACTCCAGCCCGGCAAGGACATCAAGATCATCACGATCGACGCCGTCCACGACGGCATGCAGGCGCTGGCCGACGGCAAGATCAGCTACATCGTCGAATGCAGCCCGCTGCTCGGGCCCCAGCTGATGGACCTCGCGAAGAAGGTCGTCGCCGGTGACCCGGTCGAGAAGCGGATCGTGACCGAGGAGACCACCTTCACCCAGGAGCAGGCCGTCGCGGCCCTGCCCAGCCGCAAGTACTGACCACCTGCGGGAGCACACGACTGTGACGTCGCTGCGACGGCGTCCTCCTGGGCCGCTGGGCCGTCCGGATCCGGACGGCCCAGCGGTGGGCCCGGGACGCAGGACCCCTCAACAGGAGGACCCAGGAGAGGAAAGATGACGCAGATGGACGTCCAGCCACCCGGGGTGGCCACGGACCCGGCCGGGCCGGTGATCGAGATGCGCGGCATCTCGGTCGCGTTCGGCGGCGTCCCGGCGCTCTCGGAGGTCGACCTGCGGCTCCTCCCGGGCGAGGTGCACGCACTGATGGGGGAGAACGGCGCCGGCAAGTCCACCCTGATCAAGGCGCTCACCGGCGTCTACTCCATCGACGGTGGCACGATCACCGTCGACGGTGAGGAGCACCGGTTCTCCTCGCCCGCCGAGTCGCAGGCGGCCGGCATCAGCACGGTGTACCAGGAGGTCAACCTGGTCCCGAACCTCACCGTCGCCGAGAACATGCTGCTCGGTCGCGAGCCGCGGCGCTGGGGCGGCATCGACACCCGGGCGATGAACCGCAAGGCGGCCGCGACGCTCGACCGGCTCGGGATCGCCGTCGACCCGGCCTCGGAGCTCGGCACCCACCCGATCGCCGTCCAGCAGCTGGTCGCGATCGCGCGCGCGGTCGACGTCGACGCCCGGGTGCTGATCCTCGACGAGCCGACCTCGAGCCTCGACGCCGACGAGGTGGAGAAGCTCTTCGCGGTGATGCGGACGCTGCGCGGGCACGGCGTGGCGATCGTCTTCGTCTCGCACTTCCTCGACCAGGTCTACGCGATCGCCGACCGGATGACGATCCTGCGCAACGGCCGCCTCGTGGGGGAGCGGATGGTGCGCGACACCACCCAGCTCGAGCTGGTCCGGCTGATGATCGGCCGTGAGCTCGAGGTGCTCGACCGGATCGACCGCGAGGTCTCCGCCGCCGACGGGCGCGCGTCGGGTGCCCCCGTCCTCAAGGCGCTCGGGCTCAGCCGCAAGCGCTCCCTCGAGGCCTTCGACCTCGAGCTGTACGACGGCGAGGTGATCGGCATCGCCGGCCTCCTCGGCTCGGGGCGCACCGAGCTCGCCCGGCTGCTCTTCGGCGCCGACACCGCCGACACCGGCGAGGTCGAGGTCCGGTCCACCCGCCGGCGGCTGCGCAGCCCGCGGCACGCCATCGACCGCAGGATCGCCTTCTCGAGCGAGAACCGCCGCGCCGAGGGCGTCATCGAGGACCTCACCGTCGCCGACAACATGCTGCTCGCGCTGCAGGCCTCCCGCGGCTGGCTGCGACCGATCCCGGCGGCCACGCGGACCCGGCTGGTCGAGGAGTACCTCGAGGCGCTGGACATCCGGCCACGCGACCCGCACGCGCTGATGCGCACCCTCAGCGGCGGCAACCAGCAGAAGGTGCTGCTGGCCCGTTGGCTGATCACCCAGCCCGAGGTGCTGATCCTCGACGAGCCGACCCGCGGCATCGACATCGGGGCGAAGGCGCAGATCCAGCAGCTGGTCGCCGACCTCGCCCGCAAGGGCATGTCGGTGGTCTTCATCTCCGCCGAGCTGGAGGAGGTGCTCCGGCTCAGCGACCGGCTGGTCGTGATGCGTGACCGGCGCAAGGTCGACGAGCGCCCCAACGACGACCTCACCGTGAGCCGGCTGCTGGAGATCATCGCCGGCGAGACGACGGAGGCGCGGCATGTCTAGGGTCACTGGGCACCCGCTGTTCTGGCCGCTGCTGGCGCTGGCCCTGCTGCTCGTGGTCAACGTCGTCGCCACCCCGTCGTTCCTCGACGTCCGGGTCCAGGACGGCCACCTCTACGGCAACCTGGTCGACATCGCGCGCAACGGCGCGCCGGTGCTGCTGGTCGCGCTCGGCATGACCCTGGTGATCGCCACCCGCGGCATCGACCTCTCGGTCGGCGCGGTCGCGGCGATCGCCGGCGCCGTCGCCTGCGTGTGGATCGCCGGGGGTGCCGGCGAGGGCAGCGCCGGGAAGGCCCTGACCGGCTGCGCGATCGCGCTGGTCGTCTGCCTCGTGCTCGGCCTGTGGAACGGCTTCCTGGTCTCGGTGCTCGGCATCCAGCCGATCATCGCGACGCTGGTGTTGATGACCGCCGGCCGCGGCCTGGCGATGCTGGTCACCGACGGCCAGATCACCACCGTCAACAACGCGACCTTCTCCCGGATCGGCGGCGGCTTCGTGCTCACCCTGCCGGTCGCCATCCTGATCGCCCTCGCTGTCTTCGGGCTCACCGCCCTGCTGACCCGCCGCACCGCGCTCGGCATGCTGGTCGAGTCGGTGGGCATCAACCCCGAGGCCAGTCGCCTCGCCGGGGTCCGGGCGCGGACGATCATCTGGACGGCGTACGTCTTCAGCGCGGTGTGCGCCGGCCTCGCCGGGCTGATGATCGCGTCCAACACCAACGCCGCCGACGCCAACAACGCCGGCCTGTGGATCGAGCTCGACGCGATCCTCGCGGTGGTCATCGGCGGCACGTCGCTCGCCGGCGGGCGGTTCTCGCTCGGCGGCACCCTGGTCGGCGCGCTGTTCCTCACGACCCTGGCCGCGACCATCCCGAACATCGGCATCCCGTCGGAGACCAACTACCTGTTCAAGGCGGTCGTGGTGATCGTGGTCTGCCTGCTGCAGTCGCCCCAGGCGCGCGCGTCGCTGGCGGTACGCCGGCGTACCCGGCCCGCGCCCGTCGAGGCCGGAGCGGCCGCATGAGCGCCGGGTCGGTCACGGCCCACGCCGCGCCGTCGGCCTGGGGCCGGGTGCGGACCTACCGGCCGCCGTCGCGCTACCTGCCGGTGCTGGCGACCTGCGCCCTGTTCTTCGGCATGTTCGCGATCGGCGGCGTCCGCTACGAGGGCTTCGCCTCGTCCCAGGTCGTGCTGAACCTCTTCGTCGACAACGCCTTCCTGATCGTGCTCGCGGTCGGGATGACGTTCGTGATCCTCACCGGCGGCATCGACCTGAGCGTCGGCTCCGTGGTCGCCCTGTCGACGATGATCACCGCCTGGACGCTCCGGGACGGCTGGCCGCCGGTGGCGGCGGTCGCCGCCGTCCTGGTGGTCAGCACCGGGCTCGGCCTGCTGATGGGTCTGGTGATCCACTACTTCGACATCCAGCCGTTCATCGCCACCCTCGCCGGGATGTTCCTGGCCCGCGGGCTCTGCTACCTGATCAGCATCGAGTCGATCCCGATCCGCGACCGGACCTTCTTCGACCTCTCGGCGGCCCAGATCCCGCTGCCGGGCGGGCTCTACACGACGCCGGCCGTCGTGATCGCGCTGGTCGTGGTGGGGATCGCCGCGTTCGTGCTGCACCGCACCACGTTCGGGCGCACGGTGTACGCCGTCGGCGGGAGCGAGAGCTCCGCGCTGCTGATGGGCCTGCGGGTGGCGCGCACGAAGGTCGGCGTCTACGCCATCAGCGGCTTCTGCTCGGGCCTGGCCGGGCTGCTGTTCGCGCTGTACATGCTCTCCGGCTACAGCCTCCACGCCGTCGGCATGGAGCTCGACGCGATCGCCGCGGTGGTGATCGGCGGCACCCTGCTCACCGGCGGCCGCGGCTTCGTGGTCGGCTCGGTGCTCGGCGTGCTCGTGCTCGGCACCATCCAGACCTTCATCTCCTTCGACGGCACCCTCAGCTCGTGGTGGACCAAGATCGCGATCGGCGTCCTCCTGCTCGCGTTCGTGGTGCTGCAGCGGCTGGTCACCAGGCGGCAGCCATGACCGACGGCACGCGTGCGCGCCCGGGCACCGGCCGGGCCCCGGTGATGGCCGACGTCGCCCGGCTCGCCGGCGTCTCGCACCAGACCGTGTCCCGCGTGGTCAACGGGCAGAGCAACCTGCGCCCGGCGACCCGGCTGCGGGTGGAGGAGGCGATCCGTCAGCTCGGCTACCGGCCCAACTCCGCGGCCCGGGCCCTCGTGACCCGGCGCTCCGCCACGATCGGGGTGATCGGCTCGAAGAGCGGGTTCTGGGGCCCGAGCTCGATCCACCGCACGGTGCAGGCGGCCGGCCGCGAGGCCGGCTTCTTCGTCAGCTCGGTCAACGTGCCCGACCTGACCCGCGACGCGGTCGCGGACGCCGTCGACCACCTCCGCGACCAGGGCGTCGAGGGCATCGTGCTGATCGCCGCCAACGACGAGGCCCTCGAGGTGGCCCGGGCCCAGGAGGCCGTCGGCATCCCGGTGGTCGTCGTCGAGGGCTCGCTCTACAAGGCCCGCTGGACGGTCGGCGTCGACCAGACCGCCGGCGCCGAGCTGGCCACCGGGCACCTGCTCGGTCTCGGGCACACCGAGATCGTGCACCTGTCCGGGCCGCTGCAGTGGACCGAGGCGCGGTCCCGGCTCCAGGGCTGGCAGAACGCCATGCACGCCGCCGGGCTGCGACCGTCGCCGCACGTCGAGGGCGACTGGACCGCCGCGAGCGGCTACCGCGCGGGCGCCGACCTGGTCCGTCGTACCGACGTGACGGCGGTGTTCGCCGCGAACGACCAGATGGCGCTGGGCCTGCTGCGGGCGCTCTGGGAGGCCGGCCGGTCGGTGCCCGGTGACGTCAGCGTCATCGGGTTCGACGACATCCCGGAGGCGGAGTTCCTGGTCCCGCCGCTGACCACGGTGCGGCAGGACTTCGTCGAGGTCGGCCACCGAGCGATCGCGATGCTGCAGACGGCGATCGCCGACCCCGGCCCCGAGGCCGACCTGCCCGAGCGCCTGGTCCAGCCCGAGCTCGTCGTCCGGGCCAGCACGGCGGCACCCACCCACCCGTCGCGAGAGCGGAAGGCCTGAATGTCCGAGCAGCACGGTCACCACCAGTACGTCGTCGGCGTCGACTTCGGCACCCTGTCGGGCCGCGCCCTCGTGGTGCGCGTCGCCGACGGCGCCGAGCTGGGCACCGCGGTCCACGAGTACGCGCACGGCGTGCTCGACGACCGGCTGCCCGGCGGCGTCCCGCTGCCGCCGGACTGGGCGCTGCAGGTGCCCCAGGACTACCGCGACGTGCTCCGCACCGCCGTCCCCGCGGCGATCGCGGCCGCGGGCGTCGACCCCGCCGACGTGGTCGGTATCGGCACCGACTTCACTGCCTGCACGATGGTGCCCACCGTCGCCGACGGCACCCCGCTGTCCGAGCTGCCCGGTCTCGACGACCGGCCGCACGCCTACGTGAAGCTGTGGAAGCACCACGCCGCGCAGTCCCAGGCAGACCGGATCAACCGGCTCGCCGCGGACCGCGGCGAGGACTGGCTGCCCCGGTACGGCGGCCTGGTCTCCTCGGAGTGGGAGTTCGCCAAGGGGCTGCAGCTGTTCGAGGAGGACCGCGAGCTCTACGACCGGATGGTGCACTGGGTCGAGGCCGCGGACTGGATCGTCTGGCAGCTGTGCGGGCAGTACGTCCGCAACGCGTGCACCGCCGGCTACAAGGGCCTGTACCAGGACGGCCGCTACCCGTCGGCCGACTTCCTGGCCGCGCTCGCACCGGGCTTCGAGGGCTTCGTGCCCGACAAGCTCGACCGCCCGATCGCCCCGCTGGGCGGTCGTGCCGGCGGCCTCACGGCCGAGGCGGCGGCGTGGACCGGGCTCCCCGAGGGCATCGCCGTCGCGGTCGGCAACGTCGACGCGCACGTCACCGCCCCGGCCGCGCAGGCCGTCGAGCCGGGCCAGATGGTCGCGATCATGGGCACCTCGACCTGCCACGTGATGAGCGCCGACGTCCGCCGCGAGGTCCCCGGCATGTGCGGGGTCGTCGACGGCGGCATCGTCGCCGGCCGCTGGGGCTACGAGGCCGGGCAGAGCGGCGTGGGCGACATCTTCGGCTGGTTCACCGAGCAGGCGGTGCCCGCGTCGTACGCCGAGGCGGCCGCAGCGGCCGGCGAGTCCGTGCACGAGCACCTGACCCGGCTGGCCGCGCGGCAGGAGGTCGGTGAGCACGGCCTGGTCGCCCTCGACTGGCACAGCGGCAACCGCTCGGTGCTGGTCGACCACGAGCTCTCCGGCCTGGTGGTGGGGCTGACCCTGGCCACCCGTCCCGAGGACGTCTACCGCGCGCTGCTGGAGGCGACCGCCTTCGGCACCCGGGTCATCGTCGAGACGTTCCGCGACAGCGGCGTGCCCGTCGAGGAGTTCGTGGTGGCGGGCGGGCTGGCCAGGAACGCGCTGCTGATGCAGGTGTACGCCGACGTCACCCGGCTGCCGCTGTCGGTGATCGGGTCGGACCAGGGCCCGGCGCTGGGCTCGGCGATCCACGCCGCGGTCGCGGCCGGCGCGTACGCCGACGTGCCGCTGGCCGCCAAGAGCATGGGCCGGGTCCGGCGCGACGTGTTCGTGCCGGACGAGGAACGCGCCCGGGTCTACGACGCCCTGTTCGCGGAGTACCTCGAGCTGCACGACACGTTCGGCCGTCGTACCTCGGCGATGCGGCGGCTCAAGGCGCTGCGCCGGGCCGCGGTGGAGCGACGGCACGCGCGCGAGGAGGACGGCCGATGACCGCCGTCACCGCCGTGCAGGCCACGATCGCCGACCTCCGCCGGGAGGTCTGCGCGCTGCACGCCGAGCTCGTCCGCTACCAGCTGGTGGTGTGGACGGCCGGCAACGTCTCGGCGCGCGTGCCCGGGCAGGACCTCCTGGTGATCAAGCCGAGCGGTGTCGCCTACGACGCGCTGACCCCGGAGAACATGGTGGTCTGCGACCTCGACGGACGTGTCGTCGACGGCGAGCACGCCCCGTCCTCGGACACCGCGGCGCAGGCCTACGTCTACCGGCACCGGCCCGAGGTGGGCGGCGTCGTGCACACGCACTCGACCTACGCGACCGCGTGGGCGGCGCGCGGGGAGGCGATCCCGTGCGTGCTGACCATGGTCGCCGACGAGTTCGGCGGGGAGATCCCGGTCGGGCCGTTCGCGGTCATCGGCGACGACTCGATCGGCCGGGGCATCGTCGAGACGCTGCGCGAGAGCCGCTCCCCGGCCGTCCTCATGCAGAACCACGGCGTCTTCGCCGTCGGGCCGTCCGCTCGGGCGGCCGTGAAGGCGGCCGTCATGTGCGAGGACGTCGCCCGCACCGTGCACACCGCCCGCCAGCTCGGGCCGCCGCTCCCGATCCCGCAGGCGCAGATCGACAGCCTGTTCGACCGCTACCAGAACGTCTACGGCCAGCCGGCCACGGAGGCACGATGAGCATCGCACGGACACCCGAGATCTGGTTCCTCACCGGGAGCCAGGGCCTCTACGGGCCCGAGACCCTCGACCAGGTCGCGAGCCAGTCGCAGGCCATCGCGGCCCGCCTCGGGGTGTCCGGCGAGCTGCCGGTCAGCGTGGTCTGGAAGCCGGTGCTCACCGACGCGGTGGCGATCCACCGGCAGCTGCTCGAGGCGAACAGCGCGCCCGAGTGCGTGGGTGTGGTCGCCTGGATGCACACGTTCTCGCCGGCCAAGATGTGGATCGCCGGACTCGACGCCCTGCAGAAGCCGCTGCTGCACCTGCACACGCAGGCCGGGATCGCGCTGCCGTGGTCGACCATCGACATGGACTTCATGAACCTCAACCAGGCCGCCCACGGCGACCGCGAGTTCGGCTACATCCAGACGCGGCTGGGCGTGGCCCGCAAGACCGTCGCCGGCCACGTCGACGACCCCGTCGTCCGCCGGCGGGTGGCCGCCTGGGTGCGGGCCGCGCTGGGCCGCGACGAGCTGCGCGGCCTCCGGCTGGCCCGCTTCGGCGACAACATGCGCGACGTCGCGGTCACCGAGGGCGACAAGGTCGACGCCCAGCTGCGCTTCGGGGTCTCCGTGAACACCTACGGCGTCAACGACCTCGTGGCCGTGGTGGACGCCGTCGAGGACGACGCGATCGACAAGCTGGTCGTCGAGTACGCCGACACCTACCGGGTCGCCCCGGAGCTGCTGCCCGACGGTGAGCGGCACGCGTCGCTGCGCTACGGCGCCCGCGTCGAGCTCGGGCTGCGCGCGTTCCTCACCGAGGGCGGGTTCGGGGCGTTCACCACGAACTTCGAGGACCTCGGCGGTCTGCGCCAGCTGCCCGGGCTCGCCGTGCAGCGGCTGATGGCCGACGGCTACGGGTTCGGCGGCGAGGGCGACTGGAAGACCTCCGTGCTGCTGCGCGCACTGAAGGTGATGGCGGCCGGGCTGCCCGGGGGCACGTCCTTCATGGAGGACTACACGTACCACCTGGTCCCCGGGCAGGAGAAGATCCTCGGCGCGCACATGCTCGAGGTCTGCCCGTCGATCACCTCGCAGCGGCCCTCACTGGAGATCCACCCGCTGTCCATCGGAGGGCGCGAGGACCCGGTCCGGCTGCGGTTCACCGCCGACCCCGGCCCCGGCCTCGTGGCCGGGTTGTCGGACCTGGGCGACCGGTTCCGGCTCACCGTCAACGACATCGACGTGGTCGAGCCCGACGAGGCGCTGCCGAACCTCCCGGTCGCCTGCGCGGTCTGGGAACCGCGGCCGTCGCTGGCGACCTCGGCCGAGGCGTGGCTGATGGCTGGCGCCCCGCACCACACGGTGCTCTCCACGGCCGTGAAGCTCGAGGTGCTCGACGACTTCGCCGAGATGGTCGGCACCGAGCTGGTCGTGATCGACGACGACACCACCCCGCGCGCCTTCCGGCGCGAGCTGCGATGGAACGCCGCCTACCACCGGCTCGCCGAGGGACTGGGTCGCTGATGGCGCTGGAGCAGCGACCCCTCGGCCGCACCGGACGGACCGCCTCGGTGGTCGGCCTCGGCACCTGGCAGCTCGGCGCCGACTGGGGCGAGGTCACCGAGGCGGCCGCCCGGGAGGTGCTGGAGGCCTCGCTCGCCGAGGGGGTGACGTTCTACGACACCGCCGACGTCTACGGCGACGGTCGCTCCGAGCGCATCCTCGGTGGCTTCCTCGCCGACCATCCCGACGCCGGCCTCGTCGTCGCGACCAAGATGGGCCGTCGCGCTGCGCAGGTGCCGGAGAGCTACGTCGCGGAGAGCTTCAGGGCCTGGACCGACCGCTCCCGGGCGAACCTCGGCGTCGACCGGCTCGACCTCGTCCAGCTGCACTGCCCGCCGTCGGCGGTGATCTCCTCCGACGCGACCTTCGACGCGCTGGACGCGCTCGTCGAGGACGGTGCCGTCGCGGCGTACGGCGTGAGCGTGGAGACGGTGGCCCAGGCACTCGACGCCCTGACCCGCCCGTACCTCACCTCGATCCAGATCATCCTCAACGCCTTCCGGCTCAAGCCGCTCGACCGGGTGCTGCCCGCCGCCGCGGCCGGCAGCGTGGCGGTCATCGCGCGGGTGCCGCTCGCGTCGGGCCTGCTGTCCGGGCGGTACGACGCGACGACCACCTTCGCGCCGGACGACCACCGCAGCTACAACCGCGACGGCAGCGCGTTCGACGTCGGGGAGACCTTCTCCGGCGTCGACTACGGGACCGGGGTGGTCGCGGCCCGGGAGTTCGGCGAGCTCGCCGCCCGCCACCTCCCCGGGGTGACACAGGCCCAGGCCGCCGTCGCCTGGGTGGTCCAGCAGCCCGGGGTCACGACCGTGATCCCGGGGGCGCGCAACGCCGACCAGGCGCGCGCCAACGCGCAGGCCGGGCACGTCGGGCCGCTCGACGTGGCGTTCCTCGACGGGGTCCGCCGGATCTACGACGAGCACTTCCGCGCGAGCGTGCACCCGCGCTGGTGAAGGCTCGCCCGGCGGTTCGGCTCAGGCTCAATGCCACCTGGTGACTGACGGCGCTCGGTCGAGTCGCGGCAGGCTGTTCCGCCCCGGAGAAGTGACACGGCGCGCAGTCGCGGCCGAAAGACCCGGCCGCAAGCGGCTTGACCTACGGTCGGCGGTGCGACTGCGGTTCGGTCCCCTCTCTGCCACGAATAGCCAAGACGCTAGAGCCCACCGCCAAGAGCGCCCAACCACATGCGGGAATTCACTCGCGCAGCGCAAGGGCGTAAGTCATGGCCGCGACGGCGAGGGCGGTCACGATCCACCGAGTTCGCGTATTCCTCACCTTGGGAATCACGTGTGGACCCTAACGTGTGTTGTCGGCGCAAGGCACTCCAAGGCCAGGCGGACTGGCCTGCTGTGGGATCCGATCTGCGGACAGCGGCTTGCGGCTCGCGGCGATAGGACGCGGGTTCCGGCCAACACGCACCCGTCAAGGAGGTCTTGACGGTCGTTGGTCGTCAACCTATACTTGACGCGTGGAGATTGCGGACTCGGCCCGCAAACACGGCGTCAGTGATGAAGCGATCGTCCATGCATGGGAGAACGCGATCAAGCTCGCGGAGTTCGAGTACGACGGTGAGGATCGGTTGCTCGTCATCGGACCGGATTCCTCGGGCAACCTACTGGAGCTCGTTGCAGTTCCCGCAGCGGAGCCGACGCGGGTCATCCACGCAGATCGGTTGCGGCCGAAGTTCTACGACGCGCTGTGAAGGCGGTGATTGACGATGACGATGAAGACGACGAAGGACGAGACTGGGTTGGACTCGGTGGCACCGGAGAGCCTGCGGGATGCCAGCCACTTCCGCAGGATCATCGCGGCACGGAAGGCGTTGGAGGCCGCGCAGCAGGAGTTGCGTGACGCCGTAGCGGCCGCTCGGAGTGCGGGCGATTCCTGGTCGATCGTCGGTGCGGCGATGGGCACGACCAAGCAGGCGGCGTATCAGCGCTTCGCTCACGACATCGATCGGGACGCCAGCTGACCGTCAGCGCCGACGAATCTTGTCGACTGCCTCAAACGCCGGCGACGTAGGCACTGAGGAAGTGGACGCCGTGACGGTCGAGGTTGCCGCGGGCTCGGTCGTAGTGCTCGGTGGTCCGCGGATCGGCGTGCCGGGCCAGGATCTGGGCGTCTCGCAACGGCACGCCGGCGTGCCGGAGTCATCGCCTCGGGCTGGAACGGAAGCAGGATCGTTCTGGACATGACAGCTCCAGGCGATCTGACCGACAGGCCGCGCCCTCGGCCAGTTCCCATCCGGTAGGCCAGTTGAGTGCTGAAGTGGCTGCCACAGCGACCACTTCAGCACTCAACTGGCATGGACTCGACCGCCCACTCCGCCCGACCCATTCTGGGCGGTGGGCAGCCCTCACCCCTCGCGGAGCCGGCGCTCCTCGAGCAGCTGCTCGCGGAAGCGGTCGTAGGTCCAGCGCAGGGAGGTGCCGGGCCAGTCCGACGGGAGCAGCTCGCGGGGGAGTAGCGGGTCGTGGGTCAGGTGCCGGACGATCGTCGCGACCGCGGTGAGCCGGTCGTGGGGCGTCGTCGCCCGCTTCGCGTGGGCGAGCAGGTCGCGGCCGGTGGCCGCCCAGCGGTGCGGCGCGAACAGTCGGTAGGTCAGGTCGGCCGCGTTGTGGTCGGGACGGGCGTGCATCAGCTCGAGGTCCGAGGCGATCTCCGGGGCGGGCGACCAGGCGAGGTTGTCCGGCCGCATCCACACGCCCTCCCGCAGCTCCCCGAAGTGCGCGGCGAGCATCGACCGGCGCAGGTGCAGGCGGCTGGCGGGGTCCTTGCCGGTGGAGACGACGGCGGCGACGCGCCAGATGCCGTTCCACTCGCCGGTCGGTACCTGCATCGCCTCGTCCTGCCGCCGCTGCCGGTCGAGGAGCCGGTCGGACAGGGTGTAGACGCCCTTCTCGCGGTGGAGGTCCCCGGCGGCGACCATCCGGGTGAGCGCGGCCCGGACGGCCGAGTCGTTGATCGCCACCGTGCGGCCGAAGGCGATCACCTCGCCGACGGTCGCCGACGGCGGGTGGGCGCCGAGCAGCAGGCTCAGGATCGCGGACCGGGCGGTCAGCGGCCGCAGCCGGGCGGTCCCGAACGGAGCGCCGGCGAGGGGGCCGGTGTCGGGACCGAGGTTCACGCGGCCATCATGGCGTATCCCGTCGGCCGGTCCGTCGGCCGATTGACGCGATCGAACATGTGTTCGATCATGGACGGATGGTTCCCGGACTCGCGCTGGCAGGAGGAGACGCCTCCTCGGCGGCAGCCACGGTCCAGCAGCTGCGCGACCGGATCCGCGGGATGCAGGACGGCGTGCCCCGGATCCCGGTCGCCACCCATCCGGCCCTCGCCGACCTGGTGCAGCTGCGCACCGGCGGCAGCTACGAGGTCGACTGCGCCAGCCTGGCGCTGGCCCTGCTCGCGCCGCCCTCGCAGGAGGGCGCCTGGACGGCCGTGGTGGGGGCCGACGACTTCGGCGTCGAGGCGGCAGCCGAGATGGGCGTCGACCTGACCCGGACCGTGCTGGTGCCCGACCCCGGCGAGCTCTGGCTCGAGGTCACCTCGGCGCTGGTCGACGTGGTGACCCTGGTCGTCCTGCGCCCCCCGGGCGCGGTCAGCGCGCGCTCGGCGAGCCGGGTCGCGGCCCGGCTGCGCAAGCGGGCCGCCGCCCTCGTCTCCTGGGGTCCGTGGCCCGGGTCCGAGGCGGCGCTGTCGCTGCGTGGGTCGACCTGGTCGGGGGCGACCCACGGGCACGGCCGGCTGCTGAGCCGCCGGGTCGTGGTCGACGTACGCCGGGGCTCCGCTCCGCCGCGCAGCACCGAGTTGTGGCTGCCCGGCCGGGGTGAGCCGATCGGCCGGGTCGACGAGCCGCACGCGCATCGCGACGAGGCCCTCGCGTGAGCAGGGTCCTCGTGGTCTGGTGCCCGGACTGGCCGGTGGTCGCGGCGCTGGCCGACGGCGACCGGCCCCCCGCGGTCCCGGTCGGCACTGGCCCGGCCGCGGTGCTCACCCGCAGCGCCGTGGTCGCCTGCAACGCGGCCGCCCGGGCCGAGGGAGTCCGGCGCGGCATGCGCCGCCGCGACGCGCAGGCTCGCTGCCCCGAGCTGCAGCTGCTGCCCGACAACCCCGACCGCGACGCCCGGGCGTTCGAGCCGGTGCTGACCGCCGTCGAGGCGTTGCGCCCGGGCGTCGCCCCGCTGCGTCCGGGTCTGCTGGCGGTCCGCGCCCCCGGGCGCTTCTACGGCGGTGAGGAGCACGCGGCCGCGGTCATCGCCGAGCGCCTCGTCGAGACCGGGGTCTGGGACTGCCGGATCGGCGTCGCCGACGACCTGTTCTCCGCCGAGCAGGCCGCGCGCCTCGCCGAGGTGCAGGCCTGGCGGGTCGTGCCGGAGGGCGGGTCGGCGGCGTTCCTGTGCGACCTGCCGGTCGAGGTCCTCGACGACCCGGAGCACGGCGCGGCCCTGGTCGGCCTGCTGCAACGGCTCGGCCTGCGGCTGCTCGGCGACCTCGCCGCCCTGCCCGCACGCGACGTGCTCACCCGCTTCGGTGCCTACGGCGCGAAGGTGCACCGGCTCGCCCGCGGGGTCGACCCGGTCGAGGCGGCGACCCGCACGCCGCCGCCCGACCTGGTCCGCGAGGTGTCCTTCGAGCCGTCACTGTCCTCGGTCGAGGCGGTCAGCTTCAGCGTGCGCCGCACCGCCGAGGAGTTCGTCGCCGGCCTCGGCGACCGTGGGCTGGTCTGCACGGCGGTGCGGATCGAGGCCGAGGGCGACGACGCCCGCCGCTCCCTGCTCTCGAGCCGCACCTGGGTGCACTCCCGCTGGTTCTCCCATCCCGACCTGGTCGACCGGGTGCACTGGCAGCTCCAGGCCACCCCCGAGGGCGTCACCGTGGGGGCGCCGGTCGGGCTGGTCCGGTTCGTCCCGGAGACCGTCGAGCCGTCGGCCGCGCACGCCGACGGGCTGTGGGGTGGCGACAACGACGACCGGGTCGACCGGGGCGTCGCCCGGGTGCAGGCCATGCTCGGGTACGACGCCGTCGTCGTCCCCGTCCGCCAGGGCGGCCGGTCGCCGGCCGACCGGCAGGCGCTGGTCCCGTGGGGCGAGCGGCCCACCGGGTTGCGGCCGTCCGAGCTGCCCTGGCCCGGGCAGGTGCCCTCGCCGGCGCCGACCCGCGTCTTCGCCGAGCCCCGCGCCACCGACGTCGTCGGCCCTGCCGGCCAGCCGGTCGCGGTCACCGAGCGCGGCACGGTGACCTGCGAGCCGGCCCGATTCACGCCACCGGGTCCGGGCGGCGGCGCTGCCGGGTGGCAGCCGGTCGAGGCCTGGGCCGGCCCGTGGCCGGTCGACGAGCAGTGGTGGGAGGGCGGCTCGCGGGGCATGGTGGCCCGCTTCCAGGTCGTCGGCGCCGACGGCCGGGCCTGGCTGATGCGCTGCGAGGGCGCGCACTGGTGGACCGAAGCGGCCTATGACTAGGCAGGGGCGTCGCCATGGGCTGGAGTAACCCGCCGATCCCGTGGGGGGAGCTGGAGCGACGGCTCTCCGCCCGGCCGCGCCGCCCGGACGCACCCCGTGACGACGGCCCGGTCACCCGCAAGCGGAAGACCTACCGGGCCAGGGAGGAGGTGCGGCCTCCGGACGGCCCGGTCGTCCCGTACGCCGAGCTGCACTGCCACAGCAACTTCAGCTTCCTCGACGGGGCCAGCGGGCCTGACGCGCTGGTGGAGGAGGCGGTCCGGCTCGGGCTGCACGGGCTCGCGCTCACCGACCACGACGGCTTCGCCGGGGCGCCGCTGTTCGCCGAGATCGCCCAGAAGTACCAGCAGCAGGGCAGATCGCTGCGGACCGTCTACGGCGCCGAGCTCTCCCTCGGGCTGAGCGGCCCGCAGAACGGCGTACCCGACCCGGAGGGGCAGCACTTGCTCGTCCTCGCCGAGGGGGTCGAGGGCTACCACCGGCTGGCCGCCGCGATCACCGACGCCCAGCTGCGCGGCGACGAGAAGGGCCGGCCCGTCTACGACCTCGAGGAGCTGGCCGATCGTGGTCGCGGCCACTGGCTGGCGCTCACCGGCTGCCGCAAGGGGTGGGTGCGCTCCGCGCTCGCCCGCGACGGGCGGGAGGCGGCCGCGTCCGCGCTGGACCGGCTGACCGCGCTGTTCGGCCACGACCGGGTGGTCGTCGAGCTGGTCGACCACGGGCGCCCCCTCGACGACGAGGTCAACGACGCGCTGGCCGGGCTGGCCCGGGTCCACGGGCTGCCGGTGGTGGCCACCAACAACGTGCACTACGCGACGCCGCGCGACCACCGGCTCGCGGCCGCGATGGCCGCCGTACGCGCGCGCCGCAGCCTGGCCGAGATGGACGGCTGGCTGACGGCCTGGGGCTCGGCCGGCCTGCGCTCGGGGGCGGAGATGGCCGAGCGGTTCGCCCGCTACCCCGGGGCGGTCGCGCGCACGGTCGAGCTCGCCGACCAGCTCGGCTTCGACCTGCAGAAGGCGAGTCCGCGGCTGCCCAGGCTCGGCATCCCCGAGGGGCACACCCCGATGAGCTGGCTGCGGGTGCTGGTCGACGAGGGCTTCGAGACCTACTACCGCGGCCAGCCGCACGAGGGCGAGGCCCGGCAGCGGATCGACCACGAGCTGCGGATCATCGACGAGAAGGACTTCGCCGGCTACTTCGCGATCGTGCACGACATCGTCGCGTTCGCCCGCAGCCGGGGGATCCTCTGCCAGGGCCGGGGATCCGCCGCCAGCTCCGCGGTCTGCTACGCCCTCGGCATCACCGCGATCGACGCGGTCGCCTACCACCTGCCGTTCGAGCGGTTCATCTCCGCGCACCGCGACGAGGAGCCCGACATCGACGTCGACTTCGACTCCGACCGGCGCGAGGAGGTGATCCAGTGGGTCTACGAGCGCTACGGCCGGCACAACGCCGCCCAGGTCGCCAACGTGATCAGCTACCGCCCCAAGATGGCGGTCCGCGACGCCGCCAAGGCGCTCGGGCACTCGCCCGGCCAGCAGGACGCGTGGTCGAAGCAGATCGACAGCTGGAGCGCGGTGGTGACGGAGTCCGACGCTCCGGGCATCCCGCAGCCGGTGGTCGACCTGGCCAACCAGCTGATGCGGGCACCCCGGCACCTGGGCATCCACTCCGGCGGGATGATCCTCACCGAGCGGCCGATCGGCGAGGTCTGCCCGATCGAGCGGGCCCGGATGGACAACCGCACCATCCTGCAGTGGGACAAGGACGCCTGCGAGTGGATGGGCCTGGTGAAGTTCGACCTGCTCGGCCTCGGCATGCTCGGCGCCCTCAACCACATGATGGTGCTCGCCGGCGAGCACCTCGGCGAGCCCTGGACGCTGCAGACGCTGCCCAAGGAGGAGCCGGGTGTCTACGACATGCTCTGCCGGGCCGACTCGATCGGGGTCTTCCAGGTGGAGAGCCGGGCCCAGATCGGCACCCTGCCGCGGCTGCGCCCGCGCCGGTTCTACGACCTGGCGATCGAGATCGCGCTGATCCGCCCGGGCCCGATCCAGGGCGGCGCCGTCCATCCCTACATCCGGCGGGCCACCGGCCAGGACCCGGTGACCTACGTCCACCCCGACCTGGAGCCGGTGCTGGGCCGCACCCTCGGCGTCCCCCTCTTCCAGGAGCAGCTGATGGAGATAGCGGTCGCGATCGGCGACTGCTCCCGCGACGACGCCGACCTGCTGCGCCGGGCGATGGGCTCCAAGCGCGGCGTCGAGCGGATCGAGTCGATCAAGCAGACCCTGTACGCCGGCATGGAGCGCCGCGGCCTCGTCGGCGCCGAGGCCGACACGATCTACCAGCAGATCCTGTCGTTCGCGAACTTCGGCTTCGCCGAGAGCCACGCACTGTCCTTCGCGCTGCTCGTCTACGCCAGCTCCTGGTTCAAGCTGCACTACCCGGCGGCGTTCCTGGCCGGGCTGCTCCGCTCCCAGCCGGTGGGCTTCTACTCCCCGCAGTCCCTGGTGCAGGACGCCCGCCGCCACGGCGTCGAGGTGCTGCGGCCCGACATCACCTGCTCGGGCGCGCAGGCCGGGCTCGAGTCCCTTGGTGGGCTGGCCACCGGCCTCGACTCCTGCCTGGCGCCGCACCACGAGTCCACGCCGTACGACGAGACCGCCCCCGACCCGACGACCACTCACCGGCGCGACGGTGCCTTCGCCGTCCGCCTCGGGCTGGACAGCGTCCGGGGCATCGGCACGGACCTCGCCGAGCGGATCGTCGCCGCCCGCGACGAACGACCGTTCGCCGACATGCGCGACCTCTCCCGGCGCGCCGGGCTCGACTCCGGGCACCTCGAGGCGCTGGCCACCGCGGGCGCGTTCGAGCCGTGGGGCCTGGGCCGGCGCGAGGCGCTGTGGAACGCCGGCTTCACCGAGCGCCCCGACCAGCTCGAGGGTGCCGGTGCGGTCGTGGCCGCGCCGACCCTGCCCGGGCTCGACCCGGTCGGGCACACCCTCGCCGACCTGTGGGCGACCCGGATCTCCCCCGAGGGGCACCCATTCGCGCACCTGCGGCCGATGCTCGCCGGTGCCGGCATCCGCTCGGTCGGCGAGCTGTTCTCGGGCGAGTCGAACCGCCGCGTCCACGTCGCCGGCCTGGTCACCCACCGGCAGCGGCCGGGCACCGCCGGCGGCGTCACCTTCCTCAACCTCGAGGACGAGACCGGCATGCTCAACGTGATCTGCACCCAGGGCGTCTGGCGCCGCTACCGCCAGGTCGCCCGCAACGCCGACGCGATGGTGATCCGCGGCCTCGTCGAGCGCCAGGACGGCGTCACCAACCTGGTCGCCGACAAGATCAGCTCACTGGCCAGCCTCAACCCGGACGCCGAGCGGGCGCTCCAGGGTCGCCACCAGGCCCGGAACTTCCACTGAGCCCGGATCGCCGCTCCCCGTACGGAATCTCCGCTTCTCGTACGAAATCCCGTGCCAGAAGCGGCGAATTCACAACTTAAGTTGTGAATTCGCCGCCCAGGACCTCGCCCGCAGCTGCCTCCCCGGACCGCACCGCCCCCTCCATGTAGCCGTTCCACACCGGCGAGCACTCCGCGCCGGCCCAGTGGATCCGGCCGACCGGCTCGCGCAGCGCGTGCCCGTACGCCGTCCAGACACCGGGCGTGAAGTGGGCGCCGTAGCAGCCGCGGGTGAGCTCCTCGGACATCCAGTCACGCTCGACGTACTCGCGTGGGTGGAGCGCCTTCGGGCCGAAGTAGCGGGCGAAGCTGCCGAGCACGGCGTCGCGACGCTCGTCCGGGGAACGCCGGGCCCAGGTCCTGGCCTCGTTGCCCTCGAGGAAGCCCATCAGCACGCCCGGGGTGCCGCTGGGCGGGGAGTTGTCGAAGGTGACCTTGACCGGGCCGGTGTCCGACGCCGCCTGGCCGTTGAGCCCGTCGGCGCGCCAGAACGGCTCGTCGTAGGCGGCGTACACCTTCATCACCGAGCCTGCCGGCAGCCGCTGGGTGAGCTGGTCGCGCCAGGACGGGAGCGCCGGCCGGTAGTCCAGCCGGCCGGCGAGCGTCGGTGGCAAGGTGACCACGACGTGGCTGCCGGTGACGATCTCGCCGCCACGCAGCGCGACCCGGACGCCGTCCTG
>Ga0255338_1001984_pt1 | contig 33793 bp, 30 predicted proteins | sample MeOH1_35cm_T4_19_FD_203715 | JGI IMG/M metagenome (GOLD analysis project Ga0255338, IMG submission 203715) | Sandy soil microbial communities from University of British Columbia, Vancouver, Canada - MeOH1_35cm_T4_195 | ecosystem: Engineered > Artificial ecosystem > Sand microcosm > Unclassified ... | reverse complement strand
TGTTCAAGGTCCAGGCGAACATGGACCCCAACCACCGCGACCGGATCGCCTTCCTGAAGCTGTGCTCGGGCAAGTTCAGCCGCGGCATGAAGCTGAAGGTGCAGAACACCGGCAAGCAGCTCAGCGTGAACGCGCCCATGATGTTCTTCGCCTCGGACCGGGAGCTGGCCGAGGACGCCTATGCGGGCGACGTGATCGGCATCCCCAACCACGGCGTCCTGCGGGTGGGCGACAGTCTTTCCGAGAGCGGGACCTTGCGCTTCGCCGGCCTGCCCAACTTCGCCCCGGAAATCCTCCAGCGCGTCCGCGTGAAGGACCCGCTGAAGGCCAAGCACCTGAAGAAGGCCCTGGAGAGCCTGGCGGAGGAGGGGGTGACCCAGCTGTTCCGCCCCTCGCTCGGCGCGGACTTCATCGTGGGCGCCGTGGGCCAGCTCCAGTTCGAGGTCATGGCCGACCGCCTCCGCGAGGAATACCAGCTCGACGTGATCTTCGAGCCCAGCCCCTTCGGCGAGGCTCGCTGGATCCTGGGCGAGAAGGCCGACCTCGAGGACTTCATGAGCAAGCACCGCTCGGCCATGGGGACCGACATCGACGAACAGCCGGTGTTCCTGGCCAAGAGCGCCTGGGACGTCGGCTACGCCGTCGACCGCTACCCCAAGGTCCGCTTCGAACGCTCCAAGGAACGGGCATAGGGCCGTGGTGCAGACTCCCCTTTACCTCCCCCGTTGCGGCAGCAACGGCGGGAGGGGGACCGCCGGCCGAAGAGCGGTGGTGGAGGGGGCGAGCCCCAGTCGCTGCATTTCAGCCACCAATCGATCCGCGGAGCATCCGGCTCGCCCCCTCCCGCCGCTTCGCGGGGGAGGTAAATGACCACCACCATCCTCTACGGCGCCCCGGCCCCCGGCCTCGTCGACATCCCCGCCGGCGCTACGCAGACCTCGCCGCTGATCCCCGGGTCACAGGACCTGGCCGCCATGCACGACGCCAGCGCCCAGCAGGCGGTGGTCCTCGCCCCCGGCGGCGTGCTGGAGCGCGACTACGTGCTGGCCCAGGCGCTGCAGGTCCTGGCGCCCGGCGCGCCGCTGCTGGCCTTCGCGCCGAAGGACAAGGGCGGCTCGCGGCTGAAGAAGGCGCTGGAGGGCTTCGGCTGCACGGTGGTCGAGGACGCCCGCAAGCATCACCGCTTTTGCTATGTGAAACGGCCGGCCGAGCCCATCGGCCTGGACGCGGCCATCGCCGCCGGCGGCCCCCGCATCGTGCCGGCCCTGAACGCCTGGTCGCAGCCGGGCGTGTTCAGTTGGGATCGCCCCGACCCTGGCAGCGTCCGCCTCATGGAGCACCTGCCGACCCGCTCCGGCCACGGCGCGGACCTGGGCTGCGGCGTGGGCCTGCTGGCGCAGAAGGTGCTGGCCTCGCCCGCGGTCACCAGCCTGGCCTGCCTCGACATCGACCGCCGCGCCGTGGCCTGCGCCGAGCACAATCTGGATGACCCGCGCGCCACGGTCCGCTGGGCCGATGTGCGCCAGTGGGACGACAGCCTGGTCGGCCTCGACTTCGTGGTCATGAACCCGCCGTTCCACGACGGCGGGACCGAGGACCGCGACCTGGGGGTCGCCTTCGTGCGCACGGCCGCCCGGATGCTGCGCCGGGGCGGGGTCTGCTGGCTGGTCGCCAACCGGCATCTGCCCTACGAGGCCGCCCTGGCCGCCGCCTTCGAGACCGCCACGGTCCGCGACGACGCCGGCGGCTACAAGGTGATCGAGGCCCGCAAGTGAGCGGGAAAGTTCCCCCCAAGGCGCCCATGGCGCGGCTGGACCGCCTGCTGGCCAACCTGGGGTACGGCTCGCGCCGCGAGGTCGGCGGTCTCGTCGCCCGGCGCCAGGTCATGCTGGACGGCGAGGTGGTGAAGGACGTGGGCGCGAAGATCCCCATCGTCCCCGACCTGCCGGAGCGCATGAAGATCAGCGGCAAGCCGGTCGATCCGCCCGCGCCGCTCACCCTGATCATGCACAAGCCGCTGGACGTGGTCTGCTCGCACCGCGAGGCCGGGCGCAGCGTCTATGAATTGCTGCCGGCCCGCTGGCGCGCGCGGATGCCGGCCCTGTCCTCCATCGGCCGGCTGGACAAGGACACCACCGGCCTGCTGCTGATCACCGACGATGGCCCGTTCCTGCACCGGGTGATTTCGCCCCGCGCCCATGTGGCCAAGCGCTACGTCGCCACCCTGGACCGCCCCCTGGAGGGCGGCGAGGTGGAGACCTTCGCCTCCGGGACCCTGATGCTGGAGAGCGAGACCGAACCCCTGGCGCCGGCGGTCCTCGAACCCCTCGGCCAGAAGCAGGCCCGCCTCACTATCACCGAGGGCCGCTATCACCAGGTCCGGCGGATGTTCGCCGCCGTGGGCAACCACGTCACCGCCCTGCACCGGGACCGGATCGGCGGCCTCGACCTCCCCGCCGACCTGGCCCCCGGCGACTGGCGGATCCTCACCGCTGAGGAGCAGGCGAGCCTGTTCGCTTAACCAAGGTTAACAACCTCGACCTGAGAAACTGTTGATCTTCAGCACTTTACTGGCGTCAAAAAGCGTCGATGTTAACCATACATCGCAAGTTAATGACTTGTTAAAGCCGGCGGCTCCGGCTTTGCTGTGTTCCAGCAAAGCCTGTCGGGGACGTTCCAACGTGGGACGCTCGCGGGCCGGAGCGAGTCGATGTTCGAGTTGGGTCGGGAACTCAAGCGCTTCTTCGCAGCCGATCGGGGCCGCGCGCCCACGGATGGGCTGACCGGTGGCGACACGTCGCTGCTCGAACTGCTGGATTCCCAGTTGCTGGCGCAGGAAGCCAAGGCCGCCGACGTGGCCGCTGGCCGCATCAGCGCCAAGGACAAGCCGCGCCGCCGGCTGGAAGCCGCCATCGTCTGGCGCGAGGTCGCCCGCCGCACCGGCGATCCCGTGGCCCTGCGCAAGGCCGCGGCCGGCGCCGAGACCGCCGCCGCCGGCTTCGAGGCCACGCACCGCAAGGACGGCTGGGCCCGCGCCCGCTGCGAACAGGCTTTCTGCGCCCTGCTGGGCGCCGAGATCTTCGGCGATCCCGGTTTGAACGCCGCCGCCGAGGTCGCCTTCCGCGAAGCTCGCGGCCATGTGCGCGGCGGCCTGGCCGCGCCGCTGGCCGACATCGGCCTGCTGGCCATCGAGGGTCGCAACGAGCTGGACCACATGGACGCCGCCCAGGTGCGCGCCTTCGTCCAGCGCTTCAACCTGCCCATCGCCGCCCTCGACGGCATCGCCAAGCGCGTCACCGCCGCCCGGGCGCTGGCCGCCGAGGCCCGCCTGATCCGCGCCGACCTGCTGTGCGGCTGGGGCGCTCGGTTGAAGGACGGCGACCTGCTGGACATGGCGGCCCGCGAGGCCTCCACCGCCGGCGAACGCCTGGACTCCGCCTATGAGCCGCTCACCTGGGCCCGCGCCAAGATCGCCCACGGCCAGGCCCTGGCCCTGCGCGGCGAGGCCGTCGGCGACGTCGACGCCCTGGCCGCCGGCGCCGGCGCCCTGGCGCTGGCCCTCGACAGCCTGACCCGCGAGCACAGCCCGCTGGACTGGGCCCGCACCCAGATCGCCCTGGCCCAGGCGCTGCAGGCGCTGGGCGAGGCGTCGAACGACGCCCGCGCCTTCGACCACGCCGTCTCCTGCTACGACCGCGCCCTGCTGGTGCTGAAGGACACGCCCAGCCTGCCGCTGCGCGGCGTGGCCGCCGGTTCGCGCGCCGTCTGCCTGGCCCGCAACGCCGAACTCACCGGCGACGCCGCGGTGCTGGACGCCGCCGAGGCCGCCATGAAGATGGAGCTGGCCGCCCTGTCGCCCCGCCGCGATCCGGTGGGCTGGGCCCTGGCGCAACTGCACCTCGCCCGCCTGTACGAGGCCCGGATGGGCATGACGGGCAAGGACACCGGCGAGCGCGCCGGCGCGCTCATGGCCCTGGACGCGGCGCTCGACGTCTTCGCCGAGCACGGCCTGCGCTCGCTGAGCGTCCTGGCCAACGACGCCATCGACCGCCTGCACGACCAGCACGAGAGGTCGCGGTAACCGCTCGTCGCAACGTTACGCCGGCAGCCTTCCCAGGACAGCGATCCAGGGGCATGCTCCCGCTTAGGAGGAGCCGCCCATGTCCCGCACGCTTGCGTCTTCTGTCGCGTCCCTGATCCTCGTCTGCGCCGCCGCGCCCGCCGCCGCCCAGACCTGGATCGCCGCTCCCACGGCCGCCGAGATGGCCGCCGCCTATCCCGCCAAGGCCAAGGCCGAAGGCGTCGGCGGCGCGGTCGACCTGATCTGCGCGGCCGGCCGCGATGGGGTCATGACGGCGTGCGACGTGATGGGAGAAGCGCCCCGCGGCTACGGGTTCGGCGCCGCCGCCCGCAAGCTGGCCCAGCAGTCGTTGAAGGCCACGGGCGTCGCGAAGGACGCCGAGGTCCGCGTCCCGATCACCTTCTCGTCCGACCTCGCCAAGGGCGGGACTATGACCGTCAAGACGCCGAAGTGGGCCGCACTGCCCAGCGTCACCGACATGCAGGCCGCGGTGCCCAAGACCGAGGGCGGGCCCAACAACATCCGAGTGACCCTGGTCTGCGACGTCCAGGCCGGCGGCTCGCTGGCCGGCTGCGCGGTCGACCGCGAGGAACCGGCGGGCCAGGGCTTCGGCCCGGCCATCCTGACCCTGGCGCCGAAGTTCAAGGTCGACCTGATGAGCGCCGAGGGCATGCCGACGGTGGGCGCCAAGGTGCGCGTGCCCGTGCGGTTCGACCTGAAGCCGGTCCAGCAGGCGGCCAAGTAGGCTCTAGCGACCTCGCCACCACTTGAGGCCCGCACGCTCCACGGCTTCCAGGAGCGCGTGCAGGGCCACGCCCATGGCGCCCAGCACCACCAGGGCGGCGATCATCCGCGCGGTCTGGAGCTTGTTGCCCGCGTCGAGGATCTGCCAGGCCAGCCCCCGCACACCGCCGGAGCCTGCGCCGAACTCCGCCACCACCGCGCCGATCAGGGCCAGACCGGCCCCCACCTTGTGGCCCTCCAGCAGGAACGGTACGGCCGACGGCAGCCGCAGGCGCACGACCCGCTGCCAGCGGCCGGCGCCATAGAGCGCGAACAGCCGCTCCAGGTCCGGGTCGGCGGAGCGCAGGCCGGCGACGGCGCCCGAGAAGATCGGGAAGAACGCCACCAGCACGGCCAGGGTCACCAGTGCGCGCTCGGGATGGTCGATCCCCGCCCAGATCAGCACCAACGGCGCGATCGCGACCACGGGCGTGACTTGCACCACCGAGGCCAGCGGCCGGATCGCGCGATCGGCCAGCGGGCTCAGCGCGGTCAGGATGGCCAGGGCCTGGGCCACGAGGCTCGCCAGCACCAGGGCGACCAGCGCCGTCGCCAGGGTCCGCCACGAGGCGGCGACCAGGGTGGGGAGGTTGTCGGCCAGCGCTACCGCCACGGACGAGGGCGGCGGCAGGAAATAGGCCGGGACCTGCATGGCCCGGCAGGCGATCTCCCAGGCGGCCAGCAGCAGCGCCAGGAGGGCGAAAGGGGCCAGCCGGCTCACGCGGCGATCCCCTCGGCGAGGGCGGCGGAGACCTGCTCGGCCGTCGCCCGGAAGGCCGCCTCGGTGCGGAACTGCGCTGGCCGCGGCATCGGGCCCGCGACGGCGAAGTCGGCGGCGATGCGGCCAGGGCCTCGGGTCATCACCACCACGCGGGAGGCCATGTAGACCGCCTCCTCGACGTTGTGGGTCACGAAGACGATGGCGGGCTTCGAGCTGGCCCACAGGCGGAGCACGTCGTCGGCAAGGCCGCGGCGGGTGATCTCGTCCAGGGCCGCGAAGGGCTCGTCCAGCAACAGCAGTCTGGGCTCGGTCACCAGGGCGCGCGCCAGGGAGACCCGCATCGCCATGCCGCCGGACAACTGCGCCGGGCGAGCGGCCTCGGCGCCGGAGAGCCCCACGCTCGCCAGGGCCGCGTCAGCGCGCTCGTAGGCCTGGGTCTTCGAAGTTCCCGCCAGCTCGAGGGGCAGCGCCACATTGGCCCGCGCCGACAGCCAGGGCGCCAGTGTCGGCGCCTGGAACACCACCGCCGTCTCGCCGCGCCCGGCGGCTCGGGTCACGGTCCCGCGCGTCGGCGCCTCCAGGCCGGCCAGCAGGCGCAGCGCCGTGGACTTCCCGCACCCCGACGGCCCGACCAGCGCCAGTGTCTCGCCGGCCCCGATCTCCAGACTCACGGGCCCCAGGGCGCGGCCCCGGTCGTAGTCGACCTCCACGTCCTTGAGCGCGGCGACTGTCACTTCGGCGAGAACTGCAGAGTGTAGGCCTTCTTGTAGTCCAGGGTCTGCGGATAGACGCCCTGGGCCGAGGCCACGTCGAAGAAGGCCTTCCAGCGAGCGTCGGTCATGGCGCCGACCGGCGCGCCCTCGCTCCCCTCGACGATCTTGTAGCTGCGCATCTTCTCGCGGGCCTGGTCGAGGACGTCCTGGGACATCTCGGGATTGTCCTTGCGGATCAGAGCGTCCGCCGCCGTCGGATCGCCGGCCAGGTATTCCCTCCAACCCTTCGCCGACGCCTCGACGAAGGCCTTCACGGCGGCCGGGTTGCTGGCGATCAGGCTATCGGTGGCCAGCACCATGGTCGCGTAGCCAGGGTACCCCTCGTCGGCCAGCAGGAAGACCTTGGGCTTCATCCCGGCCTGCTTCTCGATCGTGTAGGGCTCAGAGGTCACATAGCCCTGTTGGGCCGCCCGCTTGTCGGACAGGAACGGTGCGGCGTTGAATGTGTACTTGCGCACCTGGTCGTCGGTGAAGCCGTACTTCGCTTTCAACCACACCCAGAAGGCGGTGACGGAGGCGTCCGAAAGCAGGATCGGGCGGCCCTTCAGGTCGGCGATCTTCTCCACGCCCACGCCCGGGTGGGCCATCAGCACCTGGGGGTCCTTCTGCATGAAGGCCGCGACGGCCTTCACCGGCACGCCCCCCTGCGCCAGGTTCATGACGATGAAGCTGTTGGAGCCCATGCCCAGCTCGACGGCGTTCGCGGCCAGCAATTGCGGCACGTTCACACCGGGGCCGCCCTGGACGATCTTCACGTCCAGGCCGCGCCTGGCGTACTCGCCGGACGCCAGCGCCTGGTAGAAGCCGCCCTGCTCGGCCTGAGCGCGCCAGTCGGTGGCGAAGCGGATGGTGACGGCCGCACCCGCGCCGGGGGCCTTCTCCTTGGCGGGCGAACAGGCGACCAACAGGGCGGCCGCGGCCAGCACCAGGATACGCAGAGCTTTCATGAAGACCCTCGACTGAAGCGCTGGGAGGGTAGGGCGCTGCGGCGGCGCTTCCAAGAGTTGGCGTGGCCAAGAGAGCAAGAGGGGCCCACATAGCAAGAGGGCGGCGCTTCGGTTGCCCGCAGCGTCGCCCTCTCATACAGATCCGTTGGGGGACCTGCGCCTCTAGGCCAACTTCCAGTTCAGTCTCGGGTCGCCCCGTTTCATTCCTGGTCGACGGTGAAGGATCGTCCGGTCCGATCCCGGGTCGCCCCGGTTTCTCGCCTTGGATCAGTCACTCCGCTCGCTTGGTTCGGGGTCCGCCGTTGCCGGTTTCTCCGTCGCCCGCGCCGCAGTTCCTGTCGGCAAGGAGACGGTGCTCCCGAAGCTTTTGTGACGCAAGCGAGCTTGCGGCGGCGAGCGTCGCGGACCTGTCAAGAACCTGTGTCACACCTGTTGATAACCACGTTGCGCCCAGGAATTCTGGTCACGGAATCAACGGGTCTCGGTCATCCACAGGAAAGCGGGCGACGCCTCTTCAGCGGCCGGATTCGAGGGCCTCGCGGCGCTCTTCGAGGGTGAGCCACTCTTCCTCCGCGGCCGTCAGCTGCGCCCGTGCGGCCTCCAGCGCTCGGCTGAACCGATCAAAGGCCGCCGGGTCGCGGGCGTAGAGGTTCGGATCCGCCATCGCGGTCTCCAGGGTCGCCATCTTGCCGGGCATGTCGGCGATCAGGGTCTCCAGCTCCGTCAGCCGGCGCTGATCCTTGTAGGACAGCTTCTGGGCGGCCTTCGGCGTGGCCGTCGGGGCGGGGGACTTCGACGTCGACCTCGCCATCTCCGCCTTGCCAAAGGCGCCGAAGAAGCCGGGGTTCTGGCTCAGGAAGTCCTGCCAGCCGCCCGGCGTCTCGACTGCGCGGCCGGTCCCGTCCAGGCCGATGGTCGAGGTGGCCAGCCGATCGATGAAGTCGCGGTCGTGGCTGACCAGGATGAGAGTGCCCTCGTAGTCGGCCAGCAGGTCCTCGAGCAGATCCAAGGTGTCCATGTCTAGGTCGTTGGTCGGCTCGTCCAGCACCATGACGTTGGCGGCGTTGGCCAGCGCGCGGGCCAGCAGCAGGCGGTTGCGCTCCCCCCCTGACAGGCTGCGCACCGGCTGGCGGAGCTGGCTTTCCTTGAACAGGAAGTCCTTGGCGTAGGCGTTCACGTGCTTCGGCTGGCCGCGCACCAGAACCTGGTCGCCGCCCAGGGGGGTGAGCACGTCCTTCAGCGTCATCTCGGGCGACAGGGCCGCCCGGGACTGGTCGATGTAGGTGATGGCCAGGTTGGTGCCGAGCTTCACCTCCCCCGCGTCGGGGGCGAGTTCGCCCAGCAGCAGCTTCACGAGCGTGGTCTTGCCCGCGCCGTTCGGGCCCACGATCGCCACCCGGTCGCCGCGCAGGATGCGGGTGGAGAAGTCCTTGAGGATCACCCGCTCGCCAAACGCCTTGGACAGGCCCTTGGCCTCGGCCACCCGCTTGCCGGAGACGCCCGAGGAATCCAGGCCGATGGTCATGCTGCCGCGGTTTTCCCGCAGGCGCGCGCTCCGCTCCTCGCGCAACGCCAGCAGCCGGCGGCGGCGGCCTTCGTTGCGGGCCCGCCGGGCGGTGACGCCGCGCTCCATCCAATGCTGCTCGCGCTGCAGCAGCTTGTCCTGCCGGCGAGCCTCCTCGGCCTGCTGCGCCTCGATCTTGGCCACCCAGTCCTCGAAGCCGGCGAATCCGGCGTCCAGGCGGCGCACGAGCCGGTGCTCCAGCCAGAAGCAACGCTGGGTGACGCGCTCCAGGAAGGCGCGGTCGTGGCTGACGATCAGTGCGGCGGCGCGGCTGGCGGCGATCTCGGCCTCCAGCACCTCGATGGCCAGGATGTCCAGGTGGTTGGTGGGCTCGTCCAGCAGGATGACGTCCGGGTCCTCGGCGAAGGCCTTGGCCAGGGCCACGCGCCGGGTCTCGCCGCCGGACAGCCCCTGGGCCCCCTTGTCCGGATCGATACCGAAGGCCTGCAGCGCCGCCTCGGCCTGGTGGGCCGGGGCCCCGCCTGACGTGGCGTGGTCCAGCACCGTGGCGCCGACGATCTCCGGCTCCTGCGGCACATAGGCGATGCGGGTTCCGGGCGTGATCGTCCGCTCGCCGGCGTCGGCCTCGATCTGGCCGGAGAGGATGCGCAGCAGCGTCGACTTGCCCGCGCCGTTGCGGCCGACGAGGCAGGCGCGGGTCCGCGCGTCCAGCGCGAGGTCGACGCCGTCGAACAGCATCGTCGGCCCGTCGGCCAGACGGACCTCTTTCAAGGCGAGGATGGGAGCTCTCATGGAGGCGCTCCACATAGAGGCTCCCGGCCGCGACGCAAGTTCGCGCTTCTGTCGTAGGCGACGCGGGCTTACATGCGCGCCATGACGGGCGAACCCTTCTGGCGGCGAAAGACCCTCGAGCAGATGACCGTCCCCGAGTGGGAAAGCCTCTGCGACGGCTGCGGGCTATGCTGCCTCGTGCGTTTCGAGGACGAGAACACCGGCGAGGTCATCCCGACCCGGGTCCACTGCAAGCTGTTCGATTCGGCCGCCTGCAGCTGCTCGAACTACGCCCAGCGTCACAAGCACGTCCCCGACTGCATCAAGCTGACGCCGTACAATATCGAGGCGCTGGAGTGGATGCCGCTGAGCTGCGCCTACAGGCGCCTGCACGAGGGCCGCGACCTGGCAGACTGGCACCCGCTTCTAACGGGTGATCCGGAGAGCGTGCACCGGGCGGGAATCTCGGTCCGCGGCCAGACGATCAGCGAAGTGGTGCTGAAGGATCCCGAGGACGCCTTGGACTTCGCGGCCTGGGACCTGATGATCGAGCGGGGGGACGACTAGTCTGTGGCAAATTTGCCACATCCCCTCTTGCGTGACGGAACCGGCGGCCCAATCTAGAACGCACACTTCCATCGTGGTCTTTCGAGGATTCTGACGAGCTTGGCGCGCGACCCCTATCAGGAGCTGGGCGTATCCCGGACAGCGTCGGCGGACGAGATCCGCAAGGCGTTCCGCAAGCTCGCGAAAGAGAACCACCCGGACACCAATCCCGGCAACAACGCTGCCGAGGAGCGCTTCAAGAAGGTGAGCGCCGCCTTCGACATCGTGGGCGATGTGGAGAAGCGCAAGAAGTTCGACGCCGGCATGATCGACAACGACGGCCGTGAGACCGCACAGGGGTTCGGAGGCGGCGCGCCGTGGGGCGCAGGCCCCGGTCCCGGCGGCTTCGGCCAACGCGACGGACGTGGCGGGTTCCGCACCGAGACCTTCGAGGGCGCGGACCTGGGCGACATCCTGGGCGAGATGTTCGGCGGCGGTGGCCGGGGCGCGCGCCCGGGCGGCGCAGGCGGCGGCTTCGGCGGCTTCTCCCAGCGCGGCGCCGACACGCGGGCGCGGCTGGAGATCGACCTCGTCGACGCGATCCGCGGCGGCAAGCGGCGCATCGCGTTCTCCGACGGCCGCACCATCGACGTGACCATTCCCAAAGGCGCGCAGGACGGCCAGACGCTGCGGCTGAAAGGGCAGGGCGCGCCCGGCCGTGCGGGTCCCGGCGACGCCTTCATCGAGATCGCCGTCCAGCCGCATCCGATCTTCAAGCGCGAGGGCGACACCCTGGTCATGGACCTGCCGGTCGCCTTCTACGACGCCGTTCTGGGGGGCAAGGTCGAGGCGCCCACCCCCGACGGCCCGGTGAACATCACGGTTCCCAAGGGATCCAACACGGGCGCCCGACTGCGGCTCAAGGGCCGGGGCCTGTCGGACGCCAAGGGCCATCGCGGCGACCTGTTCGCGCGGCTGGTGGTGACGCTTCCGGAGGCGCCGGATCCCGCCCTTGAGGCGTTCGCCGAAGAGCAGAAGGCCAAGCGGCCCTATTCGCCGAAGCGCCGCGCTTAAGCTAAGGAACCCTGATACCGGCGTTCAGGCCGGGTTCAGTCGCGTGCGCTTAGGACGGGTTGCATGAAACGCCTTTTCGCCATCGCCGTCCTGCTCGCGGCCGCCACGACGCCGGTCGTCGCGGAAGCCCGTGACGGCGGCCGACTGGTGCTGGTTGGCGGCGGTCAGGACCAGGCGCGGCGCCAGGTGCCGCTCTCGCGCGTTCTGAGCATGCTTGCGCAGCGCTATCCCGGTCGCCACCTCAACAGCACCATGGGCGACGCAGGCGGCCGGCCCGCCTATTACGTCCAGTGGCAGATGGAGAATGGCCGCGTGGTGGTCTTCGTCGTGGACGCCGAGTCGGGCCAAGTCATCGGACGCCAGGGCGGCTGAGCTCTTTGAATCCTTGAGAAAGAAGGGACGCGGACGTGCGCATCCTGCTTGTTGAAGACGATCCCGACCTGTCGCGGCAGCTCAAGCTGGCGCTGGCCGACGCCGGCTATGCGGTCGACCACGCCCCCGACGGCGAGGAAGCCCAGTTCCTGGGCGAGACCGAGCCCTATGACGCCGTGATCCTGGACTTAGGCCTGCCCAAGGTGGACGGGGTCTCGGTGCTGGAGCGCTGGCGGCGCGAGAACATGGCCACGCCGGTCCTGATCCTCACGGCGCGCGGAGCCTGGAGCGAGAAGGTGGCTGGCTTCGACGCGGGCGCCGACGACTACCTCACCAAGCCATTCCACACCGAGGAGCTGCTGGCCCGCCTGCGCGCGCTGCTGCGGCGGACCGCCGGCCACGCCAGCCCGAGCCTCAGCTGCGGCGGCCTGCGCCTGGATCCGCGCGCGGCCCGGGCCAGCGTCAACGGTGAGCCGCTGCGGCTCACCTCGCTGGAATATCGCCTGCTGCACTACATGATCATGCACCAAGGCCGGGTGATCAGCCGCACCGAGCTGGTCGAGCACCTGTACGACCAGGACTTCGACCGCGACTCGAACACCATCGAGGTGTTCATCGGCCGGGTGCGCAAGAAGATCGGCTCGGACCGCATCGAGACCGTCCGCGGCCTGGGCTATCGCCTGATCTGCCCGGCCGACGAGGTCGACAGCGAGACCGCCAACCCGTGAGGCTCCCCGAGGGCCTGATGCGTCCCTCGCTTGCGCGCCGGCTGGCGCTCCTGGCCGTCGGCTGGAGCTTCGCGGCCCTGGTCATCGCCGCCGTGGTGCTGGCGCTGCTGTTCCAGCAGGCGGCGCTGCGGCGCTTCGACGCCAGCCTCTCCGACCTGATCGACAACCTGATCTCCGGCTCGACGATCGAGGCCGGCGAAGTGGTGGCTCCCGCGCTCACCGACCAGCGCGCCCTGCGCGCCTATTCGGGCCGCTATTGGGATATCGCCGAGCCGGTCGAGGGCGGCGGGGTGCGCAGCCTGGTGCCGTCGCGTTCCCTCTGGGATTCCGCGCTCAAGGTTCCGGCCGACCTGCCGACCCGCCTGAGGGCCAATCCCCGCAAGCCCATCGCCTTCGATGCGCCGGGGGTGCAGCCGGGCGAGCGCCTGCGGGTCGTGGCGCGCTGGACCAGCCTGCCGGGGCGTGACGCGCCCCTGGTGTTCATCGCCGCCGAGGACCGACGGCCCATCGACCGCGAGGTCCGCAACTTCTTCACCACCACGGCCATCGCCTTCGCCCTGCTAGGGCTGGGCCTGATCGTCGCCGTGATTGTGCAGGTGCGCGTGGGCCTGCAGCCGCTGTTCCGGCTGGGCCACGAGGTGGCCGAGGTGCGCCGGGGCAAGGCCGAGCGGCTTCAGGGGGACTATCCCTCGGAACTGCGTCCGCTGACCGATGAACTGAACGCCCTGGTCGCGCACAACCAGGAGACCGTGGAGCGCCAGCGCACCCACGTGGGCAACCTGGCCCACGCGCTCAAGACCCCGATCTCGGTGATGATCACCGAGGCCAGCCAGCGGCCGGGCCCGCTGGCCGAGGTGGTGACCCGCCAGGCCGAAGTGATGCGCCAGCAGGTGGACCACCACCTGCGCCGCGCCCGCGCCGCCGCGCGCAGCCAGGGCGGCCAGGGTGAGCGCACCTCCGTCGCCGAGGTGCTCGACGAACTGGCCCGCACCCTGGAGCGCATCTTCCGCAGCAAGGGCGTCGAGATCGACTGGGACGCGCCTGACGACCTCTGGTTCCTGGGCGAGCGCCAGGACTTCATGGAGATCGCCGGCAACGCCATGGAGAACGCCGGAAAGTTCGGTCGCCGCAAGGTGCGGGTGCGCGCCGTCGCCACGGGACCGGAGCAGATGCGCCTCACGGTCGAGGACGACGGCCCGGGCCTGCCGCCCGACCGGCGCGACGAGGTGATCCGTCGGGGCGCGCGCCTGGATGAGAATGCGCCGGGGTCGGGCCTGGGCCTGTCGATCGTCGACGAGCTGGCCCGCGCCTATCGCGGGTCCCTGGACCTGGGCGATTCGAGCCTCGGCGGCCTCCTGGTCGCGGTCGATCTGCCCCGCGCCGAAGCCTGAAAAAGCCTAGACTTCGTAAAGCCTTAACTGGCATTAGGGCATTCTTCCCGCCTAACGGCGTTCTGCCGAAATCGAGAGGCACATGTCGGCGCTGTCTGAGCGCAACATCGGGATTATCCGCACCCTGGTGGAATCCGCGCCCGACCGCGTGGTGGGAAGCCTGCGCCAGGCGCTTGCGGAAACCAGCGATCATAGCGCCCTCGGCGGCGTGAAGCGGCTGGTTGAGGTCGAAGTCTACGACCGCACGTTGCGCAACAGCATCCTGCAGCCTGTGGCGCCGATGTGCGCCGGCGCCGGCGACGACCCGCACCGGCTGACCTTCCCCTCCCGCGTCCTGGGCCTGCTCTGGCGCGGGGTGCGCAATGTGGAGATCGACGCCATCGCCGTGATCCGCGAGGCCGCGGACCGGGACACACCGCAGCACCTGGTGACCGAAGCCCAGGACCAGATCACGGCGACCGCCGCCGCCGGCGTCCGCGCGCGCGAGGCGCCGGAATTCCGCACGGCGGCCGAACTCTGCGACCAGGCGCGCCCCGGCGGGGCCGAACAACTGGCGGCCTGCCTCGACATCGCGTCCGTGGTGCGTCGGGCCACGCCCAGGCTGGCCGAGTGGCTGGCTCACCCCGGCGGAGAAACCAAGGCCGCCTCGCGCCTGGCCTACAGGGATGCGGTCACCATCGACGACGACGCGGGCCCGCGCTTCTTCGAGATGCTCGCGGCGCAGATGGCCCATCCCTGGATGGTCCTGCGGGTGATCTCCTCGGTGATGGACAAGCCGACCGAGGGCTATCTGGCCGACTCCGAAATGGCCGCGTTCGGCGAAGGCCTGCTGGCCGACATCGACGGCGCCCTGCGCACCATAGGCGGCCTGAAGGGCGACGACGGCCCGCCGGCCGCCCGCGCCGCGGCCAAGCTGGTCGAGCTGATCGTCCAGCAGATCACAGAGATCGAGACCAGCGTGGAGCTGCACCGCGACGATGGCTGGGGCCAGCGGGTCCAAAAGCAGCGGGCCAGCCTCGCCGGCGCGGTCGAGGCCCGGCTGCGCGACGCCGAGAAGGCGGCCGTCGAGGCGCTGCCCATGTTCGCCCCGCGCAACCAGCGGGTCCGTCGCCAGATTCCACGCCTGGACGCCGCGCCGGAGCCGCGCCTGGTGGCTTGCGCCATCACCCTGCTCTCCTTTTCGGACGAGTTGCGCGCGGCGGCGAACTACGGGGGCTTCTCCTCGGCCCGCAACAAGATGGTCGAGAAGCTCGGCGAGTACCTGGACCACTACGTGGACGAGGTTCTGGATCTCATCCGCACCGACGACGTCGAGGACCGGGAGGTCGCGGCGGCCTTCCTTCGGCACGCCGCCGATTTCAACCACCTCATCCGCGGCGACAAGGCGGGCGACCTGGTCCGCCGCCGCGCTCACGCGGCCCTGCACCCCGACCACTCGCATCGCGGCGAGGACTGATCTCCCCGGCGCGTAGGGGGTTGCGGACTCGGGACATCTCCGCGCCGACATCTTTGGATGCTCGCGCGGTCCGTCGCTTTCGGCTAAACGCGCGGCCATGTTGGTCTTCTGGGCCGTGGTCGGCGTCCTCACCGCCGTCGCGGCGGGTCTGATCCTGTTCCGCGCCGCCGGCGCCGCCGCCCATACCCAGGCCGCGGACCCGTCGCCCGTCCTTTATCGCCGCCAGCTCTCCGAGATCGACGAACTGGCGGAACGCGGTCTGATGGGGGAAGCCGAGCGCAAGGCCGCCCACGCCGAGGCCGCGCGACGCCTGCTGGCCGCCACGGACGCCCCGCTCCAGGCCTGGACCGCCGACCCGCGCGTGCGCCGCGTCGTTCTGCTGGCCGCGGTGGCCGCCCCGGCCCTGGCGCTGGGCCTCTACCTCACGCTGGGCTCGCCGGGCCTCGCCGACCAGCCGTTCGCCGCGCGCCTGGACCGGTGGCGCAGCTCCGACCTGTCGTCGCTGACGGCTCCGGAGATCGCCGCGGTCCTGCGCCAGGCCACCGCCGCCCGGCCCAACGAGGCCGAGGGCTTCCGGCTCCTGGGCCTGGCCGAGGGCGCCTCGCAGAACCCCGTGGCCGCCGTCAGCGCGCTTCGCCGCGCCGCCGCGCTGGCGCCGCAACGTCCCGACATCTGGCAGATGCTGGGCGAGGCCGAGGTCTATGAGGCTCAGGGGAAGGTCGACGCCGACGCCCAGGCCGCCTTCGCCCGCCTGCTGGCGCTGGACCCCAGCAACCCCACCGCCCGCTATTTCCTGGCCGAGGCCAAGGCCGACGCCGGCAAGACGGCCGAGGCGAAGGCGGATCTCCAGGGCCTGCTGGCCGACCTGCCGCCCGACGACGCGGACCGCCGCGCCGCCGTCCAGGGCGCCATCGCCAAGCTGGACGGCAAGGCGCCGTCGGTGACGACCGATCCCCAGCAGCTGGCCATGATCGAGGGCATGGTCGCCAGCCTGGCCTCGAAGCTGGAGGCCAATCCCGATGACGCGGAAGGCTGGGTGAAGCTGGTTCGCGCCTACGCCGTCCTGGGCGATACTGCGAAACGCGACGCCGCCTACGCCAGCGCCCGGGCCCGCTACGCCCAGCGCCCGCAGGTGACGCAACAGTTGGACGAGGCCGCGCGAGCGGAACCGATGCGATGAGTTTCCTGCCGAAATCCCGCAAGGCGCGCACGCGCCTGCTCCTGCTCTCGGTGATCGCGCCCGTGGTGGCCGTCGCCGTGGGCCTCACCCTCTGGGGCATGCGCGACTCGATCTCGCTGTTCTACACGCCCTCCCAGGCGGCGGCGGCGAAGCCGGAGCCGGGCCGGGCGATCCAGCTCGGCGGCCTGGTGACCGCGGGCTCGGTGGTGAAGCATCCGGACGGCCGCGTGGAATTCACGGTCCAGGACAACGTGTCCGCCGACCGGGTCCACTACCAGGGCGACCTGCCCGACCTGTTCCGCGAGGGCCAGGGGATCGTGGCCGAGGGCTCGTACCGCGCCGACGGCGTGTTCGAGGCCAAGCGGGTGCTGGCCAAGCACGACGAGACCTACATGCCCAAGGAAGTCGCCGACGCGCTCAAGGAACAAGGCGAGTGGCGAGGGGAGGGCTCGCCGCCGCCCGCCTATGACGCCAAGCCCTACGGCAAGGCGCAGAGCGGCACATGATCGCTGAAGCTGGCGCCTTCGCGCTGATCCTGGCGCTGGCGCTTTCGATCGCCCAGGTGGCCCTGTCGGCGGCCGGTCGGGTCCGGCGTTCCGCGCCACTGGCCGGGGCGGGCGAGGGGGCGGCCCTAGGGGCGTTCCTGGCGGTGGCCGTGGCCTTCGCCGCCCTGATGCACGCCTTCATCGTCTCGGACTTCTCGGTGACCAACGTCGCCCAGAACTCCCACTCGGCGAAGCCGCTGCTTTATCGCGTGGCCGGGACCTGGGGCAGCCATGAGGGCTCGATGCTGCTCTGGTGCCTGGCGCTCACCGGCTTCGGCGCCGCGGTGGCCGGGCTGGGGCGCGACCTGCCGCGCGGCCTGCGCGCCATGACCGTGGCGACGCAGGGGCTGCTGGGCGTGGTCTTCCTGGCCTACACCGTCTTCGCCTCGAACCCGCTGGCGCGGCTGCTGACGCCCCCGGTGGAGGGCCGCTCGCTCAATCCCCTGCTGCAGGACCCGGCGCTCGCCGTCCACCCGCCGTTCCTCTACGCGGGCTATGTCGGCATGTCGGTGGTGTTCTCGCTGGCGGTCGCGGCCCTGGTCGAGGGGCGGGTCGACGCGGCCTGGTCGCGCTGGGTGCGCCCCTGGGCGCTGGCGGCCTGGAGCATGCTCACCGTCGGCATCACCCTGGGCGCCTTCTGGGCCTACTACGAACTGGGCTGGGGCGGTTGGTGGTTCTGGGACCCGGTGGAGAACGCCAGCTTCATGCCCTGGCTGGTCGCCACCGCCCTGCTGCACTCGGCCGTGGTCACCGAGAAGCGCGGGGCGCTGACCGGCTGGACGGTGTTCCTGGCCCTCGCGGGCTTCAGCTTCTCGATGCTGGGCGCCTTCCTGGTGCGGTCGGGCGTGCTGACCAGCGTCCATGCCTTCGCGGTCGATCCCACCCGCGGCGTCCTGCTGCTGATCATCCTGGGCGTCACCGCGGGGCTGGGCTTCACGCTGTTCGCCTGGCGGGCGCCGACGCTCAGCCGGGGCGGCATGTTCGCGCCGATCAGCCGCGAGAGCGCCCTGGTGATGAACAACATCCTGCTGGCCGCCTCGACCGCCACGGTGCTGCTGGGAACGCTCTATCCGCTGATCCGCGAAGCGATGACCGGCGAGGCGATCTCGGTGGGCCCGCCTTACTTCAACCTGACCTTCACGCCGCTCATGGTGGCCCTGCTGGTGTTGCTGCCGGCCGGCCCGCTGCTGGCCTGGAAACGAGGGGACGCGCGCGGCGTGATCCAGAGGCTGTGGATCGCCCTGCTGATCGCCGCCGGCTGCGGACTGCTGGCCCTGGCCCTGGTCGACCCGAAGAAGGTGTTCGGCATCCTGGGCGTAGCGCTGGGCGGTTGGCTGATCGCCGGATCTCTTACCGAGATCGTCGAGCGCACGCGCGCCTTCCGTGTTCCGGCCGCCGAGACCTGGCGACGGCTCACGGGCCTGCCGCGCGGCGCTTGGGGCATGACCTTCGCGCACCTGGGCCTGGGGGTGTTTGTGCTGGGGGCGGTGTTCGAAACCACCTGGAAGATCGAAGCGGCCGAGGCCCTGCCCGTCGGCGGCGGCCTGGATGTCGGCGCCTATCACGTCAGCCTGGACGCGGTGAACCCCGTGGCCGGCCCCAACTATGACGCTGACCGCGGCCTGATCACGATCACCCGCGACGGCCGGCCGGTCTGCAAGGTGGAGCCGGAGCGCCGTACCTACACCACCGGGGGCCAGACCACCTCGGAGGTGGGGCTCTGCTATCGCGGCGCGTCGCACGTCTACATCGTGCTGGGCGAGCGGCGTGACGGCGGGACCTATCTTGTGCGGGCCTACTGGAACCCCTGGGCCAGCCTGATCTTCCTGGGGCCCGTGATCATGGGCGTGGGCGGGCTTGTCTCGCTCTCCGACCGCCGGCTGCGGCTGGGCGTCGGCCGGCGCAAGGAACAGGGCGCGTGAGGCCGCGGCTCCTCCTGGCGGCCCTGGCCGGCGTGGCGTGCCTCGCGGCGGCCTCCGATCCGGCCGAGCGGCTGCCCGACCCGGCGCAGGAGGCCCAGGCCCGCGAGATCTTCCGCGATGTCCGTTGCCTCGTCTGCCAGAACGAGTCGATCGACGACAGCGAAGCCGACCTTGCCCGCGACCTGCGTCAGATCGTCCGCGAGCAGGTGAAGGCCGGCAAGAGCGAGCCGGAGATCAAGCGCTTCCTGACCGAACGCTATGGCGAATTCGTGCTCCTGACCCCCAGCTTCTCGATCGGCAACCTGGCGCTCTGGGGCGTGCCCTTCCTCGTGGTGATCGCCGGTGTCACACTGTTGTTCGTGCGGTTGCGGAACCGAACGCCCGACGTGGAACTCACACCCCTTGAAGCGGAACGCTTGCGCCGCTTGGACGACGACGAAACGCCCTGACACGATCCCGCCCAATATTGGACGTGAAGCCGAGCCTAGGGTGACCTAAACGTAACTTGAGGGGCGTTGCACTTCGGTGCATCCGACCTAGGTTATTCGGGCGCGACCCGCCTTCCCCAAAAGGTCGCGTACAGGGAAACGTGGAACTGATGACTTCGAAGAAGACCGGTTATCTCCTGGGCGCCGTCGCGGGCGCCGGCGTCATGGCCGCTGCGGTGGCCGGCGCAGGCATGCAGCTTCCCTCCGCGCACGCCCAGCTTCCGAACGGGGGGCTGATCAAGGCCTCGACCACGCCCATCTTCGCGCCGCCGCCCGGCGCGCCCATGTCCTTCGCCGACATCTTCGACCGGGTCTCGCCGGCGGTGGTGTCGATCAACGTGACCAGCCGCGTCGATCCCGCCGCCCTGGCTCAGCGCATTCCCGGCCTCCCCTTCGTCCTGCCTGGCCCGCGCGGCGGCGGCGACGACGAGGGCGAGGATGGCGATCCCGGCGGCCGCACCGAGCGTGGCCAGCCGCGCCTGCCGACGCAGCAATCGTCCGGTTCAGGCTTCTTCATCTCGGCCGACGGTTACATCGTCACCAACAACCACGTCGTCGAGAACGCCGAGACCATCAAGGTCGTCTTGAAGGACGAGCGCGAGCTGGAGGCCGAGGTCGTGGGCCGCGACGAAGCCACCGACCTTGCCGTGCTGAAGGTCAAGGGCAATCGCGGCGGCCCGTTCCCGTTCGTGAACTTCGAGAACGCCGGCAAGCCGCGTGTGGGCGACTGGGTTATCACGGTCGGCAACCCCTTCGGCCTGGGCGGCACCGCCACGGCCGGCATCATCTCGGCCTATGGCCGCGACATCGGCGAGACCTTCGTCGACTACATCCAGATCGACGCCCCCATCAACCGGGGCAACTCCGGCGGCCCGACGTTCGACGTCTATGGCCGGGTCATCGGGGTGAACACCGCGATCTTCTCGCCCTCGGGTGGGTCGGTGGGCATCGGCTTCGCGATCCCGTCGGAGGTGGCCGAGACCGTCACCAAGCAGCTGATCAGCGGCGGCAAGATCGAGCGCGGCTACATCGGCGCCACGATCCAGAACTTCACCACCGAGATGGCCGAGGCCCAGGGCCTGGAGGGCCAGAAGGGCGCGATCGTCGCCGACATCTCCGCCGGCGGCCCGTCCGCCAGGGCGGGACTTCAGGTTGGCGATGTCGTGGTGGCCGTGAACGGCGCCACGGTGAAGAGCTCGTCCGACCTGACCCGCCAGGTGGCCCGCGTCCGGGCCGGGGACAACCTGCGCCTCGACGTGGTCCGCGACGGCAAGCGCCGTACGGTGGACGTCCGCTCCGGCGTGCGCCCCTCCGAGCGCGAGCTGGCGGCCAACGACAACACCGGCGTCGGCCCCGGCGGCCGTCCTGCGCCAGGCGCTGCTCCCGCGGCTCGCGCTCCGGTGCTGGGCATGTCGCTGAGCCCGCTGGACGAGCCCGCCCGCAACCGACTCAACCTGCCGGCCGACGTGCGCGGCGCGCTGGTGGACAATGTCGACCAGACGTCCGACGCGGGCACGAAGGGCCTGCGGCGCGGCGACGTGATCACCCTGGTCAACGGCCGGGCGGTGGCTGCGCCGACGGACTTCGCCGCGGTCGTCGACGCCGCCAAGAAGGCCGGCCGCACCAGCGTGCTGGTGGGCGTGTACCGCAATGGCCGCACCGCCTTCCTGCCGATCAAGGTTTCAGGCTAGACTCCCGCTCTCAGAGGGCGGGAATCAAATGCGGATCCTGATTGTCGAGGACGATCTCGAGGCGGCCGAAGCCATGGCGCGCGGCCTGACCGAGGCCGGCCATGACTGCACGCGCGGCGCCGACGGCGAGGAGGGCCTCGCCGCCGCCCGCGACGGTGAGTTCGACGTGATGATCGTCGACCGCATGATGCCCAAGATGAACGGCGTGCAGCTGGTCGAGACCATCCGCCGGGAAGGGGATCGTACGCCGGTCCTGTTCCTGTCGGCCCTGGGCGAGGTGGGCGACCGGGTCGACGGCCTGCAGGCGGGCGGCGACGACTACCTCGTGAAGCCCTACGCCTTCGCCGAACTGATCGCGCGCATCGAGGCTCTGGCGCGGCGCCGCGACACCGGCTCGGTCCAAACCCTGCTGAAGGTCGGCGAGCTGGAGATGGACCTCATCGCCCGCACGGTGCACCGCTCGGGCAAGGAGATCGACCTGCAGCCGCGCGAGTTCCAGCTGCTGGAATTCATGATGCGCCACGCCGGCCAGTCGGTGACCCGCACCATGCTGCTGGAGAAGGTCTGGCACTACCATTTCGACCCGCAGACCAACGTCATCGACGTTCACATCTCCCGCCTGCGCTCGAAGATCGACAAGGGCTTCGACCGGCCGATGCTGCAAACGGTGCGCGGCGCGGGCTACCGGCTCGACGCGTAAGCGCCGCCCATGGCGGTCAAGCTGCCACGAATCTTCCGAACGACGCCGTTCCGGCTGACGCTGCTGTTCCTGGCCCTGTTCGCCAGCGCGGCCTCGGCCTTCCTCGCCTACATCTATGTGGCCACGGCCGGGGAGGCGACGCGGCGCACCGACCAGGAGATCCGGCGCGAGATGCGCAGCCTGGTGGACGTCTACGATCGGGCCGGCATCGACGCGGTGAACCAGTCGCTGATTCAGCGCGCCGCCAGCGAGAAGCCGTTCCTCTACCTGCTGCTGACCAAGGACAACCGCCGGATATCGGGCTCCATCGAGGAAAGCCCGGTGGAAGACTTCGCGGGCCAGCCGGCCTGGGCCACCTTCCAGGTCACCGACATCGACGCGCAGGGCCGCGAGGTGAAGCATCCGGCGCGCGGCCTGCAGCAGCAGCTCCGCGAAGGCGAGATCCTGTTCGTGGGCGCCGATGCGGGCGAGGACGAGGCCTATGTGGCGCGCATCGTGCGCGCGCTGTGGGCGTCCGGCGCGCTGGTGGTGCTGCTGGGCCTGGCCGGCGGGGTGCTGGTCAGCCGCAACGTCTCGCGGACCATGGTCGACCTGATCAATGTCGTGGAGCGGGTGCGCAACGGCGAGCAGGGCGTCCGCGCCCGGGTGCGGGGCGCCCGCGACGAGTTCGACGAGCTGGCCCAGGGCGTCAACGACATGCTGGACCGGCTGGAGCGGTCCATGCAGGGCCACAAGCACGCCGGCGACGCCATCGCCCACGACCTGCGCTCGCCATTGACCCGCCTGCGGGCGCGGCTCGAGACCGCCTACATCGACGTGGAGGCCGGCAAGGGCAACGCCGAGGAGGCCCTGGCCCAGGCGCTGGAGGACACCGACGGGGTGCTGAAGACCTTCGGCGCGGTGCTGTCGATCGCGCGCCTGCAGGCCGCCGGCCAGGCCCCGAATCCGACCCTGTTCGATCCCGCCGAGCTGGCCGCCGACATCTCCGAGCTCTACGAGCCGTTCTGCGAGGAGAAGAATCTCGAATACGCCGCCGAGACCGCCAAGGACCTGACGATCCGCGGCAACCGCGAGTTCCTGGCCCAGGCCCTGGCCAACCTGCTGGACAATGCGGTGAAGTACACGCCGCCGGGTGGGGCGATCATGCTGCGCGTGCGCCGCCGCTCCTCGGGCGAGGTGGAGTTCTCGGTCACCGACACCGGCCCCGGCGTGCCCGACGAGGATCGCGAACGGGTGATCCAGCGCTTCGTGCGCCTGGAAAACAGCCGCAACGAGCCCGGCGCGGGCCTGGGCCTGTCGCTGGTGGCCGCGGTCGCCGAGGCCCACGGCGGGCGGCTTGAGTTGTCGGAAGGCCCCGGCAAGGTGGGCGACATGGGTCCGGGCCTGCGGGTGGCCTTCATCCTGCCGCGGGCCTAGCCAGCCGACTGTCGAGGCTGAACCGTCCAGGGCCGTGTGTCGCCAGCACCAGGCCGATGCCCACCAGGCACTGCGACCCGAACGAACCGCGCCAACCCTGCAGATGGTCCACCATCAAGATGGCGATCACGAAGTTCACCGCGCAGGCCAGGCCGGCCCAGCGGGTCCCAAGACCGAGGATGAACAGCGCCCCGATTGCGAACTGCAGCCAGACGTCGAACGGCGCGAGCAGCTCGGGAGCCGGGAAGCCGTGCTGCCTCAGGAAACCCACGAAGATCGCCATGTGCTCGGCGCTGGAGATGTTGTCCCAGACGCCCCAGATCAGGAACGCGCCGGTGGCCGCGCGGAGCGCGAGGAAGGCCAGATCGGCGCCCGCCGCCAGCGGCGCCAGCGTGATCATGCGTGAAAGGCTCATTGCAGCGTCCTCCCCTCCGTCCGCATAAGGGGTGGCATGAGTCTGAGCGCCACCGAAAAGCGGCCGATGGCTGCGAACCTGCGGCCCACCGGTCCGGTGCTGGACGCCAAGGCGGCCGAGCGGCTGCGCGGCGTCGTGGCCGATCGCGTGTGGACGCCGGAGCTGGAGCAGGCCTGGCCGGCGCTGGCCCAGGTCTGCGGCGCCTCGCCGTATCTCGCCGGCCTGGCGCGGCGCGATCCCGAGCGGCTTGCGGCCCTGCTGGCCGATGATCCCGATACGCGGCTGGCCGATATCCTGCGTCGAACCGAAGCGGTTGCCGAACGGCTTCCGGACGAGGCCATGGCCCCGTTGCGGATCCTCAAGCAGGAACTGCACCTGCTGACCGCGCTCGCCGACCTGGGCGGGGTCTGGGACCTGGACCAGGTGACCGGCGCGCTCACCCGCTTCGCCGACGCCTCGGTATCCGCCGCCCTGACCTCGGCGGCGCGCGGTGAGATCGAGGCGGGGCGGCTCACGTCGCTGGGCGGCGGCGAACGGGGCCCGGTTCCCGGCTGGTTCTGCATCGCCATGGGCAAGCAGGGCGCCTTCGAGCTGAACTACTCCAGCGACATCGACGTCTCGGTCTTCTTCGACCCCGAGGCTGTTGGCGCGGTGCTGGCCGAGGGCGTCGAGGTCCAGGCCTTCGCCGTGCGCCTGACCCAACGGGTCTCGGACCTGATGCAGGCGCGGACCTCGGACGGCTACGTCTTCCGCATGGACCTGCGCCTGCGGCCCGACCCCTCGTCGACACCGCCAGCCGTGCCGGTGCCGGCGGCGCTGGAATACTATGAGACGGTGGGCCAGAACTGGGAGCGGGCGGCGTTCATCAAGGCCCGGCCCTGCGCGGGCGACGTCCTCGAAGCCAAGGCGTTTCTCGACGAACTGGTCCCCTACATCTGGCGGAAGAACCTCGACTTCGCCGCCATCGCCGACATCCATTCCATCAAACGCCAGATCCACGCCCACAAGGTGGACGAGCGTGTCTCGGCCAAGGGCGTCGACCTCAAGCTGGGCCGGGGCGGCATCCGCGAGATCGAGTTCTACGTCCAGACGCAGCAGCTGATCCTGGGCGGCCGCCATCCCGAACTGCGCAACCGCCGCACACTGGACGCGCTTCGAGCGCTGACCGCCGCAGGCCATGTCACCCCAGCCGCCGCCGCCGAACTCACCGAGGCCTACAAGCGCCTGCGCGCCGTCGAGCATCGCATCCAGATGCTGGAGGACGAGCAGACCCACAAGCTTCCGGAGTCCGACGTGGACCGCAGGCGCGTGGCGGCGCTGGCGGGCTATGCCCCGCTGCGCAGCTTCGACGCCGAGATCACACGCACCCTGAAGGCCGTGAACGCCCGATACGGTGAGCTCTTCGCTGAGGAGGAGCCGCTGTCGTCGCGGTTCGGCAGCCTGGTGTTTACCGGCGTGGACGACGACCCGGAGACGCTGGCCACCATCAAGCGGATGGGCTTTTCCGACCCGCCCCGGGTCTCGCAGACGATCCGCAACTGGCACCATGGACATGTGGCCGCCACGCGGACCGAGCGAGGGCGGGAGCTCTTCACCCGGCTGGCGCCGCGCCTGCTGGAGGCGGCCAACGCCACGGGCGCGCCGGACGTCGCGTTCAACCGGTTCTGCGACTTCTTCGCCGGCATCTCCAGCGGGGTGCAACTGCAGTCGCTGTTCTTGGCCCAGCCCAAGCTGTTCGAACTGGTGGTCCAGGTGCTGGCCTTCGCCCCCTACCTCGCCGCCACCCTGTCCCGGCGCCCGGCCGCTATCGACGCCATGCTGGACCCGGACTTCTTCTCCGAGATCGTCATCGCCGACGAGCGCGCCGACATGGAGCGGCAGGTCGCCCGCGCGGGCGGATTCGAAGGGGCCATGGACGTGGTCCGCAGAATCCACCGCGAACAGGCCTTCCGCGTCGGCGTGCAGGTGATGAGCGGGACGGCCTCGGCCGAGGTCGCCGGCCGCGCCTTCGCCGACCTGGCCGACCTCTGCATCCAGGCCCTGGCGCCCGCCGCCCTGGCCGAGGCCGTCCGCATGGGCGGCGCCTTCCCCGGTGAGGTCGCGGTGGTGGCCTTGGGCAAATGCGGCTCGCGGGAGATGAGCGCCAGTTCCGACCTGGACCTGATGACCCTCTACCGCGCGGAAGACCCGGCGGCGGCTTCGGAGATCAAGGGGTGGGACGCCTCCACCTTCTACGGTCGCTTCACCCAGCGGCTGATCGCGGCGCTGTCCAGCCCGACCGCCGAGGGCCAGCTCTATGAGGTGGACATGCAGCTTCGCCCGTCCGGCACCAAGGGGCCGGTGGCGGTGAGCTTTCCGGCCTTCGACCACTACTACCAGGGCGAGGCCGAGACCTGGGAGCTGCTGGCGCTCACCCGAGGCCGGGTGGTCTGGGCGACGTCGGAGGCCTTCGCCGCCGACGCCCAGGCGGGGATCGAGACCGCCTTGCGCCGGCCGCGCGACGCGAAGAAGACCGCCCGCGACGTACGCGAGATGCGCAAGCTCCTGGAGGACGAACGGCCGCCCAAGGGGGACTGGGATCTGAAACTGTCGCCCGGCGGGTTGGTGGATATCGAGTTCGCCGCCCAGTTCCTGCAGATCGTCCACGCCGCGCACGGCGGCCCCCTGGCCCCCAACACCGCCGCCGCCCTCGACGCCCTGGGCGCGGCGGGCCTGGCGCCGCCGGAGCCGCTGAGCGCGCTTCGCGAGGCGTGGCGACTGCAGCAGAACCTTACCCAGCTCCTGAAGGTCGCTCTGGGCGACAACCCAGATCCGGCCGGGGAGCCCAAGGCGTTCCAGGCCCTGCTGGCCCGGGCCGGCGAGGCCAAGACGCTCAAGGCGCTGCGCACCCGGCTGGAGGCGGCGCAGGCGGGGGCGAGGGTGGCTTACCTGACGCTGGTGAAGGGCTGAGCGACGGACTCTCGCCGGCCGCCCGTTCAAGTTCCAAGGGGCACGACACTGACGTTCCGAGGACCCATGACCCGCATTCTTCTCAGCCTGACCGCCGCGCTTCTGCTCGCCGGCGCCGCTCACGCCCAGCCCGCGCCCGGCCGTGAGCCGCCGAACCCGGACACCGACCGAGACGGCAAGGTGACCCTGGCCGAGTTCAAGGCCTCCCACACCGAGCGCCAGACGCGCATGTTCGCCCGCATGGACGCCAACAAGGACGGGAAGATCACCCAGGCCGAGGCCGACAGTGTCGGCAAGCGGGCTGAGGCGGCCGGCCGGCGCGGCCCGGGCGGTGGCGGGCCCGGCGGGTTCGTGATGCGCATGGACGCCAACAAGGACGGCGCCGTGACCAAGGCCGAGCTGACCGCCATGAGCGACCGGCGGTTCCAGATGGCCGACAGCAACAAGGATGGGTGGCTCTCCAAGGGCGAGTTGCTCATGATGCGGCAGCGGCGTGGCGGCGCTGGCGTCGAATAACCCTCCCGCCGCCTTAGGCGAGGTCAGGCTTGGGAGATCCCGACGAGGAGCTCTTGTCGCGCGTCGCGTCGGGCGATCCGGCCGCCGCGCGCGCGCTGGTCGCGCGGAAGCTTCCACGCCTGCTCTCCCTCGCCGGTCGCATGCTGAGCGACGCCGGCGAGGCCGAGGACGTGGCCCAGGAGGCCTTCCTGCGGGTCTGGAAGCAGGCCCCGAAATGGCGGCCGGGCGCGGCCCGGTTCGACACCTGGCTGCACCGGGTGGCGCTGAACCTCTGTTACGATCGGCTGCGCCGCCGTCGCGAATTGGCCTACGCCGAGCCGCCGGAGCAGATCGACGAGGCGCCGGGGCCGGACCGCGGCCTGCAGGCCCAGGATGCGGGCCGGCGCGTGGCCCAGGCGCTCCAGGCCCTGCCCGACCGCCAGCGCGAGGCCATCGTGCTCTGCCACTACCAGGAGCTCGGCAATATCGAGGCTGCCGTCGTGATGGGCGTGAGCGTCGAGGCCTTGGAAAGCCTGCTGGGTCGTGGGCGCCGGACGCTGCGGGCCGCGTTGATCGACCTGAAGGACGCATGAGGACGGCATGACTCCTGAACGCTTCGAGACCCTCGCGGAGGCCTATGGCGGCGATGTCGCCCGCTGGCCGGACGCGGAGCGCGAGGCCGCCGCCGAACGGATGGCGACCGACCCTGTGTGGGCGGCGGGAGTCCTGACCCGCGCCGGCCTCCTGGACGCGGCGCTGGGGGGCTACGTCCCGCTGCGGGGATCGGCGGGCCTTGTCGACCGTATCGCGGCCGGCGCTCCGAAGGCTCGGGCGCGCTGGGTCGGCTGGCTGCTGCCGGCGGGCATGGGCGTGGGTCTGGCCACGGCCTGTGCGGCAGGGGTGATCGCGGGCGCGCAACTGCATGCCGCATCATCCGCGCCTGGTGCGTCAGATGCGGACGCATTGGTGACCGCGGTGAGCGACGAAGACTTCAGCCTCTACCTGGACGAGGACGCATGATCGACCGACCGATCCTCCACGGCGCGCTGTTCGTCTCCCTGGCCCTGAACGTCTTTGTGGGCGGCGCCTTCGTGGGCGCGCAGCTGACCAAGGCGAAGGCGCCGCCGCCGGTGGCCGCGGCGCGGGAGCCGGGGCAGCGCAACCCGGTCATGGCCGCCGTGCGCGCCTTGCCGCCGGAGCATCAGGCGGCATGGCGCGATCAGGGCCCCGAATACGCCCGGACCTATGGGCCGAAGGCCCGAGAGGCCCGGAAGCTGGCGCGGGAGACCATGCAGAGTTTCGCGGCCGAGCCGTTCGACGCCGAGGCGGCGCTGGCCAACCTGGCGCGGGCCCGGGACCTGGAACATGAGAGCCGCCTGGCGATGGACAGGCGGCTGGTGACCTTCGCCGCGACCCTGCCGCAGGCGGAGCGGGCGGCGTTCGGCGAGGCCCTGGCGACGCCTCGTCTAGGCCGCGGCGGTGATCACGGCCGGGCTGCTCTGGCGGACCGGTAGGGCGAAGCTGGCGACCGTGCCCTGGCCCGGCGCGCTCTTGAGGTCCAGCAGCCCGCCATGCATCTCGACCAGCGACTTGGTCAGCGCCAGCCCCAGGCCGGTGCCCTGGGTGGTCTTGGAGTGCTGGCTCTCCACCTGCTCGAACGGCCGCGCCAGCCGCTCCAGGTCGGAGGGCGAGATACCGATCCCGGTGTCCTGCACGCTGATCCGGACGCGCTCGCCCAGGGGGTCGTCGCGCCGTTCGCCGCGGACCGTGACGCGGCCGCCGCGCGGGGTGAACTTGATGGCGTTGGAGAGCAGGTTGAGCAGCACCTGCTTCACCGCCCGATGGTCGGCCTCGACGTCGGGAAGGTCCACGAAGTCGAGGATCAGGTTCAGGCCGGCGGCCTCGGCGCGGTTGCGGACCAGGCGCAGCGCATCCTCGGCGATCTCCTCCAGGCACAGGGGCTCGAAGCGCAGGGTCAGTTTGCCGGCCTCGATCTTCGACATGTCGAGGATGTCGTTGATCAGCGCCAGCAGGTGCTGGCCGGACGAGAGGATGTCGCGGCAATAGTCGCGGTAGCGGGCGTCGCCCAGCGGGCCGTACATCTCGCCGGCCATGATCTCGGAGAAGCCGTTGATGGCGTTGAGCGGCGTGCGCAGCTCGTGGCTCATGTTGGCCAGGAACTCGCTCTTGGCCTGGCTGGCGCCCTCGGCGCGGATCTTCTCGGCCTCGTACTTGCGGGCCAGTTCGGAGAGCTGCTCCTGGCTCTGTTCCAGGTTGATGACCGCGCGGCGGAGCTCCTCCTCCTTGATCCGGCGGGCCTCCTCCTGGGTCTTCAGCACGGTGATGTCGGCGGCGGTGACCACTAGGCCGCCCTCGGCGGTGGGCCGTTCCGAGATCTGCACCCAGCGGCCATCCGAGAGCTCGGCCTCGCGCACGCCGCGGCGGCCGCCGGGGGCGGGGTATTCCTGGCGGATGGACATGCGCGCGGCGCGCTCGACCTGCTCGCGGCCGACGCCCGACTTCAGGATCTCCGCGTCGAGCTGGAAGTAGCTGCGGAAGTTCTTGTTGCACATCACCAGCCGGCCGTTGCGGTCCCAAAGGACGAAGGCCTCGGAGGTGCTTTCGATGGCGTCGCGCAGGCGGCTCTCGGCGGACTGGGCGCGGGCCTGGGCCAGGCGCTCCTCGGTGACGTCCAGGGCCACGCCGATGATACGGGCGAAGCCGCCCTCGGGGCTTTCGCCGAAGCCGCGTCCGCGGAAGTCGATCCAGACCGGACGGGCGCCCGCGATCGGCGGCACCCGGAACGAAACGTCGAAGTCGCCATAGATGGCGGCCGTGCTGAGCGCCTCGCGCATGTCGTCGCGGTGGCCGGGCGCGACGCGCTCCAACACCTGCTGACCGTCCACGAGGCCGGAGCGCCAGCCGAAGAGGGAGGCGGTGACCTCGGACATGAAGATCTTGTCGGCGGCGAGGTCCCATTCCCAGATGCCGCAGCGCGCGGCCTCCACGGCCATGCGGAAGCGTTCCTCGGAGTCGCTGCGGGCCGCCTGCACGCGCTCGACCCGGCGCATCTCCTGGATCAGCAGCATACCCATGGCGATGCCGGCGGCGATGGGGACGAGCAGCCAGGCCGCCAGCTCGAACTGGCCCGGAGCCAGCTGGGACAGGCGGAGGAGGCCCATGGCGCCGACCAGGGTGAGCAGGCCGATGACCGTGAGGATCGCAGGGCGCGAGTAGAGCCGGTTCGCGGACACACGGCCGCGACCGCGCCTTTCGGGCGTCACACCTGCGAGATTCTGCCCCCCGCGTCCGGCCAAGGCCGCCGCTCCTCCGTCACCCGCCACCCGGCGTGTTCACACCCGAGGGCAAGTCTAAGCTGATCCGCCGCCCTTGGTCATCGTGGGCGATCGTCGCAATCAGTCGAGTGCGCGGGTGGCCAATTCGTAAACGTTCTTCGACAAGCCCTCGATCGCGACAATCCGCTCCAGCTCTGCGCGCATCAGCTTACCCAATTCGGGTTTGAGCCGTTTCCAGCCGCCCAGCGGGTCGACCAGGCGCGCCGCGGTCATCGGGTTGAAGCGGTCGACTGCGATGATCTGGTCGGCCAGGAACCGGTAGCCCGCGCCGCTGGGGTCGTGGAAGCGAGTCGGGTTGAAGTTGGCGAAGCTGGAGACCAGCGCCCTCAGACGGTTGGGATTCTTCTCGTCGAAGGCCGGGTGCGCGGTCAGGCCCAGGATGCGGCCCAGGGCCTCCTCGTTGGGATCGCGCGCCTGCAGCGCGAACCACTTGTCCACCACCAGGGGCTCGCCGGTCCAGCGGGCGTAGAAGTCGGTCAGCGCCTCTTCGTACAGCGGCCCGCCGATCAGCATCAGGGCGTTCAGGCCGCCGATCATGTCGGTCATGTTCACCGAGGCCCGGTAGTGGCCGAAGGCGATGTCGGCGACCTCGGCGCGCGGGTTGGCGGCCATCAGCTCCAGGGCGGCGTTGCGCAGGGCGCGGCGCCCGGCGCCGGCGGCGTCCGGCGAGAATTCGCCCAGGTCCTGCAGGCCGGTGTGGATGTGGCGGAGCTGGGCGTCCAGGTGGAGCGCCAGCCGCAGGCGCAGCGCGTCGCGGGCCGCGTGGATCGCCGCCGGGTCCACCGGGCTGCGCAGCAGCGCCAGGTCGGTCTCGGCGGGCAGGGCCAGCAGCAGGGCCTTGAACGCCGGGTCCGAGGCCTGGTCGTTGAGGGCGCGGCCGACGGCCTCGGCGTAGCGTTCCTCGCCCACCTCGTTGGGCTTGCCGGCCGCGCGGCTGAGGATCAGGTCGGCGGCCAGGTCCTGGCCGGCCTCCCAGCGGTTGAACAGGTCCGGGTCGGAGGCCAGCTGGACGTAGCGCTCCTTGGGCTCGGCGTCGGTGGTCAGCACCACCGGGGCGGAGAAGCCCCGCAGCGCCGAGACGACGGGGAGGCTATCGACGCCGGTGAGCGTGACCTTCATCTCCGCCCTGTCGAGCACCACCACGGTCTCGTCCACGGCCTGGCCGTCGCGCTCGAAGGCCAGGGTGCGGCCGTCGTGGTCCAGCAGGCCGACGGTCACCGGGATCGGCGCCGGGCGCTTGGTCTCCTGGCCGTTGGTGAGCGGATTGGCCTGGGTGAGCGTGAGCTCCAGCGTGCGGGCGTCCGCGTCGTAGCGGCTGCTCAGAGACACGCGCGGCGTTCCGGCCTGCTCGTACCAGGTGAAGAACGGGGTCAGGTCCTGCCCGGAGACCTCGGCGAAGCATTCGATGAACGCCTCCACGGTGGTGGCGTGCCCGTCCCAGCGGTCGAAGTAGAGGTCCATGCCCTTCCGGAACGCCTCGGCCCCGATCAGGGTCTTGAGCATGCCGATGACCTCGGAGCCCTTCTCGTAGATCGTCGCCGTGTAGAAGTTCTCGATCTTCATGTAGGCGGACGGCCTGACCGGGTGGGCCAGGGGCCCCTGGTCCTCGGCGAACTGGCGCATGCGCAACGCCTTCACCGACTTGATCCGCTGCACCGCCTCGCCGCGCATGTCGGCGCAGAAGCCCTGCTCGCGGAAGACCGTCAGGCCCTCCTTCAGGCAGAGCTGGAACCAGTCGCGGCAGGTGATGCGGTTGCCGGTCCAGTTGTGGAAGTACTCGTGGGCGACCACCGCCTCGATGCGCTCGTAGTCCACGTCGGTGGCGGTCGCCGGGTCGGCCAGCAGGAGCGAGGAGTTGAAGACGTTCAGCCCCTTGTTCTCCATGGCCCCGAAGTTGAAGTCGCGGACCGCCACGATCATGAACAGGTCCAGGTCGTATTCGCGGCCATAGGCCTCCTCGTCCCACTTCATGGAGCGCTTGAGCGCATCCATGGCGTAGGCGGCGCGCGGCGCCATGCCGGGGTCGACGAAGATGCGCAGGTCGACGACCCGGCCGCTCATGGTGGTGAGCTTGTCCTCCAGCACGTCCAGCTCGCCGCCGACCAGGGCGAACAGGTAGCTGGGCTTGGGGAAGGGGTCGTTCCAGACGGCGAAGTGGCGGCCCCCGGGCAGGTCGCCCTTGTCCACCAGGTTGCCGTTGGCCAGCAGGTGGTGGATCGCCTTATCCGCTTCGATCCGCACCGTGTACTTCGACAGCACGTCGGGCCGGTCGGGCCAGAAGGTGATCTTGCGGAAGCCCTCGGACTCGCACTGGGTGCAGTAGCGGCCGCCCGACATGTAGAGGCCTTCCAGGGCCTTGTTGTTCTCCGGGTCGATCTCGACCTCGGTCTCCAGGCTGAAGGCGTCCGGCGCGTCGGGGATGGTGAGGAATTCGGCGTCGATGGTGCGCTCGGCTTCGCCCAGGAGCCGGCCATCAATGGCGACGGAGATCGGCGTCAGACGCTCGCCGTTGAACACCAGCGGATCCTTGTGGTCGCCGTTGCGGCGCACGGCCAGCCTGGCCTTCACCCGCGTGCTGTTGGGGGCCAGATCGAAGGTCAGGTGAACCTCGTCCACCAGGAACGCGGGCGGACGGTACTCGGAGAGCCGGATCGGCTGGGGGGTCTCTGTGCGCATGGCCGCCATCTAGGCGCGCGAGTTGGGCGGCGCCAAGGCGCGGGGGTGCAACTTTCGATCCCTGTCGGGAAATGACAGACAGATCGAAGATCGCCGAACTAATGCTGGGTGGGGTTGGAGCGGGGCAGGGGCGTTGTCGACCTATCGCATCTATCACGTGGGAAACGACGGCCGACTGGCCGTGGGCGAAGCCTTCGCCGCATCCGGCGATGCCGAGGCGGTGGCGCGGGCCCGCGCGGAGCTGTTGCCGGGCCGCCCCGCCGAGCTCTGGCAGGGCGGGCGCATGGTCGGCCAGTTCTCCAAGGCGCATGAGTTCACGCCCGGCGGCTGAGGCGGAAGCCCCGCGCGCCATGGGCAGGAAGAAAACCGCAGAAGCCGCAGAAGACGCGGAAGCGGGCCGGGGAAGCGGGGCCGCCTCGGTTCTTTCTGCGTCGTCTGCGTTTTCTGCGGTTCAGAAGGCCGGCGCGCTGCGCCGGTTCAGCCCGAGCTTTCGTCGGGTGGCTCGTCGCCATCCTCGTCGTCGGCCGACCCCAGCAGGGCCGCCGTCGGCGGCTCGGGCAGGTCGCGCCAGGCGCGGGCGACGGCCTCGGGGAGTCCCAGTTGCTCGCAGACCCGGGCGACGTGGTCGTCCAGCGGTTCGACCAGCCAATCGCCATCCTGTTCGACGAGGCCGAAGGTGTCGTGGCGGGCGTCCTTGATCAGCACGTCGCGGATCAGGTCGAGGAACAGGTCGCGGTCGTCGAGATCCTCGTCGGCGTCGCAGCCCTCGTACTCCGACCAGGCCACCCGGAC
>Ga0255338_1001983_pt1 | contig 33832 bp, 33 predicted proteins | sample MeOH1_35cm_T4_19_FD_203715 | JGI IMG/M metagenome (GOLD analysis project Ga0255338, IMG submission 203715) | Sandy soil microbial communities from University of British Columbia, Vancouver, Canada - MeOH1_35cm_T4_195 | ecosystem: Engineered > Artificial ecosystem > Sand microcosm > Unclassified ... | reverse complement strand
GGCGCGTAGCGAGTTGTACGGCGCCGTCCCCAGGCCAAGCCGCTTCGCGAAGTCGTAGCGAAGCGAAGACCGCCACAGTATGAGCCGCTGCCGGGTACCGCCTGCCGCGCCGCGAGCGCCCGCCAACAACCTCAAGCGCCGCGTGAAATCCCTAGCCGGGCTCCGCCTCTTTTAGCCGCTCGGCTCCAAGACTGAGCGTCGCAGCCAGCAGCAACGCGGCCACGATGTTGTGAGCCAGCGCCGCCGGCAGCATCAGCGCGCCGCGCACCAGCATCACACCAAGGACTGCTTCGACCGCGAGCAGAACCACCAGTGCCGCGCCCATGCGGCGCCCATTGCGCCACGACACGATCCCCAACGGGAGCAGCACGACCAACACCGCGAGCGCGCCGATGCGGTGCAGCCACTGCACGAGGGCGCCGGACGGATTCGTTGGCGCGGCGGGATCGAAGGCGGGTACTTGCCACGGATTCAGCGCCTGCCATGACGCGCCCGCCATATCGCAGCGAATGAGCTCGGGGCAGCTCAGGCCCGCGTAAGTCGCGTTCACCATCCCACCCAATGCCACCTGAATGACGAGCAAGGCGATGCCGGCCCACGCCCAGCGAGACGGCGCCGCGCGACCGGCAACAGGCCCACGAGACAGTGATTCGACTAGCCGGCAACTCAGTGCGAACATCGTGAAGCCGCCGACGAGGTTGCCCAGTACGACGGCAGGGACCTTCGCGTTGGCGGTCCAGCGCCCCAGGATGGCGAGGAACAAGGCGAGGAACAGCAGTCCGAGCACCATGGTCCCCTCGCGCCGCAGGACCGGCGCCTTCGACCAGGTGTTCATCACCATCACGATGATGAGGAGCAGCGCCGCGACCGCGGCGATGCGGTGCGAAATGCGTGCGGCAGCGACGATGCCCGTCGGGGGCATCACGACTCCCTGTTGTCTGTCCCGCAGGCTTTGGCCGTAACACTGAGGCCAGGGCTCGCACCCCAGCCCGGAGGCCGACAAGCGCAGGAAAGCACTCAAGCTGGTGATGGCCAGGACGAGTGCGGCGCAGGCCAATGCCACTTTGCGCAGTGAGGCCATTCGGCCGATGTCTCCAAACATCTTTCGCATGCTAATCCTCCGCAAAGCAAGCATTGGCGCGGCTCGCGGCTGTGTGCAGTGCACCACTTGCGCTAGATCAAGTCCCGGGCATCTAGCGCCCTCCACTATGTCCCACCAATTCAGTCAACAAGAGGAGACATTCATGCACGACGACGACGCGCAATCCGGCAAGGTACCGCTCATGCAGCAGTTGCTGGACAACCCGTTCCTGCTGTTGTTCCTGGGGGTCCTCATCCCCATGGTGGTGTACACGCTGTGGGGTGTCATCGACATCCTGACCATTCCCCTGGCCAAGTAAGGAGCACGCCATGAGCGCAATTCTTCCGCCGGCGGAACGGTTGTGGTGGAAACACCCGCTGGATCGCGTCGAAGGCACCTGGATCGCCATCGCCTTTGCCTGGTGCATGGTGATGTTCTTCATGATGATCTACTGGCACGCCTACGGCAAACAGAACCTCTCCACCGAGACCTACAAGACCACGCCGGAGCAGTTCTCCGCGAAGACGCAAGCCGTGGTCGACAAGTACACGGTGCGCACCGAGACGGCGGACAAGATCCCCGTAGTCGCGCCCCCCGAGGGCACCGACGTGTACCTGATCGCGCGCCTGTGGGCGTGGTGGCCGATCCTGGAGCTGGAAAAAGGCAAGACCTACAAGCTGCACCTGACGGCCATGGACTACAACCACGGCTTCTCGCTGCAGCCCGCCAACATCAACATCCAGGTGGTGCCGGGCTATGAACACGTGATCAAGGTGACGCCCAACCAGTCGGGCACCTTCTCCGTGGTGTGCAACGAATATTGCGGGATCAACCATCACCAGATGGTCGGCCGCATCTACGTGAAATAAGGAGGGGCCGCCATGTCCGCAACCCTTCCCCTGCCGAGCGTCCCCGTGCGCGGCGGCACCACCTACCGCACCTGCCCGCGCTCCGGGCTGCAATTCGAGGCCCAGGCCGAGAAGCTCATGATGGCCAACGCCGTCATCGCCGTGGTCGCCCTGCTGGTGGGCGGCATCCTGGCGATCGGCGTCGTGCTCACGCGCTGGCCCGCCGTGCACTGGCTCGCCGCCGATACCTTCTACATGGTGCTCACCGCCCACGGCATCGACATGCTGATCTTCTGGATCATCTTCTTCGAGATCGCGGTCCTGTATTTCTGCTCGTCCACCTTGCTGCGGTGCCGGATAGCGACTCCGACGATGGCCTGGATCGCGCTGGCGATGATGCTCATCGGCGCGGTGATGAACAACGTCGCCGTGTTCCAGGGCGGCTCGAGTGTGATGATGACCTCGTACGTGCCGATGATGGCCGCTCCGACGTTCTACCTCGGGCTTATCCTCTTCGCCGTGGGCGCGCTCATCGCCGTCTTCGTGTTTTTCGGCACACTGGTCATCGCCAAGCGCGACAAGACCTACCAGGGATCGGTGCCGCTCGTGACCTTCGGCGCCATCACGGCGGCGATCATCGCGGTGTTCACCATCACCTCCGGCGCGATCATCCTGATCCCCACGTTCCTGATGTCGATCGGCGTGGTCAAAGCCGTGGATCCGCTGGTCTACCGGACGATCTGGTGGGCCTTCGGCCACTCGTCGCAGCAGATCAACGTCGCCGCGCACATCTCGATCTGGTACGCGGTGGCGGCGATTGCCTTCGGCGCCAAGCCAATGTCCGAGCGCGTGAGCCGCGGCGCCTTCCTGCTGTACATCCTGTTCCTGCAGCTGGCCAGCGCCCACCACCTGCTGGCCGACCCAGGCCTGTCCACCGGCTGGAAGATCGTCAACACCAGCTACTTCATGTACTTCGCGGTGCTGGCCTCGATGATCCACGGCCTCACGATTCCCGGCGCCATCGAGGTCGCACAGCGGGCCAAGGGATACAACCGGGGCCTCTTCGAGTGGCTGCGCAAGGCGCCCTGGGGCAACCCGGTGTTCTCCGGCGTGTTCATCTCGCTCATCGGTTTCGGTTTCCTGGGTGGCATCTCGGGCGTGATGATGGGAACGGAGCAGCTGAACATGCTGATCCACAACACGATCTACGTGCCGGGCCACTTCCACGCCACCGTGGTGGTGGGCACGACGCTGTCGTTCATGGCGTTGACCTACTTCCTCATCCCGGTGCTGTTCAGGCGCGAGATGATCAACCCGGGCCTGGCCAAGCTGCAGCCTTACCTGTTCGGGCTGTCGATGTATTTCTTCTGCCTGGTGATGATGGGCGCCGGCACGCTGGGCGTTTCGCGGCGGCACTGGGACATGGCGCTCACGGGCGCCGCGCTGGGTTACGAGTGGCCGGGCGCGGCCTACCTGATGATGGCGCTGGTCGGCATCGCCGGCGTCGCCGCGATCGTCGGCGGCGGGGTCTACATCTACATCACGGTCGGCTCGATCCTGTGGGGCAAGAAGCTGAGTACCGGCGAAGTGAGCCCGAGGTTCACGCCCATCCCGCCGACAGCGCCGACTGCCGTGGCGCAGAGCTACGGCTCCGCGGGCTTCGCCGCCCCGGGCACGTTCGCGCTGGCGATGGTGTTCCTCGTGGCCTTCGTGCTGTACTACTTCATCAACTGGAAGTATCTCGGCCAGCTGTGGGGCTTGAGCTGAGATGAAAGCCCACGCGCGTGACGTGATCTCCCTGTTCAAGCTGCGCATCGGCATGCTGATCATGGTGACGGCGCTGGTGGGCCTGGCGGTGACGCCGGGCGCATCGCTCGGCGCAGGCCAGGTCCTGGTGCTGGCGCTGTCGGTGCTGGTGGCGTCCGCCAGCGCCGGCGCCTTCAACCAGTACGTCGAACACGACAGCGACCGGCTGATGGCACGCACGCGCGGACGCGCCTTTGTCACCGGCGCGTTGCCGCACCACTGGGGCTGGCTGGTGCTGATCGGCGTCATGCTGGCCGGCTCCGTCGCGGCGGCCTGGTACTCGCTCAACGCCATGGCGGCGATGTATGTGTTCCTCGGCGCGTTCTTCTATGCCGTGGTGTACACGGTCTGGCTCAAGCAGCGCACTGCGTGGAACATCGTGATCGGCGGCCTCGCCGGCAGCTTCGCCGTGATGGCCGGTGCAGCCGCGGCGGACCCGACGCCCGGGCCGCTGCCGCTGCTGCTGGCGCTCGTGCTGTTCCTCTGGACGCCACCGCACTTCTGGAGCCTGGCGATCGCCAATCGCGCGGACTATGCCGCGGCGGGCGTTCCCATGCTGCCGGTGGTGGTGGGCACCGAGCGCGCCGCGTGGATCGTGTTCTATAGCACCGCCGCGCTGGTGGTGGCATCGTTGCTGCCGCTCGCGTTCGGCGCGGGGCCGGTCTATGCGCTGGGCGCGGCCGGCGGCGGCATCCATTTCCTGCGCAAGTCGTGGCAACTCGCCAGGCGACCTGACCGCAAGAGCGCGATGGGCTCGTTCTTCGCGTCCCTCATCCAGCTGAGCGCGCTGCTGGTCGCTGCCACCGTTGACGGATTGTTGCGCTAAAGGAGCGGGAGCAGTACGCGATGCGCTTCCCGCACTTGCCCGCATCCATCGCAAAGGCGGCGGCCCTCCTATGGGCCGCCGTCGCGCTCTTGCCGCCCCTGCACGCGCAGCAGGCGCAGGCGGTGCCGCAACGCCCGGGGCTGGAGGCCAAGTCCGCATACGCGGCCAGCCAGCAGGCAGTCGGCCGCACGATCGGCGACTACACCTTGACGGATCGCGAGGGGCGGCCTGTGCGGCTCGCCTCCTATCGCGGCAAGCCCCTGCTGGTGAGCTTCATCTACACCGGCTGCTTCGAGGTCTGTCCGACGACCACGCGGGCGCTGAACGACACCGTTCGCGCGCTCCAGGGCCGCTTCGGCATCAACCAGTTCAACGTGATCAGCGTCGGGTTCAACCAGCCCGCCGATTCGCCCCAGGCGATGAAAGCATTCGCGGCACAGCACCGAATCAGCCAGCCCAACTGGGATTTCCTCAGCCCGCCGCCCGCGGTCGTGGGGCCGTTGACGCGCGACTTCGGGTTTGTCTACCAGGCGACGCCCGCGGGCTTCGACCATGTGCTGCAGGTGTCCCTGGTGGATGGCGAAGGCCGCATCGTGCGCCAGGTGTACGGCGATCGCCCGGCGGCCGACGCGCTGGGAGAGCCGATGAAGCAACTGCTGGTCGGCGCGCCGCTGCCCGAGGCAACGGCGCTCGAAACCATCGTCGACCAGATCCGCCTGCTGTGCACGGTGTACGACCCGAAGACGGGCACCTACCGGGTTGACTACAGCCTCGCGATCGAAGCGGCCGGGGGACTGACTTTCATCATCGCCGTCGCGCTGTATATGTTCAACGAGTGGCGCTCGCGGCGACGCGCGCGCCGCGGCCGGCGCCCGGCCTGAACGGATCGTGATGCAGTACGCATTCCCGCGCCGGCAAGGCGTCCAGCAGGTGTACCAGGGACTGGAGCACGCTTTCGACCGGGCGTTCGGCGGCAGGCTCAACCCGCTCAAGCACCTTGGGGCCGTGGCCTTTTTGCTGTTCTGGCTGCTCGCGCTCAGCGGCACCGTGCTGTACGTGATCCTCGACACTTCCGCCGGCGGCGCGTATCGCTCGATCGAAGAATTCTCGCGCGATACCGCGAGCCTCGGCAGCATCCTGCGCGGCCTGCACCGCTATTCGGCGGACGGCTTCGTCGCCGTCGCCGTCGCGCACCTCGTCCGCGAGTGGCTGCTCGGGCGCTTCAATGGCTTTCGCCGCTTCTCGTGGCTCACCGGCGTCCCGCTGCTGCCGCTGGCGTTCGTCTGCGCCATCGGCGGGTTCTGGCTGAACTGGGACCGGCTCGGGCAGTACTCGGCTGTCGCTACCGCCGAATGGCTGGACGCGCTGCCGTTCCTTGCGTCGCCGCTCGCGCGCAACTTCCTGGGCGGCGCCGTGAGCGACCGCCTGTTCTCGCTGTTCGTTTTCGTGCACATCGGCGTGCCCCTGCTGCTGGTGTTCGGGCTGTGGTTCCACATCCAGCGGATCGCCCGCGCCGAGGTGTTCCCGCCGCGCGCTCTGGGCATCGGCACAGCGGTGACGCTGCTGGCGATGGCGCTGGCGTTGCCGGTGCGTAGCCAGGGGCCCGCTGACCTGGGGATGGTGCCGGGCGCGCTGGCGCTGGACTGGTGGCTGCTGTTCATCCATCCGCTCACGGCGGCGACGTCGGGGGGTTTCGTATGGACGCTTGTCCTAGCCTCTGTTGCCGGCCTGTTCGCTCTGCCATTCCTGCGGCCGAGCATGCCGCTGGCCGTCGCGCGGGTAGATCCTGCCCACTGCAACGGCTGCCGGCGCTGCGAGGACGATTGTCCCTATGGTGCGATCGCGATGATTCCGCACCCGAATGGCCGGCGCGGCGTGCAGCTCGCGCGCGTGGACGCGGACCTGTGTGCCAGTTGCGGCATCTGCGTCGGCGCCTGTCCTTCATCGACGCCCTTTCGCAGCACTGAACGGCTGGAGACCGGCATCGACATGCCGCAATGGCCGATCGATGCGCTGCGGCGCCGGCTCGAGCAACAGCTGGCCGCCGCGCGCGGCGCTCCGTGCTTCGTCGTCTTCGGCTGCGACCACGGCGCGCGGGTCGATGCCCTGGCTTCACGCGACACACTGACGTTCAGCCTGGCCTGCGCGGGGATGCTGCCGCCTTCGTTCGTCGAGTACGCATTGCGCGGCGGGGCGGACGGCGTGGTCATCGCAACGTGCCGCGAGGGCGGATGCGAATTCCGGTTGGGCGAGCGCTGGACGGCGCAGCGCCTGGAAGGCGGGCGCGAGCCGCACCTGCGCCGCGCGGTGCCGGCGGAACGCTGGGCGTTCGTCGGGGCGGACGCGGGTGAAGAGGCCGCCGTGCACGGCGCACTCCTGGACTTGCGCCGCCTCGCCCGCGCCGACACCCCGCCGCAGCGGCAGGAGGCCATCGCATGAACAAGGCCTTGAACTGGACGGGCCAGGCCGTGCTCTACGCCGTCTTCGCGCTGGTGATCGGGGTGTTTTCGGGATGGCCGACTTACCGCGCCCTGCCTGCCGACCAGGCAATGATCAAGGTGAGCTTCATCCATCACGGGCAACGTGTCGCCGATTGCCGCCCCTTCACCGCCGAGGAGCTCTCGAAACTCGCGCCGAACATGCGCACGCCCATGAAGTGCGGGCGCGAACGCTCGCCGGTGACGATTGAAGTGGATCTGGACGGCGTCACCATCTACCGCCAGATCGCCGCGCCGTCGGGACTCTCGCGCGACGGCGCGTCGTCCGTTTACCACCGGCTGCAACTTCCGGCCGGCGAACACCGCATCGCCGTGCGCCTGAAGGACAGCGCGGCGCCGGGCCCGTTCAACCACACGCGCGATGCGACGGTGAAGCTTCGCCCCGCACAGATCCTCGTCATCGATTTTGACGCGGAAAAAGGAGGGATCACCCTGTCATGAGTACTGCCCCCACCCTTCCCTTGTCGCCGCGCGCGGTGCCGGCCCCAGCCCAATCGGGCGCCGAGTACCGGCTCGCGGTGCCGCACGATGCACGCGTGGAAGTAGCCCGCGGGTGGCTGTGGCTCGGCATGGCCGCGCTGATCGGCTCGGGACTCTTCTCCATCCTGCTCGTGCTTTCGCGCACGCCGGGCCTGAACCGCCTGTTGCCCGTCGCCGACTTTTTCCACGTGGCGCTGGTGGTGCACGTGGACTTGTCGGTACTGGTCTGGTTCATGGCGCTGGCCGGCATGCTCTGGAGCCTGAATTGCTCGGCGCGCTTCATGGCCTGGGGGCGGCTCGCGCTGGGTCTCGCGAGCGCGGGAACGGCCGCGATGGCGTTGTCCGCATTCACCGGCGGCGGCGAACCCATCATGGCCAACTACATCCCCGTGCTCACGGCACCGATGTTCATGGCGGGCCTGCTGCTGTTCGCCGCCGGCGTCGGCCTGCTGGTGCTGCTGAGCCTCGTCAACGCGCCAAGGCTTGGGCCCGGTTTCGACGGCGCGGGCGCCTTGCGCTTCGGCCTCAACGCCGCGGCGGTGGCGACAGCCGTCGCGCTGCTGGCCTTCGGCTGGTCGTACGCCGTGCTGCCGTCGTCGCTCAGCGGCAAAGCCTATTACGAAATCCTTTTCTGGGGCGGCGGGCATGCCCTGCAATTCACGTGGACACTGCTCATGCTGGTGGCCTGGCTCTGGCTGGCGGGCGATTGTGGCGCCCGCATTCCGCTCAGCCCGCGCGTCACGGTGCTGATGTTCGCCCTGGCGCTGGCAAGCGTCTTCATCACGCCCTATGCGTACCTGGCCTACGACATCGCTTCCGTCGAACACCGCTCGCTCCTGACCTGGGCCATGCGCCTGGGCGGCGGCGTGGCGATCGTGCCGATTGCGCTGGCCGTGGTGTTCTCACTGGCCAACGCACCGCGCGCCCCTGCCGCCGCCCGGCCGCTGCGCGCGGCGCTGCTGTCCTCGGTGCTGCTGTTTGCGGCCGGTGGGCTGATCGGCATCTTCATCAACGGCAGCAACGTGCGCATCCCGGCGCACTATCACGGCTGCATCGTGGGCGTCACGCTGGCGCTGATGGGCCTGGTCTACAAGCTGCTGCCTGCCCTCGGCTACCGTGCGCCGGAGGGGCGGCTCGCGAGCACGCAGCCCTGGCTGTATGCCGCGGGCCAGCTGATGCACATCCTCGGCCTGGTGTGGTCGGGCGGCTACGGCGTGCAGCGCAAGGTCGCGGGCACGGAGCAGGTGCTGCGCACGACTTCGGAAGTCGCCGGCATGGGCCTGATGGGGCTGGGCGGGGCGATCGCGATCGTTGGGGGGCTGCTGTTCATCGTGGTGGTGCTGCGGACCGTGCGCGGGCCTGGCATCCCGGCGCTGGTGCGGGCGGCGCCGCAATGAAAGGGCTGCAGTCGCTACTGCAATGGCTTTTCATGCGGGTGGAAGGCGTATTCAACGCCGCCTTCGGCGACCGGCTCAACCCGCTGTACCACCTGGGCGCAATCAGCTTCTTCCTGTTCTGGGTAGTGGGCGTGAGCGGCCTTTACCTCTATGCCTTCTTCGAGACGGGCGTGGCCGAGGCATATTCGTCGGTGCAGGCGCTGACGCATGGTCAGTGGTTCGCCGGCGGCATCATGCGCAGCGTCCACCGATACGCCTCGGATGCGATGGTGATCACCATGCTGATCCACATGGTGCGCCACTTCGCGTTCGACCGCTTCCGCGGCTTCCGCTGGTTCTCGTGGATCACGGGTGTCGCGCTGATCTGGCTGGTGTACACGTCCGGCATCAACGGCTACATGCTGCCTTGGGACAAGTTAGCCCAGTTCGTGATCGTCGCAAGCTTCGAGTGGGTGGATTGGTTGCCCACCTTCGGCGGCACGCTGATGCGCAACTTCATCCACCCGGGCAGCGTCGGCGACCGCTTCTTCTCGCTGCTCTCGTTCGTGCACATCGGCCTGCCGCTGCTGGTGCTGATGCTGATGTGGGTGCACGTGCAACGCGTGCCCAAGGCCGGCACTACACCCCCGCGTCCGATCGTGTGGAGCCTGCTGGCCACGCTGCTCGCGCTGTCGCTGGCGCTGCCGGTGGTGAGCCAGGGCGGCGCGGCCGATCTCGGCGTTGCGGCGCAGGACCTGAAGCTCGACTGGTTCTATCTTGCGCTGCTGCCGCTCGTCAACGACTGGCCGTTGGGCCGGGTCTGGGCGTTGGCGGCCGGAGGAACCGCCTTGCTGCTGCTGGTGCCCCTGTGGCCGCCGCGCTTCGCGCGCCACAAGAAGGCAGAACAACACATGGTGGTCCATGGTGCTAACGGATTCCAGGCACAGGTTCTGGCGCGCGAAGGCGAAACGCTGCTGGAAGCCGGCCTGCGCGCCGGCCTGGCCCTGCCGTACGAGTGCCGCAATGGTGCCTGCGCCGTGTGCATCTGCAGCGTCGAACAGGGCTCGGTGAGCCACCGGCCTTACCAGCAAAGCGCCCTGCCCGATGCGCTGAAGGCACAGGGCAAGGCGCTGATGTGCTGCGCGGTTCCGACCGGTGACGTCGTGATCGACGTGGAGGGCCTCGAGGCCGCGACCACCACGCAGCAACTGCACATCGGCCGCGTCGTGGCGCTCGAGCGGCTGTCCGAAGACGTGATGCGCGTGCGCCTCGCCTTGCCGGAGGAAGGGCCGCTCGCGTTCACCGCCGGCCAGTACATCAACATCGTCCTCGAGGACGGCGCGCGGCGTGCATTCTCCTTTGCCAACCCGCCCCACCAGAACGACGTGATCGAATTGCACGTGCGGCGCATTCCCGGCGGGCGCTTTACCGGCCATGTATTCGATGGCATGCGTTTGGGCGACACGGTGCGCTTCGAAGGACCGCTCGGCAGCTTCGTCCTGCAGGACGGCGATCGCCCCATCCTCTTCGTTGCGGGCGCAACGGGATTCGCGCCGGTCAAAAGCATCATCGAGGACGCGTTCCACCGCGGCATCCACAGGCCGATGCGCCTCTACTGGGGCGTGCGCCGCCCGCAGGACCTGTACATGCTCGACCTCGCCGAACGCTGGCAGCGGGATCATCCGCAGTTCACGTTGGTGCCGGTGCTGTCGGAGCCGCGGCTGGAGGACGACTGGCCCGGGCGCACCGGCCTCGTGCACGAAGCCATGCTCGCCGACGCCGGCGACCTGACCGGCCAGGAGGTGTATGTCTGCGGATCGGTGAAGATGGTCGAAGCCGCGGTGCCCGCCTTCATGGACCATGGCCTGGCCGACGGCGCGTGCTACACCGATGCGTTCCTGCCGTCGCCGTCGGTGACGTGAGCATCCAGGGCACCACACTCAGCGACCGATGGCCTGGGCGCCGTTGACCTTGGCCGCACGCTTGTCGAACGTCCTTACGGGCAGCTCGCCTGCCTGCGCCGCCAACGCAACATGCAGGCAGTCGGCGAAGTCGGCTGAACCGTCGCGGTACAACTGGAGTGCAACCTCCAAGGCGCGCTCCGATTCAAGGGTCAATTCGGAGGTTGAGAATAGACTCGCCAGGACGTGCATGACCTCGTCCTTGCCATACGCGAAACTGGAGCGCAGCACCCACTCGAGTTCAAGGGGCACAGTCACAGGTACGAACAGCGTCTGCCCCTGACTGACGCACTCTTCGATGAGCCGCCTGGCCGCGGCAAGCTGAGCGTTGTCACCGCGAACGAGATAGCGGACCAGAGCGTTGGTGTCGAGCGCAGGCATCAGCGCCAGGGATTCATATCTTCAATGGCGACACGCTTGCCCTTGGGAGCCTTGAGCATGCCGGCCAGTTCCACGATGGACTTGGTCTCGGCGCGAACGATGATCGTGCAAAGCTGCAGATGCTGCGAGCGCCCCGTCGCCCTGATCCCGCCTGTCACAACCCCAGAGTCTTGAAAATCCCGTCCATGCGCGCCTGCACATCCGCATCCATCGCCATCGGCCGTCCCCATTCGCGCTGGGTTTCGCCCGGCCATTTGTTGGTGGCATCCATGCCCATCTTGCTGCCCAGGCCACTCACGGGTGATGCGAAATCGAGGTAGTCGATGGGCGTGTTCTCGATCATCATCGTGTCGCGCGCCGGGTCCATTCGCGTGGTCATCGCCCAGATCACCTCGCGCCAGTCGCGCACGTTCACGTCATCGTCCACCACGATGATGAACTTGGTGTACATGAACTGCCGCAGGTGGCTCCACACGCCCATCATCACGCGTCGCGCGTGGCCAGGGTACGACTTGCGGATGGACACCACGGCCATGCGGTAGCTGCAGCCTTCGGGCGGCAGGTGGAAGTCGGTGATCTCCGGGAACTGCCGCTGCAAGAGCGGGATGAACAGCTCGTTCATCGCCATGCCCAGCACGGCCGGCTCGTCCGGCGGCTTGCCGGTGTAGGTGGAGTGGTAGATCGGCTCGCGCCGCATCGTCATGCGGTCGATCGTGAACACCGGGAACCACGCCTGCTCGTTGTAGTAGCCAGTGTGGTCGCCGTACGGGCCTTCCAGTGCGTGCTCGAAGCCGCTCGGATGGTTCGCATCCGGTTGGATGTGCCCTTCCAGCACGATCTCCGCCGTGGCCGGGACGTGCAGCTGGCTGCCCAGCGATCGCACGATGTCCGTACGGCCTCCGCGCAGCAGCCCAGCGAACTGGTATTCCGACAACGAGTCGGGCACCGGCGTCACCGCGCCCAGCAGCGTGGCCGGGTCAGCGCCAAGCGCCACGGCCACGGGATACGGCTCACCAGGATTTTTGATGCCGTGATCCCGAAAATCCTGCGCGCCCCCGCGGTGCGCCAACCAGCGCATGATGACCTTGTTGGGCGCAATCACCTGCTGGCGGTAGATGCCCAGGTTCTGGCGCGCCTTGTTCGGCCCCTTCGTGATGACGAGGCCCCAGGTGATGAGCGGCGCGGCGTCGCCCGGCCAGCAGTGTTGCACGGGCAGCTTCGCAAGGTCGACATCCTTGCCCTCCCACACGATTTCCTGGCACGGCGCCGAACCCACTTCACGCGGCGCCATGTGCCACAGCGTCTTGAGCAGCCCGCCCAAGCCCATCATGTCCTTGAAGCCCTTGGGCGCTTCGGGCTCCTTCAGCGCCGCCAGCGCCTCACCAAAGGGCCGCAGCTTTCGCAGATCGTCCACGCCCATGGCGCGCGCCACGCGCTCGGTCGTGCCAAACAGGTTGCCCAACACCGGCATGGTGTGGCCGGTCGGGTTCTCGAAAAGCAAGGCCGGGCCGCCGGAGCGCAGTACCCGGTCGCACAGCGCTGTCATCTCCAGGTGCGGGGAGACCGGTTGCGGCACGCGCTTTAAATCCCCCGCTTGTTCGAGCTGGGCGATGAAGTCGCGAAGGTCTCGATATGCCATTGCGGATCACACGCCGATAGTCTGCTGCGGGATCAGGGCAACGGGGCACTCTACTCCGCGACTGTCCCCCGCCGCCGGGAGGGCGGCTCCTCCTTGATGTCGCTGCGTAGAGCGCCCCGCCGCCCTGATCCATCCACCGCTGTGGGTGTTCAAACGTCGAAAGAACCAATCCCGCGCCAAGGGCCGGGGATGGCGGGTGGCCGGCGCAGCGAGGTCAAGGAGGAGCCGCCCTCCCGGCGGCGGGGGACACGAGCGGAGTCGGCCACCCGCCGTCCACGGCCCGTCGCCACCACACTGCGCTTGCGGCGAAACGTTATTCACCAGCCCTCCCGCCTTCCCACCGCAGCGAGAGGCTGTGCTGCACATCCAGCAAGTCCAGCACACGGGCCAGGCTGCTGTCGACGATGTCGGCGACGGTGCGCGGGCGGGTGTAGAACGCGGGTAGCGGCGGGCAGACGATGGCGCCCATTTCCGTCACGCTCACCATGTTGCGCAGGTGCGCCAGGTTGAAAGGCGATTCGCGCACCATCAACACGAGACGGCGGCGCTCCTTCAACATCACGTCGGCGCTGCGCGTGATGAGGTTGTCGCCCAGGCCATGGGCCACGGCCGCGAGCGTGCGCATGGAGCACGGCGCGATCACCATGCCGCTGCAGCGGAAAGAGCCGCTCGCGATGCTGGCGCCGACGTCGTTCACGTCATGCACGCGGTGGGCCAGTGCTTCGATGGCCGCGCGGCCCTGCTCCTGTTCATGCTCGACGTTGCGCCAGCCGGCTTCCGACACGACCAGATGCGTCTCGATGCCGGGCGTTTCGCGCAGCACCTGCAGCAGGCGCGCGCCATAGACCGCGCCGCTGGCACCGGAAATTGCGACGACGATCCTGCGCGGATCGCTCATTCGTCATGCCTCGGATGCCGAGGGCCAACGCCCGGCCGCTGCAGGGGCGGTACGACGGACGCGAGGGCGGAGAGCACGCGGCGCGGCGCCCATTGCTTGGGATCGAATGGGGGCAGCTCCAGCGCGTCGAGCGAGTTCTTCACCACCAGGCCCAGCTCGGTGTCGCCTTCCATGACCAGCCTTCGGCTGAAAAAGAGCGTGTCAGGGTCTTCGCGGCGCTGCGCCAGCAACAGGAAGTCGTAGGCGATGGCGGTGATCGTGAGGTCGGCCTGCGCGCCGCCGGCGCAAGCGTTGAACCCCTGCCCTTCCCAGCTGAAATCGAATGTGAGGCGCGCGTCGCGCACGTGGATGCGCATCTTCTTGTGCAGGAGCAACTCGCGCACGTCTTCGGGCAGGCGCGACGCCAGGCCGACGTTCAGCACGGTGGAGAGCAATACGGAGCCGGGATACGCCGGCAGTCGCGCCAGCAAAGCGCCCAATGGCCCCGGCACAGCGCGTGAGGGAGGTGCGTTCATGAGAGTCAGCCTTCGGCCCTCAGGCCACGTAGAAGAGAAGGGCAAAAAAATGGCAGGCGCTGCCTCCGAGCACGAACAGGTGCCAGATGCCGTGGCCGTGGCGCAGCTTGCCGTCCAGTGCGTAGAAAACGATGCCGACGGTATAGAGCAAGCCGCCGGCTGCGAGCCAGGTGAAGCCCGCCGGCTTGAGCGCGAGCCACAGCGGCGCGACCGCCACCAGCGCCAGCCAGCCCATGACGACATAGATCACGACCGACAGGACGCGCGCGCCTTTTGCGATCCATATCTCCTGCACGATGCCCAGGAGCGCCAGCGTCCACACCGCACCCAGCAGCGACCAGCCCCAGACGCCGCGCAGCGACACCAGCGCGAACGGCGTGTAGCTGCCCGCGATCAGCAGGTAGATCATGCAGTGGTCGATCTTGCGCAGCACGTCTTTCGCGCGGCCCCAGATGCTGTGGTAGAGCGTGGAGAAGACGTACAGGGCCACCAGCATCGCGCCGTAGATGCTGAAGCTGACGATTTTCCACGGGTCGCCCAGGCCGGCCGCGATCGTCACCAGCACCGCCGTGCCGGCAATGGCCAGTGCTGCGCCGACGAGGTGGGTGATGCTGTTGAAACGCTCGCCGTAACGCATGGGGCCTTCAGGCTGTCGCGGGCTCTTGCGCGGCGCACTGCTCCAGGCCCGGCTTGCCGTGCCAGTAGCCGTTGCAGCCTTCGCCAGGCATGAGCGGCGCGAGCCGTGCCATCGCCTCGGTGGGAGGCAAAAGCCGGTGACGCGCCTGGTTGAACAGGGTGATGACCTCCTGCATGTCGCTCGACTGCGGGCTGAGCCGCACGACGTCCACGCCGAGCGCGCGCATGTCGTCCATCGCGTCCAGCAGGTTGTACACACGCGCTGACTGTGTCTGCGTGCCGTTGAGGACGAGGAACTCCTCGCTCTCGCGCGTTTCCAGCAGCAGCCCGTCCGGATGCTCCATGCAGCGGAAGCGGCAGTCGTCCTTGGGCAGGTTGTAGTGGCGCGCCGTGAAGCAGCGCGCGGAAAATGCGAGCGGCATGCGGCCATAGGCGAACACTTCGGTCTCCAGCCCTGCAGGGCGGCCCTGCTGCAGCACCGCGAGATCGCTTCGCTTCATCTCCAGCGGCATTGCCCAGCGCTTCGCGCCCAAAGACGCCATCCATTCCAGTGTGGGCAGGTTGTACAGGTTCAGGTGCGGCCCGGCCACGAACGGCTTCTTTGCAGCAGAGAGCCGGTTCACCGCGCCCATGTCGTTCGCCTCCACCATGAAGTCGCCGTTGCCGGCGATCTTATGCATGGCGCTCACGTCGCTGCCTGATTCGAGCAGCACCTGCGTGGACAGCACCACCTCCTTGCCGGCCTCGCGCAGCTTGGCCCCGATCTCGAGCCAGTCGGGCAGGCGCATCTCGTGGCGGCGCGAGCACACGGCCTCGCCGAGGTACACGATGTCGGCGGGCGTGCCCGCGACCATGTCGTAGAAGCGGAAGATGGTGTTGCGCGGCCAGTAGTACAGCAGCGGTCCAAGGGCGATTTTCATGGTGTCACTTCCAGGGGCGGTGGTAGGCGCCCAGGGTGTGCTGCTGGCCTTCGGCGACCTGATCGAGGCTCGCCATCCAGGCACGCTTGGGTGAATAACGATGCGGGCTGGCCAGGCAGTTGTCGATGGCTTCTCGCCACACGCGCGTCACCTGCGCCACATAGGCGGGGCTGCGCTGGCGACCCTCGATCTTCACGGCCGCCACGCCCAGCTTCATCAGCTGCGGCAGCAGTTCGAGCGTGTTCAGGCTGGTCGGCTCCTCGACGGCGTAGTAGCTCTTCTCCTGCCCGACGTCGAAGCGGCCCTTGCACAGGGTTGGGTAGCCGGCGTTCTCGCCGTCGGCGTAGCGGTCGATCAGCACGCCGTTCAGGCGCGACTCCAGGCCTTGCTGCGTCTGCTGCCAGCGCACGGCCTTGGCGGGGGAGCACACGCCGGAGGTATTGGGCGATTCGCCGGTGACGTACGACGACAGCGAACAGCGGCCCTCGACCATCACGCACAGGCTGCCGAAGCCGAAGACCTCGATCTCCACCTTGGCCTTGTCGATCACCTGCTTGACCTGCTCCATGGACAACACGCGCGGCAGCACCGCGCGCACCACGCCGAACTGCTCGTGATAGAAATTGATGGCGTCGTAATTGGTGGCCGAACCCTGCACCGACAGGTGCAGGCGCAACTGGGGATGCACTTTGGCCGCGTATTGCATCAGGCCCGGGTCGGCGAGGATCACGGCATCGACACCCAGGTCCACCGCTTTGTCCATCGCGCCCTGCCAGAGCTGCGGGTTGGCAGCCTGCGGATAGGTGTTGAGCGCCATGAAGACGCGCGCGCCGCGCTGATGCGCGTACGCGACGCCATTGGCGATCGCCTTGTCGTCGAAATTCAGGCCGGCAAAGTTGCGCGCGTTAGTGGCGTCGCGCAGGCCCAGGTAGACGCAGTTGGCGCCGTTGTCGACAGCGGCCTTGAGCGCCGGCAGGCTGCCCGCCGGGCAGACGAGTTCCGGCGCAGCGAGGCCGGCTTCGGGGTTGGTGGTATTCACAGCACCCGACGTTACGGCAGTGGGCGAGGGTTGTTACTGATCCTGGTCAACAACTGGGGCCGCCAAAGCCCTTCAAAACGTGCGGCTATAAGGTGGGCAGCGGCTTCGGGTAGAGCGTGTCCAGCACTCTCGTGGCGATGGTTTCCAGCTCATGCGCCAGGGCGGCGACCTGCGTCGCGTCAGGGTGCGCGCGCGCTGCCGCCCAGAAGGGCGCGAGCGACGGATTGTGCGCCTCTACCGCGGCAACCACTTCGGCCTTCCAGGACGGACGGATCTCGCTGCCCGCCTCCAGCGCCGACCGGCCGTGGTGGGCGGCGGCCAGGTAGCGCAGCAGCCCGGCTTCTACCAGCGCCTGCATCATTTCGTCGCTCAGCTGCACCAGCGTTGCGTCGCCGGAGGTGGATCGGTTCTTGAGCGCCGCGCCGACGATGGCGGCGCTGGCGCCGACAAGGGCCCCCAGTGCGGTCGCCGCGCCCAGCGTCAGCCCGCCGGCGAGCAGATCCACGGACGCGCCCGTGGCTGCACCGCCGGCGGCGCCCGCCATGGCGGCCTGGGGCGCGTCGATCGGCTGGCGCACGACGAACTTCTGCTCCAGCCCTTCCTCCAGTTCATCCGCCATGGAATCGTCGATGCCATGCAGGTCGCGCAGGGTCGCGAACATGGCCGCGGCCGAACGGTCCAGCCTTGCCACCACGGCCTGCACCGCGCCCTGCCGCGCCAGCGCCTGGGCCTGCCGCTCGCCGGCGACGACCAGGCTTTTCACCGACAGCGCGCTGCCGGGAAGTTCCTCGACCTGGCGCGCGGCAAAGAGAAGGTGCTCGGCCACGGCCTGCATGGACCGCGCGAAGCGTGCGCCGTTGCGAGCATGCCAGGCCATGGCGATGCGATCGAAACCTGGCCCCATGGCTTCGGGCAGCGCGCGTCGAATCGCGTCGAGCAGCACGCCTTCCTGTACCCAGCTGCGAGCGAATGCGTCGAAGGGCAGCGCGCGGGCGACGAGCGGAAACGCTCGCGCATGTCGCTCGGCCCGCGCCAAGAGGCCAGGCGGATCGGCTTCGGGGCCCGCCGGACGATTGACGAGCAGCAGCACCGGCTTGCCCAGCCATTCGAGTGAGGCACGCGCCTCCTCCAGATCCGCGGTCGCGCCGGCAACGTGCAGGACCACATGACACTCCTCTCGCGCTGCGTGCAGGCGGCCATCACCGGTGCGCGCGGCCGCACCCTCGCCTCGCGCGAAACTCATGAGTCGCTGCAGCCACCCCGGCTCGGCCTGCGCCGGGGCGGCAGCGGTTGGCGCCATGTCGGCCGGCAACTCGACGAACCGCAGGCTGTCGCCGGCCGGCGAGCTGATGAGCTGGTTCGCCACTTCCTGCTCCTGCACCAGCACCCGCATCAAGGCGGCGCGGTCTTCGGGCCTGTGCGTCACGACGCACAGCTTGATTTGCGCGGGGTGCAGCAGCGAGACAATGCGCTGGAAGTACGGCGCGCGTAGGTCGAGCCGTACATTGCGCGATAGCAGCTTCGCGCGCGCCAGGGCCACGCCCGCCAGCACCGCGCGGGGCACCATGACCACCAGCAGCAACAGGGCCACGTACATCCAGACCCAGCGCGGCTCCACCTGCCCTACGCCGGCGGGGCCGAGCTGCAGGCGGGCGATTTCCTGCACGGAGAAGCCGTCGAAAGGCAGCAGCCAGACGACGGGCCACAGCAGCACGCTGAGGATGGCATGCACCTGGCGGGCATCGAGGAAGGTGCTTTCCCACCCGACGCGGTACTCGACCACCAGGCCTTGCACCAGCAGTGAAGCCGCCACCCCGGCGGCCCAGCCCAACGCCGCCAGGTGCAGCAGCGCCTTCCAGCGCTGCACTTGCAACGAGGCCGTCGCGGCATTCCACAGCAGGTGAAATTGCGCAGTCACGTCGGCGCGCAATCGGCCCGACCGGCTGCGCCACCCAGCGGCGGACCAGCGGCGCAGCCCACCCAGCACCGGATTTTCACGGCCGCGCCGAGGCAGCAGCCCACCCGCGAGCATGAAGAGGTACACCGCCACGTTCCACAGGATGATCGCCAGCAGCGGCAGGGACAGCAAATCCACGCGGTGCGGATCGGCGATGCGCTCGGTGAGCGCGCCCAACAGCATCGTGCCGAGCGGGACCGCGACCATGAGGCCAGTGCGCCATGGAGAAGCCGCCTGCAGCGATGCGACCGCCTGGTGGCGCCCGCCCACGATGGACAGCACGCGCTGTGCCCGCAGGTCGAGGAAATCATCGGCAGGTACATCCGCGGCACGCGCGGCGGATCGGGCGGCATCCCGCGCTTGCTGGTCGATGAGCTCGCGTTCGACCTCGCTCACGAGCTTACCCTGGCTGTCGGCGGTCTCGATGGCCTGCGCAAGCACCACGCGCCGTGCTGACGTTTCGTTCAAGCTCATCCAGCGACGGGCTGCGTTTGCATGCCAGCATTATGTTGCCGCGAAGCGCTCGGAGCCTGCGAAAGGTTTGTCATGCCGCCACGATGGATTGCGGGTCGAGCCCACAATGACACCAATACGCTACCGTGGCTTGCGCGGCCCCTTGGACGTCACACCCGGCCGCGGCGGCAAGCCTGTGTGCTGGGTCAGGATGCGCCCCGGAGCGGGCTTGCCGGCCGTGGGCGTCGAGTTCTTGCGCCTCGCGCTCTGGTAGCTGCCGTCGGTGATCGGCTGGTAGGCCGGGATCAGCTGGTGCTTGCCACTGCCGATGAGGTCGGCCCGGCCCATGGCCTTGAGCGCTTCGCGCAGCACCGGCCAGTTGTTGGCGTCGTGGTAGCGCAGGAAGGCCTTGTGCAGCCGCCGCCTGCGCTCGCCGCGCACGATGTCCACACTTTCGCTGTCGCGCGTGATCTTGCGCAGCGGGTTCTTGCTGGTGTGGTACATCGCCGTAGCGGTGGCCATGGGGCTGGGATAGAAGGTCTGCACCTGGTCGGCGCGAAAGCCGTTCTTCTTCAGCCACAGCGCGAGGTTCATCATGTCCTCGTCGCTGGTGCCCGGGTGCGCCGCGATGAAGTACGGGATGAGGTACTGCTTCTTGCCGGCCTCGGCGCTGAACTTGTCGAAGAGCGCCTTGAACTTGTCGTAGTTGCCGATGCCCGGCTTCATCATCTTGGTGAGCGGGCCCTGCTCGGTGTGCTCGGGCGCGATCTTCAGGTATCCGCCCACGTGGTGCTGCACCAGCTCCTTGACGTACTCCGGCGACTGGATCGCCAGGTCGTAACGCAAGCCCGAGCCGATCAGGATCTTCTTGATGCCCTTCAAGGCGCGCCCACGCCGGTAGATCTTCACCAACGGGCCGTGGTCTGTGGTCAGGTTCTGGCAGATGCCAGGGTAGACGCAGCTGGGCTTGCGGCAGGCCGCTTCGATCTCGGGCGAGCGGCATCCCAGGCGGTACATGTTGGCCGTGGGCCCGCCCAGGTCGGAGATGGTGCCCGTGAACCCCTCGACCTTGTCGCGGATCTCCTCGATCTCGCGGATCACGGAGTCCTCGGAACGGCTCTGGATGATGCGGCCCTCATGCTCGGTGATCGAGCAGAAGGTGCAGCCGCCGAAGCAGCCGCGCATGATGTTGATCGAGAAGCGGATCATTTCCCACGCGGGGATCTTGGTCGGGCCATCGTGGCGGCCTTTCTCGTCGGCGTAGCTGGGGTGCGGCGCGCGGGCGTACGGCAGGTCGAACACGTGATCCATCTCCGCCGTGGTGAGCGGGATCGGCGGCGGCGTGAGCCACACGTCGCGCTCGCCATGCGCCTGCACGAGCGCGCGGGCGTTGCCGGGGTTCGTCTCCAGGTGCAGCACGCGGTTGGCGTGGGCGTAGAGGACGGGGTCGCTCTTGACTTGCTCGTAGGACGGCAGGCGGATGACGGTGCGGTCGCGCGGGGGGACCTTGAGTTTTTGCTTGAGAGCAGGGTTAGGAACGAAGGTCATTGGGATGGCCTTGTCATTGCGGTTGTCATTGCGGGCTTGACCCGCAATCCATGGTTCGGCCTGCACCACCGTGGATTCCGGCTCAAGGCCGGAATGACAAACTTCCCCCTGCGCCGCCGCCTGCTCCTGCGTCGTCTGATACGGATTGATGTGGTCTTCCACCCGGCCCGGCGTATCCACGCTGGTCGAATCAATCTGGAACCATCCCTCGGGCGTCGTGCGCCGAAAGAACGCCGTGCCCCGCACGTCGGTGATGTCCCGCACCGGTTCTTTCGCGGCCAGGCGGTGGGCAATCTCGACAATCGCGCGCTCGGCGTTGCCGTACAGCAGCAGGTCGCACTTTGCGTCCACCAGGATCGAATGGCGCACCTTGTCCGACCAGTAGTCGTAGTGCGCGATGCGGCGCAGACTGCCTTCGATGCCGCCGAGCACGATGGGCACGTCCTTGAAGGCCTCCCGGCAACGCTGGCTGTAGACGATGGCGGCGCGGTCCGGCCGCTTGCCGCCGACATCGCCGGGCGTGTAGGCGTCGTCGCTGCGGATCTTGCGGTCCGCCGTGTAGCGGTTGATCATCGAATCCATGTTGCCGGCCGTGACGCCGAAGAACAGGTTGGGCTTGCCCAGCGCCTTGAACGGCTCCGCGCTGTGCCAGTCGGGCTGGGCAATGATGCCCACGCGGAAACCCTGCGCCTCCAGCACGCGGCCGATCACGGCCATGCCGAAGCTCGGATGGTCAACATATGCGTCGCCCGTCACGATGATGATGTCGCAGCTGTCCCAGCCCAGCTGGTCCATCTCGGCCCGGCTCATCGGCAGGAATTTCGACGTGCCGAAGCGGCTCGCCCAGTACTTTCGGTAGCTGGTGAGCGGTTTTGCGGCGCGCGCGAAAAAGGAAACGTCGACAGGGGCGTTCATCGGGGCTTTCGGGGGAACCCGTGATTTTACGAGTTAAGACCCCGAAGAGCCACCCTCATGGGTATTGCGCCCCCGGCTCAGCGCTTGTCGGGGTGGCGCTCTGCGCGATTTCCGTGATCGCGGCGCTCCCCCCGGATCCGCGGCGCTGGCGCGGGAGCCGGTGCCGGCGGTGGACCGGGCAGGACGCCCGGTGGCGCCGGACGCGGGCGCACCCGAGGTTGCGGCGGCGGCGCCGGATAGGGGCGTCCTTCCCAACGATGCCGTTCGCGGTACCAGGGCCGGTCGACGTAGTGATGGCCCCAGTAGTCGTCGAGGATGAAGCTCAGCACCACGAGGCCGATCACCGGGGCGTAGTTCGGCAATGGGCTGTATCGGCCTTGATGGAAGTAGTTGAGGTTGCCTGCGTACACCCAGCCGCGGTGATACCCGGCAATCACGTCGCACCAGGTGTAATCGGGCAGGCAGCCCTGGACGGAGACCGGCAACCCGGCGGGAAGCACCGCCACCACGGGGAAGTCGCGCGCCGGGCCTGCACGCAGGTTGACGCTCGTGCTGGTGGTCGCCGGTTGGGGTTGCGCCTGCGCGGCGGCAGGCAGCACGGCCAGCGCCAGCGTCAGCACGGCCAGTGGCATGAAGCTTTTCATGGGAAAGTCCTTCCGCGGCGCAAACGCCGTCCTTTCCGTTGTAGCCCGCCAGGCAATGGCTGCCTTGACCCGCGTCAACCAGAAGGACGGCTCAGCCGCGGGCGTGCTCGATCAGGCGGTCGAGCATGCGCCCGAGTTCCCTGCGCTCGGCGGTGGAGAGGCAGCCGAAAATCTGCGTGTTTCTCCGCGCGATCAGTTCCATCACGTCGCTCCAGAGCTTGCGCCCTCGAGGCGTCAGCCTCAGCACTACGCCGCGTGCATCGGTGTCGCTAGGCCGCTTGGCCACCAGCCCGCGCTCGACCAGCGCCTGGGCCGCGCGACTGGCTTGGCCCTTGTCGAGGTTGGACCGTGCAGCGAGGTCGACGACAGACAGCGGCGCAAACCGCCCGATCGCGGCCAGGCAGCGGGCCTGCCCCACCGGCAAGCCGAACTCGTGCGCGTAGGCGTCGGCGCTGGATTTGTCGGCGAGCTTGTTGACCAGGTGCATCCGGTAGCTCAGCGTGCGCTCCAGCGCCGCGGCGACCCCGGGCTCAGGCGGCACCGCCCACCTCTACCTCGGCGGCGCACTGCGCATGCACGTGGTCGATCAGGGTCATCACATCGTCGGCGCGCTCGTAGCGAGCCATGAGCGACAGGCACACCATCGACAGGAACAATTCGGACTTGCCCTGCCCCACGCTGGCGAGTGACTGGCAAAGCGCCGAATAGCTGCGGTCAAGGTCGTCGTCGGTCATGCGGCAAGGTCTCTCTTGTTGAATTCGGCAAGCAGCGCCGAGGGATCCAGCCCGTGCCATCGGCCCATCACGTACCCGTCCGGCCGGACGAGCACCAGGGCCTGGGCCTGCTCACCGGGCAATCCGTAGCGTTGGCGGGCCTGACCGAGGCTATCAGCCTCGGGCGGAATGTCCAGCACCCCGATGCCGTGGTCTGCCAATTCCTTCACGGCACCCGGCAATGCACCGTCCGCGAATACAACACACACGAAATCCTTGCCGAAAGCGCGCGTCAGGTGAAAGTTGCCATGCGAGCCTTGTAACAGCGCCTCGGGCGCGGGCCGCCCCGGCGCGGCGAGGTCAGTGGCCCATCCGCGCTGCTCGGCGGCGTTGAGCGGCGAGCCTTCATAGGCGATGGGCGCGGACTGGCGCGGGTTGATCAGGGACCGCACCTTGGCGTCCACCACCGCCAGCCGCAGCGTCGCCTCGCGCATCAGCTTGAAAGCGAAGTTGGGCGGTGCCATGAACTCGGTGCTCTTGGCGCCGTAGGCGATGTTCTCGCGCGCGGCATGCAGGCGTTCGACGGTGTAGGAGTCCAGCAGGGCGTCTGTAGCCTGTCCGTTGATCACGCGGGCGAGTTTCCACGCCAGGTTGCCCGCATCGTCGAGGCCGGAGTTCAGGCCCCGGACGCCGAAGATCGGCACGAGGTGCGCGGCGTCGCCTGCGAAGAAGACGCGGCCATGGCGGTAGTCGGCCAGCGTCAGGCACTTGGCGTTGTAGATCGAAATCCACAGTGGTTCCCAGGGCTCGTCCTCGCCGATCATGGCCAGGTGGCTGCGCACGCGCGGCAGCACGTTCTCCGGCTTCACCGCTTCGGCAGGGTCCTCGTCGTCGCGGATCTGGTAGTCGATGCGCCAGACGTCGCCGGGCTGGCGGTGCATCAGGATGGTCGAGCCCGGGTTGGACGGCGGGTCGAACCAGGCGAGGCGCTCGACCGGGCGCTTCGTTTTTTGCACGATATCGACGATGACATAGCGCCCTTCGTACTGCGTGCCTTCGAGCTGCAACCCGAGCTGCTCGCGCACCGTGCTGCGCCCGCCGTCGCAGGCCACCAGCCAGTCCGCTTGCACGGTTTGCCGGCCCGCGGGCGTTTCCACTTCGGCCAGGACGGAATCCACCGACTGGCGCACCGCCGCCACGCGGCAGCCCCAGCGCACCTGCGTGAGTTCCGGAGCGCGCTGCGCGGCCTCGTGCGCGAACTGCTCGATGTAGTACTGCTGGATGTTCACCATCGGCGCGAACCGCTGCGTCGGCTCGCTGGGCATCTGGAAGTGGAGCACCTCGGTGTCGCGCCAGAAGCTGCGCCCGCCCGTCCAGGGCAGTCCGGTGGCGACCAGCGGCTGGTCCGCGCCGGCCCAGGCCATGATCTCCTGCGAGCGGCGCGAGATGCAGATCGCGCGGCTGCCGGTGCAATAGCCTTCGTCGGCTTCGATGACCAGGCTGGCCACGCCGTAGCGCGCTAGCAGCGCGCACATCATGAGGCCGACGGGACCGCCGCCGGCGATGAGCACCGGCACCCGGTCGGGCAAGGGGGTGGAGGGATCGGGATCGGTCATGGCGATATGGTTGCGCACGCAACTATATCGCCGGCGGCGCGACGGCGCAAACGACGGCGGCGCTGCGGGTTACTGGCGCTTGCGCTCAGGGCTTACCCGCGCTGTTGCAGCCGCCTCATCCTTGGCAGGGATCGACTCGTCGAGCTCGTTCCGGTTGCCGGCCGGCGGCTCCTGTTTTACCTCTTCGCCCAGGGTGGTATGCACGGGGTTGGCCTCGTGGTTCTCGTTGCCGCCGGATGCCGGTCCGCGTCCGATGCTCGTGCTGCCCATTCGCTGCTCCTTCGTTGTGATACCTGCACTTTAAGCCGCCCACGAGGCGCGCGGTGTAGGAAATGACAGCGCGTCGAGGCGCCGATACACTGGCCGCGGTCTGACAGGAGAGATCACGATGCCCGAATTCAGCACGCTTCGAATCGACAAGGACGCCGGCAACCCCCGCGTCGCCCGCCTTCTGCTCAACCGCCCCGAGCGGCTGAACGCGATCAACGACGCCACGCCGCGCGAAATCCGTGCCGCCGTGGAATGGGCCAATGCCGACGACGAGGTCCACGTCATCGTCGTCGAGGGCGCGGGCAAGGGCTTTTGCGGCGGCTACGACCTCACGCTGTTCGGCGAGGGAAAAATCGACCACCCCTGCCAGCAGGAGCGCCGTCCCTGGGACCCGATGGAAGACTATGCGTACATGAAGCGCAACACCGAGGACTTCATGACGCTGTGGAAAAGCCCCAAGCCGACGATTGCCAAAGTGCACGGCTTCGCGGCCGCGGGCGGTAGCGACATCGCGCTGTGCTGCGACCTGCTGGTGATGGCGGAGGACGCGCGCATCGGTTACATGCCCACGCGCGTGTGGGGCTGCCCCACGACGGCGATGTGGACCTATCGGCTCGGCCCCACGCGCGCCAAGGAGCTCATGTTCACCGGCGACACGATCGACGGGCGAACCGCGCTGGCCTGGGGCCTGGCGAACGACGCGGTGGCACCCGAGGCACTCGAGGGCGCAACCATGAGCCTCGCGAGCCGCATCGCCGGCGTGCCGCGCAGTCACCTGGCCATGCACAAGATAGTCGTGAACCAGGTGATGCTCGCGATGGGCCTGGAGCAGAGCCAACAGATGGCGACGGTGTTCGATGGCATCACTCGCCACAACCCCGAAGGGCTGTGGTTCCGCCGTTATGCGCAGGCGGAGGGCTTCAAGGCAGCAGTCGAATGGCGCGACAGCGGGCGGCCCATTCCCGAAGGCGACGATGCACGCGAACGAATCCGCGAGCTCGAAGCGCGAGGGGGCGCACGATGAGCGATACGCGTTACACCGCGGCTGCCCTGGTCGATTTCGCAACCCGGCTACTGACGGCCATGGAGCTTCCCGCCGACAAGGCCGAGGCGGTGGCGCAGGTTCTCGTCGAGGCCGACCTGATCGGCCACACCACCCACGGGCTCGCCCTGCTCGCGCCGTACCTGAAGGAACTCGAATCCGGCGCGATGACGCGCGAGGGAGAGCCTGCCGTGCTCGCTGACTCGCCTGCGGCCGTCACATGGGACGGGCGGCGCCTGCCCGGCCCCTGGCTGGTGCTGCGGGCGATGGCGCTCGCCACCGAACGCGCTGCGCGCTGCGGCACGGGCACGGTCGTCATCCGGCGCAGCCACCACATCGCATGCCTGGCCGCTTACCTGAAGCGCGCGACCGACCAGGGCCTGTTGATGCTGCTGACCTGCTCGGACCCGAATGCCGCCAGCGTCGCGCCTTTCGGCGGGCTCGACCCGGTGTTCACGCCGAACCCGATCTCGGCGGGCATCCCGACCACCGGCGTGCCCGTGCTGATCGATATCTCTACCTCAGCCACCACCAATGGGCTGACCAACCGGCTGCACGGCGAAGGTGGCCGGCTGCCGGCGCAATGGGTAATCGACGGCCACGGCCAGCCATCGGATGACCCGTCCGTGCTGTTCACGGAGCCCAAGGGCACCATCCTGCCGCTGGGCGGGCTCGACTCGGGCCACAAGGGCTACGGAATGTCCCTGCTGGTGGAAGCCTTGACCGGCGGCCTCGCCGGCCACGGACGCGCCGACGCGCGCGCGGGTTGGGGGGCCACGGTGTTCCTGCAGGTCATCGACCCGAAAGCGTTCTCGGGCCTCGACGCGTTCACCCGGCAGACCGACGCGGTCGCGCAGCAATGCCGTGCGTCGCGCCCGGCAAAGCCCGGCTCGAAGGTGCGCACACCCGGCGAACAGGGCCTGGCGCTGGCGCACGCGCAACGCGAGAGCGGCGTCCTGCTCTACCCTTCGATCATGCCGATGCTCGAGCCCTGGGCCGCGAGGCTCGGCGTCTCGATGCCGCGCCCATGACGAACGCCCAGCAGCAGATCCGGTTTTGCAGGACGGCCGACGGCGTACGGCTGGCGTATGCGACTTCAGGCAAGGGCCCGCCGTTGCTGCGCGTCGGCAGCTTTATCAACCACCTGGACTTCGACTGGGACAGTCCCGTATGGCGCCACTGGCTGCGCGAGCTCTCGCGCGACCACACTCTGGTGCGCTACGACGCGCGCGCCTGCGGCCTGTCCGACCGCGAGGTCGCAGACATCTCGTTCGAGGCCTGGCTGAATGACCTGGAGACGGTGGCGGACGCCGCAGGGCTCGAGCGCTTCGCGCTGCTGGGCACGTCGCAAGGCGCGCCGATCGCGATCGCGTACGCGCATCGCCACCCTGAACGCGTCAGCCACCTGGTGCTCTATGGCGGCTACACGCGCGGCCGCCTGAGGTGGAGCGATTCGGCGCAGGACCGGGAAGAGGCGCTGACCATGCCCCGGCTCGCCGAGCTCGGCTGGGGCAAGGACAACGCGGCGTTCCGGCAGTTCTTCACCACACAGTTCATCCCCGGCGGCACGCCCGAGCAGCACACCTGGTTCAACGAGCTGGAACGCGTGAGCGTCTCCCCCGCCAACGCGGCGCGGTTCATGCACGTCACCAACGATCTCGACGTGAGCGACCTCGCGCCGCGGGTCGCCTGCCCGACGCTGGTGCTGCACGCCACGCATGATGCGCGAGTGCCCTTCGAGGAGGGTCGCCGTGTCGCAAGCCTGATCCCCGGCGCGCGCTTCGTGCCGCTCGACAGCCGCAACCACGTCCTGCTCGAGGGCGAACCGGCCTGGGGCCAATGGCTCGAGGCTTTCCGCGCCTTCATGCCACGGGCTCAGGCCGCAGGCGATGGCGTCTTCGCGCAGCTCACGCCGCGCGAGCGGGAACTGGTCGAGCTGATCGCGCAGGGGCGCGACAACGCGCAAATCGCAGCGCGCCTGTCCCTGTCGGAAAAGACGGTTCGCAACCACATCACCAGCATCTTTGCCAAGCTGGAGGTCGAGAATCGCGCACAAGCCATCGTACGGGCGCGCGAAGCGGGGTTCGGCGGCCGGCCCGACTGAGACCCAGGACCGCCGCCCTACTCTTTCCTCTCGTCGCGGCCCTGACCGGGGCCTGCGCCTCAGGACGCCGCCGCACCGGCTTCCCACAATGGGTTCGTCAGTTTCCAACAAGGAGATGCCATGAACCCATCCGCACTTCACACCTGGCAGACTTGCGCCCTGCTCGCGTTCGCCAACCTGTTCTGGGCGGGCAACTGGGTCGTGGGACGCGCGCTGCGCGAGGTTTACACGCCGCTCACGCTGAACTTCTGGCGCTGGCTGCTCGCCGCGCTGATCCTGGCTCCCATCGCCTGGCCGCTGCTGCGCGGCAAGTGGCCCCTGGTGCGCCGCCACGCGGTGCTGCTGTGCCTGCTGGCGCTGACCGGCGGCGCGATGTTCCAGTCCATGGTGTACCTCGGCCTGCAACGCACCACCACGACCAACGCGGTGCTCATCGGCTCGTCCGCGCCCATGTTCGTCATGCTCTGCTCCTGGCTCATCGAGCGGCAGAAAGCCGGCCGGGCGCAGGTGGGGGGCGTTCTGCTCTCGTTCGCGGGCGTGCTCGTCATTCTCAGCCACGGCAGCCCCGCCCTGCTGCTGCACCTGGACATCCATGCGGGCGACGCCTGGATTCTCCTGGGCATGCCCGTGTGGGGCGTGTACTCGGTGCTGGTTCGCCGCTTGCCGCCCGAACTGCGCGGCAGCGCGTTCCTGTTCGCGATGTCCGCGCTGACGGTGCCGATGCTCGCCGGGCCGATGCTGGTGGAGAGCCGCCATGCCGCCCCGCTCCTGCCCGCGCTCACGATGGGCGCGATCAGCGGACTTGTGTACACCGCTGTTTTTGCGTCCGTGCTCGCATTCATGTGCTGGAACCGCGCGGTCGCCGCTGTCGGGCCCAACACGGCAAGCACATCGCTGCCTCTGATGCCGCTGTTCGGCACCGTGCTTGCGATGATCTTTCTCGACGAGCAGCTGCAGGCCTTCCACCTGGCCGGGATCGTCACGATCCTGGCGGGCATCGCGGTGGCCACTCGAACGCCCAACGCGGCGAAGAAGCTCAGCTCGCGGCCAGCCGACGCGCCCGCAGCGTGCGCAACCCCCGCAGGACCAGCGGCGCGAACCACACCAGCAGCGTGATCACGGCCAGGCTCAGCGCGATGGGCCGCTGGAAGAAAGCCACGAGGCTGCCGTTGGACTTGATCATCGAGGTGATGAAGTTCTCCTCCAGCATGCCGCCCAGCACCACGCCCAGGATCGCCGGCGCGATCGGGAACCGGTTGGCCTCGAGCAGGTACGCGATAACGCCCGCCACCAGCATCACGCCGATCTCGAAGGTCGAGTTGTTGATGGCGAAGGTGCCGACGATGCAGAACAGCAGGATCACCGGCATGAGCACCTCGCGCGGCACGCGCAGGATGCGCTTGGCAACCTTGATGCACAGGATGCCCAGCGGGATCATGATGATGTTGGCGATGATGAACAGCAGGAAAACGGCGTAAATGTTCTGCGGGTTCGTGGTGAACAGCGTCGGACCCGGGTTCATGTTCTTCATGTACAGCACGCCGATCACGATGGCGGTGATCGAGTCGCCGGGAATGCCGAACACCAGCGCCGGTATCCACGCGCCGGCCAGCGCACTGTTGTTGGCGGCGCCCGACTCGACGATGCCCTCGACGTGGCCGGTGCCGAATTTCTCCGGCTCCTTCGAGAACTTCTTGCTCATCGCATACGACATCCAGGCCGCGATGTCGGCGCCCGCGCCGGGCAACGCGCCCACGGCCGTACCCAGCGCGCTGCCGCGCAGGATCTGCACGGGGTATTTCCTGGCCAGCGCCCACTGCCCGGCCATCACGTTGCCCACTTTCTCCACGACGAGTTCGCCGGGCGGCGTGGTGTCCACGACGAAGCGGATGATCTCCGAGATCGCGAACATGCCGATCATCATCGCGATCATGCCGATGCCGCCCATCATCTCGGCATTTCCGAAAGTAAAGCGCGGGAAACCCGCCGGGTTGCCCAGCCCGACGCACGCGACGAGCAGGCCCAGCAGCAGGGTGACGACGCCCTTGAGCGGCTGGTTGCTGGTGATGAACACCGCGCAGGTGAGGCCCAGCAGCACGAGCCAGAAATACTCGAACGAACTGAAGTTGAGCGCGAAGTTCGCGAGCGTCGGCGCCGCCACGATGAGCACCGCGGTGCCGAACAGCCCGCCCACCGCCGAGAACACCAGCCCCGCTCCGAGCGCGGTCTCGGCCTCGCCTTTGCGCGTCATCGCGAACGCTTCATCCGTGTAGGCCGCGGAAGCAGGCGTGCCTGGAATGCGCAGCAGGCAGCCCGGGATGTCACCCGAGAAAATCGCCATCGCGGTGGCCGTCACCATCGCGGCGATGGCGGGGATCGGCGGCATGAAGAAGGTCACGGGCACCAGCAGCGCCGTGGCCATCGTCGCCGTGAGACCCGGAACAGCGCCGACGAACAAACCGTACAGCGCCGCGATGACCATCACCATGATGGTGTACGGCTCGAACACCATCGCGAAGGCCTGGCCCACCGCAGTCATCATGAAATCATTTCCCGGTTACCAGGCATAAGGGGTCAGCAATCCCCACGGCAGCGGCACGCGCAGCAGCTTGTAGAAAGCGAAATGGATCACGAGCGTCGCCACCACGGCAAACAGCAAGGCGCGCGCCGGCGGCACGCGCAACACCGAGAACATCGACATCAGGATGATCGCCGCTGTCGGCAGGAAGCCCAGCCAGCCGGCTGCGGCAATGTAGAAGACGATAGAACCCAGCAGCACCGCCAGCGCCAGCACATGGCGCGGCGAGCGGACCCAGTCGTCCCACATCACCCACGGCGCGCGCGCGCGCTCGCGGATACCGCGCAAGATCAGCAGCACGCCGCAGATGCACAGGCCCACCGCGATCAGGCCGGGGAAGAGCGCGGGCCCGACGGACTGGCCTGGAATCTTCGGGAAGCCCTGCACCCCGATGAGTACAGCCCCGCCCAGGGCTGCCAGCGTCAGTCCGAAGACTGCGTCGTTGACTTTCATCCGCCCGGGTTACTTCGCCAGGCCCACGGCCTTCATCGTCGCGCCCAGGTCGGTATCGGCCTTGGCCATGAACTTGCCGAAGTCTTCCGAGCCGGCATAGATCACGCCAAACCCGCGGCTTGCCATGAAGTCCGTGTATTCCTTGCTCGTAGCCGCCTTGCGTACGGCGGCGGCGAGCTTGTCTCGCACATCGGCGGGAATGCCCTTCGGCGCCACGATGCCGCGCCAGGCGGCCATGGTCCAGTCACTGCCGATAGCCGCCTTCAGCGTGGGCACGTTCGGGTAAAGCGCCGACGGTTTCGAATCCATGATCGCGAGGCTCTTCACCTTGCCCGCGTCGATCAGCGAGCGTGCTTCGGGCAGCGACACGGGCGCAACTTCGACGCCCCCGGCCACCATGTCCTGCAGGCCGGGCGCGGCGCCGTTGCTGGGTACCCACGGCAAGGCGGCCGGGTCGATCTTCTGGTCGCGCAGCAAGCCGGCAATCGCAAGGTGCCAGATGCCACCCTGGCCCGTCCCTGATGCCTTGAACTTGCCGGGGTTGGCCTTGATCGCCGCGAGCAGCTCGTTGACGGTCTTGTACGGTGCATCGGCGCGCACTTGCACGCCGGCCGGGTCGGCGTTGACGAGGCCGATGGGTGTATACGAGGCGCCCGTCAGGTCCGTCAGGCCCTGCCAGTGCATCATGGCAATCTCCACCGTCGCGAGGCCGATCGTGTAGCCATCGGGCGGCGCCGACGCGATCGCCGAGTGGCCCACCACGCCGTTGCCGCCCGTGCGGTTGACGACGCTCACGGGCTGGCCCAGGTCCTTCTCCATCAGGCTGGCGAGGATGCGAGCCGTGGCGTCGGTACCACCGCCCGCGCCCCACGGCACGATGAGCGTGATCGGCCGGGCGGGATAGTTCTGTGCCGCGACGGGAAGAGACACGGCAGACAATGCGACGGCAGCCATAGCGGCGGCCATCAACGAACGGCGGGAACGAATCGACATGGGGTCTCCTTGCTGCAATTGCTCAAGAGGTGAAGTTGTCGGACAACTGGAGCGAATCTATAGGACTCGGGGGCACAAGCCATTAGGGTGAACCATAGATGAGGCTCAGCCGCGTCGTCGGTCAAGCTCCTACGCCCATTGAGCCGCCGTCCGACAATTTCGACAAAGCCGCATCGGTAGAGTGAATTCGTGGCCTGCTCCGGCCGGCCGCGTACAACGGTGTAGTCAACCTCAAAGGAGAGATAGATGGCGCAAGGGAACAAGCAGCAGGACCAGGGCAACCAGGGTTCCAGCCAGCAGAGCGACCGCGGCAGCAGCCAGCAACAGGACCGTGGGCAGGCCGGGCAAGGCCAGCAGGACCGCAGCCAGCAGGACCAGGGCCAGGGCAGCCAGGCCAATCGCGACAAGATGCGCGAGCAAGGCGGCCAAGCCAGCCCCGGCGCGGGCAGCAAGCAATCGGGCATGGACGACCAGGACGAAAACATGTCCGGCAAGCAGTCGCAACGCGGCAGCCAGGGTGGCAATCAGAGCAGCAAGAGCTGAGCAAGGCATCCTCTCAACCACCAATGAGGCGGGGCTTTGGCCCCGCCTTTTTCATGGCGCGATGCGTCGCTGCACAATCGCCCGATGCCCGCATCTTCCCTCTTGAATGTCAGCTCTGCGGACGTGGTGGGGTTCTGGCGGGACGCAGGTCCCTCGCGCTGGTTTCGCAAAGACGCCGCGTTCGACGAGCAGTTCCGCGATCGCTTCCTCACCGCGCACGAAGCCGCGTTGCGCGGCGAGCTCGATGCATGGGCCGGCGATGCGCATGGCACGCTTGCTTTGTTGATCCTGCTGGACCAGTTCCCGCGCAACGCATTTCGGGCCACGCCGCGCATGTTCGAGAGCGACACCAAGGCACGCGAGATTGCAGGGCAGGCGCTGCGCGCCGGTTTCGATGCGCAGCTGGAGGCTGAACTGCGCAACTTCTTCTACCTGCCGTTCATGCACTCGGAACAACTGGCCGACCAGGACCTTGCTGTGGAGCTCACGCGCCCCTTGGGCGACGAGCCTCTGCGATACGCCATCATGCACAGGGACATCATCGAGAAGTTCGGCCGCTTTCCCCACCGCAACGCCGTGCTGGGCCGCGCGACCACGCCCGAGGAACAGCGCTTTCTGGACGACGGCGGATTCGCGGGCTGACGCCGCATCTCGCTAGCCTCGCGGCGAAGGGGTACCCTTCACTCGACTACCTCGCGGGCAAATCCGCGTGCGGGTGTGCTGTGCCGCGCGACGAGGCGGTCGGCCTTATGGGCCGACTGAACCTGCGATGAGCGGTTTTGCGGTCGCATCGCGCAACTTATATGGACGCCTCCCATGTGGCAAGCGGGTTTTGGAAGGTCCGGGTCGGCGGGTTCATTGCGGTCTTATATCCGGCCTGTGCTCTTGCAGACCGTAGTCCGCGGCTGGCCCTGATGGTCATTCGCGAAGCTGGCTCTGATCTCACTATCGGGCTGGCCCGAAGGTCGCCCAGAGTTGCGTTGAGATTGCCAGCTCACGGTCTGACCGCTTTGCCATCACTTCCTCTTCTCGCCTGCACACTCCTTGGGGCGGCGTCGCCCTATCCTTTCAGTCGATCAGCCAGGACATAGCCCGGCCG
>Ga0255338_1001982_pt1 | contig 33833 bp, 22 predicted proteins | sample MeOH1_35cm_T4_19_FD_203715 | JGI IMG/M metagenome (GOLD analysis project Ga0255338, IMG submission 203715) | Sandy soil microbial communities from University of British Columbia, Vancouver, Canada - MeOH1_35cm_T4_195 | ecosystem: Engineered > Artificial ecosystem > Sand microcosm > Unclassified ... | reverse complement strand
GCTGTGGTTTGGGCTCTGCGGCGGGTGTTACTTCATCCGGAGCGGTTCTAGTATCAGTTTCTCGCCGGCCAGCCGCACCTGGGCCGATTTGCCCAGCACATCGGCGGGCAACGGCAGTTCGGCGGTGCGGTAGATGCCGGCGATCGACAGCAGTTCGGGCTCCAGGCAGGTGCAGAAGATGCGCGCCTGCGCGTTGCCCTTGACGCCCGCCAGCGCGCGGCCGCGCAGCGGGGCATAAATATGGATATTGCCTTCGGCGATCACCTCGGCGCCGTAGCTGACCAGGTCGAGTATCACGACGTCGCCGGCGGCGTAGATCTGCTGGCCGGAGCGCAGCGGCTTGTCGATCAGCATGGTGGCCGTGCCGCGCGAAGCGGCTTCGGCCAGCGCGGCGGCGGCCGCAGCCGCGGCTTCCACCTCGGCTGCCGCGGCTTTGGCTTCGGCATGCGCCTTCGCTTCGGCCTGTGCCTCGGCCTGGGCTTCGGCTTCGATCCCGGCCGGTGCCGCTACGGCCTGCGGCGCTTCGTCGCGTCCGCCGCGCCGGCTCTGGCTGTCCAGCAGGGGCAGGCCGAACGACTCGGCCCAGCCGCGCTGCGCCTCGCGCGCAACCACGCCGATGGCGCGGGCCTTGAGCAGGGCCAGGGTTTCGATCACGGTGTCCAGTGCGACCCTGTCGTCGCCTTCCAGGCGGCGCAGGTCCAGGGCGACCACATCATTGGAGAAGAAATCGGGGGTCGATTCGAAGCGGGACAGAAGATCGTCCCGCAGCGCTGCGATGTCAGCGGTCTTGAGAGCGAGTAGGAGGGCGTCGACATTGCCACTGCGCAGCTCGAAGCGTGGCGATTTCTTCTGGGACATAGTCGGTGACCGTGGAAATGGGACATTCTAACTTCGTCTGGGTGCAGAACTGTAACAAATGACCGATGCAGGCAGGCCAGTGCCGGATGCGGCGCGTTGATGACCCGTTTTCCCGGGCGGATGCATTGTCTTCGGCGCCGCGCGCAGGCAGCGGCACACCGGCGCGCCGTTCCGCCGCCGCTCTTGTTACGATTGCGCCATCTGAACAACGGAGTGCTCATGGGCGCGATCGTCAATAGTGTGGCCTACCGGGGCGGCAAGCGGCTGGGCGACGTGGGCGTGGACGAAATCAGCGAAGCGATTACCGTGCCCGGCACCTTTGTGTGGCTGGGACTGCACGAACCGGACCTGCCGCTGCTGCGCAAGGTGCAGCAGGAGTTCGGCCTGCATGACCTGGCGGTCGAGGATGCCCTGGACGCGCACCAGCGCCCCAAGCTGGAAACCTACGGCGACTCGATCTTCATCGTGCTCAACACCGCCCAGCTGGTGGACGAGGAAGTGGTGGTGGGCGAGACCCACCTGTTTGTCGGCCCCAACTATGTGGTATCGGTCCGCCACGGCGTGAGCAGCAGCTACGCGCCGGTGCGCGAGCGCTGCGAGAGCGATCCGCGCGCGCTGGCCAACGGCCCGGGCTATGTGCTCTACGCACTGATGGATTTCGTGGTGGATCACTACATGCCCATCGTCACCCGGCTCGAGGACGCCTTCGAGCGGCTGGAGGAGGGCATTTTCCGCGACGAGTTCGACCGCGCCGCGATCGAGCACCTGTACCACATCAAGCGCCAGGTGCTGCGCCTGCGCAACGCGGTCTACCCGATCGAGGAGATCTGCGGGCAACTGATCCGCCTGCACGAGGCGCTGGTGCCCAAGGAGCTGCGCGCGTACTTCCGCGATATCGAGGACCATGCCAGCCGCCTGGTGCGCACCCTCGACGTGGTGCGCGAGATGCTGACCACTGCGGTGCAGGTGAATCTGGCGCTGGTCACCGTGGGCCAGAACGAGGTGGTCAAGCGCCTTGCCGGCTGGGGCGCCATCCTGGCCATTCCCACGGTGGTGTTCAGTCTGTACGGCATGAACTTCAGCTTCATGCCTGAGCTGCAGTTCCACTATGCGTATCCGGTGGTGATCGGTGTGACGGTGCTTGCCTGCGGCGGGCTCTGGCGCAAGCTGCACAAGTCGGGCTGGATCTGAGGCGCGTGGCGCGGCCGCCCGGCCGCCGCCACCACGCCGGCCGGCAGCCCACCGGGGCCGCCGCGACTCCGGTCACACCGCCTTCCTCCCTTCCCCCTCCCGCTTCCCGATGCTTTGGCGGCACGCCATGCCATGTTTATGGGATTCCCTCCTTCCGGCGCGCTGGATAGTCTGGCCCCCGGTCCGCGCCCGTGCGTGGACCGGGTTGGCGTGGGTCGCGCCACCGGACGCGCCATGGCGCGGCAAACAAGGTCACCAGAACACAAGACGTGCAGCATCCATTCTCAGGGGGGAGAAATCCAATGAAGCTTCAGTTTCAGACATTCGGGGTCGCGCTGAGCGGCGCGGCGCTGCTGGCGCTGGCCGCCTGCGGCGGCGGGAGCAGCGATAGCGCCAGCAGCGGTTCCACCAGCGACAAGCCGGTCGTGGCCGCGGCCGCGTCCGCGGTGACCGGCACGGCCGCCACCGGCGCCGCCCTCGCCAACGCCAATGTGGTCATTACCGACAGCGCGGGCGCCTCGCCCTGCCAGGAAGCCGCGGTCACCACCAGCGCGCTGGGCACCTATACCTGCACCCTGAAGGCGGGCGAGGTGGCGCCGTTCTTCGTGGTCGTCACGGACCCCACCGGCAACACCGCCCCGCTGGTCAGCGTGAGCACCGTCACGCCGGCCGCCGGCGCCAAGCTGACCCTCAACACCACGCCGTTGACCACGGCCATCGTGGCGCAACTCTCCGCCGACGGCAATCCGCTGACTGTCGTCAGCGGCAAGACGGTGGACGCCGCCGCCTTGCAAAAGGTCACCGCCAATGTGGTCGCGCAGCTCGCCAGCGTGCTCGCCGCCATCGGCGCGCCCGCCAGCTACGATCCGTTCTCAACCGCCATTACCGCTGCCACGGCGGCCGGCGTGGGCAATACCGCCGACCAGGTGCTCGATATCGTCAAGGTGGTCACGGACCCGGCCACCGGCAAGCTGGCGCTGACCACCGTCGACAACCCGACGCCCATCGCCATTGCTACCGCCGCCAGCACCGGCGGCACGCTCGCCGCGCCGCCGGCCGCCGTCGCGGCCCTGCCGCAGGCCGCGCAGGCCGTCGCCAAGGGGCTCTCGGCCTGCTTCGCGCTGCCCGTCGCGCAGCGCGTGACGTCCTCCAATGCCAACCTGAGCGCGTCGCAGGGCGGCCCGGAGGTCGACGGGGTGGCGGCCGCATGCCAGAACATCGCTGCCGACAGCAGCAACGCAGCCGGTATCGATTTCCTGCAAAACGGCTTCTACTTCGGGCAATTGCTCTACGGCATCCTGACCAGCGATACCATGACGGGCGCACAGTTCAGCGTGCCGGAAATCATGGCGTTCTATCCCGCCGCGTCGACGGCCTCGGGGCGTGACGAAGCCATCTTCAACATCCGGTACCTGGACGCCGGCGGCAACCCCGGCAACATCATCACGACGGCACGCAATATCGCCAACGGCGCGACCAGCGCGCATCCGTCGAGCTGGTGGCTGGTCGGCAACCAGCAGCCCGTCGATGTGACCGTCAAGCTCCAGATCCGGCGTGTCGAACAGCTCAACCCGGGCTTCAGCAAGAGCAACAATAGCTACAGCCACTTCCAGAACGGCATCCAGTTCCTGATCAACGCCACGGGCCCGGGCAGCGTCGTCAACAACGCCCCCCTGAGCTATGCGCGCGTGACCGGGCCCGGCTTGCCGAGCAATGGCATTGTCTATATTGCGCCGGTCCCGGCCGAAGTGGGCCAGACCTATATGGACGTGAGCAACAAGACCGGTACGGTGCCCGTCACCGCCCAGTGCGGCAACGAGTTCAGCCCGCCCTCGCCGTCGTACAACTGCCCGAACTTCTGGTTCTCGCGGACCGCGGGCCTCAGCGGCAGCGCGGCCAGCACGCTGGCGGGCAATCCCGCCGGCCTGGCGTGGGCGCAAGCAGCGGACAACGCCGATGCCTCCAAGGTGGTCAAGGGTGCGAAGTACCGCATCGAGCTGTTCCATGGCACCAACACCACGCCGACCTACAGCTACAACAAGACCCTGCTGAGCGACCTCGTGCCGGCCACCCAAGGGGTGAACCTGCCGTGGAACACGCTGGGCAGTAAGTCGCTGGCCTCGCTGGACCCGTCCAACGCCAGCCTGGCTGGTGCGCAGACGTCGCTGACGGCGGACTGGGTGCAGAATGTCTCCGCCCAGCAGATCGGCAGCGTTGCCGTCTCGGTCGACAGCAACGGCACCTGGAGCACATCCATGCCAGCGCCCAAGGGCGCGACCTCGATCGTGGTCAATGCGGCGGTGCCGGCCTTCTCGGCCAATGCCACGCGCGGCCTGCTGTTCGGGTACCGGATGCTGGACAACAGCAACAAGTCGGCGGTCTACACCTACAACTGATTCCAGGAATCAGGCGCTCCTGACGCGGCCGGCGCCACAGCCGGCTTCGGCGTCCTGCATAGCCCCGCAAGGCCGAAAGGCCTGCGGGGCTTTTTTTCGCCCCGGTACGCTGGGTCCCGGCCGCGCAGGAGGCTGCAGCGCACTTGCGCGCCGTCTTTACGCGATCTTTATATCTTCTTTACACCCCCGCCTCCCCTCTCTACCCCGTTTTTACCGCGCCATCCCTAATCTGCCATCTGTGAATCACTCACGGTGTGTTGTCATGGACGGGATCTATTTCATTGGTTTGTTGCTGTTCGGTGCGCTGACTGGCGCACTGCTGGCCTTATGCGCCGCGCTGGGAAGCAAACCGCCCGGCGCAGCCGAGGGGCCGGGCGCGGAGGGTGCCGAAGTGCGCCGCAAGGACAGCGCCACCGACAGGAGGCTGTGATGGACTGGGCTGACCTGCTGGGCGGCGTGCTCGCCGTCGCTATTTTTATCTACCTCCTGATCGCCCTGTTCCGGCCGGAGAAATTCTGATGTCAACCGAATTCCTGGGACTTCTGGTCCTCTACCTGGCCATCCTGCTGGCGCTCGCGCCCTTCGTGGGGCGCTATATCCGCCGCGCGATGGAGGACGAGCGCTACCTCGCCACGGCCTGGGGCCGCCCGCTGGAGCGCGTGCTGTACCGCGTGGCCGGCGTGCGCGCCAATGCCGAGATGGGCTGGAAGCAGTACGCCGTCGCGGTCATCGCCTTCAATATGCTGGGCGTGGTGGCCGTCTACGCGCTACAGCGCCTGCAGGGCGGGTTGCCACTCAACCCGCAAGGCTTCGGCGCGGTGTCGCCGGACTCCTCCTTCAACACCGCAGTGAGCTTTGTCGCCAACACCAACTGGCAGGGCTATGCGGGCGAATCCACCATGAGCTACCTGACGCAGATGCTGGGGCTCACGGTGCAGAACTTCGTCTCGGCGGCCACCGGCATCGCCGTGGTGTTCGCGCTGATCCGCGGCTTCGCGCGGCAGAGCGCAGCCACCATCGGCAACTTCTGGGTGGACATGACGCGCTGCACGCTCTACGTGCTGGTGCCGATCGCCACCGCCATCGCGCTGGCGCTGGTCAGCCAGGGCGTGATCCAGAATTTCGACAGCTATAAGGAAGTCACGCTGGCGACGCCGGTCGAGTACAGCCAGCCCAAGGTGGACGCAGCCGGCCAGCCCGTGCTCGACGCCAAGGGCGCGCCCGTGACGGAGGCCATGAAGACCGACAAGCAGACGCTGGCAATGGGCCCGGTGGCTTCGCAGGAAGCCATCAAGATGCTCGGCACCAATGGCGGCGGCTTCTTCAACGCCAATTCGGCCCATCCCTACGAGAACCCGACGGAGCTCGCCAACCTGATTGAGATGCTGGCCATCTTCCTGATTCCGGCGGCCTTGTGCTTCACCTTCGGCGAGATGGTCAAGGACCGCCGCCAGGGCGTTGCGATCCTGGCCTCGATGGCGGTGATCTTTATCGTCATGGCGTGCGTGGCGGCGCTCTCCGAGCAGATGGCCAACGCCGCGCTGGCGGGATTGCCGATCGACCACGCGGCCAGCGCGCTGCAGGCCGGCGGCAATATGGAAGGCAAGGAAACGCGCTTCGGCATCGCCGCCACCGCGCTGTTCGCCACCATCACCACGGCGGCATCGTGCGGCGCGGTCAACGCCATGCATGACTCCTTCACCGCCATCGGCGGCCTGGTGCCGATGCTGCTGATGCAGCTTGGCGAGGTGGTGTTCGGCGGCGTCGGCTCGGGCCTGTACGGCATGCTGGTGTACGCGGTGCTGGCGGTGTTCATCGCAGGGTTGATGATCGGCCGCACGCCGGAGTACCTGGGCAAGAAGATCGAGACCTACGAGATGAAGATGACTGCCGTGGCGATCCTCGTCACGCCCCTGCTGGTGCTCCTGGGCACGGCGGTGGCGGTGATGGTGGAGCCGGGCCGCGCCGGTGTGTTCAACCCTGGCACGCACGGCTTCTCGGAAATCCTCTACGCGTTCTCGTCGGCTGCCAACAACAACGGCAGCGCCTTTGGGGGCTTGTCGGCCAATACGCCCTTCTACAACGTGGCGCTGGCCGCGGCGATGTGGTTCGGGCGCTTCTGGATCATCGTGCCGATCCTCGCCATGGCGGGTTCGCTGGCGGCCAAGCGCCGGCTGCCGGTCACGGGCGGCACCATGCCCACGCACGGTCCCCTGTTTGTGGTGCTGCTGGTTGGCTCGGTGCTGATGGTGGGCGCGCTGACCTATATTCCGGCGCTGGCGCTGGGCCCTGTGGCGGAGCAGCTGCAGGCGCCGGTGGTCTCGGCGGCTGGCAAGTAATGGAGAAACGCATGCAACAAGAATCCATGGTGACGCGCAGCAAGAATGCCGGCGCGGCACCGGCAAACACGACGCCGGCGACCAGCGTGGCCACGCCGGCCCACGGGTCCGCCAAGGGCGGTGGCCATCATCGTCCGGCGCGCGGCGGCATGTTCGCGTCCGAGCTGGTCAAGCCGGCCCTGCTCGACTCGGTGAAGAAGCTCTCGCCGCGCGACCAGTTGCGCAACCCGGTGATGTTCGTGGTCTACGCCGGCAGCATCCTGACCACCATCCTGTTTTTCCGCGCCTTGTTCGCGCCCGCCGCGGCGGGCGGCGAGAGCGCAGGCTTCATCCTCGCGGTATCGGTGTGGCTGTGGTTCACCGTGCTGTTCGCCAACTTTGCCGAAGCGCTGGCCGAAGGGCGCAGCAAGCAGCAGGCCGAGGCGCTGCGCGGGCTGAAGACCACGGTCACTGCCAAGCTGATCAAGGAAGGCCGGCGCGACTACCGCGCCGCCGGCGCCACCGAGCCGCGCGGCGCCGCCGCGCTGCGCCGTGGCGACGTGGTGCTGGTCGAAGCCGGCGACATGGTGCCTGGCGACGGCGAAGTGATCGAAGGCGTGGCATCGGTGGACGAGAGCGCCATCACCGGCGAATCGGCGCCGGTGATCCGCGAGTCGGGTGGCGATTTCTCCTCGGTCACGGGCGGCACGCGCGTGCTGTCCGACTGGATCGTGGTGCGCATCACCACCAATCCGGGCGAGAGCTTTATCGACCGCATGATCACCATGGTCGAAGGCGCCAAGCGCCAGAAGACCCCCAACGAACTGGCGCTGACCATCCTGCTGGTCGGGCTGACCATCGTGCTGCTGCTGGCCACCGCCACGCTGCAGCCGTTCTCGGTGTTCAGCGTACTCGTGGCCAAGGCCGGCATGCCGGTCACCATCACCGTGCTGATCGCGCTGCTGGTGTGCCTGATCCCGACCACCATCGGCGGCCTGCTGTCGGCCATCGGCGTGGCGGGCATGAGCCGGATGATGGAAGCCAATGTGATCGCCACCTCGGGCCGCGCGGTGGAAGCCGCGGGCGACGTGGACGTGCTGCTGCTCGACAAGACCGGCACCATCACGCACGGCAACCGCCAGGCCTCGCGCTTTATCGCCGCGCCCGGCGTGTCGGCGCAGCAACTGGCCGAAGCCGCCTGGCTGTCGTCGCTGGCCGACGAAACGCCGGAAGGCCGCAGCATCGTGACGCTGGCGCGCCAGCAGGCCGGAGCGGCCACGCCCGACATCAGCGCGCTGCGCCCGATCTTCGTGCCGTTCACCGCGCAGACCCGCATGAGCGGCGTGGATGCGGGCGGCCGCAGCGTGCGCAAGGGCGCCGCCGATGCCGTGCGCAAGTACGTGACCGAGCGCGCGGGCAAGTTCCCGGACGCGGTGATGCAGGCGGTGGATGACGTGGCGCGCGCCGGCAGCACGCCGCTGGTGGTGGCGGAATCCAGCGCCGATGGCGAGAATGTGCGCGTGCTCGGCGTGGTCGAGCTCAAGGACATCGTCAAGGCCGGCATCCGCGAGCGCTTCGGCGAGCTGCGCAAGATGGGCATCAAGACCGTGATGATCACCGGCGACAATCGCCTGACCGCGGCGTCGATCGCCGCCGAGGCTGGCGTCGACGACTTTCTCGCCGAAGCCACGCCCGAAGCCAAGCTCAAGCTGATCCGCGACTACCAGGCCGAAGGCCGCCTGGTGGCGATGACCGGCGACGGCACCAACGACGCCCCCGCGCTGGCGCAGGCCGATGTAGCCGTGGCGATGAACAGCGGCACGCAGGCGGCCAAGGAAGCCGGCAATATGGTCGACCTCGACAGCAATCCGACCAAGCTGATCGAGATCGTGGAGATCGGCAAGCAGATGCTGATGACGCGCGGCTCGCTGACCACCTTCAGCGTAGCCAACGACGTGGCGAAGTATTTCGCCATCATCCCGGCCGCCTTCGCCACCACGTATCCGCAGCTCAACCAGCTCAACGTGATGGGTTTGTCGACGCCGGCCTCGGCCATCTTGTCGGCGGTGATCTTCAACGCGCTGATCATCGTAGTGCTGATTCCGCTGGCCTTGCGCGGTGTGGTGTACCGCCCGCTAGGCGCCGCCGTGCTGCTGCGGCGCAACCTGCTGGTGTACGGGCTGGGCGGCATCCTGGTTCCGTTTGTCGGCATCAAGGTGATCGACATGATCCTGGCGCTGTTCGGCTGGGTCTGAGCGCGTCGAACGCGTGGCATGTAATCGGAGTAATCAATGAATACGAAAGTCCAGACCGCGCAGCCTGTTGCGCCAATCCAGGGTGGCCTGCTGCGGCCCTTGCTGACGGTGTTTGTCGTGCTGTCGGCCGTTACCGGGCTGTTGTATCCCGGCGTGATCACCGGCATTTCGAGTGCGGTGTTTCCGCACGAGGCGGCAGGCTCGCTGATCGTCAAGGACGGCAAGGCCATTGGCTCGGAACTGATCGGCCAGCCGTTCTCTGACCCCAGGTACTTCTGGGGCCGCTTGTCGGCTACCGCGCCCATGCCGTATAACGCGGCGGCGTCCTCCGGCTCCAACCTCGGCCCGAGCAATCCCGCGCTGACCGACGCGGCGCGTGCCCGCATCGACGCGCTGCGCGAGGCCGATCCCGGCAACCAGGCGCCGGTACCGGTGGATCTGGTGACCGCTTCGGGCAGCGGGCTCGACCCGCACATCAGCCCGGCCGCGGCGCAGTATCAGGCGGCACGCGTGGCCCGGCTGCGCGGCCTGCCCCTGGAGCGCGTGCAGGCGCTGATCGCGGCGAACACGGACGGGCCGCTTCTGGCGGTGATGGGCGATCCGGTGGTGAATGTGCTGAAGCTGAATCTGGCGCTGGATGGCGAGAAGCGGTGAGCTTGGGGGGCAGTTGGCGCGCAAGCAATGTCCGCTGTTTTGCTCCCCCCTCCCGCTTGCGGGAGTAACAGCCGTCGTCATTCCAGGCGGCTCTGGAGCATCCGCTCGGCTTCGTTCCGTGCCTCGGTGCGCTGATCGTTGCGGGGCCGGGCATTAGGCGTGGCACAATCGTTTTCAATCCCTCTCCCGGGCAATGACCCCCACCATGCCTGACACCGCCACGCGCGACGCCCCCGGCCGGCCCGATCCCGATGCCTTGCTGCAACGCATGCAGGAGGAGGGCGAGCGCGCCGCGCGCGGCAAGCTGCGTGTGTATTTCGGCGCTTCCGCCGGCGTTGGCAAGACCTTCGCCATGCTGACCGCCGCGCGGGCGCTGCGCGAGCAAGGCAGCGACGTGGTGATCGGCGTGGTGGAGACCCACGGCCGCGCCGAAACCGAGGTGCTGATCGCGGGGCTGGAGCGGCTGCCGATGAAGGCCATGCCGCATCACAAGCTCGACGACCACGTGCTGCAGGAGTTCGATCTCGATGGTGCGCTGGCCCGGCGCCCGGCGCTGATCCTGGTCGACGAGCTGGCGCACTCCAACGCGCCCGGCAGCCGCCACCCCAAGCGCTGGCAGGACATCGAGGAACTGCTGTCGGCCGGCATCGATGTGTGGACCACCGTCAATGTCCAGCATCTGGACAGCCTCAATGAGGCAGTGGGCGGCATCACCGGCATCCGCGTGTGGGAGACCGTGCCCGACACGGTGTTCGACGACGCCGACGAAGTCATCCTGGTGGACCTGCCCGCCGACGAACTGCTGCGGCGGCTGCGCGACGGCAAGGTCTACCTGCCGGAACAGGCCCGGACCGCGGCCAGCAACTTCTTCCGCAAGGGCAACCTGATCGCGCTGCGCGAACTGGCGCTGCGCCGCACCGCCGACCGCGTCGACGACGATGTGCGCGCCTACCGGCACGCCGAATCGATCCGCCCGGTCTGGCGCACGCGCGAAGCGGTGCTGGCCTGCATCGGCACCGGCGACGATGCGGCGCAGGTGGTCAAGAGCGCGCGCCGGCTGGCCGGGCAGCTCGATTGCGACTGGCATGTGGTGACGGTGGCCACGCCGCGGCTGGCACGGTTCGCCGAGCAGGAGCGCGCGAACATCGAGGAGGCGATGCGGCTGGCCGAGGAGCTCGGCGCGCGCACCGAGACCCTGGCCGGCAGCGATATCGTGCAGGCGGTGGCGGGCTATGTGCGGCGCCACAACCTCACCAAGGTCGTGGTCGGGCGCGCGCCCGGAACCTGGCACCACGGTGGCGGCAGCCTGCTGGCGCGCGCGCGGGCGCTGCTGGCGCTGGGCCTGTCGCCGTTCCTGGGTGCGCGCGCCTGGCTGTTCGGGCGCCATAGCTTTGCCGATTCGCTGGCGCTGGGCTGCCCGGAGATCGACGTGATCCGTGTCGCCGCCGATGCCATGGGTGCCGACACGCGCGGCCGCGCGCAACCGGTGGCCGGGCGCGCCGACGTGCGCGAGGATCCGGCCCGCAATGACGACAGCAGCGTGGCGGCGCACCGTATCGACTACCTGTGGGCGGTTGCATGGTGCGCGGGCGCCAGCTTGTTGTCGGCGCTGACACGGCCGTGGTTCGACCTGGTCAATATCGCGATGTTGTTCCTCGCGGCGGTGGTCGGCGTGGCGCTGCGCCACGGCCGCGGTCCCGCCGCGCTGGCCTCGGTGCTGTCGGTGGCTGCCTTCGACTTCTTCTTCGTGCCGCCGCGAATGTCCTTCGCGGTCAGCGACGTGCAGTACCTGGTGACGTTCGTGGTGATGCTGGCGGTGGGCCTGGTGATCGGCCAGCTCACCGCGGGGCTGCGCGAGCAGGCTCAGGTTTCGGTTGAGCGTGAAACCGATGCCCGCACCCTCTACGAGCTGGCGCGCGAGTTGTCCGCCGCGCTGATGCCAGAGCAGATCATCGAGATCAGCGGCCGCTTCCTGCAAGCCGCGCTGGGGGCGCGTTCGGCGTTCTTCCTGGTGTCGCCCAAGGGGCGGCTGATGCCGCCGGTAATCGATCCGGCGCAGCGCGGCAGCGACGCCATCGACCCGGTGCTGGCGCAATGGGTATTCGATCATGGGCAGCCCGCAGGCACCGGCACCCACACGCTGCCCGGCAGCACCGTGCTCTACCTGCCGCTCAAGGCGCCGATGCAGACGCGCGGCGTGCTGGCGGTGGAGCCGCAGGAGTGGCGCGCCTTCGCGCGGCCCGAGCGGCGCCGGCAGATCGATGTGTTCGCCACGCTGATCGCGATCGCCATCGAGCGGCTGCATTATGTGGAGGTGGCGCAGCAGGCGCTGGTGTCGATGGAGTCGGAGCGGCTGCGCAGCTCGCTGCTGGCCGCCGTCTCGCACGATCTGCGCACGCCGCTGACCAGCCTGATCGGCATGGCCGAAACCATGCAGCGCACCGAACCGCCGCTGCCACCGCCCCTGTCCGAAACCGTGGACGCGATGCGCGAGCAGGCCCTGCGCATGCGTACCATGGTGGTCAACCTGCTCGATATGGCGCGCCTGCAAAGCCGCGATGTGCGCATGCAGAAGGAGTGGCAATCGCTTGAAGAGCTGGTGGGCGCGGCGCTGGCCGGCATGCGCGACGCGCTCTCGCGGCACCGCGTGTCGGTGGCCGATCTGTCGGCGTTGCCGCTGGTGGAGTGCGACGCGGTGCTGATGGAGCGGGTGCTGTGCAACCTGCTGGAGAATGCCGCCAAGTACACGCCGCCGGGCACCGGCATCCGCATTGCCGGCGAGGTGGCTGACGCGGAGGTGCGGCTCGTGGTGGAGGACGACGGCCCCGGCGTGCCGCGCGGACAGGAGCTGTCGATCTTCCAGAAGTTCACGCGCGGCGAGCGCGAGTCGGCCACCGCCGGCGTGGGCCTGGGGCTCGCCGTTTGCGAAGCCATCGTGCAGGCGCACGGCGGGCGCATCTGGGTGGAAAGCGCCGGCGTGGCGCGTGCCGGTGGCACGCAGGGTACCGGTACCGGCGCGCGATTCGTGGTGGCGCTGCCGCGCGGCAATCCGCCGGCGATCGAGCCGGAGCCGCCCGAGCTCGCGCACGAAGCAGCAAACAAGGAATCCAACCGAAATGACATTTGAATTTTCGCCCACGGTATTGCTGGTCGAAGATGAGCCGCATATCCGGCGTTTCGTGCGCGAGGCATTGCAGGCGGAGGGCTGCACCGTGCATGAGGCCGAGACGCTCAAGCGCGGCCTGATCGATGCCGGCACGCGCCAGCCCGACGTGGTGATCCTCGACCTGGGCCTGCCGGATGGCGACGGCATGACGCTGATCCGCGAGATGCGCACCTGGACCGAAGTGCCGGTGCTGGTGCTATCGGCGCGCACCGGCGAAGCGGACAAGATCGCCGCGCTCGATGCCGGCGCCGACGATTACCTGACCAAGCCCTTCGGCGTGGGCGAGCTGATCGCGCGCGTGCGCGTGCTGCTGCGCCGGCATGCCAAGATCAATCCGCAAGGCACGCCGCTGGTTGCCTTTGGCGAAGTGCGGATCGACCTGGCCAACCGGGTAGTCACGCGCGCCGGCGAGGACGTGCATCTCACGCCGATCGAATACCGCCTGCTGGCCGTGCTGATCGCGCATCGCGGCAAGGTGATGACGCATCGCGAGCTGCTGCGTGAAGTGTGGGGGCCCGCGCATTCCGAGAGCAGCCATTACTTGCGGGTGTACATGGGGCACCTGCGGCACAAGCTGGAAACCGATCCCGCGCAGCCTTCGCATCTGATGACGGAGGTGGGGGTGGGGTACCGGTTCGTGGGGTGAAGGGGCGGGTGCTCGTCACCCCTCTTCCCAACTCTCTTTCCAACTATCTTCCCCTGAGGGGAGAGGGAGTCAACCCCGTCGTCATTTCAATCGCCGTTGGCGCATCTTGTCGGCTTCGGCAAATACCCAGGGTTTGTCGGCAAGCTCAAAGGGCCGCGTCGCGCCATACTTTTCTTCGCAATCACAACAGGTTTGAATACGCGGGGCGGAGATGAGAAGGGTGCGTCGATGACCAGCGATCCTCTCCGGGAGAATCACGGAAAAACTTACAAAAGCTGACATGGCCGGGGAAAGTGAAAAGGCCCGGTCGATGCTGCGATATAGTCGTGCCCTTCCTGCCAAACGCCAGCTGAGGGGGCAATGCTTCGGCTTTTCCTGATTGTTATTTTGTGCTGGGCGGGCCAGTCCGCGGCATGGGCGGAAGTGCGTTTGCCGCAGGCGGGGGAGGTCTCCCTTGGCCGGCATTGGGAACTGCTGCGCGATCCGCAGGACGCGCTGACGGTGGAGCAGCTATCCCGGCCCGAAATCGCGGCCGCCTTCCGGCCCCAGGGCTCGCCTCCCGCCCTCGGTTACGTGAAGGGCGCCGTCTGGCTGCGCATCACCCTGACCCGGCCGGCGCAAGCCGCACCGGTATGGTTGCTGCAATTGCGCTCGGCGCTGCTGGACGATGTCACCCTGTTCCTGCCGCAAAGGGGCGGAGGATACGAGCAGCGGGTCGCCGGCGACAGGCAGCCGGTCGCGGGGCGAGACGTGAATTACCGGAGTCCGGTGTTCCGGCTCGACCTGCCGGCGGACCAGCCGGTCACGCTTTATCTGCGCGTGCGCAGTACCAGCACACTGAGTTTTCCCCTGGTGGTGTGGTCGCCGGAAGCGTTCATTTCCTTTATCGGCACAGAACTGCTTCTGTTTGGCTTGTTCTACGCGGCACACCTGGTCTTGCTGATCACCAGCGTCTGGTTCTATTGGGTGACGCGCAATATTTCCTTTGGCCTGTTCAGTCTTACCGTCTTGGCCAATCTGTTTATTTCGCTGGGTGCCGAAGGTTTTATCTATCAGTATCTCCTGCCCGAATGGCCGCTTGCGAGCGAAACCCTTTACGTGCTGAGCTGGTTTTCGGTGACCCCGCTCGGCATCATGTTTACGATGCACTATCACGGCCTGTTCGCGCCTCCCTGGCGGCGCTCGGCGGTCGGCTTCTCCCTGCTGGCATGGGGTGTGGCCCTGGTTTCGGCATCCTGGCTGCTCCTGGGCAATGTCTGGTGGATACGTCCAATGGCCCTGCTGTGGGGTATCGCCATCATGGTGATACAGCTGATCGTTGCCACGGTGATGGCCTGGCGCGGCCAGAAGGCCGCGCGGGTGCTGGTGTTTGTCCTGGTTCTCCTGCTCGGCGGCACCGTGTTGCGCCTGGCGCGCAATGTCGGCTGGATCGAGCCCGGCTCGTTCGTCGACAACGCCAACTACCTGGGCATGGTGGCTTTCCTGCTCATCATGAATTCGGCCATCAGCTGGCGATACACGGATATGCGCGCCGAAAAAGAAGCCGCGCAGGCCGAAGCCTTGCGCGTGGCCCATCAGGCCGAGCGCGATCTGGAACTCAAGGTTGCCCTGCGCACGCAGGCGCTCAGAGATGCCATGGCGCAGGTGGAGGCGTCCCTGTCGCTGGAGCGCCGGGCGCAGGAAGAGCAGCGGCAGTTCCTGTCCACGGTGTCGCATGAACTGCGCACGCCGCTGGCCGTGATCGATGCGACGGCCCAGAACCTGGACCTGGACGATGCCCACGATGATCCGCGGACCTCGGCCCGGTACCAGAAGATCCTGCGTGCCACGCAGCGCCTGACCATGCTGCTGAATGACTCGTTGCATGAGGATGGCTTCGAGCTGCTGCGGCATGGCTCCCGGCCTTCGCGCACCAGTCTGCCGGACTTGCTGGAGGATGCCGCGGCGGCAGCCCGTCTGCTTTCGGAGGGGCACCAGCTGGAGGTTGACGGGAGCCGCTTGCCGGAGGCCATCCTGTGCGATGCCAGCCTGTTGCGGCTGGCGTTGCGCACGCTGGCCGACAATGCGGTGAAGTACACCCCCGTGGGCAGCCGGGTGGTCCTGGGCGGCAGGTTGGTGGCCGAAGGCGTGGAGCTGGAGGTGCGGGACAACGGGCCGGGTATCGATCCGGCGGACCTGCCGCGCATATTCGATCGCTTTTATCGCGGCCAGAATGCCGGGCAGAAGCCAGGGACCGGACTAGGCTTGTCGCTGGCCCGGCGCATGGTGGAAATGCAGGGCGGCACATTGGCTTTGGAAAGCATGCCGGGGCAGGGCTGTCGCGCGAGGATTTTCCTGCCGTCGGCGCAGCCGGGCTTGCAGGCCGGCAATCAGGCCAGCAGTCAGGCCTGCAATCAGGCCAGCGAGATGGGCGCGGTGAACGTGTAGCCTTTCCGGTGGGCGGTCCTGAGCGGCAACTCGGTTCCCGATTCGCTCCGCCAGCGCTGCCGGAGACGGCTGACCATGGTTTCCAGCCGGCGTTCGTCGTAGCTCAGCCAGTCGAAGCCGAAGCCTTCGGCGATCTGGCGGCGATTGACGGGCTGGGCCGGGTTGCGTGCCAGCATCTCGAGCAATTTGCTCTCATTGGAGGAGACGGCCAGGCGCTCCCCGGCCGGCGCGACCAGCGTGCAGGCCTGGCGGTCGAGCCGCCAGTTGGCAATCACCCGGCGGCTCAGGGCGCGAAGGATGGCGTCGAATTCCAGCAGTTTGACGGGCTTGACCAGATAGTGGTCCGCCCCGCCGTTCAGGCCGTGGATCTTGTCCTGCGATTCGCCGCGGGCTGTGAGCATGACGATGCCGCAGCCGGGCCGTTCCTGTCTTAGCCGGCTTGCCGCATCAAAACCGGTTCCGTCGGGCAGCATGACATCGATGACGGCAATTTCCGCCTGCGCGGCCAGCGGCAGGAATTCCGCCAGGCTGCCTGCCTGGCTTACCATCCAGCCGCGCTTTTGCAGGAAAGCCGCCAGTTCTTCGCGTAGCTCGATCTCGTCCTCGAGCAAAATGACATTGCCCATCCCAATACCTTGCAGCGGTGTAACTGTTCAGCCTGGCTGAACAGTTACGCAGCGGTTACCCTAAATGATCGTGGCCAGGGCAGGTTTCAGCCTGCTCTTGCGGTATTACGGCCAGAGTGGGGGGAATCTTTACCCCTGCGCTGCATCTCTGCCGAATCGACCTTGCGCCCGCTGCGAGGGCCGCTCACCGCTCACTGCTCACCGCTCACCACACGCCAAAGAACACGCCCGCCTGCTTATACACATTGGTCTTCGCCGCCACTTCGGCGTTGCTGACCGTGGTGCGTGGCTTCAGCGTGCAGAACCATTCCAGCAGATGCCCCCGCATGGCCGAGCGGATCGGTTCATGGCCGGCATCCCCGCCCAGGTCGAAGAACTCATCGGGGTCGCGCTCCAGGTCGAACAGCTGCGGGCGGAAGCCCTGCCAGTGAACATATTTCCAGCGGGCGTTGCGGACCATCCAGGCTCGGCATTCGCCCGGGTGCCGGCCCAGCGCCACGCGTGCGCCGCGATAGGCGTAATCCAGCTCCGACACCACGAAATCGCGCCACGGACCGGCGCTGCGTGCGCGCGTGAGATCCAGCAGCGAGCGGCCTTCGACGCGATGGTCGGCTGGCGGCAGGCCCAGGGCGTCCAGCACGGTCGGCACCACGTCCACGGCGGAGACCATGCGCGCATCGGCGCTGCCGCGCGTGGCATCGGCGTCGGGCGACGGGTCGTAGACGATCAGCGGGATATTCTGCACGGTGTCGTAGAACTGCTCCTTTTCGCCGAGCCAGTGATCGCCGAGGAAGTCGCCGTGATCGGCGGTGAAGACGATCAGCGTATCTTCCCAGCGGCCCAGGCGTTCGAGCTGCTCCCATAGTTCGCCAAGCCGGTCGTCGATCTGCTGCACCAGCCCCTGATAGGCGGGGCGAACCGTGTCCGAGACTTCGCTGCGCATGAAGTTGGCGCATTCCTCCTGCGTGCGGTATGCGTCCAGCACCGGGTGCGGGTCCTCCAGCTCCGCGTCGTGGCGCTTGAGCGGCAGGCAGTCGTCCAGCGAGTAAGCCGCGTGGTAAGGCGCCGGTGCCATATAGGGCCAGTGCGGTTTGACTAGAGAGAGATGCAGCACCCACGGATCGTCGCCACGCGCGGCGATGTACTGCATGGCCTGGCCTACCGTATAGGCCGTCTCCGAATGCGGCTCCGCCACGCGCGCCGGCAGGCCGGCATTGCGCATCTGCCAGCCCGACACGATCTCGCCCTGCGCGTTCTCCGCGCTGATCACGTAATCGGTCCAGGGATCGGCGCTGTCGTAGCCCTGCTGGCGCAGCCAGTCGGCATAGGCGCCGCGGGGCTCGGCGTGGTGGCCGTCGTGACGGTCGACTTCGACAAAATGCCCGCTGCGCAGCAGCGTTTCCAGCTCGCTGCCGCCGTCGAGGTGCAGGCGCTTCATGTTGGCGTTGTCGGGCATGACGTGGGTCTTGCCGGCGAGCGCCAGTGAGCGGTGACTGTCCTTCAGGTACTCGCCCAGCGTCACTTCGCCGACCGACAGCGGCACGCGGTTCCAGGTGGCGCCGTGGCTGCTGGGGTAGCGGCCGGTGTAGAAGCTCATGCGGCTCGGGCCGCAGACGCCGGAGGTGACGAAGGCCTTGGTGAAGCGCACGCCGCGCGCGGCGAGGGCGTCGATGTTCCTGGTGCGCAGGGTGGGGTGGCCGTAGCAGGTCAGGTGGTCCTGACGCAACTGGTCGCACATGATGAAGAGGGTGTTTCTCGTGGACATGGCTTTCTTGACGATCCGCCTGGGTTCGGGCGATTGCCGCCCGACCCGGATTCCATCAATTCAACAAATAATAGAATGGGATTCGCCGATGACTACATCACTCAGGAAGATAATATTGACCCGATGAATAATCATGGCGATATTGTCTGGGTGGGTTTTCAGTCCCCCGTATAACCGGATGCCTTGACCACCGGCCCCCAGCGCCCGGCGTCCGCCGCCAACACCTTCCCGAACTGCTCCGCGCTCCCGGTCAGCGGCTCCAGTCCCAGCTTCAGGAAGCGCTCCTTCAGGTCCCCTGACTGCACCGCGTGCACAATCGCCGCGTTCAGCCGGTCGATGGCCGCCTTCGGCAAGCCAGCCGGCGCCAGGAAGCCGTACCTGCCTACGCCCTCGATATCCTTATAGCCAAGCTCGGTAAACGTGGGCACATCCGGCAGCGCCACCGACCGCTGCGTTCCCGAACTCGCCAGCACGCGAATCTTTCCGGCCCGGTGCATCTCGGTCAGGTCGGCCAGCGTATCGACCGACGCCGGCACCTGCCCGCCCACCAGCGCATTCATCAGCGGTGCCGAGCCATTGAACGGCACATGCAGCATCTCGACGCCCACCTGCCTGCCGACCAGCAAGCCAAAGAAGTGCGGGATGCTGCCAAGCGCCGGCGACGCGTACGAGTTGTTCTTCGCAGGATTGGCCTTGAGCCAGTCGATGTACTCCTTCAGCGTCTTCGCCGTCGTGCCGGGGCCGGCGGCCAGCGCCAGCTGGAAGTTAGCGGCCTGCGCCACCGGGGTGAAGTCGCGCTGGATGTCGTAGTTGAGCTTGCGGTAGACCAGCGGGGCGATGGTCATTACCGCCGAGTTGGCGATCACCAGCGTGTTGCCGTCGGCGGGCAGCGTGCGGGCGTAGTCCATCACCAGGCGGCCGCCGGCGCCGGGCTTGTTCTCGATGACCACGGTCTGCCTGAGCTCGTCGCGCAGCTTGTCGCCGATCAGGCGCGCGGCCAGGTCGGCGGTGCCGCCTGCGGGGTAGCCCACGAGGATGCGCAGAGGACGGTCGTTCTGGGCGCTGGCCGGTGCGCTGGGCAGGCAGGTGGCGGCCAGCACAGTCATGGTGGCGAGGGTGGGAACTAGCGCGCGCAGCAGTTTGGCGGATTTCACGGATTCTCCTGTTGGTTCGGCATCGGCGGGAAGCCGGCCAATTTATCGATACGGTCGTGGTGTGCCAAAGAAGCGTTTCGCGGATCGATCCGCGTATTTCGTTCCTTGTCGCCGGATGCCCGGCCGTACCCCGGCGGCAGCGTTTTTCATGCGGCTCGCCAGTTCTTATGCAGCGGCACAGACGCTAACACCCACCCATATAATTGACAAAATCAACTAAATTTGCGGGTGCGGCATGGGCGCTGACGAAACGGGCGGACAGGGGAGCGGGAACGCCGGGGAGCCGGCGGACGAACGGGAGCGGGATGCCGGCGAGACGCTGCAGCATCCCGCCCGGCTGGCTGACTTCCTGAACTACCGCCTCTATCACCTGAGCCGTGTCGCCCTGCAAGCCAGCGGGCATCACCTGCGCGCCGCGGTCGGGGTGAGCCGGCGCGAGTGGCGCATGCTGGCCTTCCTCGGCGAGCAGCCGGGCACGCGCCTGACGGAGCTGGCGCAAAGCGCCGGGCTGGACAAGGTGCTGGCCAGCCGCGCCGTGCATGCCTTGATGGCGCGTGGGCTGGTGCTGCGCGCCACGCGCGAGAAGGACCGGCGGGCGGCGGCGTTCGTGCTGAGCGAGGAGGGCGAGGCAGTCTACCGGCAGGCCTTCGCGCAGGCGCAGGCCTTCAACGCGCGCCTGGCCGCCTGCCTGGATCCGGCGGAGGCGCGGGTGCTGGGGCGTTGCCTGTCCCGCCTGCAAGCCGAGGCCGAAACCTTGCTGGCGCAGGCGCAAGCGCTGCCCGACACCGTACCCGCGCCTGCGCAGTCACCCCAGAACTGGTGGCGCCAGCCGTAAGGTCCGGCCGCCGGCTTCCGACTGCACCCTGCGACTTCCTGCTCCTACACTTGTAGAGTTGGAGTCAGCGCGTGCACTGCCTGGAGCCTGCCATGCCGCTTGTTCGTCTCTTTTTGCCCCGGCTGCGCGCCGCCACCGCCGCGGCGCTGGTGCCCGCCTGCCTGCTCGCTGCCCCGCTTGCCCTTGCCGCGCCCCAGCCTCCCGCACCGGCGCAAGCGCTGACGCGCCAGGCGGTGGCGGCCTATGACGCAGGCGCATTCGATGCGGCCTTGCGCGACTTTGCCAAGGCGGCCGAGCAGGGCAACCGGCTGGCCCAGTTCAATTACGCGATGATGCTGCTGCGCGGCGAGGGCACGCCGGTGCGCCCGCAGGAGGCGCTGGTCTGGCTGCGCCGCGCCGCCGACAACGACATGACCCACGCCCAGTTCACTTTTGGCGAGCTGTACGAGCACGGCGAACTGGTGCCGCGCTCGCTGGAATCCGCCAACGAGTGGTACCGCCGCGCGGCGGAAGGCGGCCATGTGCAGGCCCAGGTCGAACTGGCGACGAACTACTTTACCGGGCGCGGCGTGGCGCGCGACTACGGCAAGGCATTCCAGTGGTACAGCCGCGCCGCCAGCGCCGGCGACGGCGGCGCGCAATACATCGTCGGCAGCTATTACGAGCGTGGCGAGCCCGGCGTGGTGGAGAAAGACATCGAGCAGGCCAAGATCTGGTACGCCCGCTCCGCCTCGCACGGAGACCCCGGCGCGCTGGCCAAGCTGCGCTCGCTGCTGGAGCAGGGGCTGAAAGACAAAGCGAAAGCCAATCCCAAAGGAGCCGGCGCCATGTAATGCCCCGGTCGCATTGCCATGGTGCCATATCAGGTGGAGTACCCGCGGCCAGGCTGACGCCGGCCGGAGCAGAGCGTAATCAAGGAGGAAGCCGCGCCTCGTCGAGCCCGGGGCGGTACAACTCTTGCTTGTAAGCACAACACAAAACCTGCGCAATGGGAGGCCCGAGTGGCAACGCACGTCGCACTGAACCACGTTACCCACTACCGGTATGACCGGCCGGTGAAACTCTCGCCGCAAGTGGTACGGCTGCGGCCCGCCCCACACTGCCGCACCCCCATTCTTTCGTATTCGCTGCGCATCGAGCCCGAGCAGCATTTCATCAACTGGCAGCAGGACCCGTTCGCCAACTACCTGGCCCGGCTGGTGATCCCCGAGCCCACGACCGAGTTCAAGATCACCGTCGACCTGGTGGTCGAGATGGCGGTCTACAACCCGTTCGACTTCTTCCTGGAGCCCTACGCCGAGCGTTTCCCTTTCAGTTACGAGGCCGGCCTGGCGCACGAACTGGCGCCCTATATGGTCAAGGGCGAGCCGACGCCGCGCTTTGCCGCCTTCGTGGAGAGCATCCCGCGCACGCCGCAGGTCACCATCGATTTCCTGGTGGGCCTGAACCAGCGCTTGCAGGAGGACATCCGCTACCTGATCCGCATGGAGCCCGGCGTGCAGACGCCAGAGCAGACGCTGGAATCCGGCGCGGGCTCCTGCCGCGATTCGGGCTGGCTGCTGGTGCAGACGCTGCGCCACCTGGGCCTGGCGGCGCGCTTCGTGTCCGGCTACCTGCTGCAACTGGCGCCCGACGTGAAATCCATCGACGGCCCCAGCGGCACCGAGGTGGACTTCACCGACCTGCACGCCTGGTGCGAGGTCTACCTGCCAGGCGCGGGCTGGATCGGCCTGGACCCCACCTCCGGCCTGCTGGCCGGCGAAGGCCATATCCCGGTGGCGTGCACGCCGGAGCCCAGCAGCGCGGCGCCGGTCAGCGGCGCGGTGGACGAGAGCGAGGTGAGCTTTCACCACGAGATGGCGATCACCCGCATCTATGAGTCGCCGCGGGTGACCAAGCCCTATACCGAGGAGCAGTGGCAGGCCGTGGCCGCTACCGGCGCCGAGGTCGATCGCTTGCTCAACGCGCAGGACGTGCGCCTGACCATGGGCGGCGAGCCCACCTTTGTCGCGGTCAGGGACCGCGACGGCGCGGAGTGGAACACCGACGCGCTTGGCCCCACCAAACGCACCTATGCCACCGAACTGGTGCATAAACTGCGCGGGCGCTACGGCGAGGGCGGTTTCCTGCACTTCGGCCAGGGCAAGTGGTACCCCGGCGAGCAACTGCCGCGCTGGGCCTTGTCGATCTGCTGGCGCGCCGATGGCCAGCCTTGCTGGCAGGATCCGTCGCTGTTCGCCGATGAGCGCGAGCCGGGCGACTATACGGAGGCCGACGCGCAGCGTTTCCTCGACAGCCTGGCCGGCCGGCTTGGCCTCGATCCGGGCTTTGTGCAGCCCGGCTATGAAGACACCTGGTATTACCTCTGGCGCGAGCGCCGGCTGCCGGTCAACGTCGACCCCATGGACGCGCGGCTGGACGACGAGATGGAGCGCATGCGCCTGCGCCGCGTGTTCGATGGCGGCCTGTCGCGGCCGACCGGCTACGTGCTGCCGCTGCGCCGCACCGGCGAGGAGGATGGCCCTGCCTTGTCCGGCCAGCGCTGGATCAGCGGACCGTGGTTCTTCCGCGACGACCGCATGTACCTGCTGCCCGGCGATTCGCCGATGGGCTATCGCCTGCCGCTCGATGCCCTGCCCTGGGTCAGCGAGGCGGACTACCCCTGGCAGTTCGACCAGGACCCGTTCGCGGTGCGCTCGCCGTTGCCCACCGGCGCACAGTTGCGCACGCAGTTGCCGGGCCTTGCCGGCACGGGCGCCGAGACTGGCCAGGGTCCCGGGATTCGCGCCAGCACCGCGGCTTTCCCGGCACCCGGCTCCGCGATGGCAAGGAGCGCAGTTGCCGGTGCCGGCAGGGCCGCGGGCATTGCCGTCGGTGCCGGCACACCCGGCGGCCAGGCGGCCGACCTGGCGCGCGTGCCCGGACGCGGCGAATCCGCGGGCTGGATCACCCGCACCGCGCTCTGCGTGGAGGTGCGCCACCCCAGCCGCGCCGCGGGCCCCAAGGCCGAGAGCAAGGCTGCTGGCGACAAGCGCGGCATGCTCTATGTCTTCATGCCACCACTGACCGTGCTGGAGGATTACCTGGAACTGCTGGCGGCGGTGGAAGCCACCGCCGCCGGGCTGGGCGTGAAGGTCGTGCTGGAAGGCTACCCGCCCCCGCGCGACGTGCGTCTGAAGGTGCTGCAGGTCACGCCCGATCCCGGCGTGATCGAGGTCAATATCCATCCCGCGGCCAACTGGGACGAACTGGTCGACCATACCGAGTTTCTCTACCAGGCCGCCCACGAAACCTACCTCAGCACCGAGAAGTTCATGCTCGACGGCCGCCACACCGGCACCGGCGGCGGCAACCACTTCGTGCTGGGCGGCGCCACCCCGGCCGACAGCCCCTTCCTGCGCCGCCCCGATGTGCTGTCCAGCCTGATCGCGTACTGGCACAACCATCCCTCGCTGTCCTACCTGTTCTCGGGCATGTTCATCGGCCCCACCAGCCAGGCGCCGCGCGTGGACGAGGCACGCAACGACCAGCTCTATGAACTCGAGATCGCCTTCGCCGAACTGCAGCACCAGCTCGACCGCCTGAGCGGCACGCAAGGGGCGGCGGGCGCCAATGGCGCGCACATGCCGCCGTGGCTGGTCGACCGCGCCTTGCGCAATATCCTGATCGATGTCACCGGCAACACGCACCGCAGCGAGTTCTGCATCGACAAGCTCTACTCGCCCGACGGCCCCACCGGCCGGCTCGGCCTGCTGGAGCTGCGCGCGTTCGAGATGCCGCCGCACGGGCGCATGAGCCTGGTGCAGCAACTGCTGCTGCGCGCGCTGGTGGCACGCTTCTGGCGCGAGCCGTATCGCGCGCGGCTCACACGCTGGGGCACCGAGCTGCACGACCGCTTCCTGCTGGGCACCTTCGTGCAGATGGATTTCGACGACGTGCTCACCGAGATGCGCGAGGCGGGCTTCGCCTTCGACAATGCCTGGTTCGCTCCGCACTTCGAATTCCGCTTCCCGCGCGTGGGTGAGCTGGCGGCGGGCGGGCTGGCGCTGACGCTGCGCACCGCGCTGGAACCCTGGCACGTGATGGGCGAGGAGGGCAGCGCCGGCGGCACCGTGCGTTATGTGGATTCCTCGCTGGAGCGCATCGAAGTGCGCGTGCTGGGCCTGAACGACAGCCGCCACGTGGTCACGGTCAACGGCCGCGCGGTGCCGCTGCAGCCCACCGGGCGCGTGGGCGAGTTCGTGGCGGGGGTGCGCTACCGTGCCTGGGCGCCGCCGTCCGCGCTCCATCCCACCATCGCGTCGCACGCGCCGCTGACTTTCGACGTGGTGGACACCTGGATGGGACGCAGCATCGGCGGATGCCAGTATCATGTTTCGCATCCGGGCGGGCGCAGCTACGAGACCTTCCCGGTCAATGCCTACGAGGCCGAAAGCCGGCGCCTGACACGCTTCTTCACACTCGGACACACACCGGGCGTGATGCGCGTGGAGGAACCCCGCCGCAGCCTCGAGTTTCCGTTCACGCTGGATTTGCGGCAACGCTGATCCGGCTCGCCCCCAAGCCGCGCCGCCGTGCCTCAACAGCCGTCACTGCCTTTCGATGAATCCAGCCCCGCGGCAGACGCGGTCATGCACCGCGCGCTGCCGGTGCCGCCCGGCCACCTTGACGAACTGGGCGCGTGCGGCGACGGGCTGCGCGCGCCGTGGGCAAGCTTCTTCCAGGTGCTGGGCGAGGAAGGCATCGACGGCCTCGACCGGCAGGCCGCCGCCATGGCGCGCCAGATCCGCGACAACGGCGTGACCTACAACGTGTACGCGGACAACGCCGACAAGGCCGGCGCACGCGCCTGGGCGCTGGACCTGCTGCCCTTCCTGGTCGCCGAGGACGACTGGGAGCGGATCGAACGCGGCGTGATCCAGCGGGCCGCGCTGGCCAACGCCATGGTGGCCGACATCTACGGGCCGCAGACTCTGCTGTCCAAGGGGTTGCTGCCGGCCGGGCTGGTCTTTGGCCACCCCGGCTACCTGCGCCCGCTCAAGGGCTACCAGCCGCCGGGCGGCAATTTCCTGCATATCGTCGCGGTGGACCTGGCGCATACCGTGGAGGGCGGCTGGACCGTCATGGCCCACCGCACGGAAACGCCTTCGGGCATGGGCTACGCGCTGGAGAACCGGCTGATCATCTCCAGCCTGTTCACCGATGCGTTCCGCGAGCTGCGCGTGCGGCGCCTGCCCGCCGCGTTCACGCAACTGGTGGCCACGCTGGCGCAGCAGCCGGCGGCGCAGCCACCCGCGCCCGAATCCGCTGCCGGTGCGGCGGCGGTCAGCAAGCACATCGTGCTGCTTACCCCCGGCCCCTATAACGAAACCTATTTCGAGCACACCTTCCTGGCCCGCTACCTCGGCATCACGCTGGTCGAGGGCAAGGACCTGACCGTGCGCAACGACGTGGTCTACCTGAAGACGCTGGCCGGGCTGGAACGCGTCGACGTGGTGCTGCGCCGGCTGGACGATGCCTACTGCGATCCGGTCGAGCTGCGGCAGGACTCCACGCTTGGCGTGCCCGGCTTGCTGCAGGCGATGCGCGCGGGCAATGTGCTGGTCTCCAACGCGCCCGGCTCGGGCTTCCTGGAGACGCCGGCCATCCACGGTTTCCTGCCCGCCATCGCCCGCGAACTGCTGGGCGAGCCGTTGCTGCTGCCCGGCGTGCCGAGCTGGTGGTGCGGCGAGGCCACCGCGCGCGCGGAAGCGCTCGCGCAATTCAGCGAAGCCTTCCTGATGCCGACCTATCCGCGTGGCATGGCGCAGCCGTGGGAAGGGCCACGGCTGGGCATGGAGCGCGGCCTGCAGCGGCTGGCCGACTGGCGCGAGCGCATCGAGCAGGTGCCCGATCTGTTCACCATCCAGGCCGACCTGCCGCTGTCGCACGCGCCGCGCTGGGAAGGCCCGCATATCGGCTCGCGCATGGCCATGCTGCGAGTCTATGCCATCGCCGACGGGCGCGGCGGCTGGCAGGTGATGCCGGGCGGCTTTACCCGGCTCGCGGGAGAAGGGCAGCCGGCGGTTTCGATGCAGCTCGGCGGGTCCAGCGTCGATACCTGGGTGCTGTCGAGCCAGCCGGCACAGCCGGTCCCGATGCCGCCGCCGTTCCCGATGGGCAGCACGGGCCTGGGTCCGGCCCCCAAGCCGCTGGCGGTATCGAGCCGCGCCGCCGAGAACCTGTTCTGGGCCGGCCGCTACGCCGAGCGCGCGGAGAACAATGTGCGCCTGTGCCGGCTTGTGCTGGGCTCGATCGAGAGCAGCGACGACCGCGACGACAGCGCGCTCGACGTGATCGGCGAACTGGTGCAGGCCTGCGGCCTGCTGCCGACCGGCGCCCCGCAGCCGCGGGCCTCGCTGCGTGTGTTCGAGCGCAGCCTGGTATCCGCGCTGGCGGAAGACGCCGGCTGGACCAGCGTGGGCCAGAACCTGGCCAGCCATGTGCATGCCGCCACCGAGATCCGCAACCGGCTGTCCAACGATCACTGGCGCACCATCCTGGCCGCGCGCAACGATTTCAGCGACGCGATGGCGGCCGCTTGTGGCGGCAGCCCGGGCGCGGCGGGCAGCGACGCCGGCTACTACGACCGGCCGCGCGTGCTGGCGGCGCTGGATCACCTGGGCATGCAGCTCGCCGCCATCAGCGGCGCCCAGGGCGATCGCATGACCCGGGATGAAGCCTGGCGCCTGCTGTTCATCGGCCGCCATATCGAACGCGTGGCCACGCTGTCGACCTTCCTGCAGGTGTTCGCGCACAACGGCGCGCTGCTGCACCGGACCTGCTTCGACCTGGTGCTGCACCTGTTCGACAGCACGCTGACCTTCCGCGCGCTCTATCCCGGCCGCTCCGATGTGCCGGCGCTGGTCGACCAGATCGTGATAGAGCCCACCAATCCGCGGGGGCTCTATGGCGTGCTGGCGCGGCTGCGCGTCAAGCTCGGCCAGGTCACGCCCCCGGCCAGTCCGGCAGGCACCGGGCGTTTGCCGCTGCCGCAGTTCCTGCCCACGGTGGAGACGCTGCCTGGCTGGGAGGCGCTATGCGAGCGCGATGCCGACGGGCAATACACCAATCTGGTGCAATTGTGCGGGCAACTGACGAGCATGATGGTGCAATTGTCCGACGAAATCAGTGCGCGCTACTTCAGCCATGCCGGCATGGCCGGGACGGGTGCCTGGGCCGGGGTGCAGCCATGACCGCGGCGATGAACGAGACGAGCGCCGCCGCCGCCGCGCCCGCGACCCCCGCGCCGCGCGCCGCATCCGTGCTGACCGTCCACCACAAGACCATCTACGACTACACCGCGCCGGTGGAAAACGCCCAGCAGCGCGCCGTGGTGTTCCCGGTCACTTGCCCGTGGCAGGCGGTGCTCTCGCACAGCACGCTGATCGAGCCGGCGCCGTCGCACCAGCGTGCCGGCACCGATGCCTTCGGCAACAACGTGCTGTACTTCACCATCGACGTGCCGCACGACTTCATGCAGCTTGCCTGCGAGAGCACGGTCAGCCTGACGCCGCGCTGGGAGGCGCTCGATCCCGCCGCCAGCATGCCGTGGGAAGCCGCGGTGGCGGCGCTGCGCTTTCGCGCCGGCCAGCCCTTCATGCCGCAGAGCGAGTTCTGCTTCGCCTCGCCCAACATAGCGCTGCATCCGGACCTCAAGGCCTACGCGCTGGCCAGCTTCGCGCCCGGCGCGACGGTGGTGGCGGGCGCCATCGACCTGATGCACCGCATCCATGCCGACTTCGAATACCACGCCACCGCCACAGAGGTCGATACGCCGGCGCTGCAGGCCTTCGGCCTGCGCAGCGGCGTGTGCCAGGATTTCGCCCAGGTGATGATTGGCTGCCTGCGCTCGCTTGGCCTCGCCGCGCGCTATGTCAGCGGCTACTTGCGCACCGAACCACCGCCCGGCCAGCCCAGGCTGATCGGCGCCGACGCCTCGCACGCGTGGCTGTCGGTCTACTGCCCGCTGGCCGGCTGGGTCGACCTCGATCCCACCAACGATGTGCTGGCCGACACCGGCCACGTCACGCTGGCGTTCGGGCGCGACTACAGCGATGTCTCGCTGCTGCGCGGTGTCATCTTCGGCGGCGGCGCGCACGATGTCGAAGTGGAGGTCAGCGTGTTGCCGCTCGTGTAGCGACGCCGCAGCGGTCAGCGGCTGGCAAGCCAATTGCTTGTCGGTAGCCTGGGTTTGCCGAGAAAAGGGGGAATCATCATGCTAAGCCGCACCGCCGACCACCTGTTCTGGATGGCCCGCTACACCGAGCGTGCGGAGAACACCGCACGCATGCTCGACGTCAACTACCAGGCCTCCATGCTGCCGCAGTCGCCCGACGTGGCCCGGCAAGGCTGGCTGGCGATGCTCGACGTGACCGAACTCACGCCGGTATTTGCCGCGCATCACGGCGCGGTGGCGCACGGGGAGGTGATCGACTTCATGGTGCGGGACCTGAGCCATCCCGCGTCGATCATGTCGTGCCTGCGCGCCGCCCGCGAAAACGCCCGTGCGGTGCGCGGCGCGCTTACCACGCCGCTTTGGGAGACCATCAACACCACCTGGCTCGATGTGCAGCAGATGGTTGCCGACGGGATCCTGCGGCACGACCCGGCGCAGTTCTTCGAGTGGGTGAAATTCCGCTCTCACCTTACGCGCGGCGTGGAAGCCGGGACCATGCTCAAGGACGAAGCCTATTGCTTCATGCGCCTGGGGACGTTCCTGGAACGGGCGGATAACACAGCCCGCATTCTCGACGTCAAGTTCCAGGCTACCGACCTGGGGCAGCAGCAGGACGACTTCTATCAGTGGGCTGCCGTATTGCGTTCGGTGTCGGGGCTGGAGATGTATCGCAAGGTTTATCGATCGGTGGTTACGCCGGAACGCGTGGCGGAGCTGCTGATCGTGCATCCCGATATGCCGCGGTCGCTGGCGGCTAGCTTGCGGGAGGTGGTTTCGTTGCTGGCGCAGGTGCGTAACGGACAGTCAGGGGAGACCGAGCGGCGTGCGGGGAAGCTGCATGCCGAGCTTAAGTTCACGCGGATTGAGGATATTTTTTCTGTGGGGACTCATGGGTGGCTTAGTGATTTTTTGCGTAGGATTCATGAGTTGGGGGGTGGGGTTAGTCGGGATTTTTTGATGAAGGGGGTGTAGGGGGGAGGGGGGAACCGTTGGTTTTTTGGTGTTAATCGGGTTTGATCTGGGCGGTGTTGGTTGTTGGACCCAACAGCGTACGATATCCCCCTGCGGGGGTGGTCGCTGTTTCTTTGAGCGGTGATGGTCTTTGCACCCAACAGCGTACGACATCCCCCTGCGGGGGACGCCGGTCACTCTTCTTTGCTTCGGCAAAGAAGACTAACGAGAAGAAAGCCGACCCTGCCGGGGGCAGAGCAATAAGGCTTTCGAATGTCGATGATTTCGTCGTGCGGCCCGGAGTACCGGCGGGCCTCTGCCGGTACCGGCTTGACTGACCACGAACCTGCCAGCTTCCGGGATTCGTGGTGGAGCCCCCGGTAGCAGGCATCACTTGCTTCAAGCCGTCTGTCGCTCGCGAAGTGGGCGGCCACGAAGTTGCAGGCGCACCGGTTCCGTCGTGGGCGCGGTGGCACCGGGTGATATGCCCGAGGCCTTCACCACCGCGCCCGCCCCACCACGAAACCATTGATGGGCGATGTGTCGTGATGGCCCGCGCCGGTAACGGCAGATTGGTGAATGGGCAAGGATTCTGCTACCGGGGGCCGTACTACGCATCCCGGAAATTGGCAGCGTCGTGGCCCTTCAAACCGGTACCGGCAGATGCCAGCAGAACTGTGGCCGTACGACGAAACCAGCCCCCCTAGCGCCCGCGATTGCTCTGCCCCCGGCAGGGTCGGCTTTCTTCTCGTTAGTCTTCTTTGCCGAGGCAAAGAAGAGTGACCGGCGTCCCCCGCAGGGGGATGTCGTATTCCTTTGGGTGCAAAAACCAACACCGCTCAATAAAACAGCGACCACCCCAGCAGGGGGATGTCGTACGGCTGTTGGGTGCAATAACCATCGCCGCTCAAAGAAACAGCGACCACCCCCGCAGGGGGATGTCGTACGGCTTTTGGGTGCAAAAACCAACACCGCTCAATAAAACCCTACCCCACCAACTCCCGATGCAAAGCCAAATACTCCAACGCCAGCTTATGCCTCGGATCCAGATGAATCATCGGCATCGCATGCTGATGCGACTCCCGGATCTTCACCGACGAAGACAACCGTGAATTCAGCACCGGCAACCCCTCGCCAACCAGTTCCTCAACCAGTTGCAACGGCAAGCTGGCACGCGGCTGGAACTGGTTGATCACGATCCCCTCGACTTCCAGGTCAGCATTGTGGTCATGCTGGATCTCCTTCACATTGTCGAGCAGCGTATAAAGCGCACGGCGCGAGAAATCGTCGCAGTCGAACGGAATCAGGCAGCGCTCGACAGCGATCAACGCGGAGCGGGTATAGAAATTCAAAGCCGGCGGCGTGTCGATGTAGATCGCGTCGTACACCGCTTCCAGCTCGATCAGCGCATCGCGCAGCTTGTAGATCTTGTAGCGGGATTCGAGCTTGCCGTGCAGCGCGTCGAGCTCGGGATGGGCGGGCATCACATCGAGGTTCTCGAACGGCGTGGCATGGATGAACGAGGTGACTTCCACCGGCTTGAAGCTGTACGTCAGCGCGGTGTTGAAGAAGTCTGCCACGGTCGGGGTGGCTTCCGCAGCCTGCGTGCCGAGCAGGTACTGGCTGGAGTTGCCTTGCGCATCCAGGTCGATGACCAGGGTGCGCAGGCCTTCGCTGGCACTGATGGCCGCCAGGTTGCAAACGATGGTCGACTTACCGACACCGCCCTTCTGATTGAATACGACGCGCCGCATTTGAGCCCTTGGATATGAACGTGCCAAAGGGAAGAGGATACCCTAGCGCGGTGTCATTTCAGCGGCCAAATCGCGCGACAGGCTACGTCTGTATCAACCGCTTCTGACGCGAGATACTCATCAGTATCCCGATCCCCATGCCCAGCGTCACCAGCGCCGTCCCGCCATAGCTCATCAACGGCAACGGCACCCCCACCACGGGCAGGATGCCGCTAACCATCCCCATGTTGACGAACGCGTAGGTGAAGAAGATCAGCGTGATCGCCCCCGCCAGCAGCCGCGAGAACAGCGTCGGCGCGTTGGCCGCGATATACAGCCCGCGGAAGATCAGCAGCAGGTACAGCACCAGCAGCACCGCATTGCCCACCAGGCCGAATTCCTCCGAGAAGACCGCGAAGATAAAGTCGGTGTGCTTTTCCGGGATGAACTCCAGGTGCGTCTGCGTGCCCTTCAGCCAGCCTTTGCCGAAGACGCCGCCGGAGCCGATGGCGATGATGGACTGGATGGTGTGGAAACCCTTGCCGAGCGGGTCGGTGGTGGGATCGAGCAGCGTGCAGATGCGGTGCTGCTGGTAGTCGTGCAGGATCGGCCAGTTCACGCCAGGGGCGCAAATATCGTGCTCGAAGCTGACCAGCGCGGTGATGGCCACCACCACGATGGCTAGCAGCGGCAGGATGATCTTCCACGACAGGCCGGCGAAATAGATCACATAGAGACCAGCGGCCATCACCAGCAGACCGGTGCCAAGGTCGGGCTGCTTGGCGATCAGGCCGACGGGCACGAGCAGCAGCACCAGCGCCAGCACGAAATCGAACCACCTGACCGAGCCCTCCCGCTTCTGGAAGTACCACGCCAGCATCAGCGGCATGGCGATCTTCATGATCTCGGAGGGCTGGATCACCATGCCGACATAGAGCCAGCGGCGCGCGCCCTTGCGAATCAGGCCGAACATGGCCACCGCGACCAGCAGGGCCACGCCTACCGTGTAGAGCGGCACCGCCACCCGCATCAGCGTCTGGGTTGGCAGGTAAGCAATGACCCACATCACCACATAGGAGAGCAGGATGTTGCGCAACTGGTCCTCGACCCGGCCGGGCATGTCGATGGCGGCGGAGTAGAGCGCCACGATGCCGGTGGCGAACAGCAGGAAGACGATCAGCGCCAGCGGCTTGTCGAAGCCGGTGATGGCCGTCTTGATGAACGATAGGACGCGGCGGCGATCCATGGCGCGTCTCCTTCAGCGTGTAGCGTTGGCGTTGCCGCCGGCCGCGGCGGGCGCGGTTGCCGGCTTGGCGCGGGGTTTGGAACTGGCCGGACCCACCACGGCTTGCGCGGCAGGGGCGGGGGCCGGAGCCGGGCGGCTGTGGCCAAGGGCCTGCGCCATGCGCTCGTCCAGCGTCTGCACCGCCGAGGCCGGCGCGATGGCGGCGGGGTCGATCAACGGCGCCTGCACGGCGGAAGCGGCCGTGGCGGCAGCACCGGCACGGGCTGCGACGCGCGCGGCCGGCGCGCTGGCGCCTTCGCTGGTGGCGGCGGCCTCGCTGGCGCCCATGACCGTGGCGCTGGCGATGCTGGCGGTGTGGCCGGTGGTGAACACGCTGGGCGTATCCACCGGTGGCTTGCCGCCGGCACGCTCCGATGCGGGCGGGGCGATGTTCTCCAGCTCTGCCGGCCACTTGCCGAGCAGGTAGTAATCCATCACCTTGCGTGCGATCGGCGCGGCCACGGCGCCGCCGAAGCCGGCGTTTTCCACGATCATCGCCAGCGCGATCTTCGGGTTGTCGGCCGGGGCGAATGCCGTATAGAGCGCATGGTCGCGCTTGCGCTCGTCCAGCGCGTGGTGGTTGTACTTCTCGTTCTTGCCCATGGTGAAGGTCTGGGCGGTACCGGTCTTGCCGGCCGACTCGTAGGCTGCGCCGGCAAAGGCGCGCGCAGCCGTGCCCGAGTGCGTCACGCCGACCATGGCGCGCTTGATCACGTCGATATCGGCCTGCTTGAACGGCAGCCGGTAGCTTTCCTTGGGCACCGTGAGCTCGCGGTCGCGGGTTACGGAATCCTCCACCGCCTTGACCAGGTGGGGCTTCATCGCGGAGCCGTTGTTGACCAGGATGGCGGTGGCGTTGGCCAGCTGCAGGATGGTGAAGCTGTTGTAGCCCTGTCCGATGCCAAGGGAGATGGTTTCGCCGTCATACCACTTCCGCTGCTCGGGCTTGCGGTAGGCGCGCTGCTTCCATTCGGTCGACGGCAGGATGCCGCGGCTCTCGCCTTCGATGTCGATGCCGGTGATCTGGCCGAAGCCCAGCGGCTTCATGAAGTCATGAATGGCGTTGACGCCCATGTCGCGCGCCAGCATGTAGTAATAGGTATCGCACGACTGCACGATGGAGGTGTGCATGTCCACCCAGCCGTGGCCGCCCGGCTTGTCGTCGCGGAAGGTATGGTTGCCCAGCGTGAATGAGCCCGGATCGTGCATGCCCCAGGCTGCGGTGCGTTTGCCGGTGGTGAGCGCCGCCAGCGCCATGAACGGCTTGTAGGTCGAGCCGGGCGGGTAGGTGCCGCGCAGCGGACGGTTCAGCAGCGGCTTGTCGGGCGAGCCGTTGAGTTCGTTCCAGGTATTGG
>Ga0255338_1001981_pt1 | contig 33857 bp, 33 predicted proteins | sample MeOH1_35cm_T4_19_FD_203715 | JGI IMG/M metagenome (GOLD analysis project Ga0255338, IMG submission 203715) | Sandy soil microbial communities from University of British Columbia, Vancouver, Canada - MeOH1_35cm_T4_195 | ecosystem: Engineered > Artificial ecosystem > Sand microcosm > Unclassified ... | reverse complement strand
ATCGGCAACAGGTTGGGCTCGTTCCAGTACCACCACGCCCAGTGGAAGATCCCGGACCGGTGCAGCAGCACCTCGACGAAGACGCACACGCACGACCACCAGGTGATGAACACCCACCGGTTCGGGATGCCGAGGATCTTCAGGGACCGGTCGGCGGGCAGGAACTTCACGAACTCCACGCCGCTGATCAGGAAGAGGAAGACGATCTCGATCGTCCAGCCGACCAGGATCAGGTACGCCGTGTCGCCGGTGACCGTCCACAGCGCCGACCGGCCGCTGACGTGCAGCCACGCGGAGTTGACCAGCTCGTTGAACACGTCCATGAGGAAGAACGCCAGGCCGGCGGCGACGACGTCCCAGCGCTTGCGCTCCACCTCGTTGGCGTAGACGTAGAGGACGATGCCCAGGAACGTGACGACGTACCAGTGCAGGTTCGACGGGTCCCGGAGGTGCGCCAGCGCCTCGCGGCTGGCGTCGGTCAGGCCGGACGGGTCGAGCCCCTTCACGATCGGCAGCATCAGGATCGGCATGGTCCGGACGCTAGGCCCGGGCGCGACCCCGCGGGCTGGCCGGTTCGCCATCTGCGCCCACCCGCTCTTGTGGAATCCCACAAGCTCGCGTACACACCTGCCATGCCGCGGATCTCCCGACTCATGCGACCCCACGTCGAGGCGATGTGGGCCGAGCGCGACCGACTGGTGCAGGCCGTGGCGCGCGCGGTCACCACCCAGGTCCCCGGGTACGCCGCGACGCCGTCCAGCGAGGTCTGGATCGGGATGACCCGGATCCTGGAGCGCGCCGTGCTCGGCGACCCGTTCTCCGCGCCGACCGAGGAGGACCGCCAGGCCGCCTTCGGCACCGGCATCCAGGGCGCCGGCGCCGGGATCCCGCCCGAGGACCTCGTCGCCGCGATCCTGCTCGGCGCCCGGGAGGTCGAGACCGCCGTCCTCGACCGCGCCCGGGACAACGGCGTCAGCGCGGAGGACCGGCTCGAGGCGTCGGGCCGCGCGCGCCGGTGGGCCGAGCAGGTGGCCGTCTGGGGCGCGCAGGCGCTGGTGTCGGCCGGGCAGGAGGCCGGAGCGGAGCACAACGCCGGGCAGCGCCTCGTCGAGCAGCGACTGGTCACCGCGCTTCAGGACGGCACCCCCGCGGCGACGGTGCGGGAGTCCGCCGCACAGCTCGCTCTGGACCTGGGCCGGCCCTGGTGCGCGGTGGTCGCGCTCGGCGTCGGGACCGGCGTCGGGACCGGCGACGCCGCCGTGCCGGCCACCACGCTGCGACTGTCCAGCCGGGGCGGCGTCTGGGCCGTCGCGGACACGGTCACCACCGGACTCCTGCCGGCGCCGCCACGACCCGTGGCCGGGCTGGCCGTCGGCCTCGCCGGCCCCGTCCCCTGGGACGACCTCGGTGCGGCGCTCGGCCAGGCGCACCGGGCGGCCGCCGCGGCCCGTCGGTTCGGCCTCGAGGGCGTCCACTCCCTCGCCGACCTCGGCCTGCTGGTGCCGCTGCACGAGGACCCGGCCCTGGGCGACCGGCTGGTCGCCCGCTGGCTGGCGCCGCTCGCGGCCGAGCCGCGCCACGACCTGGTCGCCACGGTCCGGCACTGGGTCGACCACGACGGCCAGGTCGAGCCGGTCGCCCGGGCCCTGGGGGTGCACCCGAACACGATCCGCAACCGGCTGGACCGGGTCACCGCGCTCCTCGGCGCCGGCTGGCGGAGCCCGCGTCACCGGGCGGAGATCTGGGCCGCGCTCCAGGTGAGCCCCTGAGAACTTGTGGGCATCTCCACCGTCGCGGCGCCGGCTCGCCCGTTGAATCGAGCGAACCGATCCCTGGAGGACCCATGTCCCGTCGTACGTCGCTCGCGTCCGCGGCCGCCGCCGTGCTCACCGCGCTGGCCGTCCTCGGTGGCCCGCAGCCGGGCGCCGGCGCCGCCGAGCCGCCCCCGCCGGGCGACGTCGAGCTGCGGGACCTGCTCGCCCAGGTGCCGGGCCTGATCACGGCCCTGGTCGAGAACCGCGCCGACATGCTGCGCTGCCCCGCCCTGGCCGGCGGCACCATCGGCACCACCGAGTCGGCCGCCATGCCGGGCCGCGACCACGACCAGGGCAACCCGCTGAAGGACGGCGACCCGAGCACCGCTCCGCAGGGCCTGCCCGACCAGGTCGTGTTCCGCACCGACCAGCAGAGCTTCAACCGCCGCTACCAGTTCGCCGTGGCCCGCGGGACCATCTGGTACAAGTCCAACACCGCCGTCACCGGCATCCACGAGCCCTGGGCCCACCTGCCGGTGCCGGCCTGCTTCGAGGGCAAGGTGGCCGGCATCTCCGCCGACGACGACGAGCTGATCGCGGTCGACACCGACCGCTGGGTCTACGGCCTCGACGGCGCGCTGCGGTCCCCGAAGTACTTCAACTGGTCGATGCGCTGGGGCAACCCGTTCTGGACCGGGCCGGGCCTGAAGCTGCCGGCGGGCCAATGGGTCTGGTCGGTCGTCTCCCAGCTGGAGGACGTCGCCTGGCAGGACACCGCCGGCAACAGCCACCCGGTCGGCGCGGGCAAGGTCTCGCACATCTGGGTGCTCAACCACGACGGCCAGCGGCTGACCTACCTCGACCCGTGGCTCCCGCGCGACCAGAGCTACGAGGCGTGCGGCCCGCAGCGGGGTCGGTTCCGGTCCGCGGCGCTGTCGGCGAGCGGGTCCGAGCTGTTCGTGGTCGGCCGGTACGGCGACCTCTTCACCCGGCTCTACGACTTCGACGTCGCCGGCGCCGACCCGCTGTTCTACGACTACTCCTACGACGACCAGCGCGGCGTCGCGAAGCCGAAGATCCAGCTCCCCTCCCCCGGCTGGGTGCAGCAACCCAAGATCCCGGGCACGATCACCGACCTGATCTCGGTGCACAAGGCCGGTGCGTACTACCAGCACCGGATCCTGCGGGTGGAGGGCGTGCGCGGCGGGCAGGTCGGCTACTGGCACAAGGACCTCGCCGACCCGGCCTGGCAGTTCACCACCACCGGCGGGCGGTTGCAGGGGCACCTGCTGGCGAACCCGCAGCGCGACACCTCGGCCGTGGGCCTGGCGCCGTCCGAGGACCGCAGCTACTCGGGCACCGTCTCCGGCACGGTTTCCGGCACCGCCGGTAGCGCCCGGATCACGGTCGCCGACTTCAACACCTACTGCACGCCCGCGCAGGTGCAGGTGCAGCTCGCGCACGGCCAGCGGTTCACGCTGCTGCTGCACACCGTGGACAACATCCGCCAGGTCAAGCGCGCCCGCGGCCTCGACGCACACCCGCGGATGCTCAACGGCACCCTCGAGATCCCGCCGTCGGTGCGGCAGTCGCCCGACGCCGAGGTCCGCGCCTTCGCGGCGTCCCTGGGCCGCGGCCGGTTCGTCGGCGCCAACCTCGACGCGACGCTGGCGACGCTGAAGTTCCGGCACCAGCCGTGGACGCTGCGGTACGACGGCTGACCGCGCCCGGCCGTCAGCTCTTGCCGAAGCCCGCCTCGCGCGCCTTCACGATCGCCTCGGCGCGGCCGTTGGCGTGCAGCTTGGCGTAGATCCCGGAGACGGTGTTGCGCACCGTCTTGTTGGAGACGAAGAGCTGGCGGGCGATGGCGTCGTTGCTGGCGCCGGCGGCGAGCAGGTCCAGGACCTCCCGCTCGCGCTCGGTCAGGTCGGCCAGGGCCGCCGGTGGGGACGGCGCGGCGGCCGGGGCCCGGAACAGGTCCACCACCCGTCCGGCCAGCCGGGCGCCGAACACCATCCCGCCCTCGTGCGCGGCCCGCACCGCGGCGAGCACCTCCCTGGCACCGGACCCCTTGAGCAGGTAGCCGGACGCCCCGGCCCGGATCGCGCTGACCACGGTGTCGTCGTCCTCGTTCATGGTGAGCATCACGACGCGGACGTCGGGGTGCTCGGCGGTGATCCGCCGGGTCGCCTCGATGCCGTCCAGATCCCCAGGCATCTGGATGTCCATCACCACGACGTCGGGCTGCTCGGCGGCGACCAGGGCGAGCGCGGCGGCGGCGGCCTCGGCCTGGCCGACCACGTGGGTGCCGTCCATCGCGGACAGCAGTGCCACCAGCCCGTCGCGCACGATCGTGTGGTCGTCGACGACGACCACGCCGATGCTGTCGGCGTCGCTCATCCTTCTCCCCCTGCCTGATTGCCGAGCGGCAGCGCCGCCCGGACCACTGTGCCACCCGCGGGCGGGCAGCTGACGTCGGTGCGCCCGCCGAGCTCGGCGGCGCGCTCCCGCAACGACAGCAGGCCGACACCGGTCTGCACGTCCTCGCCGATGCCCACGCCGTCGTCGGCGACCTCGACCACCAGCTCGGTGTCGGTCCGCTCGAGCCGCACCTGCGCGGAGCCGGCGGAGGCGTGCCGGACGACGTTGGCCAGCGACTCCGCGACGATCCGGTACGCCGCCACCTCGACCGCCGCCGACAGCGTGCCGAGATCCCCGGCCTCCACGTCGACGCTGAGCGGCTGGTGCTCGGCGAGCTGGCGCAGCGCCCCGACGAGGCCGCGGTCGTCCAGCGCCGGTGGTCGCAGCTCGTGCACGAGGCGACGTACGTCGGCGACGACCTCCTGCACGTGGTCGCGCACCGAGTCGATCTGCTCGACGGCCCCGGAGGGATTCGACGTCACCAGCAACCGCGCGGTTTCCAGCTGGTAGACCAGCCCGGCCATCGCCGGTCCGAGGCCGTCGTGGAGGTCGCGGCGGATGCGCCGCCGCTCCTCCTCACGCGTGTTCACCAGGCGCTCGCGGCTGGCCTGCAGCTCGTCGGCGAGCCGGCTCGTCCGGGCCGCGGTCGCCGCCTGCCGCACGAGGTCGCCGAGCAGCTTCTCGTCGCGGCTGGAGAGCCGGCTGCGCATCCCGCGCGCGGGCAGCACCAGCCGGCCGACCTCAGCCTCGCGGTAGGTGATCGGCAGCGTGCGCACCTCCGCCGGCCGGTCGCCGTACGTCGCGGTGAGGCGCTCCCCACCCGGACGGTCGACCTCGACGGCGACGTACCGGATCCCGAAGGCGTCCGCGACGGCCTCCGCGACCGCGGCGAGCTGGGCGGGCCCGTCCTCGATCGACTCGAGGCTGGCGGCCAGGCCGGCCATCACGTCGTACCGGTTGCCGCGGCTGCCGAGCACCCAGCCCTGCACCACGAGGTACAGCCGCTGCCGCAGCGGCCCGTAGCCGAGCGCGGTCACCATCAGCACGACCGTGACGAGCTGGCGCTGGCCCAGGTCGCCGAGAGCGCTGGACAGCAGCGCCACGACGAGCAGGTCGAGCGCGAGCAGGCTCAGCGCGACGGCGCCGAGCACGAGGGTGCGCACCAGCAGGTCCTCAACCGGTACGACGCTCGGGCGGACCACACCCACGGTCATCGCCGCGACCGGGAGCACCGCGACGAGCACGATCACCGGGTCGACCGCGGCGCCGACGTCCGCGACGGAGACCACCGCGACGGTCAGAGCCACGACGAGGACCGCCCAGACCAGCCAGCGCATCTGGTCGCGGTCGCGACCGGCCGAGCGCCGGTAGCGGATCAGCGCGGTCGCCATCGCGACCACCACCCCGGCGGCGGTCAGCAGACCGCTCAGCGGGCGCAGCACGTCGGCGGCGCCCTCGAGCGGTGTCATCGCCAGGTAGTCGAAGTCCACCCCGGCCGGCAGGTTCGCGACGTCCGGGACCGAGGTCGCGGGCGCGAGGATCACGATCAGGATGCCGACGACCATCCCCACCAGCGACGCGATGCCGAGGCGGCCGAGCCAGCCCGGAAGGAACCGGCCGGTCGGGAAGATCAGCAGCAGCGCGGCGATCCCGAGCGGGAGCACGGCGCCGAAGCGGTTGAGGAACCACAACGCAAGGTTCGACCCGGGCTCGATGCCGTCCGCGGTGATCGCGACCCGCACGTAGGACTGGGAGAAGCCGTCGAGCGCCCAGACGGCGGCGATCGGGAGGATCGCCCACCCGAAGCGCTGCCGAGGGTCCTCGCGGGCGACCACCAGCGCGCAGAGCGCGAAGGCCAGCCCGGCGAGCGTGTACGTCGCCCCGAAGCCCGGCCCGAGCTCGACCCCCGGCCCGCGGTCGGGCGCGGCGACGTCGAGCGCGAAGGAGGCGACGACAAGCGCCAGGATGATCGCGGTGGTCGCCCACGCGGCGACGTACGCCGCCCTCGGGGCGCGCCGAAGGCCCGGCATCGTCGATGCCGGGCCCCCGGGCGTGATGGTGGTGCTCATCGGTGGTCGTACCGTAAGCCGTCTGTTGCTCAGGCGTTCGCCGAACGGTGCGCCCGGTCCCCGACCAGGAAGCCCACCGAGGTGACGACCAGCCACAGCGCCGCGATCGGGCCGGCCATGTACTCCAGCGGCGAGATGCCCAGCACCATCGCCAGACCGCCCATGACCAGGCCGACGCGACCGATCCAGCGCGGCACGACCTGCAGGCGGCTGGTGGCGTAGACGGCCAGGCCGGCCAGGCCGGCGAGCACCCAGACCCACGGGATGGTGCCGATCCAGTTGTTGTACAGCGCCGCGGTCGGGTCCGGCACGGTGTTCTCGTCGCCGGTGGCGAGCGCCATCATGATCTCGGTGTCGAGGCCGGCGCCGAGGACGGACACGACCGCGGTGCCGAGGAGCCCGGCGAAGGCGACGGTCGGGGCGATCGAGTCTCCGGCCCCGCGACGGAGCCGGCGGAACAGGCCCGCGGCGAAGACGACCATGAGGATCGCGCCGATCGTGGTGATGGAGTGGAAGGCGAACAGCACGCCGGTCTTGTCCTCGAGCGCCTTCGCGACGCCGTCGGTGGTCCCCTTGAACTCGTCGCGGTACACGACGTCGACCATCGACGAGGTCACGATCGTGGCGACGCCCAGGAGGCCGGCGCCGAGGCCGCTCAGCGCCCAGAGGCGCGAGTTGCTGCGCTGCGTCGTCGTGGCGCGCTCCTCGGCGAAGTGGAGGTCGGAGCGGACCGGGTTGCTGGTGGCGACATGGGTGGACATGGTCTTCCTTTCTGGTCGGCCGGGGCACGTCGCCGCCGGCAGTGACCAGACAGTGCCGGGCCCGGTGTCCCGGCGGACAGGGACAACGGGGCAAGGGTTTGTCCCGGCTGTGGCAGCGACTTCGCGCAAAGCCGCCTCGCCGGGACGGCCCCTCTCCTAGAGTCCGTCCGGCAGGAGGTGGGCCGTGACGTCACGGGAGGAAGATCGAAGGCGGCGGGAGATCGACCGTCTCCTTCGCGACCTCGAACGTCAGGAACGTCGCCGTCGTAGCTCCGCCTCGTCCCGCGACTGGCGCGGCCTGATCGCCCTCGCCATCACGTTCGTCCTGCTGGCGGTCGTGGTCTACGCAGTCCCCGGCCTGGCGCCGGTGTGGCTCCGCGAGGCCGTCGGCCTCGGGCCGCACCGGCTCGCTGACGCGGTCGCCGCACCGGCCACCGGCCGGTACGTCTTCACCCACCACCAGGACGGTGACCCGGCAGACCCGGTCGCCTGGGATCCGTGCCGCTCGATCCACTACGTCATCAACCCGGCTGGCGGACCGCCAGGCGCGACCGGACTCGTCGAGCAGGCGGTCGCGCGGGTGGAGCAGGCGAGCGGCCTGGTCTTCGAGTACGGCGGGGAGACCGACGAGCGCCCGCACTGGGACTCACCGGTCCTGCCGGTGCTCGGCACCCGCAGGCCGGTGCTGGTCTCCTGGGCCCGCCCGGACGAGGTGCCCCAGCTGTCCGGTGAGGTTGCCGGCATCGGGGGCAGCGTCCCGGTCGGCGCCGGGGACGGCCGGCTTCGCTACGCCACCGGAGGCATCACCCTCGACGCCGCGTCGTTCGCGGCCCTCGCCACGCAACCCGACGGCGTACGTGAGGAGCGGGCGATCGTCCTCCACGAGCTCGGCCACGTCCTCGGCCTCGCCCACGTCGCCGACCCGGGCGAGCTGATGAACGCCGCCAACCTCGGCCTGCTCGACTTCGGGCCCGGCGACCTCGCCGGGCTGGCAAGGCTCGGCGCCGGTCGCTGCTTCTGACGGCCATGCACCACGTGGCGGGAGCTGCCCCGCCATGTGCTCAGGCGCCGACAGGGCCCCCGTTGTAGGCCTCCACGCGCTCCTGGCCGGTGAGTGCCCCGATGGCGTCCATGATCTGGTCGGTGGCCTCGCGCCGGGCCCGCCCGGGAGGGACGCCGTCGAAGCGGCCGGTGAAGTCGATCGGTTCGCCGAACCGGACGGTCACCTTCGCCAGCCGCGGCCAGGTCGCGTCGAGCGGCTGGAGGTCGGCGGTGCCGATCAGGCCGACGGGCACGACCGGAACCCCGGCCGTCAGGGCGAGCTGCGCGACGCCGGTCCGACCGCGGTAGAGGCGGCCGTCGCGAGAACGGGTCCCCTCCGGGTAGATGCCGAACGCCTCGCCGCGCCGCAGCACGTCCAGCGCGATCTCGAGGGAGTCGAGCGCCGCCCGGGTGTCGCCGCGATCGACCGGCACCATGCCCAGGCCCTCGAACCACGTCCTGGTCATCCAGCCCGTGATCCCGGACCCGGTGAAGTACTCCGACTTCGCGAGGAACACCACCTTGCGCGGTGCCACCACCGGGATCACCACACTGTCGGCGAAGCTGAGGTGGTTGCTCGCGATCAGCACCGGGCCGGACATCGGCACGTGCTCGATGCCCTCGACCGCCGGCCGCCACACGGCACGCGCGACCGGGGGGACCACCGTGTGGAGGAATTGGTAGAGCACGGGGCCAGTCTCACAGCCTCCGCATGGCGGTGCTCACCAGCACCAGCTCCCCGAGATCATCCGAGGCGTCCACGTCGACCTCGGCCTCGATGATCCAGTCGTGGTGGCCGGCTGGGTCGGCGAGGGTCTGCCGGACCGGCCAGCGACGGCCGGTCCTCTCAACGGAGAACAGGTCCGGCCCACGAGCATCACCGGAGGTGCCGACGCTGTCGTGCTCGTTGTAGTAGTCCTCGATCGCGGCGTCCCATGCCTCCCGGGTCATCACCACCTCACGCGGCGGGTCGACCCGGGCAGCGTCCGCCTCCTCCAGCGCAGCCAGCCCGCGGAGGTCGTCGCGGGCCACCAGCTCGACCCGGCGCCACATCGCGTTGCGGATCATCACCCGGAACGCGCGCTCCTGCTGCGACAGCGGGCGCGGGGGCGGGGCGGTGGCGTCGGTGAGGGTCCGCGGCACGTGGTCGGGGTCGCTCAGTGCCTCCCACTCGTCGAGCAAGGAGGAGTCGGTCTGCCGCACGGTCTCCCCCAGCCACTCGATCAGCTCCTCCAGCTCGGGCGGCCGGTGCGCGGCGGGCACGGTCTGGCGCAGGGTGCGGTACGCGTCGGAGAGGTAGCGCAGCAGCAGGCCCTCCGACCGCGCGATCTGGTAGCGGCCGACGAAGTCGGTGAAGCCCATCCCGTGGGAGTACATGTCCCGCACGACCGACTTCGGGTCCAGGGCGTCGAGCGGCAGCCACGGGTGCGTCTGCCGGTAGGTCTCGAAGACCGGCTCCAGCAGGTCGGCCAGCGGCTTGGGCCAGCTGACCTCCTCGAGCAGTGCCATCCGCTCGTCGTACTCCAGGCCGTCGGCCTTCATCTCCGCGATCGCCTCGCCGCGGGCCTCGTGCTGCTGCGCGAACAGGATCTGCCGCGGCGGGTCCAGCACCGCCTCGATCACCGACACGATGTCGAGGAAGTACGTCGGCGCCTCGGGGTCGAGCAGGTCCAGCGCCGCGATGGCGAACAGCGCCAGCGGCTGGTTGAGCGCGAAGTCCTCGGGCAGCTCGACGGTGAGCACGTAGCGGCGGCCGAACTCGTCGGGCTCGTCGAGCCGCTTCAGCACGCCGTTGTGCACCAGGCTGCGCGCCAGCCGCAGCGCCCGGCGTGCGTGGGACAGCTGCGTACGCCGGTCCTCGTGGTTGTCCATCAGCAGCCGCCGCAGCACCGGGAACGCGTCCTCCTCGCGGGCGACGACGTTGACCAGCATCGCGTTGTCGACCTTCATTCGGGACCGCAGCGGCTCGGGCGTGCCGGCGACCAGCTTCTCGAAGGTCTTCTCGGTCCACACCACGGTGCCCGGAGGCGGCTTGGTCAGCTGCGCCTTGGACTTCCGCTTGGCCTGCTGGTGCTCCCGCAGCGCCGCGTTCTTCGCGGCCGCCTTCGCCTTCGCCTTCTCGTTCTCGATGACGTGCTCGGGGGCCTGCACCACGACGTACCCGGACGTGTCGAAGCCGGGCCGCCCCGCCCGGCCGGCGATCTGCAGGAACTCCCGGGTCCGCAGGGTCCGCTGCTTGTGCCCGTCGTACTTCGCCAGGCCGGTGAACAGCACCGTCCGGATCGGCACGTTGATCCCGACGCCGAGGGTGTCGGTGCCGCAGATGACCGTCAGCAGCCCCTCCTGGGCGAGCTGCTCCACGAGCCGCCGGTACCGCGGCAGCATCCCCGCGTGGTGCACCCCGATCCCCCGGCGCAGCAGCTTCGACAGCGTCTTCCCGAACCCGGCCCCGAACCGTACGCCGGCCAGCCGCTCCAGCAATCGCTCGTGATGCGTCCCGCTCTGGTGGACCTTGTCGTAGCCCTGCTTCAGCAGCGATTCCGCGTGCGCCACCGCCGCCGCCTGGGTGAAGTGCACGACGTACACCGGCGCCTGCCCGGTCCCGACGAGTTCCTTCAGCGTCTCGTCCATCGGCTCCAGCGACCAGCTGAAGTGCAGCGGCACCGGCCGCTCCGCCTTGTCGATCACCGCGGTCTCGCGCCCGTTGCGCCGGGTCAGGTCGGCCGCGATCCCGGTGACGTCGCCCAGCGTGGCCGACATCAGCACGAACTGCGCCTGCGGGCACTCCAGCAGCGGCACCTGCCACGCCCACCCGCGCTGCGGGTCGCCGTAGTAGTGGAACTCGTCCATGATCACCAGCCCGACGTCGGCCCGCGACCCCTCCCGCAGCGCGATGTTGGCCAGCACCTCGGCCGTGCAGCAGATGATCGGCGCGCCTGGGTTGACCGACGCGTCCCCGGTCAGCAGCCCGACGTCGTGGGCGCCGAACACCTCGCACAGCGCGAAGAACTTCTCGCTCACCAGCGCCTTGATCGGCGCGGAGTAGAACGACACCCGCCCCTCGGCCATCGCCGCCATGTGCGCCGCCGTCGCCACCAGCGACTTCCCCGACCCGGTCGGCGTGGCCAGCACGACATTGCTCCCCGAGAGAAGCTCGAGGATCGCCTCCTCCTGGTGCGGGTACAGCTCCAGCCCCTGCGCCTCGGCGTAGGCCATGATCCGGTCGTACGCCGCGTCGCTCACCGGGCCATTGTGCCGGGCGACTCGGTGTGTCCAGGGTTCACACCCGCACGACGTCGACGAACCCGAGCCCGGCCAGGACGTCGAAGCCCGCATCCTCGGTGTCGATCGGCAGCTCGTTGGCGGCCCCACCAGGAACACGCCCTGCCACGCCGGTGAGGCGCGACCATCACCCCGTCAGCACCGGTCCGCGTCGTCGGAACTCGAGGTCGCCGTCAGGACCTCGACTCACGTCGTAGTCGGAGTCGTGGGCACGGTGATGATGGAACGGACACAGCAGCACGCCGTCGTCGAGATCGGTCTTCCCTCCCAGCGCCCACGGTTTCAGGTGGTGCGCTTCGCACCAGGTCGCCGGGATCGTGCAGCCTCGGGCACGGCATCGTCGATCCCGGACCCGGAGGCCCTTGCGTTGGGCCCGGTTGAACAGGCGGCTGGTGCGGCCGAGGTCGAGGACCTCGGACTTGCCGCCGAGGACGACCGGGATGATGCCGGCCGTGCACGCCAGCCGGCGCATCGCGCCGGCGCTGATCCGGAGGTCGTCGCTGCTGATCAGCCCCGCGGTGGCGAGCTCGCTGCGCAGCTGGTCGAGGGTCATGGTCACCATCACGGTGGTCGCGTCACCGCCGTGGGCAGGGAGCTTCTCGGGGTCGAGGTGCTCGAGAAGGGCGCAGAAGGCCTGACCCCGGCGTCGCTCGACCGGACCCCACCCATCTCGGCGGTCCGAGGCCCCGCCCTGCCGCGGCGAGGTGAACGCATCGAGGTAGGTGGCCAGCCGATGCGCCACCGCGTCGGGCATCCGGCCGCGGACGCGGGTGGTGCCGTCACCGCAGGGAGTCAGGGTCAGGGTCGTCGTCTCGGCAGCCCGTCGCTCCTCGGCCTCCAGCGCCCGCCCCTCCGCCCTCTCTCCCACCTCGGGAGCCACCACGTCCAGGATCCGGCGACCGAGCACCCGCAGGTCGGCGGGACCGAAGTCGGCGGCGTACTCGACGAGCTGCGCCTCGGCCCTCGACACCACCTCGGCCGGGACGCCGTCGGGCAGCTGGTCGAGGGCGTAGGCGATCACCCGCGCCTGCGGGAGGTTGACCGACCCGCCGGCGAGCCCGGCCCCGAGGTGGTGCCAGCGCTCGGCCAGCGCGGTCGCGAGACGCAGGTCGCGCTGCTGCTCGCGGCGATCGCCGCGGGTCTCGTGGGCCAGCCACGCTCCGGCGTCCCGGGCGCCCGCCTCGGCCGCGACGTCGTCAGAAGCGGCCAGCAGTCGCAACCGCAGCGCTTCGAGCCGGCTTGACGTCGTACTCGCGGCCACCAGCGCTGCCGCCTTCTCCTCGGCGCTCATCAACTCGACCGGGACGTCTGCGATCGACGCGAGGTCCTCGGCCATGCGCTCGACACAGGCGAGCACGGGGTGGGTCCCGAACGAGTCCGGCATCACCGCCACGGCACACCTCCCAGCACGCAGGTCGAGGAACAGATCGTCCTCACGCGTGATGGGCAGCCGGCCCGTGAGAGGCCCACCCGGCGCACCGGGCGCGGTCCGGGGCCTGAGCCATCGGTATCACCACCGAACCTGGCATCATCGTACACCTGTTCGAATCCGCAGACAAGTGGGTTCTGTCGACCGTCCGCGGTCTCAACTGGCTGTTGCAGCGAGTCTCGTGTCGAGCCGGAGGGCGATGTCGTCGCCTTCGGTCTGGGTCAGATCTCGGAGATCGGCGCCGTTGGGCCAGTACTGGCGTAGTAGGCCGTTGGTGTTCTCGTCGGTGGCGCGCTGCCCAGGCGATTGCGGGTCGCAGAAGCCCTGCCGACCGAGCTACGCAAGTCGATCACCTGGGACCGCGGCTAGCCGAAGTCGGGTTTCTGGCCGTCGGGGTCGAAGACCCCCTGCACCCGCCAGAAGGGCTTCTCGAACGTGTCGTGCTCGGACTGGACGGACATGGCGATGCTCCTCGTCGATCGGTAGGGGCACCGCCTGCAGTGGATCAGCAAGCACCGACAGTCCCCCTAGGCTTCCGGCATGGACGAGGACCTCGACGCAGTTCAGGACCAGATCGACGACATCGAGATCAATCTCGACGGACGCGAGGAGAAGATCGCCGCACTCGAGCGCCTGCTCGCCGATGCCGTCCGCCACTCCCCCGCCTGGGCGGAGGTGATCACCGTGCTGGCCGGTCACCAGCAGGCGCTCGGCTGGCACGAGGCGGCCATTGCCCGGCTCGAGGAGGTCCGCGCGGCCGGGATCGACACGGAGCCCAGCATCGAAGCGCACCTGCTGTCCGCACATCTCGGCGCAGGCAACGACGCCGAGGCCGCCGCCCTCGAGCGCGAGCTCCGCGCGCGTTCCCGCGAGACGTACCTGGGCGACGACTACTCCTGGGTCGGAGAGGCCTACGAGGAGGCCGACCGCCTGAAGGAGGCGTTGCGCTGGTTTTCGATGGCGAACCGCGACGTCGACCCGGACGACATCGACATGCTCGAGCCGTTCGCCCTCGCCGGACGCTGGCGCGTCCGCCGGGCAATCGGCCTACCCGAGGATGCGTACGACGAAGCCGCCCGGATCGTGCGTGAGAGCAACCGGGCTCGCTCGGCGCGGGAGAGTGGCTGAGGACGAGCGAGATCAGTCCTCGCCGAGCACCCGCCGCAGCGTCTCCCCGAACTCCACCGGCTTGCCGGCGTACGGGTTCTCCGGCCCACCGCCGACGAAGCCGCCGTGGTGGCTGGGGAAGACCACGGGCTCCTGCCCGAGCGTCTCGGCGAGCCCTCGTGCAGTGCGCCCGGTGACGGCATCGCCGGTCTCCTCGCCGACGCCCGCCACGACCCTGGTGCGGGCGGCCCGGATCGCCTCGAGGTCGTAGCGGTACGTCGGTACCGTCGCGCAACGCTCGGAGAGCAGTGGGTCGTCGCGCCGGCCGTCGTCCTCGGTGGACATGCCGAACATCGCCGGGTCCGCCGGCGGCTGCGCGAAGTAGTCATCGGCGTACTCGCCCTGCCAGCTGGTCATCGCGATGAACTGCGCCATGCCCCGACCCTGGCCGCCGGCCTCGTACGCCGCGCGCACTGCCTCGAAAGCCCGGGCAGCGGCCCCGGCGTCGGGCAGCAGCCACCACGACGGGGGTTCGTGCGCCACCAGCGTGGCGAGGTCCTCCGGGAACAGCGCCGTCCAGGCGAGCCCGGTCACCGCACCCCCACTGCTGCCGAACACGTCGACCGACTCGTCGCCGACCAGGTGCTCCTTCAGCGCGTGCAGGTCAGCCGCGTGCTCCTCCGGTCGCTGGTCGTTGCGCCCGTCCCGCCGCACGTCACTCCGGCCGAGCCCGCGCGGGTCGTAGGTGACCACCGTGCGGTCCGGGAACTGCGCGGCCAGGTCGGCGAACCCGTCCGCACACATCGGCTGCCCGATCATGAACAGCAGCCGGCCCCCGTCGGCCGGCGGATTGGGCCCGTGCACGTCGTACACGAGGTCGACGTCGGGCAGGGCCAGGGTGTGGGTCACGGTCACGGGAGTGCTCCTCAGGTCGTCGGGTCTTGTCTACCCGTCGAACGGGGTTCGTGGATCTCGACATACGCCGAGAAGTTCGTCGCCGGTCCGGAGAAGTGCCCACACACGCCCACAGCGATTGTCTTGGACGGGTGTCGTACAGCTCGTCGTGAAGTACACCGTCCCATCTGGCTGGATGTCGTTGGTGCAGGACGCCGCGCCGGTATCCGGGAGCCTCTGTGACCCGCTTGGTCAGTCGACTCGGGGCCGAGACCTGACCAGATGACGGGCCCCGCCTCGAGGAGACCTTCCCGGCTGCCGCCGAGTGACGACCGGACCGGCCGAACCTCTGCGGGAGACCATGTCATGTGGTCAGGCACTCTCGATTGCTCGAGCGAGAGCCGCAATGTCCGGTTCGGCGCTCAAGTCCAGCGGAGCCAACTCCCCGGTTCTGCCCCTCGCATTGAAAGTTGCAATCGGCGCTATTAGTTCCCAGGCGCTCTTGGCATCGCGAAACTCCGGACGGACGTCCTCCGGTCGGAGCCGGACTGCCATGACGGGGACAACCTGACTTCCCTCACGTCGAAAGGCAACAGTGGCCGCGGAACGCAGACCAGGCGCCACCGCGAAGGCTTCAACCGCCGAAACGACCAAATGTCCGGCAACGAGCTCGCGGAACCACGCTGCGCGCGTACCCTTGGCGATTTGCTTGATCGAGAGGTTGCCCTTCTGCGTCACGCCAACCTCGCGGTCGGGGATCACGCGCTCAGCGTCGGGGATCAAGACGGCGAGCGAAACCTCGTTGCCTTCAACGCCGACCGCAGCTGTCGGCGCCTCGTTGTCCTCGAACGCCGTGCTCAGCACTTCGAGAACCACTTCAGGGTCGTTCGCGACGAGACGCGACCACATGGCATCGATCGCCGCCTGACGCTGCACCTGCTTGGCCGAGGCGCGCGCTGCCCGGGCGGCCAGGTCTGCCGTCCCAGCGTCGCGTGCCCGCCGTCGGGCAGCACGTCGGCCTGTGAAATCCAGCAGCCCGACTCGATTGAGCTCGGAGTACTCCGCCAGATAGCGGAGAGGCGCTTGGCTCGGCAGCGCTTCCCTCTGGGCGGCGGCCTTCTGCGACTGGGCGAACCCGGCGCGGTGAATCGCGGCAATCGCATCGAATCGCCTACCGATGTCAGCGGCAAGCTGCTGCTTGGATGCCTGCGCCGGGGTGGGGCCTGCCTGCACTGCAACGTATCCGGGGGTTCGACGAGATCGGGAGCCACCGCCGGCCGACGTGTAGTACGTGAACGGACCGGCCCCAGTCGATATTCCGGTGCGGCCGCCTCCGATGTGCACCCGTGCGCCCCGCGGGCCAACGTGGGCCCGCAACCCGCGCGGCGAAGCAGAAATGCGCACGCCAGGGGCGAGCCGCACCGAGAAGAAGCTCACCACGTCTGGACCTCGCTGACTTCCCGGCGGGCGCGCCACGCAAGGTAGTCACGGTTGACCACGAAGCCGAGGATGACCGACGCAGCCCAAAGACCAAACACGTACGCGCTCGCCGCGTTGCTCGCGTCCCCAGCGCTGTTGGTCCAGGTCGACAACAGGACGTACCCGACAATCGTCAGCACCACGGAAAATGTGGCAAGCACTGCCCAGCGACGCTCGCGCACCTTCACCGCGCAGTACACAAAACCCACGAAGGACAGGACCCCGGCCCCCAGAATTGGGGCGAGCAACCAGAGACTGTGGCGCCAACGCCACGCGCGGTACTCGCTGTCGTTCGCCGAGGGAGGTATCGGTACGGTCATCGCCGCCTCATCGCCAGTGGTGAGTCACGAAACGGCCCCAGTCTGACGCGTCGACCTCGTCACCGCAGGGAGATTGGCAAGAGGCTCCAGATTCGCCATTTCCCGAGCACGCACCGCGGGCCGGGGGTACGTTACGCGCCATGTCGGGCCCAGTGATTCCTCCGCTCGACGAAGCAGTCGCCGCGGTCGCGGCAGCTGCCTCGTACGAGGTGGTCGACAGCGCCGAAGGCGCGCCTGCTGTTGGTCCGGTGGAGCCAGAGTCCCGCCTCGACAACTTGGATCTGTACGCCGTTCGACTGAACACCGAGGGTTTTCCCGAGGCCGGGCATGTGTCCCATTCCTCCCACGCCTCGCATTCGTCGCATAGCTCGGGGAGCACGCACTTCTCCCATGGGTCGCACTTCTCGGGTTCGCCCACGCACCACTCCGGATCACAGCCGACAAAGACACCCACACCACGGCCCCTGGTCAACCCAACCCCGACACGGAGCCCGACGCCCACGCCTACTCCCACGCCCACGCCCACGCCCACGCCCACGCCCACGCCCACGCCAACGCCCACTCCGACTGTCACAACTCCAACCTCGACACCGACGGAGAAGGCAGCCGCTCCGGCGGACTCACCCGAGCACCGGAAGAAGCCCACAGACAGTTCAGGCGTCTGGGCTTGGTTGATCAGCATCGGTTGGATCGGCCTGATCATCGTCGGCTATCGCCGATGGCGTGCGACGCGAGCAGGACAGTGAACCAATGACTGACCGACCAGCAGATTCCGTCAACGGCGCGTTCGAGCTCGAGTGGGACAACACGACGGTCCCACTGGAAGCCGTCGAACGAGCCCTGTACTCCCTCGCCGACCGGCTCACCGGTTCGATCAGTGCCGAGGCCAGGAGTTGGCGACTGACTGTTCACGCTCGGACAGCACGGGCCGACGCAACCGAACTCGGACACCTTCTCCGGCAGGCCGTCAACGACCACACCCTCCGTGTTCGGATTGCTGAGAAGACGGATCCAGTCCGCAATCTCGTGTTCGCGCTCGCGTTCTCGAAGTCAGGACTCGTCAACGGCAGCGTGGAGTGATGAGTCGCGAGTTGCTCACCTTGGAGCGAATGCGTACGGATCGCTGGGAACTCCTGCCCGTGCGATTCCATCCGCTCGACGCAAAGCGGGTCGTCGTCACCAACATCGTTGGCGAATGGCTGATCCTTGATCGCTCTGAATTCTCAAAGGTTGTCGACCCGTCTGAGGGCCGTCCGACAGCCGAGACCGTTGCCGCAATGCGTTCCCGCCACATGGTCAGGGATCCGGACGAGGCACTTCCTCTCGAGCTCCTTGCGATGAAGCTGCGGACGCAGAGGCAGCGACTCGCCGAGCTCACCGCCTTACACATGTTCGTCCTCACACTTCGCTGCGAGCACACGTGCCGCTACTGCCAGGTTTCCCGCCAGGCGACCGGCCGCACTGAGTTCGACATGACGGAGGAGACGGCAGAGGCAGCGCTGCAGCTCGTGTTCAGGTCGCCATCCAGGCAGATCAAGATCGAGTTCCAGGGCGGCGAGCCGCTGCTCAACTTCCCCCTCCTCCGCTGGATCGTCGAGCGCGCCGAGGCTCTGAACGAGTTCCACAAGCGGGACCTCGCCTTCGTCATCGCGACAAATCTCGCGCTCATCAACGACGACATCCTCAACTTCTGCGACGAACACCTGATCGACCTGTCGACCTCCCTGGACGGCCCATCCGAACTGCACAACAGCAACCGTCGTCGCCCCGGGCAGGACAGCTGGGAGAAGGCCGTCGAAGGAATCAGGCGAGTGACCGAGCGCCTCGGGCCCCACCGCGTGGCCGCGTTGATGACGACCACCGATGCCAGTCTCGACCAACCCGAGGCAATCATCGACACCTATGTGGACCTCGGGCTGACTGGGATCTTCCTGCGCCCGATCTCACCCTACGGTTTCGCGATGCGTCAACGTGCAGGAGCGCACTATGACGCTCCCCGGTGGCTGGAGTTCTTCCGTCGCGGCCTGGACCACATCATCGAGCTCAATCGCCAGGGCACGCAGATGACCGAGATCTACAGCGCCATCGTGGCCAAGAAGATGTTCACCAACGAATCCCCAGGCTACATCGACCTGATGTCGCCCGCGGGCATCGGCATCGGTGGCATCGTCTACAACTACAACGGCAGCGTCTACGCCTCGGATGAAGGCCGGATGCTCGCCGAGATGGGAGACCAGACCTTCCGGCTCGGCACGGTTCGCGACGGTTACCGCAGCCTGATGACCTCGGCGAAGTTGCACGACCCGCTGCGGGAATCGTTCACATTGAGCGTGCCCGGGTGCGACACGTGCGCGTTCGAGCCGTACTGTGGCGCCGACCCGACCTACCACCATGCGACGGCCGGTGACTTCGCCGGGCACAAGACGTTCTCGGCATTCTGCGAACGCAACACAGGCGTCTTCACGCACCTTCTCGGCCTGACGGAGGATCCGTTCACGCGGGACCTGCTTCGGAAATGGGCCAACGCGTGATTCAACTGCTGGCTCGTACGTCGACATCGGCCTGGGGCTCCCTGCCCACGGATGTGTGGCGCGTCGGGACTCGCAGGGAGCCGGGAGAGCATTGCGCGATCCTTCTTCAGGAAGGCGTCGAACCGGACGTGTCCCCGCTCTACGTGTCTCGTTCGCCCGACCTGCGGGGTCCCGGGCCGACAATCCATCTCCCGCAGCAGCTCCAGCACGTGTGCTCGGGAGACGTCATCGTTGTGCCTGACGACGGGCAGAGGGTGCAAGTGGTCTGGAAGACGACCGCGGCGCACAACAGCATCCTGCTGACGGAGCGCTGTGAAAACTACTGTCTGATGTGCAGTCAGCCGCCAAAAGATCGCAACGACTCGTACCTCTACACGCGCGCAGAGCGGATCGTCAGCGCGCTGCCTCCAAGTGCTCGCGCTCTCGGTCTGACAGGTGGCGAACCGACGATCGATCCGGAGGCGTTCCTGCGGCTGCTTCACCACTGCGCCGCAGAAGCACCCGCGCTGAGCATCCATGTTCTCAGCAACGGACGCAGGTTTGCGGATCGGGCGTTCGCCCAGGCTTACGCCGAGATCCCACTGGCCGACGCCATGGTCGGAATCCCGCTATACGGATCCGAGCCCGGCCTGCACGACTACGTCGTCCAAGCCGAGGGCGCGTTCAACCAAGCGGTGAAGGGCATCCTGAACCTCGCTGCCTTTGGCCGACCTGTCGAGATCCGAGTGGTTATACAGAAGCACACTGTGCCCGCCCTCGGCGAGATCGCGACATACATCGCCCGCAACCTGCCCTTCGCCTCTCAGGTGGCGCTGATGGGTCTGGAGATGACTGGACTTGCGCGTCCCAACGCGGCGCTTGTGTGGGTGGATCCTGCCGACTACCAGGACGAACTGCTAGCCGCGTACAACATCTTGCGGGATGCAGGGATTGCGACGCGTCTCTACAACCACCAGCTTTGCGTGACGGACGAGAGGATGTGGCCGGCCGCCGTGCAGTCGATCAGCGATTGGAAGAACGACTATCCCGACCTGTGCTCGCCCTGCGCAGTGAAGGACCGCTGCTGCGGAGTGTTCACCACCTCCGGCAATAGGCTGAGCCAGCACCTACAGCCGATCCTCTGCTGACGGCGTGCCCCGCACCGCCCGACTCGGTCGGGCAAGCGCTCCAGTCCTCGTAAGCTGCCCTGTCCCCGACCCGCGGGCACGTCGGAACACGAGCCTGTCCGCGGGGATATCGCCGAGAGCAGGGGTGATGACGGCCAAGGCTGCATGGGTCAGCAGACCGACATCTTGAGGCCGGTACCCAGACAGGTTCTTCGGAAGGCTGATGCCAGGCACAAGAACTCCGATCGACCGCCCTCGGGAACTGCGGCTCCGAGGAGTGGTCACGGGTCGCGTCTCCCGCGCCCCCTGCCGGAAGCGCCGCGGGAACGGGATTGGGTCGTGTGGAGTGGTTGGGGCGGGCTGGGCGCTGGTTGAGGCGTCCGCCGTCGTGAAGTCATTGCTCATGTACTGGGCTATCGGTCGGCGCGTGACGCGACCTCGAAATTGCCGGGGTCGTCATACCAGCGACCCGGGACGGGCATCTCGCCGGTCGGTTGCCTTTCCATCAGCAGGCTCCCGCATACGACAACGGGACCTGGAACTCTCCGCAGTCGGAGTCCCAGGTCCCGTTCATGTCATTCCCGACTTCGTCGCAGGTCAGGCTCTTGCGACGCTCTGTCGTTCAGCGATCATTGAGATGACGCCTTACACACGTCTCCGGCCTCAGCTGCAGCCCGACGTACTGCCACAGCCCTCGCACACGTAGCAAGACCCAGCCGGCCGCATCTTCGTGCCGCAGGTCATGCAGAGCGGGGAGTCGACGGCGGTGCCGGTGATCTTCTCCAGGAGCTCGGCGGAGGTGTGGGCCTCGCCGGTGTGGAGCTTGGCGGGGACCTCGCGGTCCTCGTTGCCGTGGGTGTCCTTGGTCTCCAGGTCTCGACCGGTCTCGACCACCACCGCGTCGACGGGCTCGGGGTCTCGACTGGGCTCGACCACCACGGAGTCGTCGGACTTGAGGGCCTCGACCTCGCTGATCTCGATGGGCTCGTAGGAGCCGGTCTCGAGGTGGCGCTGGCGCTCCTCGGCGGAGTAGATGCCGAGCATCGAGCGCTCGTCGAAGGTCATGTAGTCCAGGGCGAGGCGGCGGAAGATGTAGTCCATGATCGACTGCGCCATCCGCACGTCCGGGTCATCGGTGAGGCCGGCCGGCTCGAAGCGCAGGTTGGTGAACTTCGAGACGTAGGTCTCCAGCGGGACGCCGTACTGCAGGCCGATGCTGACCGCGATCGAGAAGGCGTCCATCACGCCGGCCAGGGTCGAGCCCTGCTTGCCGAGCTTGAGGAAGACCTCGCCGAGCTCGCCGTCGTCGTGGGCACCGGAGGTCATGTAGCCCTCGGCGCCACCGACGGTGAAGCTCGTCGTCCGCGACTGGCGGCTCTTCGGGAGGCGCTTGCGGAACGGCTTGTGCACCTCGACGACCTTGGCCTCGGGCTCGGCGACGGCCTTGCCCGCGTTGCCGGCCATCGCCTGGTCCTTCTTGGACGCGTCCGACTTGCCGTCGGAGAGCGGCTGGCCGACCTTGCAGTTGTCGCGGTAGACCGCGGTCGCCTTGAGGCCGAGCTTCCACGACTGCAGGTAGATGTCCTCGATCTCCTCGACCGTGGCGGTCTCGGGGAGGTTCACCGTCTTGGAGATCGCGCCGGACAGGAACGGCTGGGTGGCCGCCATCATCCGCACGTGGCCCATCGGCTTGAGCGACCGGGCGCCCATCGCGGTGTCGAAGACCTCGTAGTGCTCCTGGCGCAGGCCGGGGGCGTCGATCACGTGGCCGTGCTCGGCGATGAACTCGACGATCGCCTCGATCTGCTCCTCGACGTACCCGAGCTTGCGCAGCGCCCGCGGGATCGTCTGGTTGACGATCTGCATCGAGCCGCCGCCGACGAGCTTCTTGAACTTCACCAGCGAGAAGTCCGGCTCGATGCCGGTCGTGTCGCAGTCCATCATGAAGCCGATGGTGCCGGTCGGCGCGAGCACCGAGGCCTGCGCGTTGCGGAAGCCGTTCTTCTCACCGGTCTTGAGCACCTCGGCCCACGCCTTGGTGGCCAGCTTGTGCACCTGGCTGTCGGCCACACCCAGGGTGCGGACGACGTCGTTGGCGGCCTGGTGCTTGCGCATCACCCGCTTGTGCGCCTCGGCGTTGCGGGCGTAGCCGGCGTACGGGCCGACGACGCCGGCCAGCTCCGCCGAGCGCTTGTACGACGTGCCGGTCATCAGCGACGTGATCGCCGCGGCCATCGCCCGGCCGCCCTCGGAGTCGTACCCGAGGCCCATCGCCATCAGCAGGGCGCCGAGGTTGGCGTAGCCGATGCCGAGCTGGCGGTAGTCGACGGTGGTCTTGCCGATCGCCTCGGTCGGGAAGTCCGCGAAGCAGATCGAGATGTCCATCGCGGTGATGATCAGCTCGACGGCCTTGGCGAACAGCGGGGCGTCGAAGGTGTCGTCGTCCTTGAGGAACTTCAGGAGGTTCAGCGAGGCCAGGTTGCACGAGGAGTTGTCCAGCGACATGTACTCCGAGCACGGGTTGGACGCGGTGATCCGGCCGGTCTCGGGGTTGGTGTGCCAGTCGTTGATGGTGTCGTCGTACTGCAGGCCCGGGTCGGCGCACTCCCAGGCGGCCTTCGCGATCTTGTGGAACAGCTCGCGGGCGTCGACGGTCTCGATGACCTCGCCGGTGGTGCGCGAGCGCAGCCCGAAGTCGGTGCCGTCCTCGACCGCGCGCATGAAGGTGTCACTGACGCGCACGGAGTTGTTGGCGTTCTGGTACTGCACGGACGTGATGTCGGCGCCGCCGAGGTCCATGTCGAAGCCGGCGTCACGCAGCGCGCGGATCTTGTCCTCCTCGCGCGCCTTGGTCTCGACGAACTCCTCGATGTCGGGGTGGTCGACGTCGAGGACGACCATCTTCGCCGCGCGGCGGGTGGCGCCACCGGACTTGATGGTGCCGGCGCTCGCGTCGGCGCCGCGCATGAAGGAGACCGGGCCGGAGGCGGTGCCGCCGCTGGAGAGCAGCTCCTTCGACGACCGGATCCGCGACAGGTTCAGGCCGGCGCCGGAGCCGCCCTTGAAGATGAAGCCCTCCTCCTTGTACCAGTTCAGGATGGAGTCCATCGAGTCGTCGACCGACAGGATGAAGCACGCGGAGACCTGCTGCGGGGACGAGGTGCCGACGTTGAACCAGACCGGGGAGTTGAACGAGAAGTACTGGTGCACCAGCAGCCAGGTCAGCTCGCGCTCGAAGAGCTCGGCGTCGGCCGCCGAGGCGAAGTAGCCGTTGTCCTCGCCGCCCTTGCGGTAGGTCTTCACGACCCGGTCGACCAGCTGCTTGAGGCTCCACTCGCGGGCGTCGGTGCCGAGGGCGCCGCGGAAGTACTTGGTGGTGACGATGGTGGAGGCGTTGACGCTCCAGAAGTCGGGGAACTCCACGCCGCGCTGCTCGAAGACGGCCGCGCCGGTCTTCCAGTTCGTCTGGACGACGTCGCGGCGCTCCCAGTTGATCTCGTCGTACGGGTGCACCCCGGCGGTGCTGAACACCCGCTCGATCTTCAGCCCCCGCTTGCGGCCCTGCACCTTTGCGTTGCCGCTCACCGTCTCGGTCATCCGTTGGTCCCCTTTGTGTCTGCGTCGAGTGTCGTCGTGCTGGTCCTGCTGATGTTGCGGATGCTGCTGGTGCTGCTCTGGCGGTCTCGCGACCACCGCAGTTGGTGGCCCGGCGCGCGGCTTCCCCACCACGCACCGGGCTGACTGTGGTCAGCCCGTGGGCTGAGGTTGTGGTGCTTCCATCGTGTCGCCGGCCACCGACAGTTCGGCGCGCTCCATCCGCAGCGCGGCGATCTCGGTCTCGAAGTCGTCGGCGGACTCGAAGCCGCGGTAGACGCTGGCGAACCGGAGGTAGGCCACCTCGTCGAGCTCCCGCAGCGGCGCCAGGATGGCCAGCCCGACCTCGTGGGCCGGCACCTCCGCCCAGCCGCCTGCCCGCAGGGTGTCCTCGACGGTCTGGCCGAGCCGGGCCAGGTCGTCCTCGGAGACCGGCCGGCCCTTGAGCGCCTTGCGGACCCCGGCCACCGCCTTCTCGCGCTGGAACGGCTCGCAGGCCCCGCTGCGCTTGAGCACGGTCAGCTGCATCTGCTCGACCGTGGTGAACCGCTTCTCGCAGTCGGGGCAGGTCCGGCGGCGGCGGATCGAGGTGCCGTCCTCGGCGACCCGCGAGTCGAGGACCCGGGTGTCGGTGCTGCGGCAGAACGGGCAGTGCACGGCGGGCCTCCTCTCGCGCGGGTCGTCATGGGTTGGAACCTGTGGATGAAGCTGTGGATTCCGCCGGGAAAACGGGCTCTGCCTGTGGGTAAGCCGCGATATCTGGGGAACTAGATGTGGAAAACCACAACGGTGTAACTACTAGATGTAGTGGCTACCGTACGCCGCGAAGGTGAGCCTTGCAACAGCAATGGCGACAAACCCGGGGGCCGGTTTCCACAGCCGGCAAACGTGCAGGTCACGGGCCGTTTAGCTGCCAGCAAGCGGCGTGTCGCGGGGGTCCGGGCCCGCGGGTTACGAGACCGATGCGTCGCGGCGGGGGCCGTTTCGGCAACCCCCGGACGCCCCTTGCCGGGGTCGGACACAATGACCGGCGTGGGCAAGCACTCGGGAGCACCAGCCGAACCGGTGGCCCTCCCGCGCCGCCGGCTGCTGGTGCCTGCCCTCGGCATCACCCTGACCCTGGTCGCATGGGGGTTCCTGGTGTGGGCGGCGATCGACTTCGGCGCCCAGGCCCGCGGCGGCGAGACGACCGCCTGGGTGTTCCTGGTGCTCGCGACCCTGGGGGCGACCGCGTGCCTGTTCGTCACCCTGATCCTGGGCAACAAGTTGCTCGCCACGCTGCGCGGCGAGGCGGCGGCGCCACCGCCTCCGGCCGGGTCCGGCGGGCGGCGCGCGGCCCGCTGAGCGATCAGCCCAGGTAGCCCTCGACCTCGCTCGCCGGGCGGACCGAGGCGGCCGCGGGGTCGCCACCGCTGTTGCGGAGTGCCTCGCGCTGGCGCAGGAGGTCCCAGCACTGGTCGAGCTGGACCTCGATGTCGCGCAGCTGGGTCTGCTCCTCGGACGGGTCGATCTCGCGGGCCTGCAATTTGGCCCGGAGCTCGTGCTCGCGGGCCACCAGCTCCGAGATCTGTGCGTGGATGCCCTGGTCGCTCGTCATGGACGCAGTATTCATCCCCGCCGGGCGGCGTACCAGTGCGAGGCGGCCGGGCGCGGACGCTCAGGTGCGCGCGGGCAGCTGGTCGGCCTCGCCGTTCGAGGACAGGATCGGGACCGTCCGCGCCGGCTTGTGCGTCTCGGCCGAACCGGCCTCCCTGGCCAGGAACGACCCCAGCTCGCCGATCGTGCTCATCAGCGGCGCCGGGAACACCACGGTGGTGTTCTTGTCGACGCCGAGCTCGACCAGGGTCTGCAGGTTGCGCAGCTGGAGGGCCAGCGGGTGCTCCATCATCGTGTCGGACGCGTCGCCCAGGGCGGCGGCCGCCATGGCCTCGCCCTCCGCGGCGATGATCTTGGCGCGCTTCTCGCGCTCGGCCTCGGCTTGACGGGCCATCGCCCGCTTCATGCTCTCGGGCAGCTGGATGTCCTTGAGCTCGACGAGGGTGACCTCGACGCCCCAGTCGACGGTGGTCACGTCGAGGATCTGGCGGATGTCCAGGTTGATCCGGTCGGTCTCGGCGAGGATCTCGTCGAGGGTGTGCTGGCCGACCACCTTGCGCAGCGTGGTCTGGGCGATCTGGTCGATCGCGGCGCGGACGTTCTCGATCGCGACCACCGACTTCACCGCGTCCACGACCCGGTAGTAGGCGACCGCGGAGACGTCGACGCTGACGTTGTCGCGGGTGATGATCCCCTGCGACTGGATCGGCATCGTGACCACCCGCAGGGACACGTGGTGGAGCACGTCGACGACCGGGATGATCATCCGCAGCCCGGGCTGGCGGACGCCGATGACCCGGCCGAGACGGAACAGCACGCCCTGCTCGTACTGCTTGATGATCTTGATCGCGGCCATCAGGATCAGGAGGGCCAGCGCGAGCACGATGACGAGGGTGACGACGACTGGGGACGACATGACGTCCGCCTTCCATCGGCCGCTCGGGGCATCCCGGATGGAGGCTCGGCGAGCCGGTTCTGCCTCCACGGTACGTCGGGGCCACGGCCTGGCGCCGGGCCATTGGTCCCGGGTTGCCCGAGGCCCCTGTCAGGTGCGGTCGGCGAGGCGTCGTACGAACTTCAGGCCCGACCAGACCTCGTCGATCGCGCACACCTTGACGTCGACGACCCCGGCCTCGAGGCCGATGGCCCGGACCTGGCCGTCGTCGAGGTCCGTGGTGATCAGCCCGGCCTTGACCGCCGCCTGCTTGGGCCAGCAGACCCAGATCATCCCGGCCTGCCCGGTGTGCTCGATGAGGGTGCCGATCCGGCGCTCGAGCGCTCGCCGCGAGGTGTGGAAGGTCAGCGTGAGGTCGGCGCGCCGTGGCAGCCGGGTCGTCGTCGGCGCTGCGAGGGCGAAGCCGTCGGGCGGGTGGTCGAGGAAGACCACCTGGCCGTCCTTGACGCCGAGCTTCTTCTCCAGCGGCGTGCCTGAGTACCCAGCCATGGGCGGGAGGTTATCGACCGGACGGGCCGGGGTGTGGCGCTCCGCTGTCTCTGGGTAGCAGACTGGCGCGGTCCTCCTCGTCTCGGGCCGGAAGGGTCACGCATGCCACGCCTGGTCATCGGTACGGTCGTCCTCCTCTTCGTACTTGCCGGCTGTGGCGGTGACCCGAAGGCTGTGTCAACCCCGTCACCGACCCCGCCCCCGTCGACCGGTCCGGCCCATCCCTCCGCCACCACGGCCACCACGGCCACTCCCAGCAGCGCCCCGGTGCCCGTCATGCCGGCGCAGGCGTCGGCCGACACCAGGGCAGGTGCGATCGCGTTCGTGCGGTACTACGTCGAGTTGATCAACCACCTGCAGTCCACCGGTGACGGCGCACCCGTGGTGGCCGTGTCCGCGAAGGGTTGCCGCTCGTGCGAGGCCGTGGTCGCCGCGGCCAGGGCCCTCTACGCCGCCGGCGGCCGGGTGAACGGCGGGGCCTGGTCGATCGACGACACCGTGGCTCGTCATCCCTCGCCGACGACCTGGGCGGTGCGGGTCGCGGGACAGCTGGCGCCGTCGACCTTCACGAAGTCCGGCTCCGACACTCCGACCACCCGACCGGGCGGGAAGGCCGATGCCAGGTTCGTCCTCACCTTCGACCGGACATGGAAGGTCCTCCAGTGGCTGCCGACCTGACCGCCGGATGCGGTTTTCCACATCGAACGCCCTGGGTGTAGCGCTGCGCCGCCGAGGGTAGGAAACTGGCGCGGTCTTCCTCATCTCGGGCTGGAAGGGGTCGTGCATGCCACGCCTGGTCATCGGTACGGTCGCCCTCCTGCTCGCCCTCGCCGCGTGTGGCGGCGACCCGAAGGCGGATCCGTCCCCAACGCCGTCGACCCCGGTGTCAACGGCGCCCTCCCCCACGGCCAGCGCACCCGTGATGCCGGCGGAGGCATCGGCGAACACCAAGGCCGGGGCGATTGCGTTCGTGCGGTACTACGTGGAGTTGATCAATCATCTCCAGCATTACGGCGACGATGTCGCTCTACGGCAGGTATCGCTCCCGACGTGCAGGTCGTGCAACTCCGTCGTGCGCGCAGCGAAAGCCATCTACGACAATGGAGGGCATGTAGAAGGAGGCGAGTGGAGGATCACCGATATCGGCGCATCGCAGCCGACCGCGACGCTCTGGGAGGTGGCCATCAAGGGTCGGCTCGCCGCATCGAAGGTCGTAGATGGTCCGACGTCGGTTCCCACCGCCGGAAGCGGCGGGCTGGCAAACGCGCGCTTCTTTCTGATCTTCGACCAGAACTGGAAGGTGGCGCAATGGCACACAGGCTGACATCAGCGCTCGTGGTGATCCTGGCTGCCATCACGCTAACCCGGATCCCGCCGGCCAACGCAACTCCGTGTGGATCAGGCGCGGACGTCAGCACCTCGGACAATGCGATCGTCGGTGGCGCTGACATCGACTGCCAGCCCAGTTCGAGTTCAGGCGCTCAGGCCATCTCCGCCGCTGATAGCTACTACACGGCCTATCGCGTCGAGCGCGTCTGCTTCATCCGCGCCGAGACGGGCGGGCAATCCAACGGCTGCCCCGCCTCCGCGCCAGATACCTGTCGACCGGGCGAAACACTCTTTCAACAGTTCGGCCTCCACGATGGGACGTGGGAAGCCTTAGGCCAGTTCTGCGCAGGCCAGAACGGTGCGCCGGATGCCGCGCCCCAAGTCACCCCCGCCCTCGTGGCCCGCGCCTTCCAGCGGATCCCGCTGCCGGCCCTCCGAGCCATGACCCAGCCGGCGGACAGGACGCTGATCAACTTCGACACGATCTTCTACGTCCAGGCGACGCCGCTGCACCGGACCCTGACCTTGCTCGGCCAGCGGGTGGAGCTGGAGATCACGCCATCGACGTTCCGGTGGGTGCACGGTGACGGGACCACCGCGGTGACGCAGACGGCGGGGGCGGCGTACCCGGCGAAGGACGTGGTGTACCGCTACCAGGACGCCCACGTCACCGTGCGGCACCACGTCGAGATCGTCTGGACCGCGCGCTGGAGCCTCAACGGCGGGCCGCTGCAGGACGTCGACGGGACCGTCACCACCGTCGGTCCGGACACTCCCCTGCGCGTCACCGAGGCGACGCCGGCGCTGTCCGGGTACGGACACTGACCGGCACCCTCCGGCGGGGCACTAGATTCACCACGTGCCCCGACTCCTCACCTCCACCAAGCTCAAGCTCGCGTACGCCGGGCTCGCGATCGCCGACACCTGGCTCGCCGGCTCGAAGAGCCCCACGGCGCACCGGGCGCGGGTGCTGACCAAGCCGCTGCTGATGCCGACGCTGATGGCATCCCTGATCACCGACCCGAAGGCCGCCGAGTCGCCGCTGCGCTCGAGCACGCTGGTTGCGCAGGCCGCCGGGTGGGGCGGCGACCTCGCCCTGATGGGACACGGCACGACGCCGTTCGCCGTCGGCAGCGGGTCGTTCGCCGTCGGGCACGCCGCCTACATCACCGGCTTCCTGCGCCACCGCAGCGCCACCGCGCGCCCCGGCGCGAAGGCTGTCGCCGCCCTGTGGGCCGCCACCGCGCCCGGGATGGCGTTCGGCGCGTACCGGGAGGACAAGGTGCTCGCCCCGGCCATCGCCGGCTACTCCGCGATGCTCGCCGGCACGGTCGCCGCGGCGACCCAGCTGGACCCGGGTCTGCCGAAGTCAGCCCGGCGGGCCACCCTGCTCGGCGCGGGCCTGTTCATGCTGTCGGACTCGGTGCTCGGCACCCGCAAGTTCTTGTGGAAGAAGGCCCCGGCCCGGGTCGAGTCGGTGGTGATGGCGACCTACACCGCCGGCCAGTTCCTGCTCAGCGAAGGTGCCGCGCGAGCCGGACGCGCCTGACTGCCCGCTCGGCATACCCCAGACGTACGGCAATGCCCGCTCGGCATACCCCAGACGTACGGCAATGCCCGCTCGACGGACCCCGCGCGTACGTTCCAGCCCGCTCGGCGTACCCCAGACGTACGGCAATGCCCGCTCGACGGACCCCGCGGACATGCAGCAGGGGCGGGGCCATTGCTGGCCCCGCCCCTGCTGTCTTCCCACACTGCCGACGACCCGGGTCGAGGGGGCCGTCGGACGTCTTGTCAGCTCCGCGGGATCGCGAGCTTCTGGCCGACCTGGAGGCCGGCACCGGACAGCGAGTTGAGCTGCTGGATGTGGTGCACCATCTCGCGCACCTGGCCGGGCTCGGCGACGCGGCCGGCGATGTCGTAGAGGGTGTCGCCCTCCTGCACCTCGACCACCCGCACCGGCTCGGGCGAGCCGGCGTCGTGGCTCGCCGTGGCCCAGCCGCCGAACGCGACCATCACCACGAACGCCGCCGCCAGGAACGCGAGCACGAACACGACGCGTCCGCGCTGCGTGAGCCGGACGGTCGTGCGTCGGACGCGCGGGGTGCGCGTCTCGGTGCTGAAGTCGAAGGCCGGGGAGATGCTCAGCGTGCTCATGGTCTACCTCCTGGGGAAGTCCGGCCCGTGTGGCCGGAAGGTCGGTCTGACCCCTCGTCGTGCAACTGCGGTGTCGTGTCGATGTCTATCGGCGAGCACCGACAGAACCGCTGCCGGATCGCTCACGCGTTCGATCGAACACATGTACGACGATAGAACATGCGTTCGAGGAACGCAAGAACATACGTTCGAGTCGTGCGTGGCGTGGTTTCCAGGCTCGCCGGCGACACCGCCTGACCCCGGGACGGTCTCGAAATGGTCCGATCCGACCCCTACCCACCCGGCCGGGACGGGTCTAGGTTGAGGGGAACCCAGACCACTTCGTCCGAAGCGGCCGACCAAGGAATTGGAGGCCCGAGAGTGTTCATCCAGATGGTGCAGGGACGCTGTTCGCGACAGGACGAGATGCGCGGTCTCGTCGACGACTGGTGCGGCCAGATGGCCGACCGGCCCGGCTGGCTCGGCGGCACCTACGGCTTCACCGACGACGACCGGTTCGTGGGCGTCGTACGGTTCGAGAGCAACGACAGCTGCCGGGAGCTCGCGATCTCGCCCGAGGCCGCGATGTGGTGGGCGGGAGCCGAGGCACTGTTCGACGGCCGCTGCGAGGTCCACGAGTCCGAGGACGTCTCGATGATGCTGGGCGGCGGCTCCGACGACGCCGGCTTCGTCCAGGTCATGCGCGGGCACGTCGGCGACGCCGACAAGTTCCGGCACTTCATGACCGACGCCGAGATGACCAGCATGCTGCACGACGCCCGCCCGGAGATCATCGGCGCGACCCTGGCCATGGAGCGCGACGGCAGCTTCGTCGAGACCATCGCGTTCACCGACGAGGCCTCCGCCCGCAAGGGCGAGCAGCAGGACATGCCGGCCGACGTGGCCTCGGAGCTGCAGTCGGTGATGGCCGACGTGGAGTACCTCGACCTGCACCACCCCTGGTTCGCGACCCACCGCTAGCCACCTCGTCGTTCGATGCTGCGCGGGCGTACGCCGATCCGCGCAGCATCGGCCCTGTCCGGGGACGGTCGGGCCGACACGCCGTTCGAACATGTGTTTGAACTCCGTCGAGGATGGGTCTACCGTCGCCCCATGGCCACCGACCGCACCCGCCCCGGCTCCGGCACCCGCGCGACCCCCGGTCGCGGCACCGTCAGCGAGCTGCCCGACGCTCCCCCGGACGCCACCGGGCTGACCCCGCGCCAGCAGCGCATCCTCAACGTGCTGCGCGAGTCGATCGAGCAGCGCGGCTACCCGCCGAGCATCCGCGAGATCGGCGACCTCGTCGGCCTGGCCAGCTCCTCGAGCGTCGCCCACCAGCTGCGCGTGCTCGAGCAGAAGGGCTTCATCAAGCGCGACCCCAACCGGCCGCGGGCGCTCGAGGTGTTCATCCCCGAGCTGATGGCCGCACGTCGGGCGATCGCGAGCGCCGACGAGCACGGGTACGACGTGACCGGGATCGGCGACGCGGTCCCCGAGGCCACCCAGGTGCCGCTGGTCGGCCGGATCGCCGCCGGTGGCCCGATCCTCGCCGAGGAGCGCGTCGAGGAGATCTTCCCGCTGCCCAAGACGCTGGTCGGCGAGGGCACCCTGTTCATGCTCGAGGTCGCCGGCGACTCGATGATCGACGCGGCGATCTGCAACGGCGACTACGTCGTCGTGCGCCAGGAGCAGACCGCGCAGAACGGCGAGATCGTGGCCGCGCTGATCGACGGCGAGGCCACCGTGAAGACCCTGCAGCGCAAGGACGGCCACGTGTGGCTGCTGCCGCACAACGCCGCCTACGAGCCGATCAACGGCGACAACGCCTCGATCCTCGGCATCGTCACGGCGGTGCTGCGGAAGGTCTGAGGGTCTCGACTGGGCTCGACCACCACGGGGCCGGCTCGACCACCAGTCATCACGAGTGCCCGGCGCGGAGCTCCGCGCCGGGCACTCGTGTCGTCGGCTCAGGCGGCCGGCTGCTGGGCCGCCGGGCCGTCGCCGTCCGCATCGCCCTGCGGACCCGCCGGCGCCGACTCGGTGCCGGTGATCGAGAACGACTTGTCCACCTCGACGGTGACCGGCTTGCCGTTGTCGAGGAGGTGCGCCTCGTAGACGCCGTCGGAGTCGGTCTCGACGCGCTGGATCGTCGCGTCGGGGTACTTCGCCTTCACCGCCGCGGTCACCTTGGCCAGCGTGTCGCCGGTGAGCAGCTTCTCGTCGCTGCGCATCGGCTTGCTCGGGTCGGTGTTGCCGTTGGCCGTCGGCGGCTGGCCCTGCTGGCCCTGCGGTGCCGCCGGGGCCGAGTGGGACCCGGTCGACGAGGTGCTGCCCGCCGTACCGCCGGTGTCGTCGGCGGCATTGGCCGACAGGCCGGTCATCAGGACACCGCCCGCGATCAGACCGGCGATTCCGGTCGAGGCGAGCAGTGCGGTTGCCTTCTTCTGCATGTTCCCTCCTTGGGGGTTTCGACGTCGGCAAGAGTCGCCACGGGCGCTGTCAGCAGGGCGTCGCACCGCTGGCAGGAGGCTGTGCGTTCCTCGACGGCACCGACCGGAAAACGGGAGGCGCCCGGGCCGGGCCGCGGCATAGGTTCGAGCGGTGACCTCGGACACCGCGACACCGGACGCCCTGACCCGCCGCGGAGTCCCGATCGACCCGACGCTGCGTGTCCTGGCGCTGGGCACCCTGGTCAACCGGGCCTCCGGCGGCGCGGTCTTCACGACGTTCGCGCTGTACTTCACCCGCCACGTCGGCCTGCGCCCGGCGCAGGTCGGCATCGCGTTGTCGATCGCCGCGGTGGTCGCGGCGATCGCCCAGGTGCCCGGCGGCCACTACGGCGACGTCCGGGGGCCGCGCGAGGTGATGCGCGAGCTCACCGTGCTGACCGGCGTCGCCACGCTCGGCCTCGTGGTGGCCCGCAGCTTCTGGGTCCTCGTCGTGGTGATCTCGATCGTGAGTGCCTTGCAGATGGCCGCGAACTCCGTGCGCAACGGCTACATCGCGCGCATCTCCGCGGGCGGGCAGGGGGTGCGTTTCAAGGCCTACCTGCGCGCGGTCACCAACGTCGCGATGACCGTCGGCGCCCTCGTCGGCGGGGTCGCGCTCTGGATCGACCAGACCTGGGCCTACCTCGCCGTCTTCGTCCTCGACGGCGCCACCGCGCTGGTCACCGGCCTGCTCTTCACCCGGCTCCCCCACCTGCCCCGGGCGTCGGCCCGTGCCGACGGCGAGCCGCGGCTCGGGGTCGTGCGCGACCTGCCGTTCGTGGCCGCCACGCTGCTCACCGCGGTGCTGTTCATGCACTTCGTCGTGCTCGAGATCGGCATCCCGCTGTGGATCAGTGAGCACACCCACGCCCCGACCTCGATGGTCGCGGTGATGCTCGGGCTGAACACCATCGCCGTGGCCGTGTTCCAGGTCCGGATGAGCCGCGGCGCCGAGGACGTCACCTCGGGCGCTCACGCCGTGGCGCGCGGCGCCCTCTGGATCGCCGCCTCCTTCGTGCTGATCGCCTTCACCGACGGCATCTCCCGCGGGCTCGCCATCCCCCTGCTGCTG